>Ga0163163_10002357_pt1 | contig 15985 bp, 15 predicted proteins | sample S65metaG_FD_119766 | JGI IMG/M metagenome (GOLD analysis project Ga0163163, IMG submission 119766) | Switchgrass rhizosphere microbial communities from Kellogg Biological Station, Michigan, USA - S6-5 metaG | ecosystem: Host-associated > Plants > Roots > Rhizosphere > Soil | place: USA... | reverse complement strand
ATCTGCGCGAGCTCGCGGATGTCGCGGCCGACGAGAAGTCGCAGGCCCGGACCGATGCGGATCACTCCCGCGCGCACGGGGGTGCTGGCGCTCGCTCCGTCCGGCTTTACGAAGTCGAGCCACTGGCCGGTCGGTGCGTCGGGGAGATAGGCCAAATTGCCGGCAAGCGGCCGGCCGATCGCGTCCGCGAGCAGATAGATGGAACGATTCTCGCCGTCTTTGCGGACGCGCTCCGCTATGACGTCGGCGAGACCGCTCGCGCCGCGGCGCTCGTATTGCTCGAGCAGACCGTCGATCTCGACCTGGATCGTCTCGTTCGTCTGCCGCTCGAGGTAGCCGACGGTCGACCAATAGATCAGGTAGAACAGCGCGAGCACCGACACGCCGAACAGCGCGACGTAGACCAACGTGAGCTGGAGCACGCTGGTGTGCAGGAGCGTACGGAGCCGCATCGCTAGGCCTAAGGACCCTTAGCCGTCCAGCCGGTACCCTACACCCCGCACCGTGTGCAGCAAAGGGCGCTCGAATCCGCGATCGATCTTCGACCGCAGCCGGCTGATGTGCACGTCGATCACGTTGGTTTGCGGATCGAAGTGATAGTCCCAGACGCCCTCGAGCAACATCGTGCGCGTGACGACTTGGCCCGCGTGGCGAAGCAGAAACTCGAGCAGTTGGAACTCGCGCGGCTGGAGGTCGATCGCCTCGCCGTTGCGCCGCACCTCGCGGCGCAAGAGATCCATCTCGAGATCCGCAGCACGCAATATCGTCCGCGGCGCGTCGCTGCCGGATTTCGTGCGTCGCTCGAGCGCCTCGAGCCGCGCGAGCAGCTCGCTGAACGCAAACGGCTTCACGAGATAGTCGTCGCCGCCGGCCTTGAGTCCCTTCACGCGGTCGTCGACTTCGCCGAGCGCGCTCAAGATCAGCACTGGCGTCGTGTTCTTCGACGCCCGCAGCGTGCGGATCAGGGTGAGGCCGTCGACGCCCGGCAGCATACGGTCGACGACCAGCGCGTCATAGGCTTCGGTGGTCGCCAGAAACAAGCCGTCCTTGCCATTGGCGGCATGGTCGACGTTGCAGCCCGCCTGCGCGAGCCCATTGCGGATGAACGAGGCGACGTCCTTGTCGTCCTCGATTACCAAGATTCGCACGGGCGAATTACATCCCTCGGAACGAGTCGTGACAATTCTGCGTCAACCTGCCGCGGAATTCTCGGCCTCGCTCTTCGGCTCTGTTCCCGCGGGCTGCTTCGGCTGCGTCCCGTCGGGCTTGCGGCTCGTCAGGTTCCGGGCTTCCTCGCGCGTGAGCTTGTAGATGCTATCGATGGGATAGCGGAACCCGCGAATCTGGAGCGCGTCGAACTTCGCGTACACGCGGCTCGTCGACTGCGTGACGCCGATGTGTTGCACGAACCTCATGTCGTGGCTCGGGTACGCGATCCGCACGAGATACGCCTCGAACGGCGTCGGCCAGAGCACGACGGTCCTGTCGTCGATCGGGCTCCAGCTGTATGGGTGATTCCACATCACGAAACTGTCGACTTGCTCGTAAGCGGGGGTCTGATCCGAGGCGCGGCTGTTGGCGCTTTCGTTCGACGCCGCGCGCGCGTTCGCGCAATCGCTTGCGCCTAGTGCTCCGAGCGTCAACAGGGCCGCGGCCGCGACACTGATCAACTTGTTTGGGTGAGCCATCTTCGTCTCCTTTTGCCGCCGTCTGATCGGCGATCACTCCTTATGTAGCAAGGTTAAGGGAGTGGACCTGAATGCCGTATTAACAAGCCTCACCGGGGATTACAAAACGGTAGGGAACCTGTGAGTCATGGGTAAGGGTGTGCGGCGTAGCTTTGCTCCATCGAAACCTTTAGCAACGTCCAAAGGAGAGTTGCGATGACAACGCAAACCCCGACATCTAGAGTGCGTACCGGCTGGCTCGCAGGCGTCGCCGCCGGCGCCGCGCTCGCCCTCACGATTGTTTCTGTCAACTTCACGCCTAGCGCGCACTCGGCGCCCAATCCGCCGAGCGTCACGAGCGGCTCGTTCGCCGACGTGTTCGAGCAGGTCAGCCCCGCGGTCGTGAACATCATCGTCACGCAAACCGCCGAGCAACCGACCGGCGGCGTGTACCGCTTCAACGCGCCGCAGGGCGAAGGGCGAGGCGATCGCGGCGACAGCCAAGATCAGCTCGAGCAGTTCTTCGGCCGCTTCTTCGATGCGCCGCAGCAGGTCCCGCAGCAGCGCCGGGTCCAAGGGCAGGGCTCGGGCTTCTTGATCGATCCCTCCGGCTACATCGTGACCAACAATCACGTCGTCGACCATGCGTCGAAGATCGTCGTGACGATGAACGACGGCCGCAAGCTCGACGCGACGCTCGTCGGCCACGACCCGAAGACGGATCTCGCGTTGATCAAGGTCGACGGCAAGAACCTGCCGCACGTCGCGTTCGCCGATTCCGACGCCGCGCGCGTCGGCGACTGGGTGCTCGCGATCGGCAATCCGTTCGGTCTCGGCGGCACGGCGACGGCGGGCATCATCTCGGCCCGCGGCCGGCACATCGAGAACGGTCCGTACGACGACTATTTGCAGATCGATGCGCCGATCAACTTCGGCAACTCGGGCGGACCGCTCTTCAACGTCTCGGGCCAGGTGATCGGCATCAACACCGCGATCTTCTCCCCGAACGGCGGCAACATCGGCATCGGCTTCGCGATTCCGGCGACCCAGGCCAAGAACGTGATCAAGCAGCTGCGCGACAACGGCAGCGTGCAACGCGGTTGGCTCGGCGTGCAGATCCAGGATCTCGACGACGAGCTCGCGACTTCTGTCGGCCTCAAGAACGGGAAGGGTGCGCTCGTCGCCGACGTCGTGAAGGACAGCCCGGCGGCGCACGCGGGTTTGCAGTCCGGCGACGTGATCACGCGCTTCAACGATCACGAGATCGACTCGGCGCGCGCGCTGAGCCTCGCGGTCGCGGACGTGAGCCCCTCGTCGAGCGCGAAGGTCACCGTCTGGCGCGACGGCAAGAGCCGTGACCTGTCCGTGAAGCTCGGCGAGGCGTCGAAGGCCGAGGAGGTCGCCTCGAACGGCCCGGCCGGCAACGACTCCGCGACGGCCGATCTGCTCGGCCTCACGCTGCGCGGCCTCACGGATCAAGACCGCGCGCGGCTCGGCGTCCCGTCGGACGTGAACGGAGCGCTCGTTGTGGCCGTGGAACCTGACAGCGCCGCGGCTGACAAAGGACTGGAGCCCGGCGACCTGATCACGCGCGTGAACCAGAAGCCCGTCACCTCCGCCAACGCGGCGGTCGCGGCGCTGAAGACGGCGAAGAAGGACAAGTCCAATGCGCTGCTTCTCGTCCGGCGAGGCGACGCCCAGCGGTTCGTCGCATTGAGCTTCTCATGAGCATTGCGGCTTCGGGCGCCTGACTCAGGCGCGCTAAGTGGCAACCTAAGGGCCCCGGCATTCCTCCCCCCAAAGCCGGGGCCCTTTTTTTCGCGTTACCATACCGGGCCTTCGACAACACTGAAGAACGCTCCGGCGCCCGAGACTTAGCCTCATCTCGCTGCCGCCAGGCGTCGAGGTCTCGCGGCAGCGATGCGCAGATTTCTCAAGGACCCTCTTGTCCACTTCCTTTTGATTGGCGCGAGCTTGTTCGTGCTCTCCGCGTGGCGCGGCGAAAGGATACGCGGCGGCCGCGAACGGATCGTGGTGACCGCCGACCAGGTCGCGCAGGTACGCGACGCGGCGGAGCTCCTCAAGGGCCGTGCGCCGACCGACGAGGAGCTGGCGGCGCTGATCGAGCCGACGATCCGCGACGAGGTCCTCTACCGCGAGGCGCTCGCGCTCAAGCTCGACGTGAACGACGACGAGGTTCGTCGCCGCCTCGTCGACAAGATGAGCTACCTCACTCAGGACACCGCGGATCCGGCGCCGAGCTCCGATGCCGAGCTGCGCAGGTTCTACGACGAGTCGTCGGCTCGGTTCGAGACGCCGGAGCTCGCGACGTTCGACCAGGTCTTCTTCAGCCCCGCCGAGCGAGGAGACTCGGTCGATGCCGTTGCAAAGGCCGGGCTCGCGGCGCTTCGCTCCGGCCGATCGCCGGACGAAGTCGGCGATCACACGCCGCTGCGCGGGATCTACGAGAACGCGCCGCGGGATCAAGTCGAGGTGCTGTTCGGCGACGCGGTTGCCGAGGCCCTATTCACGATGCCGCCCGGCGATTGGACGGGGCCTTTCAAGTCCGACTTCGGCTTGCACGCGGTGCGGCTGCGTGCGCGCAGCGCGCGCCGCCTACCGCCGTTCGACGAGATCCGGGACCAGGTCGCGGCCGAGTTTGCGGCCGACCGCAGGCGCGAGCGCAACGAGGCGGAATATCGGCGCATGCGCGCGCACTACGACGTCGTGGTCGAGAAGCCGGCGCCGAGGTCGGCGAATTGATTCGCGCGCGCCCCGCGTCGCTCGTCGCCGCGCTGGCGGCCGCGCTGCTCGCATCGCCCGCGCTCGCGCACCGGCTCAGCCCCGCGTTCTTCGGGCTCACCGAGACCGCGCCGGGGATTTACGCGGTGCAGTGGAAGGTATCGATCTCGGGCGGCCTCGCCTCGGCGCTCGAGCCGAAAGTGCCGCAAGGCTGCTCGCTGACGGGCGACGTGCGCACGTATGTCGTGAACGAGGACGTGCGTTTCCAGCATGGCACGATGTCGTGCGCGGGCGGCATCGGCGGGCGCGAGTTCAAGGTCGACGGACTCGAGCTCACGCAAACCGACGTGCTGCTGCGCGTCGACTATCTCGATGGCAGCGCGTCGAATCAGCGTCTGACTCCGACCGATCCGAGCGTCGTGATCCCGGAGCGGCCGAGCGCGCTCGAGGTGATTCGCACGTACACGGTGCTCGGCATCGGGCACATTCTCGGCGGCGTCGATCACCTTCTGTTCGTGCTCGCGCTGTTGCTGCTCGTACGCGGCATCGGCCGGCTGGTCGCGACCGTGACCGCGTTCACGCTCGCGCACAGCGTGACGCTCGCGGCCGCGACGCTCGGTTTCGTGCACGTGCCGCCGGCGCCGGTCGAGGCGACGATCGCACTCAGCATCTTGTTCCTCGCGTCGGAGCTCGCACGCCAACCGTTCGCTTCATCGTCGGCGGACGCGCGTGCGGATTTGACGACGCGCTTCCCGTGGCTCGTGGCGTTCTCGTTCGGCCTATTGCACGGCTTCGGCTTCGCGGGCGCGTTGAGCGAGGTCGGCGTGCCGCAGAAGGCGGTGCCGCTGGCGCTGCTCTTCTTCAACGTCGGCGTCGAGATCGGGCAGCTCGCGTTCATCGCGGCCGTCCTCGCGATCGGTTGGTCCGTGCGCCGCGCCGCGATTCGCGCGCCGGCGTGGTGGCCGCGCGCGGCTGCCTACGGCATCGGCTCGGTCGCGGCGTTCTGGGTCGTGCAGCGCACGGCCGCGATCTTCTGACGGTAATCGAGCGTGGCTGCACGAGACACTGCTGTCGACGCTGCCGCTCCGGCGCTGGGCCGGGGCTTGAGGTCACGGCACGTCGCGATGATCTCGATCGGCGGGATCATCGGCGCGGGCCTGTTCGTCGGCAGCAGCGCCGGTATCGCGACGGTCGGACCGGCGATCCTCGCGAGCTACGTGCTCGCCGGTGCGGTCGTGCTGATCGTCATGCGGATGCTCGCCGAGATGGCGACGGCCACGCCGGGCCTCGGCGCGTTCACCGAGTACATCCGGCTCGGCCTAGGTCCGTGGGCCGGATTCGTGAGCGGGTGGCTGTACTGGTATTTCTGGGTCGTCGTCGTCGCGATCGAGGCGATCGCGGGCGCCGCGCTGCTGCACGCGTGGATCGCGCTGCCGGTCTGGACGATCGTGCTGGTGCTGATGCTCGCGCTCACGGCCGTGAATCTGATGTCGTCGCGCAGCTACGGCGAGTTCGAGTTCTGGTTCGCGTCGATCAAGGTCGGCGCGATCGTGGCGTTCATCTTGATCGCGGGCGCGTATGCGCTCGGGCTCACGTCGCCGGCGGGGGCCACGTTCGCGAACCTCTACTCCGACGGCGGTTTCGCGCCATTCGGCTGGACGGCAGCGCTCGCCGGTGCGACGACGATCGTGTTCTCGCTCTGCGGCGCGGAGATCGCGACGGTCGCCGCGGCCGAGTCCAACGAAGAGGCGGGCGTGATCTCGAAGCTCACGGGCACGCTCGCGCTGCGGATACTGCTCTTTTACGTGCTCTCGATCCTACTGATCGTCGCCGTGGTGCCGTGGCGCGACGTCGCGCCAGGGAGCTCGCCGTTCGCCCTCGCGCTCGAGCGTACCGGCATCCCGGGCGCCGCCACGATCATGAACCTGATCGTGTTGACGGCGGTGTTGTCGTGCCTGAACTCCGGTCTCTACGTGACCTCGCGTGTGCTATTCACGCTCGCCGCGCGCAACGACGCGCCGCAATCCCTGATCGCACTGAGCTCGCGGCGCGTGCCGTGGCGCGCAATTCTGATCGGCAGCTCGTTCGGCTATCTCGCCGTGCTCCTATCCGTGCTCTCGCCGGAGAAGGCGTTCGCGTTCTTGGTCAACGCGTCGGGCGCGCTGATGATCGTGATCTATCTGCTCGCGTGCTTCGCGCATTTGCGCCTGCGGACGCGCATGGAGCGTGCGAGTCCCGAGCGGCTCACGATCAAGGTGTGGCTGTTTCCGTGGTTGAGTTGGCTCACGATTGCGGCGATGCTCGGCGTGCTCGTCGCGATGGCTTTCGCGTCCGAGCTCGCCGCGGAGCTCGAGGCGAGCCTAGTAGCCGTCGCCGTGGTGCTGCTCGCTTACGGCATCGTCCGTAGCCGTCGGCGGCGAAGTTTGCGAGGAGGGTGAAATGACGAGCGATGTTTTTGGGCGCCGCGAGGTGCTTGGCCTCGTGGGCGTGGGGCTCGCGGCCGGAGTGGTCGCGGGGTGCGCCAGGAGCGGCGCGCCGGCCAATTCCGCAGGCGCGGCGGGTGCGGGCGACGCTGCACAGCCCGTGGACCGCTCTGCGCTCGGCGGCGCGGTATCGGAACGCGCCAATGGAGGCCCCGCGCCGACGGCTGCCGCCGTGGGCGCCGCGGCGAGCGCCGGCGTGCCACGGTCCGGCGATCTCCACTACATGATGGCGACCGAGCTCGCGGGGCTCCTGCATAGCCGCGCCGTGTCGGCGCGCGAGGTGATGACCGCGCACCTCGAGCGGATTTCGCGCGTCAATCCGACGCTCAACGCGATCGTCGCGAAGCTCGACGACGAGCGGTGTCTCGCACTCGCGGACGAGGCGGACAAACGCGCCGCGAGCGGGGCGCCGCTGCCGCCGCTGCACGGCTTGCCGACCGCGTTCAAGGATCTGCAGTCGGCGGTCGGTTTCCCGTACACGCGCGGCTCGCTCATCTACAAGGATGCGATGCCGACCGAGGACTCGCTGTTCGTCGCGCGAATGCGCGCGGCGGGCGTCATCCCGATCGGCAAGACGAACGCGCCCGAGTTCGGCATGGGCTCGCACACGTTCAATAGGGTCTACGGCACCACGGTGAACCCGTACGACACGACGAAGAGCGCGGGGGGCTCGAGCGGCGGAGCGGCCGCGTCGCTCGCGAGCGGAATGCTGCCGATAGCGGATGGCAGCGACAACGGCGGCTCGTTGAGAAACCCGGGCAACTTCAACAACATCGTCGGCTTCAGGCCGACGTTCGGGCTCGTGCCGACGGCGCCGACCTCCCTGCCGTTCCTCGGCGTCTCGGTGAACGGCCCGCTCGCGCGCACCGTCGACGACGTCGCGCTCTTGATGAGCGTGATGGCGGGCCCCGATCCGAGCGATCCGGCCTGCTACCCGTCGGATCCGGCCGTCTTTCGAGGCGCGCTCGAGCGCGACTTCCGCGGCGTGCGGGTCGCGTGGTGCCCGGACCTCGGCGGATTGCCGCTCGATCCGCGCGTGCGCGACGTGCTGGCCGCGCAGCGTGCGACGTTCGAGTCGTTGGGCTGCGTCGTGGAGGACGTCGCGCCCGACTTGAAGGACGCCGAGTACGCGTTCATCACGATCCGTTCGTTCCGCACTGCGGCGACATTAGGGCCACTGCTCGACCAGCATCGCGACCTGCTGAAGAAGGATGCGATCGAAGAGATCGAAGCGGGGCGAGCGATCACGAACGCGGAGCTCGCGCGCGCGATGCTGATGCACGCACAGCTCATGGAGCGCATGCGTAAGTTCCAGGAGACCTACGCGTTCACGCTCTGCGCGGTCAATCAGGTGCCGCCGTTCGACGCGAAGATCGACTGGCCGCACGAGATCGCCGGCGTGCGGATGGAGCACTACATCGCGTGGCAGAAGACCTGCTATTGGATCAGTGCGACTCAGCGGCCCGCGATCTCGGTGCCCGCCGGCTTCACGCCGGAGGGACTGCCGGTCGGAATCCAGATCGTGGGCCGGCACCGAGAGGACCGCTCGGTGCTCGAGCTCGCACGGGCGTTCGAGCAGGCCACGAAGTTCGGCGAGCGCCGCCCGCCGATCTGAGCCGCTAGTGCGGCAGCTCCATGCCTTTCGCCGCGTAGGTGTTGATGGTTGTGGGCGCGTGTAGCGCCGCGACGAAGCGATCCGCGGCCGCACGCGCGTGCGAGCTCGCGCCCGCGGCGCCCGCGAACGACACGTAGCCCTTGTACGGTGCGGGGAAAGCGCCAGCGTATTTCAAGCTCGGCGCGGGCAGGATCTCGCTCGCGAGCATCACGGTGAGGTCCGACTTGCCGTCGGCGACGCGATCGATGCCTTCCTCGACGCTTTGCACGAGCGCGAGCTTTGCGGCCACCGCGTCGGCGATCCCGAGCGAGGCGAGCATCTTGTCCACTTGCGCGCGAGCCGCGCCCGCGCCGACCCAAGTGACGGACTTCGCGTCGAGGAACGCCTTCTTCACGCCCTCGGCTGTTTCGAGATCCGGCAACGCGGCGCCCGCGCGCACCCCGACGCCGACGGGCGAGCGCCCGAGCGCGCCGATCGAGTCCGGCGCGACCTTGCCGCCCTTCGCGAGCGCGTCGATCACTTCGACGGTGAGCACCGCGACGTCGAACTGCGCGCCCGATTCGATCTTCTGGCGCACGCCCGCGGAGGTGCCGTACTCGATCGTGAGCGGTTGACCCGCGGCGCGCTCGAGCTGCGGCTTGAGCTCCTCGACGACGGCGCGCATGCCGTTCGAGCAGAGCACCCGGAGTGCATTCGTCTGCGCGTGTGCAAGCCACGGCGAAACGATCAGAGCTGTCAGGGCACCGAGCACAAGCAGTCGTCTCATGTTCGCACCGTGCGGAAAGCGGTTGTGTGAGCTGCGGTCACGATAACGGCATGAGATTTTCTTGTAAACGGCGCCGGGAATTTATCGGAGCGATCCCGGACTAATTTCTTGTTGGCTCGTTTGCGGACGCCCGACAGACGAGAAACCAAGGAAGACGGAAAACCCTAGGAGGTGAGAGATGGGTCGATATGTAGACGGCTACGTGGTGCCAGTGCCGAAGAACAACCTCGCGGCTTATCGCCGGATGGCCGAAGAGACCGGGAAGATATGGCGCGAATATGGCGCCCTCGAATTCGTCGAGTGCCTGGCCGAAGACGTGAAGTCGGGCGAGGTCACGTCGTTCCCGCAGAGCGTCCAGCTCAAGCCCGACGAGACCGTCGTCATGAGCTACATCGTCTACGCGTCGAAGGCGGACCGCGACCGAATCAACGAGAAGGTAATGAAGGATCCGCGGATCAAAGACAGCATGGATCCGAAAAAGATGCCGTTCGACGGCAAGCGGATGTTCTACGGCGGGTTCGACGAGATTGTGAAGATCTGAGCTCGCGGGCAGCCGTCGGCGCCACGCGCGTCGGCGGCGCGCTGTCCCGCCGTCCCGTTGCCGGCGGCGCGCTCTGCTACAGTCGCGCCGATGGCGAACAGAGTCTTGACCTCGGTCGTCGGCAGCTATCCGCAACCCGACTGGCTCGTCGATCGTGCGCTGCTCACGAAGATGATGGCGCCGCGCGTCCGCGCGCGCGAGATCTGGCGCGTCCCGCCGGAGCGGCTCGAGGAGGCGCAGGACGACGCGACCGTCGTCGCGATCCGCGAGCAGGAGCGCGCGGGCATCGACATCATCACGGACGGGGAAATCCGCCGCGAAAGCTACTCGAACAAATTCGCGAACGCGCTCGACGGCATCGCGAGCGAGCGCATCGGCGAGGTGATCGGCCGCACCGGCGTGAAGATTCCGGTGCCGATCGTCGACGGGCCGATCAAGCGCCGCGGGCCGGTCGAGACGCGCGACGTGCGCTTCCTGCGGGAGCACACCGACAAGACGATCAAGATCACGCTGCCGGGGCCGTTCACGCTCACGCAGCAGGTCGTCAACGAGCATTACAAGGACGACGAGAGCCTCGCGCTCGCGTACGCCGATGCCGTCAACGAGGAGGTTCGAGATCTCTTCGCCGCGGGCGCCGACATCGTTCAGCTCGACGAGCCGTGGCTCCAGGCACGCGCGGAGAACGCGCGCCGCTACGGAGTGAAGGCGATCAATCGCGCGCTCGAGGGCGTGCGCGGCACGACGGCGCTGCACCTGTGCTTCGGCTATGCCGCGCTCGTGAAGGACAAACCCGCGAATGGGTACTCGTTCCTCGCCGAGCTCGCGGATTCGGCTGCGGATCAGATCTCGATCGAGGCGGCGCAGCCGAAGCTCGACTTGGCGGCGTTACGAGCGCTCAAGACCAAGACGGTGCTCGTCGGCGTGCTCGATCTCGCCGATCCGAAGGTCGAGACTGCCGAGCAGGTCGCGGCGCGGATTCGCCCCGCGCTCGACGTCGTGCCTCCCGAACGGCTGATCGTGACGCCGGACTGCGGGATGAAGTACCTGCCGCGCGCGACGGCGTACGGCAAGCTCGCGGCGCTTGCGGAAGGCGCGCGAATCGTGCGCGCGGAGCTCTAGGGATTCTCGGCTGGAAAGATAGCAGGCGGTCGCTGCGCCGATGCGGTTCGCGGCGACTGCTCGATCCAATGCAGCGCGTCGTCGACGTCCTGGATTACTTTGTCGCGCGCGCCGCCGAAGCGGTGATTGCTCGACTCGACCTCGTAAAGCCTCAGCGTCGGCGTGTCGGGGCCGAGTAGCTGGCGCGACTCGGCCGCGGGGACGTACGGATCGTTCGTCGATTGGATGATCGCGACCGGCGTCCCGCCGAGAAACTTCAGCGCGGGATAGATCTGAATCCGGCCCTTGTCGTCGACCTGAATGTCGGGCGCACGCTCGGCTGGCGGCGCGCGTAAGTAGTCGGCCTCGCGCGTGAGCGCGAGCGCGATCGCGCCGCGGACCTGATTGCGAAGCTCGGGATGCAGGGCCGAGAACGCGACCAGCGTCGCGCCGCGCGAGAAGCCGACCACTATGACCGGCGTAGACGCGGGTAGACCGAAGGCCTTCTTCGCTTCTGCGAACGACGCGCGCACGCGCTCCGCGGCTTGCGCCGTGCTCAACTTCTCGCCCGCGCGCTTCACGGGCTTCACCGCGTCGGGGGAGTTGACGCCGGCGCACATGTAGCCGAGCGCGGCGAGATGGTCGAAGACGTCCAAGCTCACACTGCGCCAGCCGCCGTCGCCGGTCGCGAACACGACGAGGTAGTCGGGGTGCTTCACGGTCGCTGGGCGGGCGTAGATCAGCGGAATTCTTCGCGGGCCCTCTTTGATCGAATCCTTCGTGATCTCGTAGACGCCGGGCTTGGATTGCAGCCCCGCGCAGGCGCTGCAGGCGATCGCGATGAATGAGAGCAGGAGAATGTTCTTGGTGAGCATGATGGCGTCGAAGTTACTCCGCGGGGCCACGCGAAGGAGCATACGCGGAATCCGCGCTCGCGCGCGTTACGGATTCAGCTGCGGGATCTCGGCGGTCGGGCGAGGGCCGGACAGCGAGCGCAGGAACGCGTGGATGTCGGCGACCTGCTGGTCACTCAGCACTTCCTTCGAGTACGCCGGCATGTCGTTCACGCCCACGCGCAGGAAGGCACGCAACGCCTCGACGGGCCATTGGATGTTCGCGAGCACCGGTGTCACGTAGTTGAAGTTGCCGCCCTGGCCCGAGCGGCCATGACACGTGAAGCAGCCGACCGCGACATAGACTTTCGCGCCGTTCGCCGCGTCGCCGGCGGGCTCCTGCGCATTGCTCGCGAACGCGAGCCCGCCGAGCGCGAGCGCAGCACCGAGCAGTCCGATGATCTTCATCCAAAGCTCCTCAGCGCGGGTCCGTCACGACGTCGACGAGCGCCGGCTCGCCGCGGCGTACGACTGCGAGCGCGCGCGACAGGGCTCCGGCGAGCTCGCGGGGGTCGGTGACGGGTCCCTCGCCATGCACACCGAAGCCGCGCGCGACGGTCGCATAGTCGACGTTCGGGTCCGTGATCGTCGTGCCGATGTGCGCGCGCTCGATGCCGCGCGCGTGACGAGCTGCCATCGCCTGCAGGTACATGTATTCCTGGTGATACGCGCGGTTGTTGTGCACGACATAGAGCAGCGGAATTCGGTGATGCGCGACCGTCCAGAGGGTGCTCGGCACGAACATGAGATCCCCGTCGCCTTGGAACGCGACACTGAGCCGGCCCTTGCCTTTGTTGGCGAGCGCGCCGCCGGCCGAGGCCGGCGCGTTGTAGCCGATGCCCGCGCCGCCCGAGGTGCCGGTCCACTGGTACGGCTTGTCGAAGTTCCACAGCTGCAGCGGCCAATTCATCCGCAGCGCGTTGCCGACGAGCGACCAGTCGTCGTTCTTGATCTGCGCGTGCACCTCGGCCGCGAGCCGCGCGGTCGTGATCGGGCTCGAGTCCCAGCCGATCGTCGCCTGCGTGCGGAGCTGCTCGAACGCAGCGTCGTGCGCCTGCTTGAGCTTCTTGCCGCGCTCGGCGAGCGCCGGCTTGCGGCCCGAGCGTAGCTGCACCTTCACGCGCTCCGCGAGCAGCGGCAAGCTCGTCTCGCCGTCGCCCGCGACCGCGAGGTCGACGTCTACGAAGCGCGCGAAGTCTTGGTAGTTCGACTTCATGTAGAGATCGCGAGTGCCGAGCGTGATCACCTTCGCGCCGGTGCGCACCACTTGCCGCGGTGCGCGCACGATTCGGTCGCTCAATATATTCAGCGAGCCCCAGAGGTCGTTCATCTCGATCGCGAGCACGACGTCGGCTTGCGCGAACACCGCGTTGCGCCGCCAGCTCTGGTTGAGCGGATGCTGCGACGGGAAGTTCAGCCTCCCAGCTTGATCGACGACCGCGCATTGGAGCGCCTCCGCGAGGTCGATCAGCGCATGGATGCCGGCGGCACTGCGCGACATGCGGTCGGCGACGATCACTGGGTTCTCGGCCGCGACGAGCAGCTTCGCAACTTCGTCGAGCACGGCGGGATCCGCGACCGGCGGAGACACGGGCGTGATCTTCGGCACGTGCAGCGCATCGCGCCGCTCGATCGGGTTCTCCTGCAGCTCCTGGTCCAGCGACAAGAGCACGGGGCCCATCGGCGGCGTCGTCGCAATCCGGTACGCGCGCACCGCAGACTCCGCGAAGTGCTGCAGCGATGCGGGCTGGTCGTCCCATTTCACGAAGTCGCGCACGAGCGCGGCCGGATCTATGGCGGAGTGCACCCACTCGGCGCCGGCCATCCGCTTGTCGGCTTCGATGATGTTGCCGATCATCGCGTAGACCGGGATCCGGTCGCACCACGCGTTGTAGATCGCCATCGTCGCGTGCTGCAAGCCGACGGTGCCGTGGCAAATCATCGCCATCGGCTTACCCGACACCTTCGCGTAGCCGTGCGCCATCGCGACCGCGATCTCCTCGTGCGGGCACGTCAGGATCTCGGGCTTGTTGTCCGTGTGATTGAGGATCGCTTCGTGCAGGCCGCGGAAGCTCGACGCGCAGTTGATCGCGAGATAGTCGAGCTTCAGCGCGTTCAGCGTCTCGGCCATGAAATCGCCGCCGCTCGAAGTCTGCGTGACGGGATCGGCTGGAGGCGGCTGCGTCTCCGCCCGCAGGTTCGGCTGCGGCACGCGCGCGGGCTCGGTCGCATCAGCGGTGGTTTGCGCGGCAGCCGGCAGCAGCGGAGCGCCGAGCGCGGCAGCGCCCGTCAAGGTGGCTCCGGTCAGGAATTTGCGTCGACCGAGTGCGGCCGACGGGTCTCGCTTCGACATGTTTATTCTCCGCGCCTGCGTCTTGGGCTTAGGATCGCGCCGGTAAGCTCCTGCCCCGGGCGAGTGTGCGATGCAGTGGATTCGGTGGCAAGTCGGCCACTCGACTCCGGTTCCAGCGGTCTTAGCAAATATAGGAACGCTTCTCCAAGGACGAAGACCCGCTCGCCGTTATGCGGTGTCGATTGGCCATGCCGCAGGTGGCACATTCCTTGCCCCTTTTCGAGCATCCCTCAAGGAGCCACCACGATGCACAAAACACCCAATCCCTCAGATCCCTCCACGCCGATCGAGGAGCCGCCGCAGACACCCGACCACGTGCCCGAGCTGCCGCCGATGCGCGATCCCGACCCGCAGCAAGAACAGAGTTGACCTGCGGCACGTGTCTTGCAGAACTCCGCTGTCAGTCACCAAACGGAGTTGATCATGGGTAATCAGGACGATCGCGATATGCAAAAGAATCAGTCACAACAGGGCGGCGGTCAGCGCAGTGGCGGCGGCACTGGCGGCGGCACCCGCACCGGAAGCGGCAGCGGGAGCAACGAGCGCAATAATCCGCAGCGCACGAGCGAGCAGCGCGACAGTGATCGCAATCAGCAGGGCAGTGGCCAGCAACGCAGTGGCCAGCAGCGCGACACCAGCAATCCGCAGCGCGATCAGGACCAAGACAGCGAGTAGCCCGGCTCTATGACGAGAGGCCGCGGGCGCCTCTAGGCGCTCGCGGCCGTTTTGACTGCGGAATTCTCCCAGCGCCACCGCGCGCCCGACTCCGAAGCGCTAGCTGAAGCGGCGATCCCAACGCGGGCGTCGCGCGATGCAAACCCCGCGTTGTACAGTACGCGCGGTCGGTCTCGGGGGATTTCGGGTGAGAAAAGAATTGATGGTGCTCGGCGCCGCCGCGTTTTGCGGAGCTCTGTGCCTTGGAGCGTGCGGACGCGCGCCGGAAGAGCCCGCCAGCGCGGCGCAACCTGCGCCGGCCAACAAGCCCGCGCCGAGCGCGAGCGCAGCCCGAGCCGACGTCGAATGGCCTTACTACGCCGGCAACCTTTCGTCACAACGTTATTCGCCGCTCGATCAGATCAACCGCGACAACGTAGGCAAGCTCGAGATCGCATGGCGGTTCCAGACCGGCAATTACGGCCCGAAGCCGGAGGCGCGCAACGAGGCCACGCCGCTGGTGATCGGCGGCGTGCTGTACACGACCGTCGGCGTCACGCGCAACGTGGTCGCGATCGATCCGAAAACCGGCGAGACGCTCTGGGCCTATCGACCGAACGACGGTGAAGACCGTTACAAGGCCGCGCCGCGCAAAACGTCGGGACGCGGGCTCTCGTATTGGACCGATCACGCCGGCAACGAGCGACTGTTCGTCGTGACTCCGGGCTTTTATCTCGTCGCGCTCGATCCGAGCACCGGACGCCAGGCGCCGGGCTTCGGGGAGAACGGCGTCGTGGATCTCATGGTCGGCGTGCGCGGCCAGGTCACGGACAAGACGAGCATCGGCAACAGCTCGCCCTCGCTCGTGATCGGCGACGTCGTGATCGTCGGTCCCGCGCACGACGTGGGCATGCGGCCGCCGGCGAAGACGAACTTGAAGGGCGACGTACGCGGCTTCGACGTGCACAGCGGCAAGCTGCTCTGGACGTTCCACACGATTCCCGCGAAGGGCGAGAAAGGCTACGAGACCTGGCTCGACGGCTCGGCCGAGACCGCGAGCAACGCGGGAGTCTGGGCGCCGATGTCGGCCGATCCCGAGCTCGGGTACGTCTACTTGCCCGTCGAAGCGCCGCTTGCAGATACCTACGGCGGACATCGTCCCGGCAACAATCT
>Ga0163163_10002355_pt1 | contig 15994 bp, 12 predicted proteins | sample S65metaG_FD_119766 | JGI IMG/M metagenome (GOLD analysis project Ga0163163, IMG submission 119766) | Switchgrass rhizosphere microbial communities from Kellogg Biological Station, Michigan, USA - S6-5 metaG | ecosystem: Host-associated > Plants > Roots > Rhizosphere > Soil | place: USA... | reverse complement strand
ATCCGGATATTCACACCAACCAATGAATTTGTAAAAGCCAATTATAACACGTTCAATTATAGTGTTACGTTAAATCCCAGGGCGGCGATGAATTCTTCTCGTTTGCGGAGCTTTCCTAAATTAGTTTCAAAGACCAACATTCAATCTTCACTGCAGATATCCCAGAAATCGATTGCCAATGGAAATTTTGAGTTCAACCCTTTCAAGTATGCTGTGAATGATACCGCATTGATTACTTTAAATACAGTATTGCTCAATACATTTTCGTTTAATCGTTTTGGAGGTATCTGGGGTTTTGATATAAGCAATTTGCAAAATGGTGGCAAGGCATTACTGACCTACGGTTATGAAAGCCGAACGCTGAATGATTGGATTTTCAAAGTAAGATTTAACTTCAGCCGCTCTGTGACATTTGACATAAATACAAAAAAAGAAATTAATTCCGTTAGCGCCGGTAGTCCGCAGTTTGAAAATCATAACTACAAGATCCACGAATGGCTCGGCGAGCCAAGAATAACTTTTATTCGCGGAACAAAATTCAGGTTCGTCACCGGGTATTCTTATGATTTTAAGAAGAACGACACAGCTTTTAACGGTGGGCAAAAAGCGACTTCCCATGCTTTGAATTTCGAAACGAAGTATAATGTACTTCGTAGTGCCGCTATCTCGGCGAAGTTTACGTATAACATGATCGACTATTTGGATAAAAGTACTGTGAACAATATTAACAGCACCGTGGGGTATGTCATGTTAAATGGATTGCTGCCCGGCAAAAATTATTTGTGGAATTTAAGTTTCACAAAAACTTTACTGAATAATCTTGAGCTGCGTTTTGACTACGAAGGACGTAAACCCGGTAATTCACGAACAGTGCATCGGGGAACAGCTAGCTTGAATGCGCTGTTCTAGAACCGCGATTCACATGATTTGAATGGATCATTTGGGAATGCGAACCTGTCAAACATTTGTTTGTTTCCTAAGCATATGGCGACATAAGGACTTAAAGACCTAGCTTCTCGCTGTAAAGCGCTCAACCATTTCATCACAATCCTATGTAATCCTGTAAATCGTGCTTCTATACGTTGAACCTGAAATGCATTACGTCTCCGTCCTTTACTTCGTATTCTTTTCCTTCAATTCTTAATTTGCCTGCATCGCGGCAAGCGGCTTCGGAGCCGTATTGCACATAATCATTGTAAGAAATAACTTCTGCCTTTATAAAGCCCTTTTCAAAATCGGTATGAATAACACTGGCTGCCTGCGGTGCTTTCCATCCGCGGTGGATGGTCCAGGCACGCACTTCCTGTTCACCAGCGGTGAAGTAGGTAAAAAGATCCAGCAACCTGTAGGCCGAATGGATCAATCGATCAAGAGCCGGCTCTTTCATTTTATATTCTTCCATGAATAATTCTTTATCGGGACCTTCCATTGATGAGATTTGTTCTTCAATCGAATTATTCATGATGATGACTTCGGAGTTTTCATTTCTCACAGCTTCAACCAGGGCGTCGGAGAATTTATTTCCTGTATGCATAGAAGCTTCATCAACATTTGCAACATATAGTACAGGTTTATCGGTTAATAAAAAGAGATCGGTGATGGCAAGCTTTTCTTCCTTCGTTAAACCCAACTCGCGGATGTTTTTCCCTTTTTCCAAATGCTGATAACAGGTCTTAAGAATTTCTAACTCCGCCCTGAGTTTTACGTCACCGGTTTTTGCCAGTTTTTCCTTGCGCTGAATTTTCTTCTCTACACTTTCCAGGTCTTTCAACTGGAGTTCCGTATCTATTACGTCTTTGTCGGCAACAGGATTGATCGGTCCTTCTTCGCGCAATATATTTTCATCTTCAAAGCATCTTACTACGTGAATGATGGCATCCACTTCGCGAATGTTTGCCAGGAATTTATTCCCCAATCCCTCGCCTTTGCTGGCACCGCGAACCAAACCGGCTATATCGACAATTTCGATTTGTGTTGGCACAATCCGGTTCGGATGAACCAGGTCAGCAAGCTTGGTCAATCGCTGATCCGGCACATCTACCAAACCTACATTTGGCTCAATGGTGCAAAATCGATAATTGCTCGCCTGTGCCTTTGCACTGTTACTAACTGCGTTAAATAAAGTTGATTTACCCACGTTCGGTAAACCCACAATGCCTGCTTGCAAACCCATGGTCCTTCCTTTTTTTGGTCAACTGGCAGCAAGTTGTCAACAGCAATCATCCATGCTTCGACCCTTACTGACCACTGACTTTTTTTTTCGAGGCGCAAAGATATGTTAGAACTGGTTAATGGGGAGTGCTTATCTCATTCATTTTCTGGCGGAACATTGACAACCAGGTTATTCAGGTCTGCTTTTCCTTTGATATTATGCGAAGTCCAGCGAAGACTCCAGATTCCTCCCTGCAAAATCGAAACATTCTTGTAGCCCTGGTCCTTTAACCATTTTGCCGCTTCAAAGATCTCTGGCTGCGCATTAAATCCGTAAATAATGACCGGAGCATCTTTGGAGGAAGGAAGGGAATTACTCGCTTTCAGGTCAGTGAGGGGGATGTTGATAGCCCCTTTGATCTGACCGATATTTTGCCAATAGTTTTTCGAAGAGTTATTAAATTCGTCTTTTGTTCTCACGTCAATAAGCGTAAATACTTTTTTACCGGCCACTATCTTATTAAACTCGTCTGCCGGAAGCAAAGTATAACTAATGTTACTTGTCCATTTCACCGAAGGCTTTTCAGTCGTATTTGTTACATGGTCAACCCATCCATCCATCCCATCAAACAGGATACTTACATCCTTGTATCCTTTTTCAAATAGTAGTTTTGCAGCTTCGGGGCTTTCATCTCCATATTCATCAACCAGTAAAATAGGCTTGGCCGGTATGGTAAAGGCTGAATTGGTTTTTAACTTTTCAAATGGCATACTTACTGCGTCATTAAAGTGCCCTTCAGCCCTTGTCTTCTCCGTAGAAATTCCTCGGAATATAGAATCGCTTCTGAGATCAATAATATAATATGATTTTCCCTGTTTGACATTTCCATTGAATTCTTTTGACGAAAGAATTTTGTAAGGAACGGAAGTAACAATTTCTAAACCTGAGCAGCTATTTGATTCAATTCCCTGGTTATAAAAATCAGTCAGGCCACCGTTGACATTATACAGTTTTGTAAAGCCACTATCGGCAAGCAGCCTGGACGCTCTGCGACTGCGCTGGCTATGTGAACAATAAATAAAGAGAGGTTTGTCTTTGTAAGCCAATAGCTCTTTCCATCTTTTGGGTAGTTCACGAATATCTATGTGCACGGAATTTTTCACACGGCCAATATTCAGACCTCCGGAGGTTGAAGTATCGTCATATTCTCCCTGGCTGCGTACATCTAATAGCGTGTAGCCCTGGTTCGCCATTAGCGTTTTACAAAGCTCTTCGGGGAAAACGGTTGTATATTTTACATTATCGGCTTTGAATTGGGCATTTGCCGTTGCTGCAATCAGCAACCCGGAGACAAAGAATATTTTGAGCATGTTGGAATCTTTTTTGGTTGATACAAGTTATTCTAAAAAACCTGATACCTGCTGGACAAATGATGAAAGGAATTTTGACTACATGAACAGTTAACAGAAAATATTATCTTCAACTTCGAACCTCGAACTTCAAACTTCATATAGATGGCTTTAAGCAGGATCTGGGCAGCATTTATTATTGTTTCTGTATTTGTAGCATGTTTCAAATGGCTCGCATGGAAAGACGACGATGTCTTCAACCGGATCGTAGTTGGTAAGGCCGATGATACATATGGATATGTTCTGACCGGTCGCGTCAATACAGGAAATATGACGCAGGACAGTTTTGTGAAAAGTATGAGTCTTGTTGGTCTCTCATTAAAAGATAAAGTTGCCGGCAGTAAATATCTTTTCACAAATGATCTTTTATCAGATTCAAGTAAAATTCTCAGAGTCCAAAATCCTTTCCTGGTTGTAATGACATATGGCCAGGCATTGAAAAGAATTCAGAAACCTGTTGACGGGATCATCGAAACCTGCTGGACAGCGGTAAATATCGCTTTGAAACTAATTGGCATCATGGCACTGTTTATGGGATTTATGAGTATCGCTGAAAGGGCAGGTGGGATCAGTCTCTTATCAAGGATCATCGGTCCTTTTTTCACAAGACTATTTCCGGAAATTCCCAAAGGTCACCCGGCAATCGGTCATATGATGATGAATTTTTCTGCAAACTTGTTAGGTTTAGATAACGCAGCCACTCCCTTTGGATTAAAAACAATGGAAAGCCTCCAGGAACTCAATCCCAGTAAAACCGTGGCCTCGAATGCTCAGATCATGTTCCTGTCTTTGCACGCGTGCGGACCTACTTTAATACCTGTAAGCATCATCGCGGTTCGCGCTTCTGCAAATGCAGCGAATCCAACTGACATCTTTATTCCCTGTATGATTGTTACGTTTGTTGCGACACTGGCCGCAATGTGTGTTGTATCCGTTAAGCAAAAGATCAATCTTTTTCAGCCCGTCATTTTACTTTGGGTTTTGTCTGTCTCAGCCATAATTCTTTTGCTGGTGTTATACCTAGCTTCACTCGATGCGACAAGATTACAATCTTTCTCAGGATTGTTGAGCAACGGATTAATATTGCTGATCTTTCTTTTGATCATACTTGGCGCTCTGTATAAAAAGGTGGATGTCTTCGACGCATTTATAACAGGTGCAAAGGGTGGATTTGAAACGGCTGTCAAAATAATCCCTTACCTGGTTGGAATGTTAGTGGCTATTAGCATGCTGCGCTCAAGCGGCGTTTTTGATATCATTATTGACGGGATGAAACATTTCTTCGCGTCGCTTGGTACCGATACAAGGTTTGTGGAAGGTTTGCCAACGGCCCTGGTTCGCCCGCTTAGTGCCAGTGGGGCAAGAGGAATGATGGTAAGCACAATGACTACTTACGGTGCTGATTCATTTCCAGGCAGGCTGTCGAGCATTATGCAAGGTTCATCGGACTCTACTTTTTACGTAGTGGCTCTTTATTATGGTGCAGTCTCTATTAAAGACACACGTTACTCAGTCGGTGCGATGTTGCTTGCCGATCTTGTCGGTATCATTACTTCAATTCTTCTTGCTTATTTATTTTTTGGATAATAAAAAAGACTGCACAATTGCAGTCTTTGCAAAAGCATACCGTCCGTTATTTTATTTGGGAAAAGTAAATCTTGCTGAAAACCCAATGGCCGCAGGCTCAAAGTTGATATCGGATATGAGATTCAGCTCGGGTTTCCAATCAAGTGAAATGTTAATAGGAACACTGGCAAATTTGTAATCGAGGCCAACAACTCCCTGGCCACCGAAATAATTCGTGTTTACATTTCTCTGTTTGTTCACATCGTATTCTTTACCAAAACCCAGGTAGGCACCAGCGCCATAAAACCATCTTAAGCCAGGCGTACTAAGTGGCTTGTGTATCTCAAGCAGAGCCCCGAGCGACAGAGGATCGCTAAACGAAAAGAAACCTTCGATCGCTGTTTTATCGTTCAGGAAATGTTTTAAAGTAATTGCGTTACCAACGATGGGAGCGTTATTGCTCAATCTAATGCCGACTGCTGTTTTGTAATCGGTTCCTATTGCTGATGTATTGTTTACTTCCTGTCCAAAGGTTGAGTTAATGACACCAAAGCAAATAATACAAAAAACGGTAAAGAATATTTTTTTCATCGTATTATGTTTTCTCGTTGTTAACGAAAATGGTGCCATCAAATTTTAAACAAAATGTAAAAGAAAATGAAAAGTCTGGCGCCTTGACAAAGAAGAGATGAAACGACAATCATGATGTGTCAATATATTGTAGCGAGAAAGTTAATTTTTCTTAACGCTGGCTATTCGTAGAGCTCATATTTTGTTTTGGGTCTCCGGTTATCGAGCCATTTAAAATTTTGAAGTCTCAATTCTTCCGGCGTTTTCGCATGCATGGGCCAAAGAGTTCCTTTTACGGCGCTTCTGAAGACCACCCTCTGCAATGCTCTTCCGCCTGTAGAATCGGTGGCAAAATAGATGTCCATGAGGTCAGAGCTCGATTGATTGACGCCAGTAAAAGAGCTATCCTCATTTTGTATATAGTAAATACATTCGGCGAATCCACTGGCACGAACAGAATCGATAGACCCATCGGTGAGGTATCCATCCATCCGCGAAGATTTTACCTGGTTGAAAAAATCGCCCTGGACCTTGCTGGCAATGAAACTGTTTTCAAAAACTTTGAAGCGGTCAGCTTTTTTATTTTTTGTAAAAAGCAGGATAGTATCTCCTGTTACCTGGTTTTCCTTCGACCACACCACAGGATCTTTATAAAGGCGAAACACAGAGTCCTTAAAGGAATAAAACATGCTATCGGAAACAGCCTGCACTGAGTCAGAAAAGATCCTCACATGATAGAAGGCTTCAAAATAGCGATCCGTACTGTCTGTCTTCGAACTGCCTGATTTACCATCCTGCCTGCCTGCCGGCAGGTTTTGCAATTGGGATTTCGGTTTTTGCTCCCGATAGCTATCGGGATCAGATTTAATATTTTTAACAGTATCCGTTTGCGTTGTATCGGATGCATGTAAAATTTTTACCGAATCTCCTGCCTTGTACAGGTCAGATAAGCGGGCAGAAAATAATGTGTCCGCTGCAATAAAAATAGAATCCTGGTCCTGTTTTACTATCATTAAGGGTTTGTTAAAAGCAAGGATGGATTCATTTTTATTGTTCCTGAATATTTTCCCAGCGATGATAACAGTCTGTTGTGTGCTATCAATGACAATCGCATTCCCCTCAGCCTGGGACATCCCTGTACTGTCATCAAAAGCCACCCTGTCGGCAATAATTTTTGTATCACCATCCCGGATCACAGGTCTCAATCCGAATTCGGCTTTTTTATTTCTTGTATCGTAAAAACCTTCCTTCGTGATGATCGTTCTGTTGCTGCTGTCTTTAATAAATGTTTCAGCAATAAATCTCGCTACCTCTGATTCTGTATTATACAAAAGTGAATCAGACTTCAAATAATAGGACGGATCATTGAGCTCAACATTTTTTTTGAAATAGATATCCTTGAGATCAGTGTAATAATATCCTTCTGTGCTGGTCAATACAGATTTTTTGTTATTCACTACTTTTCCGCCATTGGTGTAAATGCCGAGTTTGGTTTCCACATCATACTCAAGATTATTTGTTGTCAAAGTGGCCTTACCATCGGTGAGACGTACATTTTTCTCCATGTAGGCGATACGCTTATCGGTAAGATAGCGGAGATAGTCAGAATAAGCATTCGCCGTATCTGCATCATTGATATGAACGTTCCCAAAGGCTTCAAGTATATGTATCCTGTTATTGATGACGCAGCTGTCACAAAAAAAAAGCGTTCTGCCCTGCCTTAATTTTACGCTGCCAGCGAGTATTTGCAAATCGGTGGTATCATTCGTCTTTAGAAATTCCAGTTTTCTTGCAGCCAGTATCTCAACTCTTTTCGTAGTATCTGAAGGAACCGGTTCCTGTGACCAGGCTCCTTGAATACCGGCAAAAAAGAAACACAGGAAAAAGAAATTGAACGGTTTTAAGGTCATTATTTGTTACTGCTTAGCGTATCCTTTTTGGCGGGCGAAGATAAATATTCACCCTTATCTTTTTTCCCAAAAACAGAGATATTAACGTAGCGTTTGGGGTGAACCTTGATATCATCCACTAGTATTTCAAGACCTAATGCTGTATTGCGAAGGTTATCATACAGCTTTCTATCGTTCATTAATAATCCTAAAGTGCCATTGTTATGATTGATCTTGTACAGTATTGCGTTCAGCTGAGCAACAGTTGCTTGCACAGAATCCATGGTCTGTTTAAAATTAAGGTCAGCAAAATGTTGAGTAGTTGAATTTACGTTGTGCAAAATGCTGTTGATGGTGTCATTATTCGTTTTCAAATTGCTCGTCACTTCGTGCAGATTACCGATAGTTTTTGCAAGCAATCCTGTCTCCGTGTTCAATAGTTTTTGCAGGTTCGCCGAAGACATAAGTAAGTTTGCAATAATGCCCTGGACGTTATTCTTCGTGGAAGGATCAAATAACCTGTTCACGGAACCGAGCACCACCGTTAACGAATCGATGGCCGTGCGGGCCTTTGAAAGAGTTGGGTTCACTTGCGAAGTAATGTCGCTTAACAGGCCGCTGGTCACTCTCACGGTTATTGTATCCTTATTTTTCAGAAACTGTTTTGAATCCCCCATGTCAATATTAATGTAGGGAGAGCCCACAAACGGGGCAACAATCGATGCCGATGAATTTACGGGAATATTAATGTCCCTCGTCCAATTGATCGTAATGACAATGCCATCAAGGTTTTTGTTTGTTGCATTAATTTCATAAACGGTTCCGACCTGCAACCCTCTTATCTTAACAGCGTTGGATTTGTCGAGAGCACCTATATCAGAAAAAACGGCGTAGAGCCGTTTGTTTTTAGAAAAAACATTATTTCCCTTTAAGAAATTAAAGCCAAGAATTAAAAAGGTAAGAGCAGCTATTGTTAAAACTCCGACTTTGGTTTCATTACTGATCTTCATTGAATATCTTTTTCATGCAAATTTCTATGCAAAGTTGCCGCCAAATTAATTAATTATTTCGAGAAGGTGCAATGTTATGAGTTGTCAATGGAGTCGTGACTGACTTGCGTTAGACTCCCAACTACCGGACTGTTAAAACGCTTTCTTTTCATCGGTCGTCAATTGGCGTGATTCCAGCCTCTGCTTATAATCTTTCAAAGCATTGACAATATTGGATACAATTTCATCCTGACCCTTATCGCTGTTGATATAGTCCTCTTCTTCTTTATTTGTTATAAATCCAATTTCAACAAGTACACTTGGCATACCTGTCGCCTGAAGAACCCAAATTCCTTTGTCATTTCTTTGTTTTACTCCACCCCTGTATGTTCTTCCCTGGATCTGAAAACCTTTCTCGATCAGGTCAGCAAATGTGAGACTCTTACGAAAGTAATTTTGAGCATAGATCAACATTCTTGCTCTTTCGGCGGGGTCGGAGGGATCCGGTAAAGTAAGATTTGACGTGGAATCAATTTCCCCGTAGTAATCGTCATTTTTTGAAACGGAATTTACCTTATCGTCACTCTTGCTCAATGCCCAAATGTAAGTTTCGGTCCCTTCCGCGGGATTCGGAGTATACCAATACCGGTATATCGGAACTTTCCTCGTTACCTTTTTTTTCTTCTTTTTTGTTGTCACAGTTCTGTATCCTGTCACCTGGCTGTGCCTGATAGGAGGAGCGGCATTGCAATGGACAGCGATAAAAAGATCGCCGCCTGAGGAATTGGCGAGGTCAGCGCGATATCTCAATGCATCGGTCTTGTTTGTTTTATTTCCCGGTAAAATATCTGTGGTTCTCGTGTAAATGATTTTTGTGTCCGGCAACTCCTCACCAATGGCTTTACCGAGTTTTAATGAGACTGTAAGACTTACGTCGGCTTCGGTAGAATACGCTCCTTTGGCTCCCTGGTCCAGACCACCATGCCCGGGATCGATAATAATCGTTCTCAACACTTTTTTTGACGTCTGGCTAAAACCTGGCAGGTAAAAAAATGCTACAAAGAAAAACAGCAGGGCTGGCGAGATTCTTTTTATCATTGGATGGGATTACGGTGGAAATTTTCAAAGATAAATTTAAAAACTATTATTCTCTTTTTCTTCGATCATATCAAGAAACGCTCTGGAATCCTTAACGGCGTCAGGCGAACCATTATTATGAGTATTGCTATTTGATGGTTGTTGCTGCTTTTCGAGCCAGTCAATATAGTTTTTCACGGCATCCGTGACGCATTTTGATATTTCTTGCTGTCCCTCTTTACTATTCAAATAATCTTCCTCTTCACGATTTGTGATAAATCCGGTTTCAACGAGCACACTTGGCATTGCGGTCGCCTGTAGCACCCAAATGCCCACCTGCCGTTGTTGCTGACCGCTGCTCGTTCTCCCTGCCTTTGTAAATTCATTTTCAACGAAACCTGCAAGAGTAGCGCTGCGCTTAAAAAATTGTTTCGTTTTTAAAAGGGCCAGTGCGATGAATTCAGGCGAGTTGGGGTCAATATCCCCATAATTCTCTTTATAATTCTCTTCAACCATCATGGGTGCATTCTCACGAACGGCCACCTCTTTGTCTTCATTTTTATGGGCACCCCAGATGTATGTTTCAGTGCCTTTCCTTGGATTTGGTGTTGTCCAGTAGCGGTATTCAGGAACTCTTTTCGTTACTTTCCTTCTCTTTTTTCCTTTTCCAACATACGTCGTAATCGTTTTCGTTCCGATTCGTTCGCTGTGCCTTATCGGTGGCATTGCGTTGCAATGAATGGAAATAAAAAGATCGCCACGGTTTTCATTAGCAATCTCAGCGCGGCGATGCAAAGGAACAATGCTTTCATCAGTTCTCGTCTCCACAATCTTTACATTGGGCAACGCTTGCTGTAATTGTGATACCAGTTCCCGGGATATGGAGAGACATATATCATCTTCGTAAGAATAACTACCCTTTGCTCCATTATGTCCACCATCCGGCATCAGCCCATGACCTGCATCCACGACAATTGTTTTCAAGACCTTTTGCCCGCCTTCTTGTTGGGGAATGAACGAAAACAAAACAGCGGTCATTGAAACAAAAAAACTCACCAGAATGGTTCTCTTCATCATGCCGGCAAATTATTTATTAGTTCTGAAACATTCTCCGAAAGGAGAGTTTTTGTTTGAATCTTCACAAATTGTTTAGAGTTACCCAAAGAGCTTCTATATATTAAAAGGCTATTTTTGTTCAACCCGTATGAAGCAACTGCTCAAATTTAGATCAATTTATTATTCAGCCGGGATACTGACTGCCACCATCGTCCTGATAATTTGTACACTAACGTGCAAAACTACTGCAGCTCATGTACCATCAAATTATTTTTACAGCATTTTAACATGCCGGCAAGATACAGTCAAACCTCTTTTAAGAAATGATACCATCCCAAACAAGAAAGATACATTGATTGACTCAACAGGCAAAGCCCTTCTGGATACAACAAATCCTTCTCAAAGAGTAGATACGTTCGCATTTAAGGTTTCAAAAGATTCATTAGATGCGCCCGTAAACTATGAGGCGGAGGACTCTGCCGTGGTCATGATAAATCAAAAGAAGATATTGTTGTATGGCAAGACAAAAACGGATTATAAAGACATCGAACTTACTGCGCCTAAAGTTGAACTGGACCAGGAAACACAAATAGTAACAGCGTACAATAGGCTCGATAGCCTGGGAGAAATCGCAGAAAGAGCCAATTTCAAACAGGCCGAAAGTTCTTTCCAAAGCGATACGATACGATTTAATTTTAAGACTCAAAAAGGAATAACAAAAAATACGTTTACGCATAGTGGTGAAATGTTTATCCAGGGCGATAACGTGAAAAAGGTCAGTCCAACTACGATGTACGCCAAACACGGTGTGATGACTACTTGTGACTACGATGATCCGCATTTTGGGTTCAGGTACAATAAAATCAAGATCGTCAATAAAAAGCTTGCGATCTCTGGCCCTATTCACCCGGAATTTGAAGGTGTTCCTGTACCTATTTACCTGCCATTCGGGATTTTTCCGCTAAGCACGGGACGGCATTCGGGTTTGTTGGCTCCTTCGCTTGAGACAAATGAACAGTATGGGTTGGGTCTCATCAATGGCGGATATTATAAAGTGATCAATGAATTTTGGGATGTCACTCTTCGCACAAAAATTTATTCTTATGGCGGGTGGCAGGCTAATCTTTCACCAACATACCGTAAACGATATAAGTACAGGGGCGGGTTAAATTTCAGTGTTCAGTCTACAAAAATCAATTTCAAGGGCGACCCTGATTACACTCATAACATGAGTTATTTCCTTACGTGGAACCATTCTGTTGATAGCAGGGCAAGACCGGGAACAAATTTTAGCGCTAGTGTAAATGCAGGTTCTACAAAATACAATCAATATGTATCGAACAATCCCCAACTCAATTTTCAGAATCAGTTGACCTCTTCCATTACTTACTCGAAGATGTGGATCGGAACGCCATTCAATTTAACGGTAAGTGCAAATCATAGTCAGAATAACAACTTACACTACATCAATATCAATTTACCAGATGTGGGTTTTACAATGAACACAATATATCCTTTGCAGAAGAAGGAAGTGATAGGTACTCCAAAATGGTATGAAAAACTTGGTATTGGTTATAATGGATCGTTCAATAACTCTTTTAGTTTTTATGATACAGTCAAGTATGGTCAGAATGGTGTAAAGCCTCTTTTTGAATATTTGCGTGATACAGCCCAGTGGACCGCCCGGCACAATATCCCCATTTCGTTGTCATTGCCACCGGCTTTGGGTGGAGCTCTTCTGATTTCTCCCGGTGTTTCCTACAGCCAGAACTGGTTGCAGCGATTGACCATTTTAAACTGGAACAATGCAAATAATAAGGTAGACACCACTCTAAAAAAAGGGCTGTTCATTGAGCAACAAGCTGGCTTTTCTTTGGGATTGAATTCGGCTGTGTACGGAACATACCAGTTCCATGATTCGAAGGTCATTGCTATCCGGCATGTTATGCGGCCCACATTAAGCGTCAATTATTCTCCTGATCTGAATCAAAGCCATTTGCGGACCGTGCAGGTAGACTCAACAGGAAAGACCTTATCCTATAACGATATAGGTGGCGGGGTTGTTTCTTATTCCGGTGGTAGGGATTTTGCGGGTATGAGTTTCCAGTTGGATAATAATCTCGAAATGAAGGTCAGGTCAAATAAAGACACGACCAATGGCGGCATTAAAAAAGTGAAACTGGTAGATGGCTTTGGTTTCTCAACAGCGTATAATTTTTTAGCAGACTCATTTCAATTGAGCAATCCTGTGTTTTATTTACGCAGTTCACTTTTTGAAAAAATCAGTATCACGGCAAATGCAACACTTAATCCATATGATTATGACGCCAGGGGCTATCCTGTAAACAATTTATTTTCTCGTAATGGAAAATTTTATTGGGGAAGAATATCCAATGCCAATCTTGCCATTTCAACAAATTTTAAGAGCAAGGCAAAAGACGCGAAAAAAGACGAACAGCGTAAAATGCAGTTGAATGAAATTTTGAGTGATCCTAACCTTACTGATCAACAAAGCCTGATCGACTACATGCAGCAAAACCCTGCCGAGTTTGTCGATTTTAATATTCCCTGGTCAGTCAGCCTTAGCTTTAGTCTTTATTACAATCAGCAATTTAAGCCCGACTATAGCGGCTTCGAAAAAAAGTTCAATTCGAATATAAGTGTCAATGGCAGCTTTAGTCTTTCGCCCAAATGGATGTTTACAGCAAACGGGTATTACGATCTTAGCACGAACAAAATCCAGATGTTCCAGATGAATATTTCAAGAGACATGCATTGCTGGCAAATGAGTATCGGAGTTACTCCCATAGGCCTCTACAGGTATTTTAATATTAACATCAGTCCCAAATCTTCGATTTTGCAGGATCTGAGAGTAAACCGGACAAGAACGTTTACTAATTTCTAGTTTGATAGGAAGCGTAATATTCGCCCATCAGGTTAAATACATTCTCTTTCAATTCCTCTACAGAGGAAAAATCTTTTTGAGAAACCGGCTTTAAATAATGCAATTCAATTTTAGCAGGCCAGAAAAAGAAAGATCTCTGAGGTAAAACTTTTTTACTGTTGAAGATGAGAGCCGGCAGAATTGGTTTACCCGAGTCAAATGAAAGCCGGAAAGCACCGTCATGAAAACGTTGTAAAGGCTGGCTGGTCTTATTTCTTGTACCCTCAGGGTAAATGCACATGTGAAGGCCCATACCAAGGACTTCTTTCATTTTTAAGTAACTCAATTTTCGGCTTTCTTCATTTTTTCTGTCTACAAGAACACTTCCTCTCTTATATAAAAGTCCAAACAGAGGAATTTTTGACAATTCAACTTTTGCAATCGTCTTATTTGCACCTGGCATGAATGGCACAGAAACGGGAACATCTATCAGGGAATTATGATTGTATACGACAATATAGTTTTGGCCCGGCGAAAAGTTCTCGCTTCCTTTTACCCGCAACCGAAGTCCTGTAAAGAAAAAGAAGATGACCATCCACGTCCTGTATATTTTATGCATGATATAGGAGCGTTTTGGCTCTTTCCATAGACCGATCACCCAAATTGGAAGAAAAGCGATCAGCATAGTGGAAACAAAAACGATGGCAGCCCACAATGCAAAAATTCTTCCAAGGATAGATTTAAGCAAACTCATAGCCTTCAATGCCTTTAAAAATTGTTTTCTTTAATTGAGGCCATTCATTTTTAATCATGCCGAAATAAATGGAGTCGCGGCGGCGATTGTTCCACATGGTCATGTGACTTCGAAGAACACCTTCTTCTATTCCACCCACCTTTCTCAACCCCTGTTTTGCTCTTTCATTTAATACATCTGTTTTAAATTCCACCCGTTCAAAATGCAATTCATCAAATGCATAGCGCAGCATGGAGTATTTTGCATGGAAGTTAATGCCGGTGCTTCTGAATCTTTTTCCCAGCCAGCTCCAGCCAATTTCTAATCTCAGGTCATGATACGAGATATTTCCCATGCTGCTGCTGCCTGCAACCTGGTTAGTGCTTTTATCGACGATCGTAAATGGCCTCCTTGTTCCCGCGGCTTTATCGGCAAAAGCGGCTGCCATCCATTTTTCTAAATGCTCTTTGTTGGCAAGGTTAAGAGTAAAATACTCCCACATACCTTCATCCTGCGCGAGATCAAAAAATGCATCAAAGTCTCTTTCTTCAATGGGTCTTAATAAAACCTTGTCTGTTTGTAGTATCAAGCCGGGTTCGATGATCTTCATTGCGATTTTTTGATTTTTATTTTCTTGTTTATAAAGCCCAATCGACGGGATCGATACCGTTTTTTACCAGGTACTCATTCGTTTTCGAAAAATGCCTGCATCCTAAAAAACCGGTCACGGAAAGGGGAGAAGGATGAGCCGCTTTTAAGATCAGGTGTTTAGTTTCATCGATCAGAATTTTTTTTTCTTGCGCAAATTTGCCCCATAATAAAAACACAATATGATCTTTTAGGTTAGAAATTTTCCTAATCACTGTATCTGTAAATTCAGCCCAGCCGATCCGGGAATGACTCATGGGATCACCCGCCCGAACTGTTAATGATGCATTCAATAAAAAAACTCCCTGGTTCGCCCACTTAGTAAGGTCGCCGCCTTGAGGGATTTTCACTCCAATATCATCATGTAATTCTTTAAAAATATTTACCAGCGAGGGCGGAGGCGGAACTCCATTTTGCACCGAGAAGCAAAGGCCTTGCGCCTGGTGAGGACCATGGTAAGGATCTTGCCCAAGGATCACCACCTTTACGTTATCAAAGGGTGTATTATTAAAAGCATTAAAAATTAGTGAACCGGGCGGGTAGATTATTTTGCCCTGCGATTTCTCTGTTTTTAAATGAAGAACAATATTTTCAAAATAGGGTTTGTCGAATTCTTCTTTCAAAATTTTTTTCCATGTTTCATCAATTTTTACATCCATAAGCTTTGAACCGGTTTGGGTGCAAGCTAAAAAAATTTATCTTTGCCGCCTCTTATTCAAAGGGTCGGTAACTCAGCTGACTACCTGCCTGCCGACAGGCAGGGAGCAGCAGCCAACAATTATGTTCTATGTTTATGTGATAAGAAGTGAAAAGGATGGAAGATTTTATGTTGGAATGTGTATGGATTTAGCGAGAAGAATAAGAGAGCACAACGCTGGTAAGAGGTTTTCAACGAAAGGGTTATTGTCCTTGGAAGTTGTTCTTTGCTGAAGAATTTCCAACGAGGGCCGCAGCGAGAGAAAGAGAAAAATCTTTAAAAGGGGGTGCTGGTAAAGAATTTATAAAAACAAAATGGTCCGGT
>Ga0163163_10002351_pt1 | contig 16008 bp, 13 predicted proteins | sample S65metaG_FD_119766 | JGI IMG/M metagenome (GOLD analysis project Ga0163163, IMG submission 119766) | Switchgrass rhizosphere microbial communities from Kellogg Biological Station, Michigan, USA - S6-5 metaG | ecosystem: Host-associated > Plants > Roots > Rhizosphere > Soil | place: USA... | reverse complement strand
GACCGAACGATGGCTCCATCGGTTTTGCTGTTGATCAGTTCATACAAACCCGGTAATCCGGTCACTGCAATGATCTTACTGTATTCCATCTGTTGTCTTTGTAGGACGTGCAAATTAAGGGAAAATGTTGATTTATTGGTTAGGTTGATTAGGTTAATTAGGTTGATTAGGAAGAATTTAGCAAACCCAATCATCCCAATCAACCTACTCAACCATTTAACCACTTCCTGATAAAAGGCAATTTTCCGTGATAACAGCAACAGCGTTATTCTCAAACCAGCCGTCTAACAAAAAACTGCAAGATGAGACCCGTGACGCTACTTATCCTGAGCCTGTTTCTGCTGGCTCAACATGCTGGTTTGGCGCAAAGCCCTCCCGCAAAATCTCCCTGTACTTCAAACCCGGTTTACCGACAATTTGATTTCTGGATCGGCGAATGGGATGTATTTGGTAAGAATGGCAAGAAGGCCGGAGACAGCCACATTGAGCGCGTGCTCGACAGCTGCATTATCCTGGAAAACTGGACCAGTGGGACTTTCAGCGGCAAAAGTTATAATACATTCAACAACGCAACGCAGAAATGGCAACAGTACTGGGTGGATAACGCGGGAGGCGTAACCGAATATTTTGACGGCCACTATGATGACGGCAAAATGATCTTTCAAACTGCTAACGTCAAACAATCCGACGGAAAGGTCAAGATCATGAAGATGACCTTTTTCAACCTCAGCGCCGACAGGGTGCGGCAATTTGGAGAAAGCTCTTCCGACAATGGCAAAACCTGGACCACCGACTTCGACCTGGAATACCGCCGTAAAAAATAACGACAACTGCTATGCGAATATTAATGTTGCTGCTCATCCTGCCGGTGGAGGAAAGCGTGTTGATTTTGGGTATAGCAGGGTGAATTAGGTCAACCCAATCAACCTAATCTGCCGGAAACAAACTCTTATCAATATTAGGAATTATTCTGAGGGCATTCTTGTAGTACACTTTCTTCAAAATATCATCAGGCAAAGCCATGCCATACATTCTCCAGAATGCGTGATACTTTTTGTGATAAGGAAAGTATTCATCTTCCGTTTCTAACACACGGAAATAAGTAGCATACTCTTCTGGTGCCCAGGAATCCTTGCCAAACATGATCCGGTCCTGGTACTTTTCAAAAAATTGTTTCGCCATTTTTGGCTGCCTTCCCAATTCTGCAATCACAGCGCCGAATTCCACGTTCACATTCGGCATTTCATCCAGTAATTTTCCCAGCTTACCCAAATCATTCGGATACCAGCCGAAATGTGCTGCGATATAAGTAGTGCGTGGATGTTTCTTGAACATGCGATGCTGCTCTTCAATCAATGTTTCCCAGGGCACTGGATTATCCGGACCTCGTTTCCTTTCAGGATGCGTTTGCAGTTCAAGCCAACGCTCGTTCTTCTCATCCATCGGATCCCAAAAGGATTTGGGGTCTGCGGTATGAATCAATACCGGAATCTTTAGATCAGCGCATTTCTCCCAAATCGGATCAAGCCTTGGATCGTCCACGGGCACGCGCTTTCCGGAAACGTCCTTTACAGAAAATCCGAGATTCTTAAACACCTTCAACCCGTTCGCGCCATTGCGCACGTCCTGTTCCAGTTGCTTCGCAGCTGCTTCTCCCCAGCCATCTTTTCCCACACCATTGAAATCCACGTTTGCGAAAATGATGAAACGATTTGGATAATGTTCTTTTACATTTTTTGCCATGCTTTGCAAACCACTTCCATTACCGCCACTGAGGTTTACCATCACGCTCATATTTAGCTTATCCATGTCCGTGATGAGTTCACCCAAATTCTGAGTACCCATATTCCATTGGTGGTTGTGTACGTCAATGAAGGGGAACTTCGCCTTGGTCAGCTTATGCTCCGGCACCACCAGCGTGGAGACAGGTTCATATTTTTCAAAATCCATTTTGTTTTGGGACCTACAGGGGTGAAACACCAGCAGGATGTAACTGAGTGCGAACAAATACTTCATCGAGGAAGGGTTTATAAAAAACCAATAAAGTAGCACAGTTTTGGCAAATTCAGTCTGCCAATATTGATGAATGGGTGAGAATTAACAAAATCGTTTATTCGTTACCTTAGGCTAAATGCTTCTCGTGTCTTCATCCCGCAGAAATTTCGTCAGGAATGCCGGCGCCGGCCTCGGCCTGCTGTCACTTCCGAATCTTTTTACAAACTCAAAAAGCCCCGACAAGAAATTCAAAGTCGTTTGCGTGGGCGGACATCCTGATGACCCCGAAAGTGGCTGTGGTGGCACATTGGCGCGTTTTGCAAATGCTGGTCATGCTGTTACCATTATTTATCTCACGAGTGGCGAAGCGGGTATTCCCGGCAAATCACACGACGAAGCAGCCGCAATCAGAACCAAAGAAGCAAGGGAAGCCTGCAAGATCCTGCAGACGAAGCCCGTGTTTGCCGGACAGATAGATGGCTCAACAATTGTTAACGGAGACTGGATTAAAAAGTTACAGGAACTGGTTGCAGCAGAAGCGCCGGACATTGTCTTCACGCACTGGCCCATCGATTCACATCCTGATCACCAGGCTGCGAGCCTGCTCACCATTCAGACCTGGATGCGCACGAATAAACCCTTCGATCTTTATTTTTTCGAGGTATGCCAGGGCAGTCAGACCATGACATTCAGGCCCACTGACTTTGTTGACATCAGTGCAACTCAGGAGCAAAAGAAAAAAGCAGTGTATTGCCACGTTAGCCAGAACGCCGCTTCCATCTATGAAGCAAGTGACTGCAATCATGCACTGATGGAAAAATTCAGGGGCGCAGAAATTGGCGTGGCGGCCGCAGAAGGATTTGTAAGAATGACGGGAAGAAATAATGGAATGGTGATCTAGACGGCTTCAAGTTTTGTGCGGGTGCTGACCTCTTCAAACTTCTTATCGTAATCAATGCGGATCGTGCCCATCATTCTATCCCAGAACAAAAAATACAAACCATAATTCCCTTTAAAGTATTGGTGATGCTGGTTGTGGTTCACCGAAGTATTGATCCATTTGCCCAACCAGTGCTTGCTGAATCCGCGTGGATACAATTCCCATCCCAAATGTCCATACACGTTGTAGATGATCATGAACAAGAAAAAGAAAAGAAGATGAAAAGCATGAATGGGCATCAGGTACAGGAATACCGGAAGGATGCCAATTTCCACCAGGGCTTCAAGCGGATGGAAGGCATATGCCGCCCATGGCGATGGATTGGTTGAAAGATGATGAACTTTGTGAAAATATTTGAAAATCTGCCGACGGTGCATCAACCTGTGCATCCAGTAAAAATAGGTGTCGTGCAATACCAGCATGATGGGAAACGCGCCGAAGAAATAAAACCATCCGTATTGGTGAATGTCGCGATAGTAAAAAGTGTGCCTGGTGACTGGTGGATTCTTAAGGAAGAATATGGTGACTAGTGTGAAAATTACAATCGTCGTCACCGAATAGATCACTTCGCGGAAATAATCCTTGTTCGTGGGGAATTTGAATTGAATCTTTTTGTAGGCCCTCGACTTTCTGAGCAGGATATAAAACAGGATAAACCCAATACCCGCTGAAACAAAATACCGGCGACCGATATTCTCCGCTATCTTATAAAAATCTTCCCAGTTCATGCCATATATTTCCAGTTTCTGACTTTGCCTTCAGCAATCCATTCCACCGCCTGCTTCATGCGCTTCTCCCGTGTCGCTTCCTGCTTGGCTTCTGTGATCCACAAGATGTATTCCTTTTTCTGACCGGGCGGAAATTTTTCAAAATGGGTGAATGCTTTTTTGTTCTTTTTTAGCGCGCTCAGGAAATAGTCAGGCACGGGCAATTCTTTCGTCTTCACGGGTTTCGGTTTGGCCACTTTTATGCCATCCTCGTTTAACTTCATTGCTTCTTTGATGTAGGCGATCATTTTTTTATCAGACGGCAGGTCTTTCAGCGTGGTTATTCTTCCCATATGACCCATGGCTTCTTCGGATTGCGCTTTTTCCATGAGCTTTGCATCCTTCATCAGTTTGGCTTTCCAAAATCCAAATGCGCAGTGTTGCTTGAAAGCCGCTACACTGCACATCATTTCTCCCAGGTAGTCGAAATGCGGGAAAGACCATTTCATCGTCTCTTCCACATCCGGACACGCCTGGTGAACCAGCTCACGAATATGTTTGAGAATGGGTTTGGCAAAATCTGCTGATTTTGCGATGTAGTCGTCGATGCGTTTGTCTTTGACCATAATTCAAAATTAAAAATTCTAAATTATTGCGCGAAAATCATGGCGCGCCCCGCCTGCGGCGGGGCGCGCCCGACTTGCCAGTTCATTTCGGCACGAGCTAAAGCTCGCGCCAATTGCGCCAATATCTTAGTTACCCGCAGACCTTCCACTCCTACCCCTCCCATCAAAAGCCTTAATCCTGATCTTCCCCTTTTCAGTAATAACCCCTGAATAAATCTTCGACTTTGAAGTGGGTTCAGAACCATCAGTTGTATACCTCAATACAAATCCGGGAATCTGCATATTTGCTTTCAAATCGCCACCTTCAGCACTCAATCCGGGAACGGGTATACGATAATTCCAGCCACCGGCATAATAATCCATCCTCGGCAGTTCGCGCTTGCCAATAACATTTACAAAATGTGACCAGGCCGACTGATAAAGCGTCTCTGCCTTCGTCTTGTCGCTTTCAGTTGCCCAATCCGGATCCCTGGCCCATGCCCTTTCTGCAACGCCAAACAATTTTGGCAACAACATGTATTCAAGGCGATCTGTGCTGATCAAATTCTCCGCCCACAACAAACCTTTCACACCCACAATATTCGATTTACCATAATCAGTCAGCCTTTGCTTACCTACGAATATTGCCGGATCAATTGGGTTGCCCATGCGATCTTCCTTTGAATTCTTGAAATAGTCGTAAGGAATAAAATAGAATGGCTTGTCTACATCAACAAAACTTCCCCAGTAGTAACCGGGTTCGCTGAAGTCCTTGTAATAGGCCATGTCAAAATAGTTGTTGCTAACGCAAGATAATACCACTTTGTAACCGGCATTAGCCAATTTGTAGGCAAGATCCTCTGCTCCCCAACCCAACACGTTATTCCAAACATCGAGCTGAAAATGTTCATTGACAAATTCGGGATTTGGCACCGAAGATTTTTGCCCGTCAAGCATGGTCTTACGCATACCTACTTCTTCCCATCCCGACAAGAACAATCCCCTTTGCTTCAATATCCTGTTCACCTTTCCATAATAATAATACCAGAGGTCGTCAGTACTTTGAATGGCCGGATTGTTTTTTCTAAGCAGAATATATGCTGGCGATCGTTCCCAAACCCCTCCCGGCACTTCATCACCACCCATGTGAATGGTTTTTAACGGTGCGCCGGCCTGGTGATACATTTCGCGGATATCATCTATCACTCTTTCAAGAAAGGAATAAGTTGAAGGAAGCGACACATCGATTACGTTATCGTTCCACATCTGCACAGACTGATAGCGGGATGCATCATAAATATCATGCAGCAAATATCTTTCGGCCTCTGCCAGGTCTCCGGCTTTCTTGTATTTTTCATAACGCGCATTCATTGACATCACAGCAGCACGCGCATGTCCAGGCGTTTCAATTTCGGGGATAACACTAATATGCCTGTCCGTGGCATATTTCAGGATCTCAATGAAATCCTTCGTGCTGTAAAATCCTGAACCACGGGGATTGGTCGTATCCGGACCGGAGCCATAGGCAGGCTGAAGAAAAGATTTGTTATCGAGCGTATGCCCTCTTTTTCCACCCACTTCAGTCAATTCAGGCAGGGATGCCATTTGTACCCGCCAGCCTTCGTCTTCACTGAAATGGAAGTGAAAAGTATTGAGCTTATAAAGCGCCATCAGGTCCAGTATCTTCAAGATCTCAGACTTGGGTTGAAAGTTTCTGCCAACATCGAGCATGAAAGCACGGTAGCTGAATCTTGGCGCATCTTTTACCTCTACATTGGGAATTGAAATTGCCTGCACGCCTGCGAATGCAGAAGGAGGCATTAGTGTAAGCAAGGATTGCACGGCATAAAATGCGCCGGAGGCGTCACCCCCCTCAATCTCGATTCCATTTGCGCTTACTTTCAATCCGTAACCTTCAGCTGCAGATTCTTTTTTCCTCAATACGATTGCACCATTGCTGCCGATTTGTACAGTTGGCTTCTTCCCCAATAATTTTTGCAAGGCATTAGCCAGGTAATTCGCTTCTTTCTGAAATGCATCGTCTGTTGCGATGGTGACAGTTGCATTCAATTGGTAATTTCCTCCCGTCTCTTTGTATTCACGTGGCGTTGGGAAAATTTTCACCAACTTCTCAGCAGGCAAATCAACCGTGCTTTTGTTTTGATTATATAAATCCGTTGGCGTGATCAGACCAACCTTATCTCCTGCAAACCTGAGGTATTGCTTAGGAGTGGTGGAAGGAAGAACGGTAAAATTGTTGATAGCAACCGGTGCTCCACCATTATCCCATACCAGGTAAAAGCCGCGCGGAGCATCGGTAAAGTTTACGACCCAGTCGGAAGAAACGAAATCGATTTTCATACTCTTGTTCCGGCCAAGCGTCTTAAATCCTGCCTTGGGCGCGATGTAGAAGAAATCTCCATTCACCTGTCGAATCTCCACGTTGCCGGTTACGCCCTCTTCCCTGATATCTCTCACGAAATTGAAATAGATCTTCCATCCTGTAGCAGGGAGGGCCTGTTTGCCCTTGTTCGTCAACGTTAGTTCGGTGAGCGAAGCCGTTTCGCCGTTGTGGTTATTTTCGATCACACCCCAGGTAATTGAAAGTGCAGAGGGATCAAAACCGGATTTTTTTGATTGGGCGAAAACAAAGGTTTGAATGGAAAGCACAAGAAGAGCGGGCAGAATTCTTTTCATGAAAAATCTTTATAGGTTTTAAGGAGTAGCGAAAATAGTAAATCAATGCGCTTCAAGCCAGTTTATGCCGGCGCCAATTTCAGCTTCCACAGGAACTTTATTCGGAAGCGGTAAGGCTGACCGCATACAATCCAGAATCAGGGGCTTGATGGTTTCTACCTCGTCCTTGATCGCATCGAAGACCAATTCGTCATGAACCTGCAGGATCATACGGGACTTCAGCTTGCGTTTCTCAAATTCATCATGAATTTTCACCATCGCCAGCTTGATCATATCCGCAGCTGTTCCCTGGATAGGCGAGTTGATCGCGTTTCGTTCTGCAAATCCCCTGACCGTGAAATTGGAAGAATTAATGTCTTTCAGCCAGCGCTTTCGACCCATCAGGGTTTCAACATAACCCTTTTCACGCGCAGCGTTAATGGTGTCGTCCATGTAGCGCTGAATATTTGCAAACTGTTTTTTGTAATTGTCAATGATCTCCTTCGCTTCTGTTCTGCTGATGCCCAGGTTGTCGGCCAAACCAAAGGCGCCCTGGCCATAAATGATTCCGAAGTTTACACTCTTGGCCCTGTATCTCATTTCCTTGGTCACATCCTTTTCCGCAACGCCAAAAACCTTTGCAGCGGTCGCTGTATGAATATCTTTTCCCGTTCTGAAGGCTTCACTCATGTTGGGATCACCGCTGATGGCTGCCACAATGCGCAATTCAATTTGAGAATAGTCGGCAGAAAGTAAGAGATGATTTTCGTCCCTGGGTACAAATGCTTTTCGAATCTCCCTTCCTCTTTCGGTTCTTACCGGAATATTCTGAAGGTTGGGATTGTTGCTGGACAGCCGACCCGTCACCGCTACGGCTTGCGCATAGGATGTATGTACCCTGCCGGTCTTTCGGTTAATCATCAGCGGCAGTGCGTCAACGTAGGTCGACTTTAGCTTGGTGAGCTCCCTGAACGCGAGGATATCTTCTACAATTACACTTTGATGCGACAACTTGAGAAGCACGTCTTCACCCGTAGCATATTGACCGGTCTTGGTCTTCTTTGCTTTGGGATCCAGTTTCAGTTTTTCGAAAAGCACTTCACCCAATTGCTTAGGAGAAGCGAGATTGAACTTCACGCCCGCCTGGTTGTACACCCGTTCTTCTGCCTGCCTCGCCTCCTTTTCCAGTTCTTTTGAATATTCATTCAGGAAGCCCACGTCTACTTTCACGCCCTCAAATTCCATCCCCGCCAACACTTTTACCAACGGGTTTTCAACTTTTGAGAAAACCGTTTCCACTTCTTTCTTCTTCAGCTGCGGAACAAATACATTTTTCAACTGTAACGTGATGTCGGCGTCTTCGGCGGCGTAGTCTTTGATCTTTTCCAATTCAACGTCACGCATATTGCCCTGTCCCTTTCCCTTCTTACCAATCAATTCTTCAATATGAACAGGCTCGTAGCCCAGGTACTGGGCACTGAGCAGGTCCATGCTGCGCTTGCCATCCGGTTCAATTACATAATGCGCCAACATGGTATCAAAAATCTCTCCCTTGATCTCCACATTATACCATTTCAACACCAGCATATCATATTTCACATTCTGACCGATCCAGATTTTTTTGGGATCGTCGAATAGGGGCCTGAATTGATCAAGGATGGCAGCCACGGCCTTTTGATCCGGAGGACAGGGCACATACCATGCCTCCCCAGGAGTAATTGAAAAGCTCAAACCGACGAGTTCGGCGTCATTTGCATCGATGCCGGTGGTTTCTGTATCAAAACAGATTTCTTTTTCCTTCTTTAAGGTCTTCACCAAATCCGCGATGGCCTTGTCGCCAACCACGGCGATATAATTGTGGGGCGTGTTATGAATATTTTTTTCAACCCGCAGACCTTCAACTTCAGTCTCTTCTTCCAATTCTCCGTTGCCGGATTCCTTTTCTATTGGAGCCACTTTTGTTTTCGCAGCAGGAGTTTCTACGACGTTGCCAAAAAGATCAGTCTGCACACCCTGGGGTGCCGTATTGAATACATTGAAATCATCGCCCAATATTCTTTTCCCGAGTGTCTTGAATTCCAGGTCGGCAAACACTTCTTTCAACTTATCCTTGTTTAGATCCTTTATCCTGAAGTCTTCCTCGTGAAATTTGAGGGGCACATCGGTTATGATCGTCGCCAGTTTCTTACTCATAATGGCAGCTTCGCGACCGTTGCGGATTTTTTCGCCCAGCGCTCCTTTTATGGTATCTGCATTTTCAAGCACCTTCTCAAGCGTTCCGTACTCGGCCAACAATTTCGCTGCGGTTTTTTCCCCTACACCAGCGATGCCTGGAATATTATCCACTGCATCGCCCATGAGTCCCAGGATGTCGATTACCTGGCTCACGTCTTTGATATTCCATTTCGCGCAGACTTCTGCCGCCCCCATGATTTCAACATCGCCGCCCTGATAGCCGGGCTTGTAAATGCGAACCTTCTCAGTCACCAGTTGACCATAATCTTTATCGGGCGTAACCATGTAAACTTCGTATCCGACGCCGGATGCCTGCTTACTCAGGGTGCCGATGACATCATCGGCTTCGTATCCATCTAACTCCATGCAAGGGATATTGAAACCTTCAATGATTCGCTTGATATCGGGGATGGCAATGAGCAAGTCTTCGGGGGCTTCCTGGCGATTGGCTTTATAATCGGCAAAATCGGTGTGCCTTTCGGTGGGCGCATGCGTATCAAAGCAGACCGCCATATGTGATGGCTTCTGGTTGTTGAGCAGGTCGATCAGTGTATTTGTAAATCCAAATTGGGCATTGGTGTTTTTTCCTTTCGATGTGATCCGCGGATTTCGGATCAGGGCATAATAAGCCCGGAAAATGAGGGCCAGCGCGTCCAATAGGAAGAGTTTCTTTGGTTGCATGGTGCTAAGTTAGGAATTTAGGTGGCGCGCCCCGCCAAGGCGGGGCGCGCCTGCAAAGCCTTCGATTAAACAGGCACGAGCTTAAGCTCGCGCCACTAAGAGTAAGCCCTCCGAATATGCGTCGGAGGGCCTGCTACAATCATTCAAAATATAAATGGGGGGTTAGTCCGCGGATGCCTTGGGGTGACGGTCGTTTTGATGAAATGTGGCCATTTCATGGCGGGTGGATTCTATGAGCTTCTGAATAATTTCATCAGAAGGATAATGATATACCGGCGGATGTTTAATTTCCAATACCTCAGATGAGGAATCTGCCGGTCCAGTAATTACCAGTGAAATTGCAAAGGAAAGCAGTGTGGAAGAAAAAAATCGAATGCCTCTTTTCATGGAAAGCATGGTTAATTCAGCATTGAATAAATGTACTCTGTTTTATTGCGTCGCATGGGGATTAGTTATCCACGACATCATCAAAAATTGTGCATTATTTCGGGGTTGTGCACAAAATGTTTCTCAAATCGGAAATACACCTCGTACAAGCACGATTAAAGCGCCGAAGAATCTACGAAATCGGAAAAAATTTCTCAAAAGCGAGTGTCGAGATAGTAAGGCAACATCTTCCGCCATGTTGGCCAGTCATGTGTGATATCTGTTCCCCAAATATCCAGTTCATAGTTAATTCCCTTGTTGTATAGCACACCGGCAAAGCGGCGATTAGCCTCCGGATCCTCATATGCGCCACTACCTGTCACCAGGTGAATGTGATGACTCTTGCGAATGTTATCAAGATACCAATGATCAGTGAGGTTGGGCATGTAATGAATTGGTGAATTGTAATAGACCTGCTCATCAAAATAGCCATCCGTATATTCTGTGAGATCGTATACGCCACTCATTGAAATAGCGCCATTGATCAGATCGGGCCTTTTCAAAAAAAGATTCATGGAATGCAATGCGCCGAAAGACGCGCCAGACGTGATGACTGGCGTATCATCGCTGGTATAGCTTCTCACGAATGGAATCACTTCATTGAACACATATTCATTGAATTGATTTTGACGAATGGCCTTGTGCGCGCCTTCCATCTGCTTATTCATCCAGCTTTCATTGTTGATGCTGTTGATAGAAAACACTTTCACCTTTCCCGAATTGATAAATGGTGCAAGGCTGTCAATCAGTTGGAATCTTTCATATTCAAGATAATCGGCGGCTGCAGTTGGAATGAGTATGAGTGCAAAACCATAGTAGCCATACACCGCCACAGGCATGTCCCTCGACAATGCAGGGCTGAACCAGGATTTCAATTCGCGTTGCATAGAATCAGGTTTTAGTTTGATCAGGCCAATACCCCTTCTTTGATTTCCTCCCAAAGATCGCGATAACATTTGGCTGCATAGCTGGACTTCGCGTATTGTTCAATGGGCGCGCGATGAATGCCCATTTTCTCTACGTCCGACAGATATGGAATATAGTTCTCGAAGAATTTCTTGTCCTTGTAAAGTTCTTCCATGATCTCTTTGTGCATGTTCTTTCGCAGATCGGCCATGGTAAAGAAACACATGAGCTTCGACAGGTCAAGTTCCTTCTCCTTAAAATAATCCTTCACCATTTGATAGGTGCGAACCGACAAAGTAGTTGGAATAACGGGCATCAGAACGATGTCTGCAGCGTTGAAAATATTTTCAGAGAAGGAAGAGAGGCCGGGCGGACAATCAATAAAAACAAAATCATATTCACCTTCGAACTGCTGCAGAATATTTTTAAGTCTCTTTTTCGAGTCTTTCATTTCCTCGAACATCACGTCGAGGCTTTTGGCCGAATGGTCTGCTGCAATGATCTCCAGGTTCGCAAAATCAGTTTCCAAAACGGCTTCCTCGAGGTCTGCATCCTTGCTTACCAGTTTCTTGATCGCAGTTTTGTTTTTGGCTTTTGCCTTGTAGTAAAACGAGGTTGAACCCTGTGGGTCGATGTCCCAAAGCAGTGTGGGATAATCATCAGTCGCAGCCAGGTAGGCAAAGTTTACACAGCTGGCTGTTTTGCCCACTCCGCCCTTGAGTGCATAGAGCGCAATGACGATCATTGGGGGAATTTGGTTGATGAATATAGCGAAAAGTTCCTACCTGGAAACCTTCAACACCCCCCTCATCACACTCGCATGCCCTGGATAGGTGCACACAAATACATAATTACCCGGTTGCGAGGGGGCAATGAAATAAATCGATTCGGAACTATTAGGCTGCAGCAATGCGGTATGGAAGAGCACTTTTGAAGTAGCCGGCACATAATTCAACTGGGAACCTTTAAGTCCCAGATTCAATGCCATATTTGCAACATCATCAGCGGCGCCAGGCATCGTGATCACCACATTGTGCGTCATGTCATCATTATTATTGAACACGAGCTTCACTTTCGCACCTGCCTTCACCTGCATCAGGTTCTTGTCGTATTTCAATCCCGGCTTCGTAGCCAAACTGATCACCTGGTCGGGCTTGCCCCAGTCTGCAGGCATTTTCAAAACGCGCTTTCCAGAGAGGGCCTTGGTTGCAGTGGCAGGTTTGGTATTGCCCATCATCATGGCATGGCTCATCTTCACCACTTCATTCGGTTTCAATTTTGCCTTCTCTCCTTCGGGCAAATAATTAAGGGTGTAGTAGCCAACATTATGAAGAAGGGATTTGCCATCTGCAGCTGTGATTGCGCCCAATTTGATCTGATGGATATAACCCAACTTCAGGCTATCCATCACCAGTCTCACTTTTGTACCATCATCTGAAATGATAATTCCCTTCAGCGGTGTTGCGCCAGCATTGATAACCGGACTGCCATAAATATGATGATACATGTAAGTGAAATTGGCAAGATCATAGTTCATCGGGTTCTGCAATGTCTTCTTGTCTGCAGGTAGCGTGAATTCCACTTCGAAGCCATCGGGCATGGCATGAATATTTTTTATTTCGAAAGGCATCTTGCCTGTCCAGCTCAACTGCTGCAATCCGTACAATTCCTTTCCTGTGCTCGCCCAGCCACGACTTGTCATGCCGCCAAAGATGCTGCCGTCAATGCCCCAGCGCATACGCACCAGTCCGGATTCAAATCCTTCGCGGAAAGGATAGCAGGCGCCCTGGTATTTTCCGTTCACTTTCTCCAACGTCATGCGCATGATCTTGGAATGACCCTGGTCTGCTACAAAATATTGTCCCGTGAACGGGCCAAATGAACCCGCTGTTTCGTCTTCCAAAATATCTGCGGTGGAAATTCCCATGATGGTATGTGGAAACCAAACAGCGGGTATTTTCAACTCCTTGATTTTTTTTGCTGCCTCGTACAAGGGCTGGCCATTGTCGACTGCTGCCAGTTGAGCTTTTGTGAGGTGCAACGGTGATTCAGGTTCACCAGTCCAGTTCAAGCCACCAGCATTTCCTGCAAAATCTCCTTTCTCCAAATGTGTAACGCGTCCGCTTCCAACCCAGTCGCCCTGGTTTTCTGCATATAACAAATCACCTGCACTGTTGATAGTATAACCCGCGGGGGAACGAAGTCCGGTTGCAATGGGCTCCATCTTTCCATCAGGGTGAATCTTGATTGCCCAGCCATGCCATTTAGCAAGACCGTCACCATGATCACCTACCCAGGCCACGTTCAGCGTAACAAACATGTCACCGTTCTTGTCAAACACAGGACCATAGGCATATTCGTGATAGTTCCCACTTAATTCAAAAACATAAACGGGTTCGAAACGATCTGCGCGACCATCTTTATCATCATCGGTGATCTTTGTGAGTTCCCCGCGCTGCGTGCAATAGAACGATCCGTCCTTGTAAGCAAGTCCTAAAACTTCATGCAGTCCGGACGCAAACTTTGTATAGTGCGGAGCCGAACCGTCTTTTGCATAGGCGTTTTCAATGATCCAAATTTCTCCCCTTCTTGTTGATACAGCAACTCGTCCATCAGGCAGAATTGCGATACCGCCCACTTCCAATTTGATCTCATCAGGAATTGAAAGCGTTTTTATCGCGTAATAATCGTCTTCTGTTTGAGGACCGTTCTGCGCGTGCGACACAAATCCAAATACCAGGAAAACAAATCCCAGGGCTGCCCTGATGAATGTATGTTTGAAATTTTTTTTACCAGTACAAAACATATTGCAATTCATTTACGGATGCGTTGAGTAAAAGTTCTTTCCCTTTCGTTCCATCTTGTACAAATGGCTTTGGCAATTGCCCACCCTGGGGTAACAGCTTCAGGTAATACGACTGATCATCGATTGCGTATAACCCATTACCCAGATCAGTAATCTGCTTCCCTTCTGCAATTCTGTAAACCGCATTAGTATTGGCAGAAGCAGGCTTTACGGAAATGATTCGCTCCAGGCCCTTTCCATTTTCATAAGGAACAAATCGGTCTGTCACGACATTGTTTGAATATTCATATTGAAATGCAGGATATCTCTTTTCGTCCAACCTGTATCCTTTGTAATGAAGCGTATTAACGGGATCCAGTGAGTCAGCGATTGAATTCTTGTCGATGGCGAATGGGAAATAATTTCCCATCAAAATGGCAGCTCCCATTGGCGCAGCTACCTGCGGCTCTCCTCTTTCGAACCACATATCCGTGGTATTCAGAAAATCATTTTTCCAAACCTGCAGCAGTCCGCCCTGCCGTAGATTGTACGAATAGTGCACACCTGCGGGGTCTCCAACAGAAATGCAGTGCGTGTATTTTTTGTCTTTGTAGAAAAGAAATGAACGAAGCAATTGTGGTTCTTTCTCAACATTCAATTGCACGAGCGGTGCAGGAACTGCTTCCGGCAAAGACGATTCGGCGTGAAGCGCCGTGAGCTTGCTGTTGGGTTTTCTCAGATAGATTCCCAATCCCTGCGGCCCCCATCCACCATGCCTCAGCAAGTGTACCACGAAATTGTGTTCTCCTTTCGTGAGCTGTACGTCGGCATTAATGAGATCACCGCCAGTCCAGCTGAATGTGGGTTTGATAATTTCTTTCCCGTCAATTTCCAGCTGAGCGATACCACCCACGCGCATCACAATATGATAGGGCGCTGTGGCGGGCACATTCATTTTGCCGGCAAATTTCAACAGGTAATTATTTTTTGCATCTGCAAGTCTAACATCAATCGCGTCTGCCTTACCTTTCCTGATCAATTCTTTCGAAGTGAATTTTGTCCAGCTGTCGGCCGGTCCTTCTGAATATTCATAATTAAGATCAGTGATTGGAATGGACAGGTCTTCAAGCGCAGCATATTTGATATTGCGGAATGCAACCATGCCGTGATCCCCCTGGATGCGGATGGGACCAAGCGCAGCCTCATTTGCGAATTCCGAGCCGCGGGTGGGACCGGAGAGAATAATGTTTTCGTGAATGGTGATTCCATTCAACACCACTTTGATGAATTTGGCGGAAGAAGTCTTCTTTCCTGTGGCATCAAAGCGCGGTGCCTGGAAGAGGACTTCAAGGTGCTGCCACAGCCCGGGGGCGAGCGTTGCATTTTTCAATGGCGGATGACCCTCGTAACCTTCAGATCCTTTTGGCTTGGTGGAGTCCCAGCGTTCATAAATGGCACCGCAGTCGTAGGACCTGGGATGCGCAACGCCCCAACTATCGAGCAGTTGAACCTCATATCTCCCCTGCATGTATATCCCGGAGTTGGAACCTTTCGGCATCATGAAGTCGAGCTCCAGGTAAATGTCTCCATGTTCGAAACCCGTGAACAGATCTAATCCCTTTTTGTATTGAAGGGCCGGGGTGTAATTATTCAGCAGGATGCCGGATCCGGGCGAGGCTGTAAAGGCAGTGTCAGAAAAGCTCGCCTTTAGCGTGCCCACAGTGTTCCAGTTTGCCGGAGGATCTTTGAATGCTGATAAATTGTCCAGGCCCACGGGTGTGAGCTGGTAAAGATCTGTTTGCGCGCGACCAGGATTAGGGACCGAAATGCAAACGAGCAGAAAAAATTTGAGTGCTGATTGAATTGAGAAGAGGCGAGATGACATTTATGTAGTAATGAGGCGGCAAATTAGCGAATAATGTTGATTCGTTGGCGGTTGGCGGTTGGTAGTTGGCGGAGAAAAATTACTGCCAACCGCCAACAGCTAACTGCAAACTACTTCTTCATCTCCTCAAGCTTCTGCTGCAACGAGAACATCTCGTCACGCAGCCT
>Ga0163163_10002349_pt1 | contig 16012 bp, 12 predicted proteins | sample S65metaG_FD_119766 | JGI IMG/M metagenome (GOLD analysis project Ga0163163, IMG submission 119766) | Switchgrass rhizosphere microbial communities from Kellogg Biological Station, Michigan, USA - S6-5 metaG | ecosystem: Host-associated > Plants > Roots > Rhizosphere > Soil | place: USA... | reverse complement strand
GTCCGCGTGCGGCGTAGCGCCGTCAGGTGGGCACCGGTGCCGAGCCGCTCGCCGAGATCGTGCGCCAGCGACCGGATGTAGAAGCCGGCGGAGCAGTCGACCGACAGCGTCACGAGATCGCCATCCGCCCTCGCGACATTGACCGCATATGAGGTCACCAGACAGGGGTCGGGAGTCATTTTCATTTCCTGCGTACTCGCTCCCTGTTGATCCTGTGGATCGTCGATCGCAGAACTTGCAATCGACTCCCGACCCCTCGCGAGTGTCCTCGCCAGGTTGCGAGCGGCTCGTGCCGCTCGCGCCAGCTTGTAGCTCCGCTGACCGTCGATCTTCTTCGCGGAAAACGCCGGTGGCTGCTGCATGAACGTGCCGCGGAACTCGTCCAGCGCGGTCTCGATCTCGGCGCGCGACGGCATCGGCCCCGTGTGGACCGGCCCGAGCGGCCGCCCCAGCACGTCGGCGGTGTCGGTCGCGAACCCGAGGCGGATCACCGCGTCGTACGACTTGTCGCTCGCGCTCAGAAATTTCGCGAGCCGCGTCGCCTTGCCGACGACGAGCAGCAGGACGCCGGTCGCGAGCGGATCGAGTGTGCCGGTATGGCCGATCCGCGGTTCGCGCAGGACGCGGCGCAGGCGCGCCACCACGTCGTGGGAGGTCGGACCCGACGGCTTGTCAACGATCAGCAGGCCGTCCATCGATGGCGCCCTCGAGTTTTTCGATGAGCGCTTTCTGCAGCTCTTCGATCGGGCCCGTGATGGTGCAGCCGGCCGCGTTCTTGTGGCCGCCGCCGCCGTACTCCTTCGCGATCACGCCGACGTCGATCTCCCCTTTGGACCGCAGGCTGACGCGGTACTCATCCCCCTTCTCCTGCTTGAAGAAGACGACCGCCTCGATCTCCTTGACCGTCAGCGGCAGGTTGACGAGCCCTTCCGTGTCCTCGTAGGTACCCCCGGCGGCGCGCGCCATTTCGTGATCGACGTAGACGATCGCGATACGGCCGCTGTCGGCGATCTGCATCGCGCCGAGGACCGCGCCGAACAGTTTCAGCCGACCCATGTTGTTGCTGTCGTAGACGTTGCGCGCCACCATAACCGGATCCACCCCCGCTTCGAGGCACTCGCGGCAGATCTCGAACGTCCGCGGCGAGATGCTGGAGTAGTGGAACGAGCCGGTGTCGGTGAGGATCGCGAGGTAGATGTGAGTGGCGATCTGCCTCGTCAGCGGCACGCCTAGCGCTCGCACCAGCTCGTGCACGAGCTCGGCGCATGCGGCGGCGGTCGCGTCGAACCAGTTGATATTGCCGTAGCCGGTGTTGCCCGGATGATGGTCGATGTTGACCACGAAGAACCGCTCGAGGCCGGCGACGCCGGTTCGCTTCAGGTCGCCGCATTCCATGATGATCGCGGCGTCGAAATCGCCATCGATCGCCGGCGCGATGCGGATGTCGCGCACGCCGGGGAAGGCCAGCAACGGCGCCGCGGCGGCGTCGGAGTTGACGACGACCGCCGCCTTGCCCATCGCCTGCAGCGCGTAGGCCATCGCGAGCTGGGACCCAATCGAATCGCCGTCGGGTCTGGCGTGTGAGGAGAGCACGAAGCGCCGGCGCGCGCGCACGGCCTCGACGATCTGGAGGAGGTCAGGACTGGTCGTCGTCATCAGGTGTGATGTCCGGGCTGACGACGCCGCCAGATCCACCGGCGCGGATGTTGTTGAGGAGCTGCTCGATCCGATCCTGGCCGGCAATCGACTCGTCGTAGAGGAACTCGAGCTCGGGCACGCGCTTCAGCCGCAGGCGCGACCCGATCTGACGGCGCAGGAACACCGACGCGCGGCCGAGCGCCTTGGCGGTGGCGGCGCGCGCCTTGTCGTCGCCGAGCGCCGTGTAATGGATGCGCGCGTGCTGCAGATCCGGCGTCACCTGCACCCGTGTGATCGTCACGAAGCCGATGCCGGGGTCGTGCACCTCGCGCGCCAGCATCGTCGCGACCTCGCCGCGGATCTGATCGGCAACGCGTTCTGGGCGGGAACCTTGGGCCATGAAAAGTACGAAGTACGAAGTTCGAAGTACGACCGGTCAAGCTCGAAGCCGGGCCGCGACGGCTCGTACTTCAGACTTCGTACTTCGTACTTCCTAAGCCGGTGTGAGCACCCTTTCCATAGCGAACACCTCAATCATATCGCCGACCTTCAGGTCGTTGAACTTGTCGAAGCCGATGCCGCATTCGAAGCCCGACTTGACCTCGCTGACGTCGTCCTTGAAGCGGCGCAGCGATCCGATCTTGCCCTCGTAGATGACAACGTTGTCGCGGAGGAGGCGCGCCTGCGTGTCGCCCGCGCGGGTGATGCGCCCTTCGCGGACCATGCAGCCGGCGATCGTCCCGAATTTCGGCACCTTGAAGATGTCGCGCACCTCGGCGACGCCGATCCGCACCTCTTTGAACGTCGGATCGAGCAGCCCCGTCATCGCCTTCTTCATCTCGTCGGTCACGTTGTAGATGACCGAATGCTGGCGGATGTCCACCCGCTCGCGCGCGGCGATCTCCTCGGCGTTGCGGTCGGGCCGGACGTTGAAGGCGATGATGATCGCCTTGGACGCCGATGCGAGCAGCACGTCCGACTCGTTCACGGCGCCGACGCCGGCGTGGATGATCCGGATCTTGACCTTCTCGTCGCTCAGCTTGCCGAGCGTGTCGGCGAGCACTTCGGCCGAGCCCTGCACGTCGGTCTTGATGATGAGCGGCAGCTCTTTCATGCCGCCTTCGGCGATCTGCGCCTGCAGCGACTCCAGCGTGAGCCGTGAGCCCTTGGCGCCGAGCGCCTTCGACTTCGACTGCTCCTCGCGGAAGGTGGCGATGTGCCGCGCCTTGGCGGCGTCGGCGACCTGAAACACGTCGCCCGGCTGCGGCAGACCGGAGAGGCCGAGCACTTCGACCGGTGTCGACGGCCCGGCCGTCTTCGTCGGCTTGCCGCGATCGTCGATGAGGGCGCGGACGCGCCCGACGATCGGGCCGGCGATGAACGTGTCGCCGACGTTGAGCGTGCCGTCCTGCACCAGGACCGTGGCCACCGGGCCGCGCCCCTTGTCCAGCTTGGCCTCGAGCACAGTGCCCGACGCCGTGCGCTTCGGGTTCGCCTTCAGCTCGAGGATGTCGCTCGAGAGGAGAATCATCTCGAGGAGACCGTCGATGTTGGTCTTCTGCCGGGCCGACACTTCCACCGTGACGGTCTGTCCGCCCCATTCTTCCGGCATCAGCCCGAGCTCGGTCAGCTCGCGTTTGACCCGTTCGGGCTGTGCGTTCGGCTTGTCGATCTTGTTGATCGCGACGACGATCGGGACGTTTGCCGCCTTCGCGTGATCGATGGCTTCCTTCGTCTGCGGCATGATGCCGTCGTCGGCCGCGACCACGAGCACGACGATGTCGGTCACCTTGGCGCCGCGGGCGCGCATCAGGGTGAACGCCGCGTGGCCTGGTGTGTCGAGGAACACGATGTTCCGGCCGTTGATCGTGACGTGATACGCGCCGATGTGCTGCGTGATCCCGCCCGCCTCGCGCTCGGCGACTCGCGTCGTCCGGATCGCGTCGAGCAGGCTCGTCTTGCCATGGTCCACGTGCCCCATGACGGTGACGACTGGCGCGCGCATCACGACGTCTTCGGCCTTCGACTCGCCCTCGTCAGCCTGCAGGAGCTCTTCTTCGAAGCTCTGCATCTGGACGTCGGCGCCGAACTCGCGCGCGATCATCGTCGCGGTCTCGGTGTCGAGCGCGGAGTTGATGGTCAGCATCAGCCGCTTCATCAGCAGCTTCGCCAGGACGTCCTTCACGCGCAGATCGAGCTTGTCCGCCAGGTCCTTGACCGTCATGCCCTCGGCGAGCGTGATGGTCTTGGTGACCGGCGGCGGCGCAGGTGCCATCGGCGGCGGCGCGGGGCGTGCGTGCTCACGACGCTGCGCCGCGGCGGGCCGGCCGGCCCCGCCCGGGCGCTGCTGATACGACGGCCGCGAGGGCATGCCGGGCCGTTGCGGGTATGGCTGGCCGGGCCGCGGCGGCACGCCGGGCTGCTGCGGCCGGATCGGTTGCGACGGAAGCGGACGCGGTCCGCCCATCGGCGGCCGCGAGCTCGGATACTGCGGGCGCGGCTGTCCGGGAATACCCGGACGCAATGGGGCGCCTGGACGCGCGCCGGGAACGGCGGTGCCTGGCGCGGCCGCGGGACGCGCGGCCACCGGGCTCGCCGGCTTCGGCGGCGCGATCGGACGCTGCACCGCGCGCGGCGGCGGTGTTGTCGGCAGCGGCTGCGTCGGCGTCGTCGGGCGATCGGTTTCGATGCGGAGCCTTAGCGTCGGCGGGACGAGGCGTCCTGGCGCCGGTCGTGGCGCGACGACCGGCGCCGCCGCCACGGGCTGCTCGACGGGCGCCGGGGGTTCGGGCTCGGGCGCCGGAGGCGGTTCGGCAACGGGTGCCGATCGCTCGATGTGCGCATTGGGCGCGGGCGGCGGCGTCGTCTCGGTTTTCAGTCCGCGGGTCGCCACGTGCGTCGGTGCGCGGCGCTCGGGAACAACCGGCTCCGGAACCGGCGCCGGCGGCGTCTCTTCAATCGGTTCTTCCGCGACCGGTTGAGGCTCGGCCTCGACCGGCTCGGGTTCGGCGACGGGCGCCGCCGGCTTCGCCGCCTTGACCAGGCGCGGCGGCGGCAGCACGGGGGCCGCGGGCTTGGCCGGTTCGGCAGCCTTCTTCGCGGGCGCTCCGACTTTCTTGCCTTTGGCGACGGGCGTCTCGGCGAACATGTGCGCCGTCGGCAGGGTGACGCCGCGCTGCTTCGCCAGGCGCTCCACGAACTGGCGCGCCACGACTTCCTCGATCGTGCTCGAGGCGCTCTTGACCTCGATGCCGTGATCGCGCTTGAGCAGCGCCGTCACCTCCTGGCTCGTCGTGCCAAGGAGCTCAGCGATCTTGAAGATCCGAACAGTTGCCAATCTTTGTTCCTCACGTAGGGCCGGCCCTTTCGGGCCCGCCGTTGGGCCGCTCTGAAAAGAGCGCCCCTACACGTCGTTTGTCGGTTCTTCCGCCGGCGCGTCTCCGCGCGCGGCGGCGAGAATCTTCTCTGCGGTCTTGTCGCCGATCCCGGGAATCGCCGACAGCTGCGCGGCGGTGGCGCCGCCGAGCGACTCGAGCGTCGCGAAGCCGCCCTCGACGAGCTTGCGGACGGTCTTCTCGCCGATCCCGGCGAGCGTGTACGGCACCGGCACGTCGGACTCGACGTCGACCGGCCCGACGCCCTCGGTGCTCGCGTCCACCGTCGTGGCTTCGCCTTCGGCCGCTTCAACTTTCGCGGAGGCATCCGAGTCCGCTTCCACCTTCGCGGCTTCCACTTCGCTTTCACCCGCTTCGGTGGACAGGTCGGTGGACGAATCGGCAGCCTGGTCGCCGCCGGCGAGCTCGCCGAACTGTGCCTCGACTTCGCGCCGCTTCTCTTCCTCGCTCTTGATGTCAATCCGCCAGCCGGTGAGCTTGGCGGCGAGCCGGACGTTCTGGCCCTTCTTGCCGATCGCCAGCGAGAGCTGCTTGTCCTCGACGACGACTTCCATCACGCGCTCGGCGTCGTCGACGATCGAGACCCGCTGCACCTTGGCCGGGCTCAGCGCGTTGGTCACGAACGCGATCGGGTCGTCGGAGTACTCGACGATGTCGATTTTCTCGCCGCGCAGCTCGCGGATGATCGACTGGACCCGCGTGCCTTTCATGCCGACGCAGGCGCCGACCGGGTCGACGTCGCGTTCGCGGGAGAACACGGCCACCTTGGCGCGATCGCCGGCCTCGCGGACCGCACCACGGATCATCACCGTGCCGTCGTAGATCTCCGGGACCTCCTGCTCGAACAGCTTGATGAGCAGGGCCGGGTCGGTGCGCGACAGGACAATCTGCGGCCCCTTCGCGCTGCGGTTGACCCCCTTGATCACGGTGCGCACGCGGTCGGCCGGTGTGTAGCTCTCGGCGCGCGACTGTTCCTTGCGCGGCAGCACCGCCTCGATGCGGCCGATCTCGAGAATGATGTCGCCGTTCTCGAACCGCTTCACCGTGCCGTTGACGACCTCGCCAATCCGCTCGTTGTACTCGGCGAACACGTGCTCGCGCTCGGCCTCGCGGACCTTCTGGAAGATGACCTGTTTGGCGGTCTGCGCCGCGATGCGTCCCAGCACTTCGGTCGGCTTCGGGAACTCCATCTCATCGCCGAGCTCGATGCTGTTGGCGACGTCGTCGCCGTAGAGGGGGCGGTACATCTCGCGCGCCTCGGTGATGGCGATCTCGGTCGCCGGCGTCGTCACGTCCTCGACGACGGTCTTCAGCGCGAACAGATCGACCTGGCCCGTCTCGGTGTTGAACCGCGTCTTGAGGTTCTCGCCGGTCTTGTAGTACTTGCGCGAGGCGGTCGCGACCGCTTCCTCGATGGCGCTGATGACGACGTCCGGCTCGATGCCTTTCTCTTTCGCCAGCGCCTCAATCGTCTGTTGCAACGGATTCGACATAATCTAGAATTCCACTTCCAAATTCGCCCGGGTAATCACATCGTGCGGCACCCGGTGCGTCCGTCGATCGTCGCCGTCGATGAGCACGTCCTGGCCCTCGACGCCGGCGATCTTGCCTCTGAAAAATCCCTGACCGTCCACCTTCTCGCGCATCACGATTTTCGCGAGGCGCCCGGTAAAACGCCGATAGTCGCCGAGGCCGCGCAGCGGCCGGTCGAGCCCGGGCGACGAAACCTCCAGTGTATAGGCGGTCGGGATGACGTCCTCGACATCGAAGATCGCGCTGAGATCGCGGCTCACGCTGGCGCAGTCCGCGACGCCGACGCTGTCTTCTTCCTTCGACGCAGGGCCGGGGCGATCGATCCGCACCCGCAGCACCATGCCGGGCGCCTCGCGGCGGAACTGGACGTCGAACACCTCCAGGCCGTAGCCCGCGGCCACCCGTTCGGCGATGGCCCGCACCTTCTCGACGACCGTTTCCGCGCCCATTTCCTTCGTAATGTCCGGCTTTCGCCGGATCGAGACGCCCTTTTTCGTTCCGTCGTGTCCGGGTTTAGCCGGACGGACTCGCCCCTAAACTAAAAAAGTGGGCACCTGCCCACTCGGTCCTTACCCAAGGCCTTCGAATCCAAAATTATAGCACGGCCTTCGACCCGGTTCAGGCCAGCCTTCGGCGAGGCTCAGGCCAGGGGCCGACCGATGAGGTCGTACTCGCGAGAACCGACAATCTCGACCTCGGCAAAATCACCGGGCGCATACGAGGACGGGTCACAATCGGTCAGGAATACGGACGCGTCGATGTCGGGAGCCTGGGTCGATAGCCGTGCTTTGACAACGAGCTCGTGGTCCGGCGAGGGGCCATCAATCATCACGCGAGCCCGCTCGCCGATGCGCGCGCGCTGACGCTTGTGCACGAGCTTTTTCTGCAGTCCCATGACGCGCGAGCGCCGCGCGCTCTTGGCTCGCGCCGGCACGTCGTCGTCGAGCTGGTAGGCCGACGTGCCTTCCTCGTGGGAGTAGGTGAAGACGCCGACGTGGTCGAATGCATGATCGCCGATGAACCCGCACAGCTCAGCGGCGTCGGCCTCGGTCTCACCGGGGAAGCCGACGATGAAGGTAGTCCGGAAGGAGACGCCGGGCACGCGCGTGCGGATGCGGGTCAGCAGCGTGTCGTACGACTGCCGCGTGCCGGGGCGCTTCATCCGCTTGAGGACGGCATTGGACGCGTGCTGCAGCGGCAGGTCGATGTAGTTGCAGACCTTGTCGCACTCCGCCATCGCAGCCAGTGTCTCGTCGTCGATCGTCGTCGGGTAGAGGTACAGCAGCCGGATCCATTCGAGCCCGTCGACCGTGTTCAATTCGCGCAGCAGGCGTCCGAGCGCGCCGCGCTCGCGGCGATCGATGCCGTAGAAGGTCGTGTCCTGGGAGATGAGCAGGAGCTCTTTCACACCGCGCGCCGCCAGGGCGCGCGCCTCGCGGACGATCGAGTCCCCCGGCCGGCTGCGGTACTCGCCGCGCAGCGTCGGGATGATACAGAACGCGCACTTGTAGTCGCAGCCTTCGGCGATCTTCACGTAGGCGTAGTGCCTGGGCGTCGCCATGAGCCGGGGCGTGTCGGCGTCGTAGATGTAGGTCGGAAGAGATCCAGGTGCTGGGCGCTGGGTACTAGGGGTGAGCTGTCCCTTGCCATAGAAGGTCATCGGCGTCGCGCCGCCGGTGATCGCGCCGACGATCTCGGGGACCTGGCCGGTGCCGAGCACGGCGTCGATCTCGGGAATCTCCCGCTTCAGCTCCTCGCGGTAGCGCTCCGCCATGCAGCCGGTGACGATCAGCCGCTTGCAGCTGCCGTCGGTCTTGTGCCGCGCCATCTCGAGGATGGTGTCGATCGATTCCTGCTTCGCGGAGTCGATGAACGCGCAGGTGTTGACGATCAGCACGTCGGCCTCGCCGGCGTCCTGCGTGAGCTCGTGGCCGCCCTGCTGCGCGAGCCCGAGCATCACCTCGGAATCGACAAGGTTCTTCGGGCAGCCAAGAGAAACGAGTCCAACCTTCACATGTAACAGGATACTCGACATAATCAACACTCAGCCGAACATGTCCATCAACGAGCGCATCGCGATTTCGTCGATTTTGACCGGGAAGGTGCCAGCCGGCGCCGGCGTCACGGTACGCGGCTGGGTTCGAACGCGAAGGGATTCGAAAGCTGGCCTGTCGTTCCTTCACGTTCACGACGGCTCCTGCTTCGATCCGCTCCAGATCGTCGCCCCGGCCGGGCTGCCCAACTACGAGAGCGAGATCAAGCGGCTGACCTCAGGCTGCTCGGTCATCGCGACCGGGACGGTCGCGGCGAGCCAGGGTCAGGCCCAGGCGGTCGAACTTCAGGCCGATGCGATCGAAGTCGTCGGCTGGGTCGACGACCCGGACACGTATCCGATTCAACCGAAGAAGACCTCGTTCGAGTACCTGCGTGAGGTCGCGCACTTGCGGCCGCGCACCAATACCATCGGCGCGGTCGCGCGGGTGCGGCATGCGCTCAGCATGGCGATGCACCGCTACTACCACGAGCGAGGGTTCTTCTGGGTGCACACGCCGATCATCACGGCAAGCGACGCGGAAGGCGCCGGCGAGATGTTCCGCGTCAGCACGCTCGACTTCGTCAACCGCGACGCGATTCCTCGCACGCCTGACGGCCGCGCCGACTTTACGCAGGACTTCTTCGGCCGTGAAGCGTTCCTCACGGTCAGCGGTCAGTTGAACGTCGAGACCTACTGTTGCGCGCTGTCGAAGGTCTACACCTTCGGGCCGACGTTCCGGGCAGAGAACAGCAACACCAGCCGTCATCTCGCCGAGTTCTGGATGGTGGAGCCGGAGATCGGATTCGCCGATCTGAACGACAACGCGGATCTTGCCGAGTCGTTTCTGAAATACATCTTCGCGGCGCTGCTGGCCGAGCGTGGCGACGACCTGAAGTTCTTCGCCGATCGCATCGACAAGACATGCATCGCCAGGCTCGAGCGTTTCGTCGCCTCGTCGTTCGAGCGGATGACCTACACCGAAGCCATCGCCGCGCTGGAAAAGAGCGGAAAGCAGTTCGAATTCCCGGTGCGATGGGGCATCGATCTGCAATCCGAGCACGAGCGGTGGCTCACTGAAGAGCACGTCAGGGCGCCCGTCGTGGTCATGAACTACCCCAAGGAGATCAAGGCGTTCTACATGCGCCTGAACGACGACGGCAAGACGGTCGCGGCGATGGATGTGCTGGCGCCAGGCATCGGCGAGATCATCGGCGGCTCACAGCGCGAGGAGCGGCTCGACTGTCTCGATCGCCGGCTGGCGGAACTGAACCTCGACGCGAAGCACTACGCGTGGTACCGCGACCTGCGCCGCTATGGGACCGTGCCCCACGCCGGATTCGGCCTGGGGCTCGAGCGCACCATCATCTATGCCACGGGGATGGCCAATATCCGCGACGTGATTCCCTTTCCGCGGACGCCCGGCAACGCATCGTTCTGATCTCGCGCTGAGCAGGCACGGCCGTCAACGTTCAGTCAGCCGTCAGCCCTGCGCCATCTGCCAGGATGGCTTCGATCCGCTGGCGCGTCGCCCTGGCTCGCGCCAGCGTTTCCTTCGTCGATCCGTTCGGGACGATCTCGAACATGAACGGACCGTCATAGCCGACCTTCTGCACCGCGAGCAGCGTTCCCGCCCAGTCGATCGTGCCGTCGAACGGCAGCAGGTGGTCGTCCGCGCGACCGCGGTTGTCGTGCACGTGCGTCGCGATGAGATGCTCCGACACCGTTTCCACCGCATCGACGACGTCGCCGTCGAGATGCGCGTGGCCGAAGTCGAGGCAGATGCCGACCCCTTCCAGATCGTGCTCGACGAAATGCACAATCGAGCCGGCGCGCGACAGTTCATTCGGGATCACTTCGACTGCGATCCGCACGCCGAGCGGCTCCGCGGTGCGCAGCAGTTCCTCGATGCTGCGCCGCGCCGACGCCCGTGAATCGCCCGCCGCGTTGCTCGGCTGAAACCGCGGGATCCCCAGATGTGCAACGAGCACCGGCGCGGGAATCCGCCGCGCGATGTGCAGCGCCTTCTCCGTTTCACTCACCGCGTGCGCGCGCGCGTCCGGGTCGGTGCTGGCCAGCGACAGCGAGCCGCTCCAGCGCCCGCCGGTAAAGCTCTCCGCCGTCGGCGCGTGGATGCTGCGCAGTTCCAGGCCGGCCTCGCCGAGCCACCCCTGCAAGTCCGCGACGGCCGACGGGTTGTGGTAGTCGAAGTGCGTCCGCGTCGCGTACACCTCGACGCAGTCGAACCCGTGCGCCGCGATCTCCAGCAGGTGATCCCGGCACAAGCGCTGACCGTGGTAGAGGTGCGTGGAGATCCCGAACTGGCGTTTACCCACAAGCCGAACTCGCTATGTTACTCCAGCGCCTTCTGGTAACGCGCGGTCGCGGCCGTGGCCATCTGCTCCTCGATGAGCAGGATGCTGCGGAGAGAGATGATCTGATCCCGAAACCGCTCGATATCGGCCTTCGGCGCCTGTTGCGGGTCGCCGTCCTCGGTCGCGGTCATGATGCCGATCGTCGATGCCATCGCTTCGAGCGCGCGCCGCTGCTGCAGGATCAGGAATTCCTGAAACGCGTAGAGCGTCGCGTACTTCTGTACTTCGGCATAGTTCATGTGGGCCAGGGCGCCGGTGCGCTCCGCGGTCTGCCAGCCGGTCGCGTTCAGCTCCGGGAAGTCGACCTGCAGCTCGACCTGGTGAGCCTCGCCGGTATGTTTGCCCTTCAGGATCTCGTTGGCGAGCTTCAGCGCCGCGGCGAGCTTGGTCGAGCGCTCCGGGATCTTCTTGATCTCGCCCTCCACTTCGCGCTGGTTATCGGCGATCTCACGGTGGATGTTCTCGCGCGCCTCGCGCACCAGCGCCCGCTCGCGCAGCGTTTCCCGGACTCCTTCGAGCGACAGCGCGATCAGGATGCCGGCCGTGATGGTGATCAGCTGGACGCCGAAGTCCTTCCACGAGTGAATGGGATGCGGCGGGTGGATGTCCATGGCTACGCCAGCTCCTCGACGTGCGCGGCGAGAATCTCCCGCAACCGGGCGAAACGCGGGTACTTCGCCAGGTTCGTCTGCGCGTAGCGCAGCGTGCGCGGGATGTACTGGATGTACACGGTATTGCGACGCGCCATCGTCTGGTAGCCGAACGTGCCGAGCGCCTTCAGATTGCGCTGCAGGGCCATCAGATCGAAGCGGCGGCGGAATTCCTCGTCGGCCGTGCCGGTGGCGCCGTCGCTCTTCTTCAGCGCGAGAAAGTACGCGATCAGCTCGTCGAGCTCGCGGTCGGCGATGTCGACGTACGAATCGCGCAGCAGCGACACCAGGTCGTAGGTATCCGGGCCCATGCGCGCATCCTGGAAGTCGATGATGTACAGACTGCCTTCCCGCAGCATCAGGTTGCGGCTGTGATAATCGCGATGGCACAGCACGCGCGGCTCGACCGACAGCTCGTCGACAATCGAGGCCCACTCGAGCGAGAGCGCGTCACGCTCGTCCGGCGAGAATGCCGATCCGCGGTAGCCCTCGACGAAATGCCTGGCGAAAAAGTCCAGCTCCCACGTGAGCTTCTCGACGTCGAACGCGATCCGGTACGGCAGGTAGTCGTCGGAGCGGAGCTCGTCGCCGCGACGCTGCAGCTGTTCGACCAGGGCCACGGCCTGCCGGTACAGCGCCGCGTGCTCGGACGGCGACGAGGCTCCCAGGTGTGCCTGCAGCGTCACGTCCCCGAGGTCCTGCAGGGCGACGATGCCGAGCGGATCCGAATGGCCGAGGATGCCGGGGACCGGAAGCGGAATCCGGTGCAACAGCTCGCCGACATTGGCAAACGGCAGCGAGGCGAAGTCAATCGGGCCCGCGTGCAGGGCCAGGACGATCGACGGGCCATCGGCCGGGATGATCCGGAAATACTTCCGATCGGAGGCGTCGCCGGTCAGCGGAACGACCCGCGCGTCGCGTCCCGCGAGTGTGCTCTCGTCCAGGAAGCGGTCGATCCGCTCGCGCAGTTGTCTGCCATCGGCGGTGCGTTGGTCGGTCATCGAAGGTCTCGGTTCAGGCGTCCAGGTTCAGCGGAGAAACCAGAACTGCACCGTCGTCGCCACGCAGGAGAATGGCGCGGCGATGCGTGGCGCCTGGCGGCACCTGCACGCCGTCGGTGACGATGCATTCGTCGAGCTGCACCCCGGCTCCCACCTCCACATCGTCCCACAGAATCGACTGCGTCACGCGCGCGGATCCATCGATTCGCGCGCTGCGGCTGGCGTTCGCGCCGGCGTTCTGTTCGGCGGCCGCCAGCGCCTGCGACGTGCGCCAGTAGTCGCCCGGCGTGCCGACGTCGGAGAATGCGGCGCCGGACACGAAGGCCCTGACGCGGTCCGGCTGAGACAGGATCAGGGCGTCATAGATGCCGCCAATCGTGCTGGCGACGGCGCCGGGTTCGACCGCGTCGAATACACGGCCGTCGACGAGCTGTACGCCGATGTAGTGATGCGAGCCTTCGGCCGCCGGCCCGCGCCGCACGAACCCGGCGACGCGTCCCTGCGCGTCGACTCGTACGCCGCCGTAGCGAAGGAACTCGCGATTGGGGACGAGCGCGAGCGTCACGAGCGCGTCGGACGCGGCGTGGGCGTCCGAAAGCCGTTTCAGATCGACGTCGGTCAGCGTGTCGCCGTTGACGACGAGGAAAGTCCGGGCGCCGACAATGGGCCGCGCCAAACGCGGACCGCCGCCGCTGCCGAGAATCTGCGGCACCTCCCACGAGTAGCGCACGCGCGCGCCGAGATCGCGGCCGTCTCCGAGGATCGCGGTCAGCGTTTCGGGGCGATGGTGGAGATTCAACACGAGGTCGTCGACGCCCTGCGAGACCAGCCACGCGGCGATGCGGCGGATCATCGGTACGCCGGCGACCGGTATCGCCGGCTTGGCCCATACGTCGGTCAGCGGACGCAGCCGCGTTCCCAGACCCGCCGTCAGCACGAGCGCGTGGCGGATCGTCACGTCACCCGGACGCGGAAGGAAAGGCCGCGCAACGCCGGTGCGCCGACGCCTTTGCCGAGAATCAGCACCTTGTGCGTGCTGCCGATGCCTCCCGGGAGCATCAGCGTCTTGAATTGCGGGTTGCGGATGGCGGATTGCGGATGGGCAAGGCCCTCGAGAAGACCCAGCAGAAAGTACGTCTGGTCGAGAAAGCCGATCGTCGTCATCCCCTCGGCCTCCGCGGCTGCGCGGACGCTGGTGAAGTCGACGTGTGCCGTCAGATCCTGCTCGCCCGGCTGCTGCAGCCATGGCGGTGTGCCGGGAGACGCCTCCGGTCCGCCGCTGCGATGCTTGACGAACGTGGTCAGCGTGCCGGCCGAATGCGTGGCTGAGTACAGCTCACGCGCGTCGTGGCCGTAGTCGATCAGGACGATGAAGCCGCGGCGCAGGCGCCGCGCGGCGCTGCGGATCCAGTCCACCGCGCGCAGGTTGATCTCGACGCGCCATCCCGGCTCCAGGGTGACGCCGAGACGATCGAGATACTCTGCCAGCGCCGGCGTCGACGGCGGCCCTTCGACGAGACGTAGCGAAGGTACGTCAGTTGTGTGTGGCGCAGGGCTTTCAGCCCTCCGATCGCAGCCCTGAAAGGGCTGCGCCACATGACCCGCGGCGACGTAGACCTCGCGCAACCCCTCCTCGCGCATCACGACCTGGTGCACGGGCAGCGCGTCGAGAAGCTCGTTGGCAATCAGGACGCCTTCGAACGAGTCGGGAAGCACCGGGCCTGAGGATGTCAGACGTTCCGCAAGGTCGCCAAGCGTATCCGCCTGCGCGCGCCGCGCTTCCGTGCTCGCTTCGACCAGATGCAGCCGGATCGCGCTGAAGAAGCGGGGGTGATGCTCCTTCGCCGCCCGCAGAATGTCGGCAGAGAGCCTGCCGTTGCCACAGCCGACCTCTACGAGGTCGGAGGTCTGAAGTCTGAGGTCAGAAGCCTGAAGTATCGCGTGCATTTCGGCGAGCTGGACTTCCAGTAACTCTCCGAACAGCGAGCCCACGTCGACGCTGGTAAAAAAATCGCCCGCGCGGCCCGAACGTTGGGCGGCGCGGGCGTAGTAGCCGAGCGCGGGATCGTAAAGCGCGAGATCCATGAACGCGGCCACCGTCAGGGGGCCGCGTTCGCGAATCAGTTCAGCAATTTGCAATTTGCAATCTGCAATTTGCAATCTCTGGTTTATTCCTTCTTCACCGGCACGAAGATCTCTTTGTCCCCGCGCCAGACTCGCAGCTGCGCCAGGCGCCCGGCCGGGATCTTCGCGAGCTCGCGCGCGGCGTCGACGGCGTTGGTCACTTCCTTGCCGTTCACCGACAGGATCACGTCTCCCTGCACGAGCGCGCCCGCGGACGCACCGTCGGGATCGACCTCGGTGACGACCGCGCCGGAGCGTCCCGACGGCAGCCGCAGCCGGCGCGCCATCTGCGGCGTCACCGGTTCGAGCGTCACACCGAAGCTGCCCGTGCCCTGCTGCTCCGGCGCCGCGGGTGGTTCGTTCGGCTGCGTGCGGCGGTTCGGATTCTGCTCGGCCTCGAGATCCAGCTCGTCGACGACGACGTTCAGCGTCTTCTCGGCTTTGTTGCGCAGCACCTTCACCTGGACGCTGGTGCCGGGTTTGGTCGCGACCACCATCTTGACGAGCTCGTCGTTGTTGCCGACCGGGCGGCCGTTGTACTGGACGATCACGTCGCCGGGCTCCATGCCTGCTTTCAGCGCGGCGCCGCCGGGCGTCACTTCCGCGACGATGGCGCCCATGCGCTTGGTCAGCCCGAAGTCCTCGAACCCTTCACGCGGCACGGCCAGCACGGACACGCCGATGCGCCCGCGGATCACCTTGCCCGTGTGCAGCTGCGGCAGCAGGTCGCGGACGGTGTTGCTCGGCACGGCGAACCCGATCCCGATGTTCCCCTCGCTGCGCGCGTTGGTGATGATGGCGGTGTTCATGCCGATGACCTCGCCGCGCACGTTGAGCAGCGGCCCGCCGGAGTTGCCCGGGTTGATCGCCGCGTCGGTCTGCAGCATGTCGTTCGAGCGTCCGGTGCTTACGCGGAACGCGCGCGACGTCGCGCTGATCACGCCGACGGTCACGGTGTGCTCGTAGCCGAACGGGTTGCCGATCGCCATCACCCAGTCGCCGGCCTCGACATGCGACGAGTCGCCGAACTTCGCCTCCGGCAGTGCGTGGTTCGGCTTGTCGATCAGCTGGATCAGCGCGCTGTCGGTCAGCGCATCGCGGCCGATGACCTTGGCCTTGTAGCTCACGTCGGCCTCGTCGGCGTAGAGCGACACCTCGATCTTGGTCGCGTCCTCGACGACGTGGTTGTTCGTCAGGATGTAGCCGTCCTTGCTGATGATGAAGCCGGTGCCCGCGGCGCGCGTGGTCTGCTCGCGCGGCGTCC
>Ga0163163_10002348_pt1 | contig 16018 bp, 14 predicted proteins | sample S65metaG_FD_119766 | JGI IMG/M metagenome (GOLD analysis project Ga0163163, IMG submission 119766) | Switchgrass rhizosphere microbial communities from Kellogg Biological Station, Michigan, USA - S6-5 metaG | ecosystem: Host-associated > Plants > Roots > Rhizosphere > Soil | place: USA... | reverse complement strand
CAGCTCGTTCGCAGCGGGCCCGTGATCGCTCAATTCGTCTTTTCATCCAGCGGTTCATTGTCGTTAACCTTCCCTATTTAATCCTCCGATGATTTGGGTACGAAACTCGTTGGCCCAAGGTTCATCGAATCCACCCTTTTTCTTCGCACCTTTTATGCCACGAAGTTAGCCATCTTCCAGTGTGTGAAAGTGCTGAACCTTACTTACCTTCTAACGCGCAGTTCCTTGGGGAAAAGGGTCATTTGCCATCGGAAAATTCGGCTAACTTCATAATTTCGGAAATAACCCGACCGGTGCCGGACTTCGCGGACATACGAAATCGTATTCGGCAGGTGCGAAATGGAGTCACCCGAAGTTCGTTCCTATCAACCAAAAACCTGTCCCGGTTGAATCAAAACGTTATGCTAAACTCACGTTTGGTAGGTATTGGGAAGCAATGGCAACTACAGACTCACAGACCGAACACGTAAGCGACGCTGAAGCAGCTTTGCTCGACGCGGAACTGTTTGTGAAATACCACGCGCCGGAACGCGCTATTAAATGTCTTCTCGCCGCCATTGAGCGAAACGGGCGTTCATTGCAACTTCGAGAACGACTGCGCGAGATTTGCGGACCGACATACCGCGATGAGGGTGCGAGGCAATGCCTGGCATTGGCAAGACTCTACATTGAACGTGAGGATTTCGATACTGCGTATGACCGCCTACTCGAAGCCAAACAACTCGACGAACGTATCAATATCGCAGGTGGACTCGAAGCCATTCGTCGAGCGCGACGTCCCGATCTAAAACCTCAACAAACTGTTGCCGAAGGAAACTTCGACAGTAAGCACGTTACTTTCGCTGGAGACTTGAGTGCCATTAGTGTGTTCGACACGATTCAGGTTATCGAGAACGCTAAGTTAACCGGTATGTTGACCATCAATGGCACTTCGAACGATGGCCACGTCATGTTCAATGATGGCCGAATCGTTGATGCTGAATGCGGTGGTGAGCCGGCTGATGTGGGTTTTCAAAACGTAGTAGAAATAGCGAGTGGCACGTTTGAGTTTCAAAGGACCTCAGATCCATTTCCCGTAAGAATTCAAGCACTCAGTAACACCAACCTCCTTCTGGACACTTTGCGACTGCTCGACGAACGGAAACAGTGAATTTGGATGGCGTCGTGAGTTCCATCAATCAATCAACACTCTCGCATTCAACGCTTCGGCTTTTTCAATCGCAGTAAGCAATCTCAAGAACTGTGTGTAATTGCGACTCCGTGAAGTTAATCGCGACACCTCAGATTGGCTTAACTCGCTACGCAAAACCAGATCGAGAAGGTCGTAATAATCGGGCACTGCGGCTAAGGGAAACTCCCTGGTGTACGTCGTCTCATCGCTGTCTTCAGAACGAAAGCCCGCGAGAAGATCGAAAATGTTATCGGTAGTTAACGTGATCGCTTCACGCGTTAGCATTATCGGCACACGAAGCTCAAAGAAGCGTAAACCTTGCTGCGTTGTAACTCGTCGAAGTTCCTTTGTGGCTTCACCATCAAACGGCGACTCTGGATCAACAAGTATCCGAAGCAGTCGTGGTTGATCCTCCTTGTCGAGAGTATCGAGAGCGAGTTGGACTCGATCCGCCAGAAACTTTTCAAACTGAGCTTCAATCGGATAGTTGATCCTACCCAGACAGCCAACAGACTCGCCTTCGCCTGCGATCTCAACTGGCAAACATGCAGGACACTGCGGACAGATGGCAGTTGCCTGTTGCATTCTTTCTATCTCATCGCGAGCGTTTTCGACCCACTCCACTTTATCAACTGAAGGTGCGCTTACATCGCCCGTGGTTAGTTTTGCGTGCAAACTACTCAGGCGGCCCCACTCGCGCAGGTGTTTTTCCGAGTAGCTGGCTCGGAGTGGGCAACTGAATTGAAGTGCGAATTCAAGAGACATGTTGGGACTCTGAACTTTGTGCTTTGTTCTTTGTGCTTTGAACTTTGTTCTTTGGCTACTGTATTTCTCGCAAAATTCCAGATCACAAAGTAACAAAGTACAAAGCACAAAGTACAAAGCACCTCTCACGCAGAGTCGCTAAAGCTTATCGGACACGGTGTGCTAATCTTTTCCCAATTCCCGCAATGAAGTACCGCTAGAAAGGTGTCAATGGCAATCAGTCAAGAACTTCTGGAAATCCTTGCCTGCCCCGCTTGCAAGGCGAAAGTAGAACTCAAGCCCGATGGTCATGCGTTGAAATGCCTCGAATGCAAACGCGTCTACCCGATACGTGACGACATTCCGGTCATGCTCATCGACGAAGCAACTATCGAAGAGTGATCTTAATGAATAGCTTGCGCGACATTGTTGAATCGTCTCCGCAGTTGCGTGTCATCGAAAGCAAAGCAAGCTTGCAGGGTGAAGAAACGCCACAACCGCTTGGTCCTTCTCTTTGGGACTGGCAAAAAGTTCGCAAGATTCTGATCGTCAGGTTGCGATCAATCGGCGATACGGTGCTGGCAACTGCCTCGCTCGCAGCGCTGAAACGATTCATTCCGAATGCCGAGATCGACATTCTTGTTGAGGACTGGGTCGCGCCAGTGCTCGACGAACAGCCGTATGTCACTAACGTAGTCACCATTCAACGTGATCGTCTAACTTCACGCGCGCGCGCTGCTCGCGAGATTCGCTCGGCACGTTACGACGTTGTTTACAATCTTCATGGCGGAACGACAGCAACGTTTCTGACTCGCGCAACCGGTGCGCCGCATCGCGTTGGCTACGCAACGTATCAGTACTCCCAGCTACACAATCATCAGGCACCGTCGCCTTTGCTTCTGTGGGGGCAACAGAAAACACATTCAGCGGAACAACAACTCGCATTACTTGGCTGGACCGGTGTGCCCGTTTCTGATCGCCCGCCAACGAGTCTTGCAGTCACTGACCCAGCCGCAGCGGCCATCACTCGGCGCTTACAAATTGCTGGTCTGGAAGGTCGGAAGCTCGCGCTAATTCATCCCGCAGCAGCCTTTGCCACCAAACAGTGGGCTTCCGAAAACTTTGCTCGTGTCGTTGAGTTTCTGGCAGAACGCGGATTTGCGAGTGTGGCGATTGCGGCGTCAAATGAAACTCAGGTCTTGAATGATCTGGTCTCGAATTGTTCGGTAAGCATAGTGACGTTCGATCTATCGTTACCCGAAGTCACAGCTCTTGCCAGTCGTTCGCACTTGTTTGTTGGTAACGACAGTGGCATCGCCCATATTGCCAATGCGGTTGGCACACCTTCAGTCGTTATTTTTGGTTCTTCAAATGTGGCGCACTGGCGACCCTGGAACGACACGGCGTGCGAAGTCTTGCTGGAAGAGATGCCTTGCCAACCTTGTCACGGTTACTACTGCGAGAAATTTGAGCGGCCAGAATGCATCCTTCGCGTACCGGTCTCGAGAGTAACCGCGGCGATCGAACGTGTTCTTACGAAATTACCGTAGTAGATTCAGATAACAAATGCAGATTTTGTCGCTGAAACGTGCTAATGAAATACTCGACGCAATTAGTGATCGAAGAATCGTCGTTCTCGGCGACGTCATGCTTGACGAGTTTGTCTGGGGCGACGTCACACGCATTTCACCGGAGGCTCCCGTACCTGTTGTTGATGTTCGTCGCGAGTCGATTCATCTTGGTGGCGCTGCGAATGTGTTGGCAAATCTTGTCGCGCTGGGAACTAAAGGTAGCGTCGTCGGAGTCGTAGGTCATGACGCAACTGGCGAGCGTTTACGATCCAGCCTCGATGAATTAGGGAGCGACAAGGACACGTTAATAGTCGACGACTCTCGTCCCTCGACGACTAAGACGAGGATCATTGCTCATAATCAACTCGTAGTGCGTGCGGATCGTGAATCACGTAAACCTGTAACGGCAAACATTGAAGATCAGATCATTACCCGACTGAAACGACTACTGGAAGACGCCTCCGCTTTTGTGGTTTCTGACTATGATAAAGGAGTAGTTACACCTCGGATACTTAACGAGATCTTACCGTTTGCATACGAGCGATTGCCCGTGCTCGTCGATCCGAAGTTGCGCAATTTCGACTCCTACCGCCCGGCTAGTTTGGTCACGCCGAATCACCACGAAGCGCTGCGAATGAGCAACATGGAAGACGACTCGGATGAAGGCTTGAATGATGCCGCCAAAGCGATCCAAAAGCGATTGAATTGCGATGCCGTTCTGATCACACGTGGAGACAAGGGAATGATGTTGCTCGGCGGCGGTTACGAAACGGTATACGTCGGTACCGCTGCTCGCGAGGTCTACGATGTTACAGGCGCCGGCGATACTGTCATCGCTGCGCTAGCTGCCGGACTGGCTGCCGGCGCATCGATGATTGAAGCAGCAATATTTGCAAACCATGCGGCCGGGATCGTCGTTGGAAAAGTTGGAACTGCTACAGCCAGTGCAGATGAATTGCGCGCCGCTTTTGCGGACTAGGACCAAAACTTTGATAGAACAAGCGGGCTAGCCCTTCGACAAGGTCCATTCGAGGTTTGTTGTTTTCCCCGGTAGAGTTTGTTTGTGACGGAACCAATGATCGGCAAGACACTCCGCAACTATCGCATTACAGAAAAGCTTGGCGTCGGCGGACAAGGCGCTGTCTACAAGGCGACTGACGCCAAGTTGGGCCGCAATGTCGTTATCAAGGTACTGCCGCCTGAACTAACGTCGAAAGAAGCCAACCTGAAAAGATTCGAACGCGAAGCGCGACTCGCGTCCTCTCTCGATCACCCGAACATCTGCACAATCTTTGATCTCGATGAAGTTGACGGCGTGCACTTCATCGCCATGCAACACGTCGAGGGAAAGAATGTGCGACAACTCGTCGCCGGTCGGCCACTCGATTTGAAAACTGCTGTACTCATCGGGTTACAAGTAGCCGACGCACTCGCTGCCGCACACAGTCGCGGCATAGTCCATCGAGACATCAAGTCGGGAAACGTCATGGTAACTCCGGCTGGCCAAGTCAAGGTTCTTGATTTCGGCTTGGCAAAGCTTCTTGACGACACCGAAGCACAAAGCTCTGGCATACATCGTACGGAGCTAACCGAAGTTGGGGTGCCATACGGCACTGCAACCTATGCAGCGCCCGAACAAGCCCGTGGCGATCGAGTCGACAAACGTGCTGACATTTTCTCGACCGGAGTGCTCCTCTACGAAATGCTGAGCGGCACGTGGCCGTTCCGCGGCAAAACGACGATTGATGTGCGCCATGCGGTACTGCACGATGCTCCGCGTCCGATCTCAGAACTGCGAACGAGCGAAATTCCACCGCGTCTGCAAAAGATCATCGACCGTGCTCTCGAAAAAGAACCCAGGAATCGTTTTCAAAACATGGAGGACTTTCGCAGCGAGCTAAGGCTGGTGCTGCAGGAAATCGATAGTAGTAGCGCGGCCTTTCAAAGCGTTACTCCGGAACCACCGCGACACCTGCAAGGTGCAAACCCGGTATCACGCGCCATGCGCTGGTTGAAATCAATAACCAGGACGGACGCTCACACATCCGCTCCAAATTTTACGAGTTCGCAGCGCAGGACAATCGACGAAACACCACAAACAACAGTTGCCGATCGTGAGAAGAAGAGTTTGGCAATTTTGCCATTTCGCAATTTGAGCAACGATCCTTCGAAGAGTTTTTATGAGTTCTCTCTGGCTGACGCTGTGATCACTGAGCTTGCGCGTATCCGTTCCCTTATTGTTAGACCGTCATCGGTAATCGCGAAGTATCAGTCACAACTCGTGGATCCACGCGAAGTCGGGCAGGAGTTGAGTGTAAGCGCTGTTCTGACAGCGGGATTCATTCATGCTGGTGACAACTTCCGCGTAACAGCACAGCTACTGGACGTTGCTTCAGGTGAAATACTATGGAGCGATCGAATTGATACTGCAGCCTCAGACATCATCGCGCTGCAAGATACGATTGCGCAGCGCATAGTTGAAGGACTAAGCCTCGAACTAAGTCCTTCTGAGCAAGTCGGCACCGGAAAAGCATCGACTAAGAATCCCGTAGCTTACGAACACTACCTGCGAGGACGCGATTTTTTTGGCCGCTTCATATTTCGCACGTTGTCGGCTGAAGACTGTGCGCAGGCGATCGAACATTTCGAGCAAGCTATCGAACTCGATCCTAATTTCGCCCTGGCGTACGACGGTCTCGGTGCTGCTCATGTCAATCGCGTCTTCAAGGGCTTCGGCGGGTCTGAAGATTACGAGCAAGCGGAAGTGGCCTTTAATCGTGCCCTTGCAATCGACGGCAACATCTTCGAAGCGCGAATGCTGATGGTGTTCATTTACCTCTGGCGCGGTCAGAAACAGAAAGCGCGTGAGGTTGTGAATCGCACACGCAAGGAAGCACCAAACGAAGCGGTGGTCTATTTCGTCAAGGCGTTATTGCATCGGCTTGATGGGCAGTATCGTCGCTCATTGCGAAGCTATGATCGTCTGGCGCGTTTAGATCCGGCTGCGCATGTAGTAGCAAGTTACAGTCGCGCTCTTGTCTACATGTACATGGGACGATTCGACGATGCGTTCAAGCAACTCGACAATGCTGAAGAACCTGACAATCCACTGGTTAAAACGTTTCGGGCACTCGCACTTTATTACATAGGAAACACCGACCAGGCCGCCGAACTAATGCAGGACGTTGTCGCAAAACATCCGAACATGCACGGCATTCGTCCCTTCATGGCAATGTTTTTAAGTGCACAGGGAAAACACGACGAAGCCTTGTTGCATTTGACGGAAGACGTGAAACGAAACGGTGAAGTTGATGCTGACATTGCTTACTCGATCGGTTCTGTGTACGCACTCGTCGGTATTGCCAGCGAGGCGTTCTCGTGGCTGGAACGATCAATCGCTTTGGGGAACGACAATCGGCCGTGCTTTGACCGAGATCCGAACTGGACAAGCATGCGAGACGACCCGAGGTTTGCGGAATTGATGACGAAGGTGGACGGGACGAAGTCTCAGTCTGCCAGTGACGATGATTGAGGGCGAGATTTAGCTCAGCTTCGGCTCTGCCGCCTGGTGTGAGGCCTGGCTGCGCCCCGCCGGAGAGTTGCCTAACCGATCTGACGCGCGGCTGCGCCGCGCATAAAATTCTCCTTGTCGCAGTGAACGGCGGGGCCGAGCCACGCCTCACATCAGGCGGCAGAGCCGATTCGACGCGTCAAAAGAACAAGAGGAAGAAAAACTGTAGAATCAAGCTAATGATGAAAATGAACAATCCATTGCGACGATTCCTCTTTGCGACATTGGTTCTGGCCCTTTGGCTTTCAGCTCTTCCGGCTCAATCAATCAGCGCACAGCGAGAGAGACAGACGACACCAACGCAGAATCCTGCTGTCACTCAGCCTACGCCTTCTCCAAATCCTTCACCCGTCGCAACACCGTCAGCGCCGTCCGCAGTCGTTCAACCCAAAACCGCCACTTCAACAAAGTCACTTGCTGAACTTCGGAATCGCATTTCAGAGATAATCGATAAACCCGAACTGGCCTCCGCCATGGTAGGAATCAAGGTCGCCTCGCTCGACACCGGCAGAGTGTTATTCGAAGAAAACGCAATGAAGTTGCTGCGACCTGCTTCGAACATGAAGATCTATACGGTCGCCACTGCGCTTGATCGACTTTCGCCTGACTATCGCTTCACAACGTCTGTGTACGCGCCAGTCAAACCTGATTCATCAGGAGTAATCAAAGGCAACCTGACTATTTTCGGTCGCGGAGATCCGTCGATTGCGGCTCGCTTCAACAATGGTGATTACTTTAAAGGGATTGACGATCTCGCAACTCGGATTGCTGCCGCGGGCGTAAAGCACGTCGACGGCGATTTGGTAGGTGACGAAAGTTACTTTGTCGGTCCGCAATATGGTTCAGGATGGGAGTGGGACGATCTGACGTGGTACTACGGCGCCGAAGTAACACCACTGACTGTAAACGACAACGCGCTCGACCTGTTCATCAAACCGAGTTCGGAGCTGGGCAAGCCAGCAGTGATCACAACCGGTCCGCCGGATCCATTGCTCAAGATCGTCAACCGCGTTACGACGGTACCAAGAGGTACTCGACGAGACATTTCGATCTCGCGTGATCTTGGTGAAGACATTATTACCATCAACGGAAGCATCGCGCTCGACGACAAAGGTTACACAGGTGGTATCGGAATCTCACATCCGGCGATGCTGTTTATGTATTTACTGCGAACGTCGCTGGCACAACGTGGCGTCACGATCAAGGGTCAGTCGCGCACTGAAACCTTCGAGTCGAAGCAAAACTCGCAAAGTCCAGGACGGTTGTATGCGCTTACGAGTTTGCCACAGGGTCTGCCTACGCCACCGATCGAGATCACGACGTTGCAGTCACCACCGCTAAGCCTGATCGCCGCTCAGACTCTTAAGCCGAGTCAGAATCTTTACACAGAACTAATTCTGCGAACGTTGGGAAAAGTGTCGCCTGCCCCAACAACAACGACCTCGAACATTGGGCTGACCACTGAAGACATGGGGCTTGAGACTGTCAAAGCCTTTCTGAAGGGTGTGGGTATTCGAGCTGAATCGCTCGTGCTCAATGATGGTTCTGGCTTGTCACGCAACGACATGATCACAGCCGACGCATCAGTGCAGCTACTAACCTTCATGAGTCGACACCGTTACGCAGATGTCTTTCGTGCTGCGTTGCCGATTGCAGGAGTGGATGGAACTCTGCGTACGCGTTTCCGCAACACTCCGGCTGAAAATAACCTGCGCGCAAAGACCGGTTCGCTGAGTTCTGCGGCGAGCCTAAGCGGTTACGTGACGAGTGCCACGGGAGAAAAGCTCGTCTTCTCGATCATGGTTAACAATTATCCCAGGGACGTTGAGCCACGCCTGATTTGCATTGATCCAATCGCCGTGCTGCTTGCGTCATTCACAGGAAAATCGGAGTAATGTCCAATTAACGTTAGTTTGTCGGTTTCCTACCTAACATCAGCAACGGACAATTACCTTGACGATCTGTAATCACTCATCGACAAACTGAAGTTTGTCGAACATTTAGCGGACAATCAATGCGACCAACATTCACTAAATTCCACGGACTCGGCAACGACTACATCGTGCTTGAGTCAAACAAACTCAGCGACATTCCCGATCTCAGCGACTTCGCCAAGAAGATCTGTAACCGCCACTACGGCGCAGGCTCAGACGGTATTGCGGTCCTCGGGAACCCGGCAAACAGCGAAGCAAACTTTAACGTTCGCATCTTCAATCCGGATGGCAGTGAAGCCAGTCTCTCCGGTAACGGGACGAGATGTGCTGCCGCCTATCTCTACTACCACGGTCTATGGAAAGCTGATGAACTGGCTCTCAGTACGCGCAGCGGTCTCAAACGATACTTCTTCCGCGAAAAGTACGGCGACGGGAAATACATATTCGACTCTGAACTTGGTCAACCGAAGTTTGATCCGCCGTCCATTCCGATGACGGTCGACACTCCTGTAGATCGGGTTATCGGTTACGAACTGGCTCTTAACGGCGAGAAGTTTCCAGTCACAGCAGTACAAGTGGGCAATCCTATTTGCTGCATCTTTGTCGATAACTTTGACGCTCTCGATTGGCGGCGAATTGGTAAGTCAATCGAGAACCATCGGCAGTTTCCTGATCGAACAAACGTCGTCTTTGTTCGTGTAGACGATCGAAAGCTAATTGAACTGCGCATATGGGAACGTGGCGTCGGCGAAACATCGGCGTCGGGCAGCTGTTCGTGTGGAGGTGCGGTCGCCGCAATGGTTAACGAGAAAACTGATCGGAACGTTCTCGTAGTAACGGAGGGCGGCGAAGTCAAAGTCAACTGGCGGCCCGACAACGAAGTTGTGATTACCGGCAGCGCTGAAGTAGTCTATAGCGGTGAGTGGTTGCTTTGAAATCTGACTATCGCATCTTTATCCCCGATGCCCCCTTCCCGACGAGCTCTCACATTTAGATCCTTACTATTTCTTTGCCTGCTAATCCTTCTGCTGTCGGGCTGCGGCGGCAAAATCGTTAAAGAGACTGAAGCTAAAACCGCACCGCCACCAAAGCCGCCTAAATCAGTTCCCATGTGGCTAGGGAATCCTTCGCGAAACTTCTTTGGCTCAGGACCATTGTCTAACGATCCATTGCAGGTAGTTTGGAAATTCGAAACGAAAATGATCTCTGGTCGTCTACACAAAGATCCGTGGGGCGGAACGAGTTGGCCCGGTCAGCCTTCTGTAGATGAGCAGCGAGTTTACTTCCCTTCGGCAGACGGCAATCTTTACTGCCTCGACGCGGAGAGTGGGAGCCTGGTTTGGAGTTTTCTCGCAAAGGATAGTTTAAAAGCGACTCCTGTCATCGCAGGCGACCGCATCGTTGTAAGCGGTCTCGATCACTACATCTATTGCGTCGACAAACACACCGGCACGCTTTTGTGGAAGTATCAGACTGGGTTCGAAGTTGATTGCGGTTCAGCAGTTATCGGAAACCGAGTTTACTTCGGAGGCGAAGACCACTTCTTTTATTGCCTGAATCTGGAAGACGGTTCGCTCGTTTACAAGACGGAACGTCTTGGTTCGATAGAAGGAAGTTTCGCCGTAGTCGATAAACATATCTATGTTGGAACTGAGCAGGGTGAGCTGTTTTGTCTAAACCTGGCAGACGGAACTACAGTTTGGAAAGCACTTATCGGTGCCGATTCGGACTCAACTCCCGCCGTCGTAGACGGTTTCGTTTACACCGCCGCCGAAAATGGTTTTGTCTATTGCTTCCGACAGTCTGATGGCGAGTTCGTGTGGAAATATCGCACTGAGGGAATTAAAAACGGTATCTGGGCAAGTCCGGTTGTTGCAAACGGGAGAGTGCACATCGGCTCCAGCGATGGCTACTTGTACTGTCTCACAGCAGATAAGGGTGAGCTTGTTTGGCGCTACAAGGCGCGTGCTCCAATTTGGGGATCGGCTCCATTGATCGAAGACAGGCTTGTATTCGGAGACAAAGCTGGCTGGCTGCATGTTGTGTCCGCAGCAGATGGGCGTTCGATCAGCCAGCTAAAGATTGGTGATAATATCAATTCAACGCCGGCGGTCCTGGACGGTCGGATCTACATTGGTGCCTTCAACGGCAAGCTTTACTGCTTGAAATAGCTTGTTAGTTTATCTAGTCGACAACACCATCGATGGCCAGGGAGCAAGCCCGCGGGAAGTCCGAGCCGTGCTTGGCCGTCTGATACCAGAACTCGAAATCCTCATTGAACCTTTTCACCATGTTTCCCTCGAAAGAGTTCGAAGCCTTCGTCCATCACACATTATCTTGAGCGGGCAGAGTCATCCTTGGGAAATGTACACACCAGAATCACTTGCTGGAGTCTACGCTGTTATCAAGCAAGCAAGTCAACCGATTCTCGGCGTATGCGGCGGCCATCAACAGATTGCGCTGGCTTACGGAGCGAAGGTTGGGTTAATGGGGCGAGTCGAACCCGGTGAAGGCTACAATGGCGCGAAACGTGAACGGGGTTTTCTACCGGTTGAGAACACTGGCGAAGGACTGTTCAATGGACTTCCTGCTGAGATTACCGTTTGGCACAATCACTGTGACGAGATAAAGGAGCTCCCCGATGGGTTTCGCGCGACCGCCTCAAATGAAACCTGTCAGATTCAGGCAATCCAACAAAAAGGACGCCGACTTTACGGTGTGCAGTTCCATCCTGAGCTCTTCAACGAAGAATATCCGGAAGGTCGCCAAATCGTAGAAAACTTCCTTCGCCTCTAAATTCTGCACCAAAATTCAGGTCAATTTGCTCAGTTTTCATCGCGCTGTCGATGTGACTGTACGCGTTTTTCTTAAGTCGCGAGACCTCTGCAAGTTACAGATTTATCTTCATTTTTTCTCACAAATGTCGTTTGGCCTCGCCCAAAAGTGTGTGCTAGGTTCGCTCTGCACTTGCGGAAATCAACCCGTATTTTCGCTTTACTCAAGTTAGTTCTTTCGGCGCACCGCAAAGATAATCAAGCCCCCAACCTCGGCTGACATATAGGCAACACTCCTAGAGCCAGGGGACGAGTCAAAGCAAGACTCGCGCAGGACGCTGAAGGGTAGTCAAAAACATCGGACAGGAGACCCGAATTGAAAGTTAATTCTATCTTCAGAGGAAGTGCGGCCATTGGCACAGCACTTCTTAGTTGCTCTTTGATTTTTTCCGCCCGTACTTCTTCGGCGGAGCCCCTGACCTCTCAAGAGCAAACTGCAAAACAAAATCAACCATTAGAAAATTCCGCCGTAGTGTCGACCGACAATGCCGAGGGAAGTTTAGGTCAAGTTCTGGTCGGTAGTGTCACTGAACAGACAGCTGCCGCGGCGGCTGCTGCGTATGTCGCGACGGCTTACAGTTTGAGAGGTCGCACTGCGAGCGGTCGTCCTGTTAGCAAAGGACTAATTGCGGCCGATCCACGTTTTCTGCCGCTTGGTTCGCGAGTCAAACTCGAGGCTGGTACTTACAGTGGTGAGTATCTGGTCGCAGATACCGGCGGGGCGGTTCGTGGTCGTAGAATCGACATATGGACTCCGACGTCACGTGAAGCGATGAGCTTTGGCAAGCGTGTTATCAAGCTCACGGTGTTGAGTTACGGTGGAAAACGCAAGGCATCGCACGCTACGGCGAAGTAAGTTAGAAAAAATAACAACCATGTAAATACCACGAGACTCGAACGAGTCGCGTGGTATTTGATTTTTGAGGGTTACTCGTCCGCAACAATTTCACTCTCTGCGCCTCCGCTGCGTCCTCTGCGCCTCAGCGCTGAAACTACTCTGAACAACTTAACCGCCGAGACGCAGGGAGCGCCGAGGTAGCGCAGAGAGACCATCGAATCGGGCGACTTAGTCGTTACATGTTAAGATTCCTCGCACCGACACCATTTTCGTGATCGAGGTCTTGCACAACTGATGTCTTTGGAGCCGCAGTCTGTCAATCAACAAATCCCAATCGCCGAGCCCTTGGTGGAAGTACGCCGTGGCGCTATCACTGAATCACGGCACCGCGGACACGTAACCGTCGTAACTCCGGACGGAAGAATCGTCTCTTATGCGGGCGATCCTGCGAACGTCACTTTTCTCCGCTCATCAGCCAAACCATTGCAGGCAATTCCGCTGTTGGTTTCCGGCGCAGCGGATATCTTTGGGTTCACTGATGAGGAAGTTGCGCTTGCTTGCGCTTCACATAATGGCGAACCAATCCACACGGTGATCGTGGCCTCGATGTTGGAGAAGATTGGTCTTGGACCTGAGGCACTGAAGTGCGGCGTACACGAACCTTACAGTGCTAAAGCAGCAGCTGATTTACGAGCGAGTGGAAAATCACCGACTCCACTTCACAACAACTGTTCTGGAAAACATGCCGGTATGCTGGCTGTAGCCAAACACCTGGGCGCGCCAATAGAGACTTACGATCATCCAGAAAACCCCGTCCAGTTAGCCATAGGACGCGTCGTCGCACAGTTTTCAGGAATCCCACTCGAAGATCTGGCAGTGGGCACTGACGGATGCGGCGTACCTGTCTTTGGCATCACGGTGAAGGCCATGGCGTTGGCATTCGCACGTTTAGTTTCGCCACCTGAAGAGTTTGATGTGCCGACGCGTAACGCCAGTGCGCGCATCGTGAAAGTGATGATGAAGTATCCGGAGTTGATCGGCGGCACTCATGATCGGCTCGACACGGAGATCATGAAAGCAGCCCCAGGTCGACTGATTTCTAAAGTCGGAGCTGAAGGCGTCTACACTGCGGGAATTGTTCCGTGCGAAGAATGGCCGAAAGGTTTTGGATTGGCGCTCAAGATCGAAGACGGCGATGATCATTGTGCACGTCCGACAGTCGTAATTGAAGCGCTGCGTCAACTGGGTTTGCTACGTGATGAATCGCTGGAAGCAGTGTCGAAGTACGCATTCTTTCCTGTCAAAAATCGGCGACAGGAAATAGTTGGAGAGATTCGCGCTTCATTCGAATTACGCAAGACGGATATTCTGCTCTAACCCTGGCTGAGACCTTCCACTTAAATGAGTAAACCTGAGCAATCAAACTTGCCTCCTCTTGCGCGCGACTCTCGCGGTCGCGTCGATGTGGATTCAGTGCCGGACGTGATCGAGTGGTTTCTGAATTACGATCAGCGAGTCGCAATCATCAAACACCCTGCTGTGGAAGAGGTCTTTCAATGGAAGCAACAATACTCACAAAACCAGGGCGAACGAGTCTTTGCTTTCAAACAGGCTGAAGACCGGTTAGCGATTGGGATTATCCAGGCGATCGCTGACAACCCCGCCGAACGAGAACTTCACTCATGGATTAGTCAGTTGCTGAACGCACTTGAAAGCGCGTCGAAAGCAAACGAGTCAACCGCTGAGTCGTATAAGCTCGACCTGAAAAGCGGAGGGTCAATCCTCCGACAAGCCGACAAGATTCCATTTGAGCGCGGCAGAAACGAGTTCCTGCTGAATTGCTGGATTGAAACACTCTGCACTGCGGAAGCACGAGTCCTTGGCTGGCTCTACAAAGAATTCTACGGACGGCCTTACGCGCCTTAAGTCGAAGATGACACCTGAACTGCGTTCCCTTTTTCCGATCACTCAACGCGTGATCTATTTGAATCACGCAGCCGTCTCGCCGCTGCCCCTTCCAAGTACTGCCGCGATCGAATCACATCTCAAAGATGTTCAGGACAATGGTTCGTTGAATTATCAGAACTGGATCGCTGTCAAGAATCAGGCTCGTGCTCTTTTGGCAGACTTGCTCGGTGCACGTCCCGATCAGATCGCATTCATGAGAAACACTTCAGATAGTCTGTCTACCGTAGCAAACGGATTGAAGTGGCAACGCGGCGATAACATCGTTACGTTCAAGCGTGAGTTTCCGGCGAACATCTATCCGTGGCTGCGACTTCAAGCAGAGTTTGGTGTTGAGGTTCGAATGTGTGCTGAACGCGAAGGCCGTGTCGCCTTCGACGAGTTGGCTAATATGGTTAACAGTCGTACGCGCGTCATAGCGATCAGCCACGTTCAATACGCATCTGGTTTTCGTTCAAATCTGGAAAGGTTGGGCCGGCTCGCACGAAAACACGATGCACTACTCGTCGTTGATGTAATCCAGTCGCTTGGCGTCATTCCGTTAAATGTCGAGGCCGAATTGATTGATGTCGCGGCTGGAGCTTCGCACAAATGGCTGCTGGCGCCAGAGGGAGTCGGCTACCTTTATCTTTCGGATAGAGCTCGGGAAAGAATAGTCCCTACATTGGTTGGTTGGGTAAGCGTAGTCGAACCTGAAGACTTCGAAAACTTCGACCAGGAATGGAACCGCGGCGCACTCGCATGGGAGACTGGAACTGGTCCGACTGCTTTGATTCATGGACTTGAAGCCAGCCTCAAGATCCTCAGCAACGTTGGAACAAGCGCCATCGCTTCCTATCTCGAACAACTCACCGATCACCTTTGTGAACAATTGATAGCCAGGGACTATCAGCTTGTAAGCTCACGGGAGCGCGAACAAAAATCGCAGATCGTTTGCATTTACCCCCGTACCAATACCTCCGCAATGCGACTCTATGGCCTCTTGAAGTCGCAAAACATCATTACGGCGCCTCGCATCGACCGTCTCCGCATTGCCCCGCACTTTTACAACACCGTCGATGAAATCAACACGCTCGTTGATTCTCTTTCATAGCACTTGGGCTGACTTATAACAGTTCAAGCGTACGCCTTATTTTGTACCGAACAAGTACGTGGTGCAGAACTAACTCTGTGTTCATTTACGTACAGACGCACTTTTTTCTCAAGAAAATAACTGGAGCTAAAATGGTGCTCACTTGCGACCTGTTGGCACGGTCGTTGCCAAGTAGAAAAATAGAACAAGAAGGGTAGATAAGGGTAAATCGGGTCAGGCTCAGAAAACTGCGGTGAGTGGAGGCTTTGGGGGAGGCATCCTCTCACGAGTTTTTAAAAGCAAACGTTAGACTCTTTT
>Ga0163163_10002347_pt1 | contig 16022 bp, 16 predicted proteins | sample S65metaG_FD_119766 | JGI IMG/M metagenome (GOLD analysis project Ga0163163, IMG submission 119766) | Switchgrass rhizosphere microbial communities from Kellogg Biological Station, Michigan, USA - S6-5 metaG | ecosystem: Host-associated > Plants > Roots > Rhizosphere > Soil | place: USA... | reverse complement strand
TGGTCCACGAAGGTACGGATCGGGTTGATGTCGCGGAACAGGATGCCGTACATGGAGTCGTTGAGCATCATGTCCAGCCGCTCCAGGCCGGCCAGTGTGGCGATCTCCGGCATGCACAGCCCGCTGGCGTAGTTGGTCAGCCGGATGTAGCGGCCCAGCTCGCGCGAGGACACGTCCAGCGCGGCCCGCATCAGCCGGAAGTTCTCCTGGGTGGCGTACGTGCCGGCGAAGCCCTCCCGGGTCGCGCCCTCGGGCACGTAGTCCAGAAGGGACTGTCCGGTCGAGCGGATGACCGCGATCACGTCGGCGCCGGCCCGGGCGGCCGCCTGGGCCTGCGGGATGTCCTCGTAGATGTCCCCGGTGGCCACGATCAGATAGATCCAGGGCCGCTGCTTGGGGTCGCCGTGGCGCTTCACGAGGCGTTCCCGCTCGACCCGGTTGCGGTCGATCCGCTTGATGCCCGCCCCGACCGCGCGCTTCGAGGCCCGCTTCGCCGCGGTCAGCGCCGCGCCGCGCGGTATGGCGAACCGGACCGACCCGGCGGAGGCCTTCTGCGCCAACAGGGTGAGGTCGTCGATGCCCTCGGTCGCCATCGCATGCCACACCGGCGCGGCGACCCCGTGGCCGAGCCCGACGTCGGCCACGACGGCATCGACGAGCCGGTTGACCCACGGGATGCCGTCCGGGTCGGCCCCGGCGATACCGGCGAGGCGGAGCACGGCGCGCTCCACGGCGGTCGTGGTGTGGCTGCGGGCCAGGTCCACGACGGGCTGTCCGGCTCTCGCCGCGAGCGACCGGGCGCGTTCGACGAGAGCGGGGTCGAGGTCGAGTTTCATGTGATGTCCGAGGAGAAGATGGTTTGTCCACGTAGGACGGTCCGGCGGCAGTGCGGCAGGGCGGGCGTGGGCTCGTCGGGCGAGGTGGCCACGAGGGTGGGCAGCCCGTCGGTCAGGCTCGGCGCGTCCCACGTGGCGAACGTGGCCGGCGCGCCCGGGGTGAGCACGCCCTCGTCGTCGCGGTGCACGGCCCGCCACCCGCCGCGGGTGTGGGCGGCGAAGGCGGCCCGGGCGTTCATCCGGTACGCCGGGTTGTGGTGACGCATCGCCGCGCGGACGCTGCCCCACGGGTCCAGCGGCGTCACCGGCGAGTCGGAGCCGAACGCCAGCGCTACGCCGACTCCGTGCATCGCGCCGAACGGGTTGGACGCGAGCGAGCGGGGCACGCCGAGGCGCTGAGCGTACATCTGCGCCTCGCCACCCCAGAGCCGGTCGAACGCCGGCTGCATGCTCGCCACCACGCCGAACTCGACGAGACCCGCGATGATCTGCTTGTCGACTATCTCCACGTGCTCGATGCGGTGCCGCGCGGCCCGCAGCCGGTCCAGCCCGACGACGTCTGCCGCCGCGCGCAGGCCGGCGACCACAGTGGACAGTGCCCGGTCGCCGATGGCGTGGAAGCCACCCTGCACGCCGTGGCGTACGCAGTCGACGATGTGCTCCTCGACCTGTTCGTCGGTGAGGTAGCCGTGCCCGCAGTTGGTGTCATCCGCGTCGTCAGAGAGGTACGGCTCGCGCAGGTGGGCGGTCCGCGCGCCGAGCGCGCCGTCCGCGTACAGGTCGCCGCCGGCCCCGACCGCGCCCAGTTCGACCGCCTTCGCGGCCCCCATGAGCTCGCCCCAGTACCCGTACACCTCGGGGTTGTGGTTGAGGACCCCGCCGAGCGAGAGCACGTCGGTGAAGTCGGTCTCGGACGAGGTGCCCGGCCCACCGCACTCGTGCACCGAGGCGATGCCCAACGACGCGGCCGTGCGCAGGGTCTCGGCCTGGGCGGCGCGACGCTGGGCGGCGGAGATGGACCCGAACGCGATGCCCCGGGCCACGTGGTGCGCGGCGCGGCGCAGCCAGCCGGACGCGTCATACCCGGGCGCGTTCTCCGCCGCGCAGGCCGCCAGCAGCGAGGCGGAGCACAGCGCGGAGTGGATCGACGCCTGCGACAGGTAGACCATCCGCCCGCCGGCGGCCCGATCGAGCTCCTGCGCCGAGGGCGGGGTCTGCTCGGTCCACGTCGACTCGTCCCAACCGTGGCCCAACACGACCGCGGACGCCGGCAGGTTCCGGGCAAACGCGGCGACGGCGTCGAGCACCTCTCCGGGCGACCTGGTCGCCGTCAGGTCCAGCCCCGCGAGGGTGAGCCCGGTGTCGGTGGTGTGCACGTGGGCGTCGACGAAGGCCGGCGTGACCAGCGCGCCGTCGAGGTCGACGACCTCATCGGCCGGCGGTGCGTCGGCAGCGACGCCGAGCCAGGCGATGCGGTCGTCGGTCACCAGCAGGGCGGTGGCGCCGGGGACGGCGGCGCTGAAGACGTGGCCGGCGCGGTAGAGCGTGGAGGTCATGCCGCTCATCTTGCCGCGCGTACGGCGAACAGCTCTCGCACGCCCGGCACCGCCCGGAAGATCTCCAGCGCGAAGTCGGCGTGGCCGGGCAGGTAGCCGTTCCCGATCAGCATCGTGACGTCGGCGGCGAGACCCTCGGCGCCGAGCGCCGCGGCCGGGAACGAGGTGGCCATGCTGAAGAAGATGACGGTGCCGCCCTCGGCGGTGGCGAGGATCGCGCCGTGCTCGCAGCCGGGCACGTCGACGCAGACGACCGTGACGTCGGCCGGGCCGCCCAGCGCGGCGGTGACGGCCTCGGCGAGGGCGACCGGATCGCGGGCGTCGGCGAGTGCGACGTGGTCGGCGATGCCGACGCTCTGCAACAGCTGCTGCTCGCGCTCGTTGGGGACGATCCCGACGGTACGGGCACCGGCCCGGGCGGCCGCCGCGAGCGACAGCGATCCGGACTTGCCGGCTCCACCGAGAACGGCGACGGTCGGACTGTCATAGCGCCTGACTATGCGGTCAGTCAGGGCGGGCGCGCCGCAGACGTCGAACACGGCCAGGGCGGTCTCGGCCGGCAGGTCGTCCGGCAGCACGGCGGCGATCGACCGTCCGAACAGGACGGCCCAGCCCTTCGCCGGAACCTGCTCGGAGAGCCCGTCCCAGTCGGCCAGCCCGTCGGTGATCTGCAGCGGGGTGAGGGTCAGCGAGACGAGGGTGGCGACCCGATCGCCGGGTTTGAGTCCGAGCGGGGAGTCGGGGCCGACCTCGTCCACGGTGCCGATGAGCATGCCGCCCGACCCGGTCACCGGGTTCTGCATCTTGCCGCGCTCGTTGATGATCGCGAGCACGGCCGCCCGTACCGCGTCGCCGTCGCCGTCGTGGGCTGAGCGCAGCTGATGGAAGCTCGCCGCGTCCAGATTGAGCCGTTCGACCGTGATGCGCACTTCGTCGGTAGCGATCGGCCCGGATGCGTCAAGGCGCTGCGCGGCCTGCGGAAGGACACCGGCCGGCGTCACGACTCGGTGCAGGCCAACCGGCGAAGACACGATCCACTCCTCAGATTGCTGTAAATTCTACGGCAGACTAGCCTGTTGACAGGATAAATTCCACCCACGACGCCAATGGAGGCTCCCGTGACGCTGCCGGCCGCTCAGCCTTACGAGTACCGACGGCGCGAGCTGGTCGAGCCGGACTGGACCCGCTTCCCCGGGTGGCGCGGGGTCAGCCGTGACCAGTGGGAGTCCGCGCAGTGGCAGCGGGCCAACTGCGTGAAGAACGTCAAGCAGCTGCGCGGCGTACTCGGTGATCTGGTCGACGACGGCTTCTACGCCGACCTCGTCGAGGACCAGGAGCAGTTTTCGACGATGTCGATGCTGGTGCCGCCGCAGATGCTCAACACGATGGCGCCGGGCGCCGTCACCACGGAGGCGTTCCGGGACGACCCGGTGCGGCGGTACATGATCCCGATCGCGTCCGACCGGCGTACCGACTGGTCCTCGCACCCGCACGCGACCCGCGACTCGTTGCACGAGCACGACATGTGGGTGGCCGAGGGACTCACCCACCGGTACCCGACGAAGGTTCTCGCGGAGCTGCTCTCCACTTGCCCGCAGTACTGCGGCCACTGCACCCGGATGGACCTGGTCGGTAACTCGACCCCGCAGGTCGAGAAGCTGAAGCTCACCCTCAAGCCGGTCGACCGCTACGACGCGCACCTGACCTACCTGAAGGCGCACCCCGGCGTACGCGACGTCGTGGTCTCCGGCGGCGACGTGGCCAACGTGCCGTGGCGCAACCTCGAGTCGTACCTGATGCGGCTGCTCGAGATCGAGACGATCCGCGACATCCGGTTGGCCACCAAGGCCCTGGCCGCGCTGCCGCAGCACTGGCTCGCCCCGGACGTGGTCGAGGGGCTGGAGCGGGTGGGCCGGACCGCCGCCCGGCGCGGGGTCAACCTTGCCATCCACACGCACGTCAACCACGCCCAGTCGGTGACCCCGCTGGTCGCCCGGGCCGCGAAGACCGCGCTGGACGTGGGCATCCGGGACGTGCGCAACCAGGGCGTGCTCATGCGCGGCGTCAACGCCACCACGGCCGACCTGCTGGACCTGTGCTTCGCGCTGCAGGGCGAGGCGAACATCCTGCCGTACTACTTCTACATGTGCGACATGATCCCGAACGCCGAGCACTGGCGGGTCGCGGTGTGGCAGGCCCAGGAGCTGCAGCACGACATCATGGGCTACCTGCCCGGGTACGCCACGCCGCGCATCGTGTGCGACGTCCCGTTCGTCGGCAAGCGGTGGGTCCACATGCTCACCGAGTACGACCGCGAGCACGGCATCTCGTACTGGACGAAGAACTACCGTACGTCCATTGAGGACAGTACGGAGGATCTGGTGGGCCGGCGCTACGCCTACTACGACCCGATCGACACGCTGCCCGAGTCGGGCCAGAAGTGGTGGCGCAAGCAGGTGACCGCGGGAACGCTGCTCTGGGCCTGACCGCGTTTCATGGAGTCTGACGGCACCGCTGACGGCGTCAGAACCAGGACGGTCCCTGCAGTACATACGGTTCCTCGAGCGCCCGGACCTCATCGTCGGCGAGATCGATGGCGAGGGCGTCCTGGGCCTGTTGGAGGTGATGCGGCTTGGTCGCGCCGACGATCGGGGCGCAGACGCCAGGGTTGCGCAGCACCCAGGCGAGGGCGACCTGGGCCATGGCGACTCCGCGCTGCTCGGCGATGTGCTGGACCGCGTTCACGACTGGCTCGTCGACCGGTGAGTCGAACGCCTTGACCACCCTGTCGGTGCTCGACCGATCGCTCTGCTCACCCCATGGCCGGGCGAGCCGGCCCTTGCCGTTCGGCGAGTACGGGACCAGGCCGACGCCCATGTCGGCGCACATGGGCATGAGTTCGCGTTCGTCCTGACGGCGTAGCAGGTTGTACTGGTTCTGCATGGACTGGAACCGGGTCCACCCACCGAGAGCGGCGGCCTGCTGGAGCTTGGCGAACTGCCACGCGTACATCGATGACGCTCCGAGGTAGCGGACCTTGCCGGCGCAGACGATGTCGTGCAGGGCGTGCATCATCTCCTCAACCGGTGTCTCCGGATCGAAGCGGTGAATCTGGTAGAGGTCGATGTAGTCGGTGCCGAGGCGGGTGAGGGAGGCGTCGATCTGTTCGAGGATTGCTTTGCGGGACAGGCCCTGCCCGCCTGGACCCGCGTGCATCTTCCCCCACACCTTCGTGGCGAGGACGATGTCCTCGCGGCGGGCGTAGCGCTTGATCGCGCGGCCGACGAGTTCCTCAGACGTGCCGGCCTGATACGTGTTGGCGGTGTCCCAGAAGGTAATGCCGAGTTCGACGGCTTGCCGGAAGAATGGCTGTGCGGCGTCGTCGTTGAGGGCCCAAGGGTGGGCGCCTTCGACGGATGCGTCACCGTAGCTCATGCATCCCAGAGCGAGGCGGCTGATCTTGAGCCCGGTCGTACCGAGCCGTGTGGTCTCCATCATCGTGTCCTTTGAGGGCCGGCGGTCGTGGTTGTGAGATCAAGGACGCTCGTCTTCGGCACCGTACTGTTCGTCGGAGAGCTTCTCCAGCATGCCCGCGCGCGCTCTGACGGTCGCCGAGATCGCGGTTGTGGCAGTCTGGCGCCGTGGACGATCAGGTAGCAGAGGCCGACTCGCGACGTGACGCCGCGGGGTGGGGCCGATTGGTCATTTCCACGGCTGAGGTCTGTGTCGAGACGCTGGCGCCGTTCATCGAACGCAACTGCGACGGACCCGCTCAGTATCCGGGCCTGCAGACAGGGTTCGCCGCCATGGGTGTGGTTGAACTCCTTGTCCATACTTTTGATGCCGTACACGGCCTGGACAGCTCGTCAACGTGGACACCGCCCAATGACCTCGCGATCCCGGTCCTTAAGCGCCTATTCCCACACACACCGTCGGGCATGGCAGATCCACCCGGTGAGCTGTTGCTGCACATGTGCGGTCGGATTCCCCTTGGCGAGAGGCCCCGCAAGGCCGACTGGCGATGGTACGGAGCCGTACCCGCATGGGACCAACCAACGCACTCTGAGGAAGCCATTCGATGACGCCCGGAAACCAAGCCAGCCCGCTGCGCACCCCGGCCAATCGGTTGAGAACGCTGGTACGGTGCGGGCGTGGAGGCTGACCTGACCCTGCCGGTGCCGCCGGACTTCACCGTCCTGGTGGTCCGGACCGACTTCTCCGACGACGCCGCGTTCGACGCCACCTGCGACCTGATCTCCGCGGGCGACTGCGAGGGCTACGTGCCGGACCTGATGACCTTCGAGGACCGCCGGCTCGAAGGCGCGGAGCCCGATGAGGTGTATCAACGGGCCGTCGACACAGAGATCGAGTACCTGTTCATCGCCGACGCGCGCACGATCACCGACCCCGAGCATCCGCTGCTGGTACTGAATCTCCTCAGCGATGAGGACGACGAGGACGAGGACGAGGAGCAGTCCCCGAGCCGGATGTTCTGGACTGTGCCGGTGGAGGTGTGCGGCATCGACGCGAACCTGGGTATCTCCAACATGGACTTCGTCGAGTTCGCCGACAACGTCGACCCCGACGGAGTCTTCCGCGGCTTCCGCTGAGTCTCGCGACGGCGCTCGGTCATGATCGGCGTTTCGGTCGCGGAACGCGACGCTTTTTCCGAGGCGTTGCGCGACCGAAACAGCGATCTTGAGTGGAGGTCAGCGGGTCTTGCCGGTGGTGCGGGGACGGGGAACGCCGTCGACCGCGACGCAGATGCCGTACACCCGGGCGTGGTTGGTCCAACCGTTCACCCGGCCGCGGTTATTGCTGATCTGGACCCGGCCGTTCGCGGCGTCCACCGCGGAGACCAGGTGGAGATACACGGCGCCCGCGACGCGGGCCAGGACGATGTCGCCGACCTCGACCCGCGCAGGATCGGCCGGCGCCACCACCACCAGTTGACGGCTGCGGACCAGGGGAACCATCGAGGACCCGGTCGGGCGGAACTCCACGGTCGAGCCAGCCGCGACCCGGCCAGCCATCGCGTCCAGGGCACCCATCGGCGCCAGTCTGTGCCGCGTTGCGCTCGGGTGCCACTCATTAACGCGTACGGTGAGGGCATGGACATCGACCTCGCGCGCGAATTCGTGCGGCACAACCACCGGGCCGTGCTGACCACGTACCACGCCGACGGCCGGGCGCAGCTCTCGCCGGTGCTGGTCGGCGTGGATGCCGCCGGGCACCTGGTGGTCAGCACCCGGGAGACGGCGACCAAGACACACAACGTTGCCCGTGATCCGCGCGTGGTCCTGTGCGGGCTCAACGACAGGTTCTTCGGCGAGTGGGTCGCCATCGAGGGTACGACGGAGGTCGTCCACCTGCCGGACGCGATGGAGGCGCTGGTCGACTATTACCGCGGGATCTCCGGCGAGCACTCCGACTGGGACGAGTACCGGGCGGCGATGGTACGGGACAAGCGGGTCATTCTGCGGATCAGCATCACCAGGGCCGGCCCTGACCGGCACGGCTGAGTCTACTGTGGACTTTTGAAGGACAGCGCAGCCTGCTCAAGCCGGTCGCGGTAGCTGGCCCACCAGGCCTGCTCCTCGGGCGGCATGTTCATCGCATCGGCCCGCAGCCCGACCGCGCCGTCGATGAGCTCACGCACGATGTCGGCCTGGCCGGCGTGCCGATCGGTCTCGGCGATCATGTGCACCATGATGCGGTGCAGCGACGTGTCCCGGCGGTCAGGCGGCCACCACGGGACGTGCCCGATCGCGTCAAGCGGCAGCGCCTCGATGGTCGCGTCGGCGTGGGCCCAGGCCCGGTTGTACAGGCCGACGATGTCCTCCCGCGACTCCTCCGGGGTGGCCCACATGTCGGCGTTGTTCTCGGCGTCCTTGTCGAACCAGGGCAGCGGTTCGCCGAATGGCCGGCCGAACGTGTCCCCGAAGTAACCGGCCGTGACGCTGGCGACGTGCTTCACCAACCCGAGCAGGTTGGTGCCGGTCGGCACCAGCGGCCGGCGGATGTCGTACTCGGACAGGCCGTCGAGCTTCCACAGCAGGGCCTCGCGGGCCTGGGTCAGGTAGCGGTGCAGGTCCGCCTTGGGGTCGTCTCCGGTCACGCCGTGAAGCATCGCATCACCCACCGACATTCGCACGCCCGTCGGACCGGCCACTAGCCGGCGGCGATGACGTCCTTCGCCATGCCGATGACCTCGTCCGGCATGTCCGGTGTGATGCGGACCAGCTCGGCCATCGACTCGAGGATGGTGACCGTTCGCTTCCGGTTCGCCTCGACCGCCTCGAGAAAGCGACCGGATACCGTCGCGGCCACCTCCTCCCGGCACGACGGGTCGGTCCACGCGGCGACGATCAGCGCGAACAGCGCCGCTTCCGTGGTCCAGTCCTCGATGCCGTACGCGATCGCCGTCAGCAGAGCCCGGCGGTCCACTGTGGATCCCACCGCCGCGCAGTGCAGCAGGCCGAGGCACGCGAACGCCTGCGCGCAGCGGACCCAGTAGCCGGCCGGCGTACCGTCCGGCATCGGCCGCGACGGCGGCGGGTGGACCAGCGATGCCAGCAGGTCCTCCGGCGCCAGCTCGCCGAGCGGCAGGGCGACGTCGTGGGCGGTCACCGGATCACGCCACCACACCTGGGTGAGCGCGGCCAGCCGTTCGGTCGCGCCGGCCGAGGGCATCGGGACCGCGGGCGAGGCGACCAGCCCGTCGTAGCGCCATAGCACCGGACCGGGCCGCAGCGGCCGGGTCATGTCGGCCGGAGCGCGGCCCTGGATCGTGATGGTGGTGCCGGGATAGGTCCGGCGGAGCAACGTGAGCGCGCTCGGTACCTCCAGGGCCGACACGGCCACGGACAGCGAACCGACGTCGACCTGGCGACCGACGAGCTGCGTCATCGCGTTGATGACCGACTCGGTGGCGCCCGCGGCCCGGCACAGCCACACCTGGGCGTCGCAGGCCTGCGCGAGGTCGGTGTGGGCGTGGCTCTCGACCGGGTTGTCGCGGATGAAGTCGTTGAGCGCGATCAGGTGCCGCGGGTCGCGGTCACGTTGGAACCGCAACCGGTGTGCGGTGTGCACGGCGCAGTCGTACGTGGGATCGACGCGCATCCCTTCCTCGACGATCGCGATCGCCTCGTCGAGCCGCCCGGCCCCGGCGAGCCAGTTCGCCACGTCGGCCCGCATGTCGAGGTCGAACGGATTGCGTTCGTACCCGCGGCGCATCAGCGCGACGGCGTCGTCGAGGCGGCCGTCCGCCCGCAGGGCGTAGGCGTACCAGGTGGTGGTGAGCTTGGTCTCGTCCAGGCGGTAGCCGCGCTCACCCAGCTCGACCGCGAGCGCGGTCTCTCCGAACCGCCGGGCCAGGGCCGCGCCGACCCCGTGTAGGTTCGCCTCGTTCGGGTAGGTCACGACGGCCCGGCGTACCAGGTCGAGGTAGACGTGATTGGCCCGCCGGCGCGACTCCGGGGCGGGCTCGCCGATCCCGGGCACCACGGCGACCAGACGGCGGACCAGCGCGACCGGGTCGATGCGGGCCGGGTCGAGGGCGCGGACCCAGGGCACGTCCGCCCAGGGCCGATCGGGATCGTGCGCGCTCGCCTGGCACAGCAGGGCCAAGGCCCGGTTGGGGTCGCGCCCCGCAAGCAGGTGGGCGTGCGCCACCACCGTGCCGATGTACCCCCGCTCGAGCGGGAACAGCCCCAGCCCGCCGTCCGCGGAGCGGGCGGCCACGGCGGCGAGCAGCTCGTGCGCCTCCGGCAGCCATGGCGCGGCGCCGAGCGCGCCGGCGACGTGGTTGGCGGCGTGGTGGAGGTCGTTTTCGGCGCGAGAGCTTGCCGAGCGCCCATCGAACTCCGCGAGCGCGATCCGGGCCAGCGACAGCTCGCCTTCGGCCTCCCGGTTGGCCTCTTCGCGCGCCGCGTCGTCCATGTCCGCTCCTCGGTCGACCGTCGCCGGAATCGTAGCGACCGACCGACCGCTCCGCAGCCCGGACAGTCAGTCCACTGTGGATCGCTTTATCGCCGATCTCCGGGCCAGGCGGCCCTTCGGGATTCCGGTTCGACGGCGTACCGTGGAGCGGCAGCGACAGAACTCGATGAAGGGGTGCCGCATGCGCATCTTGTCCGAAAAGCCGGCTGATGAGGTGGAGGGCGTCACCGAGCGCCTCTTCGAGCTGGAGGTGAACGGCGAGCGGGTGCCGGGCGTGCTCTGGTCACCGGCCGGAGCGACCGCGATCAGCCCGCTCATCCTCATGGGGCACGGCGGTTCGTGGCACAAGAAGGCACCGACGCTCGTCGCCCGGGCGTACCGGTACGTCACGGCGAACGGGTTCGCGGTGGCGGCGATCGACGCGCCCGACCACGGTGAGCGGGTCACGCCCGAGCAGGCGGCCGCGAACCGGGCCGAGATCACCGAACGGATCGCCAGCCGGCGCCGGCTGGGCGGCGAGGCCCTGGCGCGCATGCGCGAACGCTCTGTGCGGGCCGTCCCGGAGTGGCAGTCCACATTGGACGAGCTGCTGAAGCTCGACGTGGTGGCTCCCGACGCGAAGATCGGCTACTGGGGCGTCTCCATGGGCACGATCATCGGCGTGCCGTTCGTGGCGGCTGAGCCGCGGATCAGCGCGGCCGTGTTCGGGTTGGCCGGCCTGGCACCGGGCGACGAGCGGATGGCTCAGTCGGCCTCGTCCATCACGATCCCGCTCGAGTTCGTGTACCAGTGGGACGACGAGCTGACCTCCCGCGAGGCCGGGCTGGCCATGTTCGACGCGTTCGCCTCGACCGAGAAGTCCATGCATGTCAACCCGGGCGGACACGTCGAGCGGCCGGCGTTCGAGGAGGCGAGCCAGGAGCGGTTCTTCCTCCGCCATCTCCGCTAGGGTCGGCGTATGGCCTGGGGTGTCGTCGGCCGTCACGCTGACTTCCGGCGGCTGTTCGTCGGCAACGCGGTGTCGCTGCTGGGTTCGAGCGTCACCACGGTCGCGCTGCCACTGACCGCCGTGCTCTATCTGCATGCCTCGCCGCTGCAGATGGGCCTGCTCGGGGCGGCGGCGATGCTCCCGCACCTCGTGCTGGGCCTGCCGGTCGGCGTGTGGGTGTCGCGGCTGCCGTACCGGCGCGTTCTGGTCGTGTCCGACCTGGCGCAGACCGTTCTGCTGGGTTCGATCCCGGTGCTGGCCGCGCTCGGGCAACTGCGGATGTGGCATCTGTACGCCGTGGTGGGGCTGGCCGGGGCGGCCGGCCTGTTCGAGATCGTCGCCTTGCAGTCGTTCACGCCGATGCTGCTGCCACCCGAGGACCTGTTCGCGGGCAACAGCGCGTACCTCGGCAGCTTCCAGACGATCAACACATCGGGCCCGGCGACGGCCGGCCTGCTGGTGACGGCGTTCGGCGCGCCCGTCTCGATCGCGGTCGATGCCGTGTCGTTCCTCGTGGCCGCGGTCTTCAAGTCCCGCATCCGTCACCCGGGCCGCTCGCCGGCGTCGCGAGCCGCGGCGCCCGGCATCGGCGAGGGACTCCGAGCGCTGTTGTCCCATCGGCTGCTGCGGCCCCTGACTCTGGCCGCGACGGTCGGCGCGTTCGCCAACCAGGCCCAGGCCGTCGTGCTGGTGCTGTTCCTCGTCCGCGAGCTGCACCTGCCCCCGTGGGCGGTCGGGGTCGCGGTGGCCATCTCCGGCGCGGCCGGCGTGATCGGCGCCGTGGTGGTCGGGAGGTTCACCCGTCGGGTCGGGCCCGGTTGGGCTCACATCGGCGGCATGCTGCTCGCCTCGACCGGAGGGCTCGTGCTGGCCGCCGCCGGCCCGCTGGCGCTGGTCGTGGTGGGGCAGCTGATGCGGGGCGCGGCACCGTCCCTGTTCGGCGTCAACCAGCAGACGCTGCGCCAGACGCTCGTCTCACCCGAGCGCCTGGCACAGGTCAACGCGTCCTGGCGGTTCCTCGTGTTCGGCTTCCAGTCGCTGGGCGCCCTGGTCGGCGGGCTGCTCGCGTCCGCGGCCGGCCTACGGTCCACATTGGTCGCCACCAGTTGCCTCATGCTCACCGGCATGGCCATCAGCATCGCTTCGCCGCTGCGGTCCCTTCGCTCCATGCCCGTACCGGGGGCCGCCTGATCACGGTTCCTCGCGCAGTACGGCTGCGACGAGCGGATGTCCTCGGGCTCCAGCAGGGAGAAGACTGCTTGAACCAGCTGTCGCGGTGGATCGGCGCTCCGGTGTCGACCACGATGGGTTGCTGGCCGCGGATCACCATGGTGTTCACCGGCAGGTACACCCCGGGTCCGGCGTGGGCCAGGTTGGGGATGAGCCAGGTGTCCTCCGCGATGCGGTGCGGTGACACCTCGGGCACGCCGGCGGTCGCCGAGTGCTGCTTCCGCTGTTTCTCCGATGTGGACACGGATCCTCCTTGGGTTCGGATGGATCCGTTGTCCCGCCTGCCGCTATACGGACAGTTGACGCTCACTTGCAGACGGCGCCTGGCGGGCCAGGGACGTGAGGGCGGCGAGGAAGTCGGCCGGACGCTCGATGTGGGGCGAGTGGCCGCAGCCCGCCAGTTCCACCTCGGTGAACGCGCCACCGGCCGCCGCGTACCGCTCCAGCACGGCGCGCGTCTGCGACACCATCGGCTGGGGCGGGCACGCGTCCTCGCCCGGCCAGCCGGGCACCGCGCCGAGCTTGCCCAGCTGGGCCAGGTCGAACAGCGACGCGTCCCCGACGATCGCGTCCGCGGTCCCATGCACCCACACCACCGGCGGCTTCGGCGAGACCGCGACCAGGTCGTCGGCGACCGAGAAGTACTTCGGGGACATCGCGTTCAGCACGCCCCGCGTACCCGGGCCGATGGTCGGCCACGACGCCACGGTCTCGAAGTCGCCCGGATAGTTGTCCGTACTGACCACTGTAGACAGAAGGCTGTCGAGCATGGCTTCCTCGTCGTCGCCGAACGCCTCCGGGTCCGCCACGTACATGCCACGCATTACGTTGCGCGGGCTGGCCGGGTCGTCGCCGGTCCGGTCCTTGGCGGTCAGCCGGGCAATGAACTCGGCGTTGACCCCGCCGCCGCCCGTACCGGCGAAGTCGTCCGTGGTGGGCGTGCCGGCGAGGTCGCGGGTGCCGCCGAAGCCGTACGGGGAGACCGGCGCCTCCAGCAGCAACCCGGCGACCGCGGTGGGGTGGTCAACGGTCAGGTGCATCGCTACCCCGCCACCCATGGAGTGGCCCGCGACGATCGGCTTCACATCAGCAGGGAAGACCAGCGGCAGCACCGCGGCGACGTCGTCGGAGAGGTCGCGCAGGCCGCGGGTGGAGTCGACCGGTGCGGGGTCGGTGTCACCGTAGCCCCGCAGGTCCGGGGCGACCACCCGCCACGAGCCACCGCCGGCGAGCAGCGCCCGGACGAAGGGCTCCCAGTACGCGCCGGACGAGCAGTTGCCGTGGATCAGCAGGACAGGCGTGCCGTCCTCCGGACCCCAGACGTGCACGTTGTGTGTGATGCCGCGGGCCTGGACCTTCATGGGGATGTCCTTTCGCGCCGGAACCGAGCTGGCATCAGACCGGCCAGCCCGCCTGGGAAGAAGTAGACCGCAAGGATGAAGACGGTGCCAAGGATGAACAGCGGCTGCGACAGCGGTCCGCGCAGCAGGCTCGGCAACCCGGCGACCGCGTCCGACGAGCCGGCCGCGACCAGCTGGTTGTCCGGGAACGCGAACGCGAACCCGCCGGCGAGCGGGCGGTCCGCACGTACGCCGGGTTCACGCAGTTCGACGTAACCCCGTACGCGGCCCCTTCGAGGGCGACGACCTTGGACAGGCCCTCGAGGCCGTGCTTGGCCGTCACATAGGCCGACTTGTACGCCGACGCCCGCACGCCATGCACCGAGGAGATGTTCACGACCCGGCCCCAGTTGTTGGCATACATGCCCGGGAGGCACTTCCGGGCGAGCCGAAACGGGACCTCGACCATCAGCCGCAGGATGTTTGCGAAGATCTCCGGCGGAAACTCGTGCACCGGCGCCACGTGCTGGAAGCCCGCGTTGTTGACGAGGATGTCCGCGTGCATCTCCTGCTCGTCGAGGGCGTTCAGGTCGAGCAGGTCCAGCGCCAGCGAGGTGCCGCCGATCCGGTCCGCGACCTCCTTGACACCGGCCTCGTCGCGGTCGACCACCGTCACGTGCGCGCCCTCGGCGGCCAACCTCACGGCGCAGGCCTTGCCGATGCCGTTGGCGCCCCCGGTGACGCGCGCGGTACGCCCGCCGAGCACCCCCTCACCTCGCATGGTCCGCAACCCTAGGCGTCCGCGGGCCGAGCCGACCATGTGTCGCCCCACCACACCCTGCGCCCCAGCTATGTCCCTCCCCGCCACCCGCCCCGTCCGGCGCAGTAAATGCCCTCGCCATGATCTTGGGGCCTCGCCCGCGAAGATCGCTGTTCTGGGGCGCTCAGTGACGCCGGACGACACATCACACCCGCAAACAGCGATCACCGCGGGGTCGTCGCCGCTAGCCGCGCCGCAGTGGCCTCGGCGGCTATCGCTTCTCGGCCCGGTACCGCTGCAGCAGGGCGGTGATCTTCGCGTAGTTCTTGCCGCCGTTCAGCTCGTCGAGCAGTTCGTCCGGGCACAGCTCGTAGAGGTCGCCCCACCATCGACGGGACCGGTTGTCCCAGATCCGGTACCCGCCCGGCACCCCGCGGGCCACGTATCGCCGCCTGGCCACGTCGCCTCCAATGGGATCGCGAAGACGTTCCCCCTAGATGTCGGTGCCCTGGACGGAGTAGAGAACCTTGCCCGTACCGGCGTCAATCAGATTGATGAGGGTGCAGGCGCTTGCGGGTGGTGGATCTGCCGTGCTGCCCGCGACGGTATGGGACCGGCGGCGGTGCACGGCACGTTGGTCCACGTGAGCACGTACACGAGCGTGTCCCTCATCAGCGGTGCCAACGAGCCGTCGTCCTGAATCTGCCCGGCGCTGGTCACCGTGGCTTCGGCGAGGTAGATGGTCGGGCTCTGGCCGAGATCGCAGATAGCATCGCCCGACCTGCAGTTCGCCTCGTAGGCGTCAGCCCACGAGACAGCGGCAGCTCGGGCCCGCGAGGGAGCGGCCAGCGTGATGCCACCGTGGTCATAGACGACCGTGGTGGTCAACGGTCCGGCGTAGCTCGCGGGTAGCAAGACCGGCCCGGGGATCGCGGCTGCCGGTGCGGCGCATCCCGCGACGACCGCGCAGCCCGCGAGGGCCACAAACACTCGGTACAGCTCGGTGTTCATCGCGACCGGCCTCTCACGTGGTTCACGTCCTCACATAGTTGCACCACGTCGGAATCAACCGGCCAGGTTCATCCACGATGGGCGGCTTTTCAGTGGTCCATTGTGGAGGGAGGCGTAAAGACGCGGAGTTGGAGCATAGCGGAGAAGCGGGCGTCGGGGTCGGTCAGGTCGATGCCGCCGACCTCGGCCAGCCGACGCAGGCGGTACCGGAACGTGTTCGGGTGCACGTACATTGCCGCCGACGCCGCGATCACGTCGCCGAACGCGTCCAGCCAGGCCCGCAGGGTCTCCAGCAGGTTCGTGTTGTGCGCCACGTCGTAGGCGGCCAGCCGGGCGGCCGCCCCGGTGGGCTTGTCGCCG
>Ga0163163_10002345_pt1 | contig 16023 bp, 15 predicted proteins | sample S65metaG_FD_119766 | JGI IMG/M metagenome (GOLD analysis project Ga0163163, IMG submission 119766) | Switchgrass rhizosphere microbial communities from Kellogg Biological Station, Michigan, USA - S6-5 metaG | ecosystem: Host-associated > Plants > Roots > Rhizosphere > Soil | place: USA... | reverse complement strand
GATCGCGCCGGCGTAGTCGATCACGCACATGGAGCCCCATCGGGCGTGCGGACCACAGGCGACGCCGGCCGCCTGATAGCCGCGGCTCAGGATGTCGTGGCGGTGGCCGCGGCTGAGCACCCCGGAATCCACGACCAGTTGGCGGACCACGTCGCGCGGCGTGACCTGCCCGTAAGAGACCCCTTCCGCCGTCATCCCGGCCCAGACGCCGCTGCTCCGCAGGCGATCGCGGAATGCGCCGTGGCCAAGTCCGCCGCCGGGGCCTTGGGCGCGGACATGGCTGCGCGCCGCAGCGGCGAGGCGGCTGTCGTGGTCCAGGGGCGGCAGGGGCGGTTGCCGCATAAGAACGTCGATGGCTTCCTCGACGGCGTCGGGATCATCCTGGCGCAGGCCGCCGCCATAGTCGTCGCCGTACCGCGCCTGGGCGATCTGGGTGCGCCGCAGCTCGCGGGCGAAGGCCTGTGGATTGGCGCGGAGGCGGTTGAGTTCACGAAGGACATCGTCCTCGAAGGCGCCGGCGGATGCGGCCGCGGGGGCCAGGAGCAGGGCGAGCCAAGCGGCGAGGCTGAGGAAGATGCGCATGCGGGGACGCGCTCCGAGCTTGAGCGATCGACCCCCACGGCCAAGCTACGGCAATCCGATGGCCCTGACGCTGCGGCCTGTCGTCTCGCAAAGCATGGGCTTGGATGGAGACCGAAGCGGCGGGCGCGACCTTTGGGCGAATCGCGCCCGCCTAACGGAGCTGGCCGTTCCGGAAGGAAACACCTCCATCCCGGCCAAGCCTGGCCGAGCAGGAAGCGTGCCAGGTCATTTTCAGACGAGGCGATAGAGGCTGGTCAGCTCCGGCGCGCCGTCCGTGGCGACGCGGCCGCGGCGGACGAGGTCGATCATGTGCGCCAACATGGACCGCGCCGCCAGGGAATGCAGGCTTGCGTCGACGTCGGCGTAAAGGCGGGGCGCCAGGTCGGCGACGCGGGCGGGGCCGGCTTGCAAGGCGGATAGGATCTGGGCCTCGCGCCTGAGACGATGGGCGACGTAGGCGTCGAGGAAGGCGTCGACCTCGCGCACCGGCGGGCCATGGGTCGGCCAGAGGGTGGCGAAATGGCGCTCGCGGACCTGTTCCAGGCTTTCCATGTAGGCGCTCATGTCGCCATCCGGCGGCGCCACCACCGTCGTCGACCAGCCCATCACATGGTCGCCGCTGAAGAGGGCGTTCTCCTCAAGGAGCGCATAGCAGACGTGCGTCGAGGCGTGGCCGGGCGTGGGGATGGCCTCGATGGTCCAGCCCTGACCCGCGATCCGGCCGCCTCGGCGTAGGTCGAGGTCGGGCGCGAAGCCGACGTCATAGCCCGTCACCATCCGCACGGCCTCTATCTCGGAGGCGTGAGGGGCCAGGGCGCGGCAGCCCGCCACCACCGCGCCGGTGCGCGCCTTGAGGGCGGGGGCCAGCGGCGAATGGTCCAGATGGTCGTGGGTGACGAGGATGTGGCTGACGCGCTCGCCCGCCACAGCGGCCAGCAGGGCTTGCAGATGGTCCGGGTCGTCCGGGCCGGGATCGATGACCGCCACCACCCCTTGGCCGACGATGTAGGAGCCGGTGCCGGTGAAGGTGAACGGGCCGGGGTTGTTGGCGATCACCCGTCGGATCAGCGGGGAGACCCGGTCAGGGCGCCCGTATTCGAAGTCCATCCGCCGGACGAAGGGGATCATTCCGACTAGCGGGGCAGGACCGCGTCGAGGTCGTAGCCGGCGGCGGCGCCGGCGGCCACAAGTTCGTCGCGGGGCGCCCCGGCCATGACCTGGCCAAGCGCCCAGGTGACGATGGAGCGGGTGCCGGATCGGCAGAAGGCCAGCGTCGGCCCGCCGGCCTGCGCGATCAGCTCGCGCATGGCCTCGGCCTGGGCCGGGGTGGGGCCGCCCCGGACGGGGATGTGGGCGTAGGCGAGGCCAGCCTGGTGGGCGGCGGCCTCGACCTCGCTGCTGGTCGGCTGGCCGGGCGCCTCGCCGTCGGGCCGATTGTTGATCACCAGGCGGAATCCGTGGCGCGCCGCCTCGTCGATATCGGCGAGGTCGATCTGCGGGCTCACGCTGACCTGCCCGGTCACGCGGCGGAAGTCGGACATGCGGCGTCTCCGGCAATCCTCGGACGGGCGGTTTGACATCAATCCGGCGGAAGGGGAAGGTCGCGGGACCCCCTGATCGCGGCGCCGACCCGAACCTCATGTTGCGCTTCCTCGGCCGCCGCCTGCTGGTGGCCATTCCAACGCTGCTTCTGGTCGTCACCCTGGCGTTCTTCATGATGCGCGCCGCGCCGGGCGGGCCGTTCGACAGCGACCGACGCCTGCCGCCGGAGATCGAGGCCAATGTGCGGGCGCGCTACGGCCTGGACCGGCCGCTCGGCGAGCAATACCTGGCCTACCTCGGCGGCGTGGCCCGCGGCGAGCTTGGGCCGTCGTTGAAATACAAGGACAAGTCCGTCCTGCAGATCCTGGGGGAGAATGCTCCGGTGAGCCTGCGGCTTGGAGGATTGGCTATCCTGCTGGCGGGCATGGCCGGCGTCGGCCTGGGCGTGGTGGCCGCCGCGCGGCAGAACCGCGGCGCCGACCACGCGGTGATGGCGCTGGCCGCGGCCGGCGTCTGCATCCCCACCTTCGTCACCGCGCCGCTGCTGATCCTGGTGCTGGGCTCCAAGCTCGGTTGGCTGCCGAGCGGCGGCTGGAACGGCGGGGCGCCGGCCAACCTGGTGCTTCCCGTGCTGGTGCTGGCCCTGCCGCAGGTGGCGATCATCTCGCGCCTGACGCGCGCCGGCATGATCGAGGTGCTGCGCGCCAACTACATCCGCACGGCGCGCGCTCGAGGCCTGCCCGAGCGGCGGGTGATCCTGGGCCACGCCCTGCGCGCGGCCCTGCTGCCTCTAGTGAGCTATCTGGGGCCGGCGTGCGCGGGGCTGCTCACCGGTTCGCTGGTGGTCGAGCAGATCTTCAACCTGCCGGGCCTGGGCAAGTTCTTCGTCATCAGCGCCCTGCAGCGGGACTACACGGTGGTGATGGGCATGGTGATTCTCTACGCCGGCCTGATCCTGTTGCTGAACCTGCTGGCCGACCTGCTTTACGCCGCCCTGGACCCGCGGGTCAGGCTCTCGTGAGGGGCTTGCCGTTCGGATCGCGCCGGGGGGCGGACGCGATGGAGCGCGTCGCGGCCGGACGCAGCCTGTGGAGCGACGCCTGGCGGCGGCTGAAGGCGAACCGCGCGGCGGTCGTCGGGGCGGCGACCCTGGCGACTCTGGCGCTGGCGGCCGTGGTCGGCCCTCACCTGACGCCCTTCGCCTACGACGAGGTGCGCAAGCCCGAGGTCTGGCTGCCGCCCCTGACGGACGGCCACATCCTGGGGACCGACGCGCTGGGCCGGGACCTGTTGGCGCGGCTGCTCACGGGGCTGCGGGTGTCGCTGGCCATCGGCCTGGTGGCCACGGCCGTCTCGCTGGTCATCGGCGTGGCCTGGGGCGCGACGGCGGGCTTCGTCGGGGGGCGGACGGACGAGCTGATGATGCGCATCGTCGATGTGCTCTATTCGCTGCCCTTCATCTTCTTCGTCATCCTGCTGATGGTGACCTTTGGCTCGAACCTGGTGCTGATGTTCGTGGCGATCGGGGCGGTGGAGTGGCTGACCATGAGCCGCATAGTCCGCGGCCAGACGCTGACCCTGAAGCAGAAGGAGTTCGTCGAGGCGGCCCGAGCGGCCGGCCTGACCGGCGGCCAGATCGTCGCCCGCCACATCGTGCCGAACCTGCTGGGCCCGGTGGCCGTCTACGTCACCCTGACCATACCGGCGGTGATTCTGGCGGAGAGCTTCTTGAGCTTCCTGGGACTGGGCGTGCAGCCGCCGATGGCTTCGCTGGGCGGCCTGATCGCCGACGGCGCCCAGCAGATGGAGCTGGCGCCGTGGCTGCTGATCTTCCCTGGCGTGGCCATGGTGGCCACCCTGATGAGCTTCAACTTCATCGGCGACGGCTTGCGCGACGCCCTGGACCCGAAGGATCGCTGAGGCTGGAGCATTTCCGCCGAAGTGGACACCGGGTCAGCGTAGAAAACGCTCTAAATTCAAAGTGTCTTGAGCGAAATCCGATTCTATCGAAACGGATTTCGCTCTAACGCAGGCGGTCGGGGGCCAGCACCATCGCGCCCCGCTCGCGCAGGCGCGCCTGCGCGGCCTGGTCGATCAGGGCCTCGGCGCGGGGGTCGCCGAACACCCACGCCGCCGCCGCCAGGGTGCGGGCCGAGGTCGTCTCGACGCCGAGCAGCTTCTGGATGGCCTCGACGGGCGAGGCGGACGGGGTCATCCGCCTGAGCCGCGGCGTTCCGGTCAGGCCGGCGAGCTGCTGGGCCTTGGCGACGGCCTCGTAGAAGCCGCCGACCTGGTCGACGAGGCCGAGTTCGCGGGCCTGGGCGCCGGTCCAGACGTGGCCGCGGGCGATCTCCTGGACGCGCGCCGGAGCGAGCTTGCGGCCCTCGGCCACGCGGACGATGAAATTGGCGTAGATCTGGTCCATCCAGCGCGAGAAGGCGGCGCGGTCCTTGGGCGTGAACTCGCGGCCCTGGCCGAAGGCCCCGGCGTAGTCGGCTCCGACTCCGAGCTGGCGCAAGTCTACGCCGAAGCGAGCGAGCGCCGGTCCAAGGGCGAACTTGCCGCCGAAGACGCCGATGGAGCCCGTGAGCGTGGTCGGCTGGGCGACGATGGCGGAGGCTTGGGACGCCACCCAGTAGCCGCCGGAGGCCCCGTAGGTCCCCATGGAGACGACCACCGGCTTGCCGGCGGCGCGCGCTGCACGCACGGCCTCCAGGATCTGTTCGGAGGCGGTGTCGGAGCCCCCAGGCGAGTTCAGGCGGAAGACGATGGCCTTCACGTCCTTGGCCTTGATGGCGTCGTAGAAGGCCTTGGAGAGGTCGTCGGAATAGATGTTGGAGCCGCCGGTGAAGGGGTTGGCCGATCCGTCCTTGCCGGTGACGATGGCGCCCTCGCCCTCGATCACGGCGATGGCCGCCCCATCGCCGGGGTCGCGACGCCGGCCGCGGCCGTAGTCGTCCAGGTCGACGACCTGGGCGCCGTCGCCCGCGCGCTTGAGCAGCGCCTGCTCGGCGGCGCGGACATGGCCGACCTTGTCCGCCAACCGAAGCTTGACGGCCTCCTCGGCCAGGTATGGACCGGCCTCGAGCGTGCGGCGGAGCTCGGCGGGGCTCTGGCGGCGGTCGGCGGCGGCGGCGGCGATCTCGCTGGCGTAGATCGAGCCCATCCAGGAGAGCTCAGCCTGGCGGTGAGCCGGCGTGTAATCGTCGTAGAGGTAGCCGTTGACCGCGTTCTTGTACTCGTAGCGCTGCTCGAAATCGGCCTTCACGCCGTACTTGTCGAAGAAGCGCTTGAGGAAGACGTCCTCCTTGGCGAGGCCGGTGACCTGAAAGGAGGCGGCGGGCTGCAGCCAAAGCTCGTCGGCGGCGGCGCCCAGCATGTAGGTCGCCGAGATGATCCCGGAGGGATAGAGGCCCTGGCTGTGGGCGTAGACCGGCTTGCCGGCGGCGCGCAGGCGCAGGATCGCCAGGCGCAGCTCGTCGGCCGCGGCGGGATCAAGACCGGACTCCGGAAGGCGGACCAGCAGGCCGCGAACGCGATCGTCCTTCTCGGCTCGGCGAAGGGTCTCGATAATCCCCATGACGGAATTGCCGCGATGGCCAAGGCCGGACAGCGGATTGGCGGGCGACTGGTCGGTGAGCGGATCGCGCAGGTCGAGTTCGAGCACCGCGCGCGCCGGCGTCGGCTCAGGACCCGTGGCGCTGACGGCGATCGCGACAAGCACCATGGGCACGCCGATGAGGAAGATCATCAAGCCCGCGAAGACCCCGGCGGCGGTAATCAGGAACTGCTTCATCTGGCGACCGTAGAGCCGCCTGCCGGGCGGCCATAGGGCGCTGTCGCATACATTCGGTCGCGCGGATAGATGGCGGCGCGCACGCGACGGCATGAGCCCTTGGGACGGGGCTCCGGCGGCGGTAGAAGCCGGAAAGAGCACAAGGAGGCGGCGTGCCGCGCGCAGACCCGACGACCAAGCCCGCGACGGCCAAGCTCGCCCAGGACGCGAGCCGGCTGACGGCCGACCTGGCGGCGGTGCGGCCATGGATCTACTGGTCCGATCTGCTGCTGAGCGTCGCGGCCCTGATGGGGGGCCTGGTCGCGGCCGTGCAGAGCCATGGCATGCTGCGCATCGGCGGCGCGGCGCTGGCGGTGCTGGCGCTGTACCGCGCGTTGAGCTTCATCCACGAGCTCACCCACCTGCGGACCGGCGAGGCGCCGGGTTTCGGGTTCGCCTGGAACGCGCTGGTGGGGGTGCCTTTCCTGGCGCCTTCACTGCTCTACGAGGGCGTCCACAACCTGCATCACGGCCCACCCCGCTATGGGACGGCGCAGGATCCGGAATACCTGCCGCTGGCGCGCCGCTCGCCCTGGGCGAGCGCGGCCTTCGTGGCCATCGCCGCGCTAGGGCCTGTGGGCGCGCTGATTCGGTTCGGCGCGCTGGCGCCGCTTTCCTTCGTCGTCCCCCGGCTGCGCTCAGCCGTAGCGGCGCGGTTCAGCGCCATGTGCGTCAACCCGGCCTTCCGCCGTGAGGATCTGGCTCGCGCCCAAAGCCCCGCCTGGCTGGCGCAGGAGATCGCCGCCTGGCTATGGAGCTGGACGCTCGTGGCGCTGGCGATACAGGGCGGCCTCGCCGCCCGCTATGTGGCGGCCGGTTTTGCGGCGATGACCGCGGCGACGGTGCTGAACCAGGTGCGAACCCTGGTCGCCCACGCCTGGACGAACGACGGACGCATCTTGAGCGTGACCGAGCAGTACCTGGACTCGGTGAACGTGCCGCCGCCGGGCTGGCTGCCCCTGCTGTGGGCGCCGGTGGGGCTCCGCTACCACGCGCTGCATCATCTCTTGCCGAAGATCCCCTACCATAACCTGGCCGAGGCCCATCGGCGGCTGGCCGCCGCCTTGCCAGCCGATTCGCCCTACCATCGGGCGCACCACCGGGGCTTCCTTCCGGCGCTGCGGACACTGCTTTCGCGGGCGGCGGCGGCAAGCTGAGGACCCGCCCGTGGCGACGCCTGCGTCAGCGCTCCACATGGGGGCGCGGGATTTCTGACTTGATAAACCGACCGAGGCTCGTTGAAAGAGGGACCGTGAACGTCACTCCCACCGCCCCGGACCGCGTCGTACGGCATGCGGATTTCGCCACGCTGACCGCGGCGCTGGACTACGCCGCGGGCGGCGAGACCGGCCTCAACTTCCACGACCTGCGCGGCAAGCTGGCGAGGGCCATGCCCTATGCCGAACTGCGGCGGACGGCGCTCGAGCTGGGCGCGCGGCTTCTGGCGGCCGGGTTGGAGCCGGGGGATCGGGTGGGGCTGATCGCCGACACCACGCCCGAGTTCGTCGAGTGCTTCTTCGCCTGCCAGTACGCGGGCCTGGTGGCGGTGCCGATGCCGCTGCCCGCGCCGCTCGGCGGGCGGCCGGCCTATGTGGAGCACATCGGGCGCATGCTCACCGCGGCGGCGGCGGCGGCGGCGGTGACGCCGCCCGGCGGTTTCGAGACCTGGGTCGCGGAGGCGGCGGCCGCCGGCGGAATCCGCACCCTGACCGTCGAGGACTTGCCGCCGGCGGGCGCCACGGCCCTGCCGCAGATCACCCGAGAGGCCACCTCCTACCTGCAATTCTCGTCGGGCAGCACGCGCAATCCGGCTGGCGTGGTGGTCAGCCACGCCGCCCTGATGGCTAACGGACAGGGGATCACCCGCGACGGGCTGCAGGTCAGGCCCGAGGATCGGGCGGTCTCGTGGCTGCCGCTCTACCACGACATGGGGCTGATCGGCTTCCTGTTGGGGCCGGTGATGAGCCAGATGTCCGCTGACCTGCTGCCCACCGCCGCCTTCGTGCGCCGGCCGCTGCTGTGGCTGGAGATCATGGCGCGCAACGGGGGAACCGTCTCCTACAGCCCGACCTTCGGCTACGAGCTGTGCGCGCGCCGCGCGGACGCCGCCGCCGAGCTGCCCGACCTGTCGCGCTGGCGGGTGGCGGGCGTGGGCGGGGACATGGTGCGGCCGGCTCCGCTGACGGCGTTCGCCCAGAGGTTCGCCGAAGTCGGCTTCGACTCCCGCGCCTTCGTCGCCAGCTACGGCATGGCCGAGGCGACGCTTGCGCTGACCTTCGCGCCGTTGGACCGGGGGCTCGTCGCCGAGGTGACCGACGTCGACCTGATGGAGCAGGAGGGGCTGGCGGCCGAGCCGAGGGGCGGGCGCATCCGCAGCTTCGTCCGATGCGGCCCGATCCTGCCAGGCCACGAGCTGCAGGTCCGCGACGAGGCGGGCCGGCCGCTGCCCGAGCGGCGCGTGGGACGGATCTTCGTGCGCGGACCGAGCCTGATGCAGGAGTATTTCCGCCAGCCGCAGGCGACGGCGGCGGTGCTCTCCGCCGAGGGGTGGCTGGATACGGGGGACCTGGGCTTCCTGGCCGACGGCGAAATCACGCCCACGGGACGATCCAAGGACCTGATCCTGCTGAACGGCCGCAACGTCTGGCCGCAGGACCTGGAATGGACGGCCGAGGCCGGCGTCGAAGGCCTCCGCAGCGGCGACGTCGCGGCCTTCTCCTCCGCCGACGAGGAGCAGGTTGTGCTGCTGGTCCAGTGCCGCAGCAGCGACGGGGCTGTCCGTCAGCGAATCGCCGAGGAGGTCGCGGCTCTCATGCGCGCTCGGCACGGAGTCGATCCGCAGGTGCGGCTGGTGGGCCCCCACGCCCTGCCGCAGACCTCGTCCGGCAAGCTGAGCCGCTCGAAGGCGCGGGCCCTCTACGAAAGCGGAGCCTTCGACCTCGTGGAGTCCTAGCGTGGCGGGGGTGTGCGCCGTCACCGGGGCGACTGGCTTCCTGGGGCGAAACCTGGTGCGGGTCCTGGCCGCCGAGGGCTGGCGCGTACGCGCCCTGGCGCGCCGCGATCCGGTAGCGGCGTTCGGCGAGGCGCAGGCCGAGGTGACGATCGGCGGGCTGGACCGCGCCGCCCTCGCTAAGCTTTGCCGCGGAGCCGAGGTGCTGGTGCACGTGGCGGGACTGGTGAAGGCTCCGAACCGGCGGGCGTTCGACGCCGTCAACGTCGAGGGCGCCCGGCTCGCCGCCGAGGCGGCGCGGGCGGCCGGCGCCCGGATGGTCCTGGTCTCCAGCCTGGCGGCGCGGGAGCCGCAGCTGTCCGACTACGCCGCCAGCAAGCGCGCGGGCGAGACCGCCGCCGCGGCGGTGCTGGGAGATAAGCTGAGCGTGGTGCGGCCGCCGGCCATCTACGGGCCGGGAGACCGCGAGACCCTGACGATCTTCCGATTCGCCGCCCGCAGCCCGCTGTTGCCGGTGTTCGATCCGCGCGCGCGAATCGCCCTGATCCACGTGGAGGACGCCGCCCGCCAGATCGCGGCCGCGGCCGCCTTCGCCCCCGCGAAGCCTTGCGTGGCGCTGTCCGATGCGTGTCCTGAAGGCTACAGCTGGCGCGAAATCGTGCAGGCCGCTGCCTGCGCCGTAGGCAGTCGGGGGCGAGCGATGCGAACGCCCGCCGGGGTGCTCGCGCTGGCCGGATTAGTCGGTTCCTTGTCTCAGAAGTTCGGCGCGCGGCCCATTCTCACCTTGGGAAAGTCGCGAGAATTGCGCTGGCCGGACTGGGCGTTGGGGGGCGAGGAACGCTGGGAATCGGCGCCGCCAGCGAAATTCACCTTGAATGAGGGATTTGGCCACACTGTCGGTTGGTGGCGTGCGAGCCGAGTAATGTTATGAAGGTTTTGTCGCAGATTCCCAACAGAAGTGTGGCATTACCGGATAGCAATGATTAGCTGTGACGAGGGGGACGCGGGCTTGGGGGCTTATCATGGCCGAACTCGTCGTTGATCTGACCGTGCGCGAGATCGGGCGCGCGGCCGAAGCGGTGCTCGGGCAATCCGTCTCCGTCTCCGAAGGCACGGATATTGCTCGGGATCTCTCTGTGGATTCGCTCGCCCTGATGAACATCGTGATGGAGCTCGAGGACAAGTTCGACCTGTCGATCCCCCTCGACCGCATGGCGGATGTGCAGACGGTGGGGGATCTCGCCCGCCTCATAGATGACTTGCGTGTAAAGGTCTGAGCCTTGAGCCTGTTGCAGAAACACTTGGCCCAAACGCAGGCCTATTCCGGCATCCGCGAGATTGGCGCGGACCCGTTCGCGGTCCGATTCAGCGCGGTGCTGTCCCCGACCGAGGCGGAACTCGACGGCCGTCGAGTGATCCTGCTCGGCACGAACAACTATCTCGGGTTGACGTTCGACGCCGATTGCGTGGAGGCGTCGATCGACGCAGTGCGGCGCTGGGGCACCGGGACCACGGGTTCCCGGATCGCCAACGGCAGCTTCGGCTCGCACGTGGCGATGGAGAAGGCGCTGGCCCGCTTCTACGGCCGCAGCCACGCCATGGTCTTTACGACCGGCTACCAGGCGAACCTGGGTGTGCTGTCGGCCCTGGCCGGCCGAGGCGACCACCTGATCCTGGACGCGGACAGCCACGCCTCGATCTACGACGGCGCGCGGCTGGGCCACGCCGAGGTGATCCGCTTCCGTCACAACGACCCGGACGACCTCTACAAGCGCCTGCGCCGGCTGCAGGACGTGCCTGGCGACAAGCTGATCGTCGTCGAAGGCATCTATTCGATGATGGGCGACGCGGCGCCGCTCAAGGAGATCGTCGACGTCAAGCGCCAGACCGGCGCCTACCTGCTGGTGGATGAAGCCCACTCGATGGGCGTGCTCGGCGAGCGCGGCCGGGGCTTGGCCGAGGAAGCCGGCGTCGAGGCTGACGTGGACTTCATCGTCGGCACCTTTTCGAAAAGCCTGGGGGCCATCGGCGGCTTCTGCGTCTCCGACGCCGACGATTTCGATATCCTGCGGGTGGTCAGCCGGCCCTACATGTTCACCGCCTCCCTGCCGCCCGGCGTGGTGGCCTCCACCCTCAAGGCGCTGGAACTGGCGGAAAACGACCGGACGCTGCGGCCGCGCCTGCAGGCGAACGCCGAGCGGCTCTACGACGGGCTGAACGCCCTCGGTTTCGTGACCGGCCCGCGCGCCAGCCCCATCGTGGCGGTGGTGATGCCGGACATGACCACGGCGCTCGGCATGTGGAACGCCCTGCTGGAAGGCGGGGTCTACCTGAACCTGGCGCTGCCGCCGGCGACGCCCAACAACCGCCCGCTGCTGCGCACCAGCGTCAGCGCCGCGCACACGCCTAAGCAGATCGACCAGGTGCTGGCGGTGTTCGAGTGGGTCGGGCGCGAAGCCGGCGTGCTGCCGCGTCGCAGTCAGCGCGCCTCCGGCTGACGCCCTCGCCGGCGCGCACGCCAAAGCCTCAGTAGGACTCCCGGCGCCGCCAGGATCGGGTGGCGCTCGCGGAACCGGGTGACCGGCACCGAGACGCCGGTGTGCCGCTCGATCTTCCAGGCGGCGTAGCGCGCCGCTCCGTCGAAGGTGAAGGCCGCCTTCACCAGCCTCGCCACATTGAGCGGCTTGCCGGCGCGCTGTCGGCGCCGCCAGGCGCGCCTGAGCTTCTTGCGCAGGGCAGGCTCCAGCGCCGGGGCCAAGCCGCCCGACGAAGACCGGCGGAAGGCGACGCCGGCGCTGTCCCAGGCCAAAGGCAGGAGGGCGGCGTAGCGTTCGCGGTGGAAGCCGACGATCTCGCGCTCACGCCCGGGCTTCTCCACTCGCAACTCGGCGGCGTAGGTGCGCCGGAAGAGGCGAGTCCAATAACCCTCGGCCAGGCCTTGCTCCGGCCCGAGCACCGCCGCGTAGCGGGCGGCGGTCTCGGCGGCTGATGCGACCGCGGCGACCACGGCCTCCTGCACCTTGGGCGCGCGGGCGAAGACCAGGCCCGCGGGCTGGACGAAGCGGGCCCAGATGGTGGTGTCCAAGGCCTGCCCGGAGGCGGCGCGGCGGAAGGCGGCCAGGGACAGGACGGCGATCTTGGCGCGCAGCTCGGCGCCGTCGACCTCGATCTGGCGGTAGCCGACGCGCGGCCACAGGAGCCGCTCCAGCAGACCGCCGGGCGGTCGGGCGGTCAGGACGTAGAAGTCGAGAACGCCGGAAAGGTCGCCGGTGCGCAGGATGGAGCCGTAGAACAGCACGGCCTCCGCCTCCATTTCGCGCGCGAGCGCCTGGCCGAACGTCCGCACCGCGGGAGGGAGCGGCTGGCCAAGCTCGGCGGCGATGAAATCGCGCAAAGCCGGCGTCATGGCTTGACGAACCCGAGCTCGGCGCCGCGGGCGACCCGCAGCTCGCCGCCGGAATAGGTCTCGCCATCGAGGACGAAAGGGTCGTCGAGACCAAGGTCGAAGGCCGACGTCACCTGGCGTTGGTAGCCGGCGGCCTCCAGCCAGGGCGGGAACCGGCCGCTGAGAATTGGAGGAAGGGCGCGGGCCAGCTGCCGCGGCGGCGCCGTGACGGTGAGGAGGCGCAGCTCGGCCGAAGGCTCGCCAAGCGGCTTCAGGCCCATCGGCAGTCGCTTCAGGGTCGAGGCGAAAAGCAGGAAGACCGGCTCGTGGCCCCGTTCGGGCTCGGCCAGCCGCATTAGGGAGCCGCGACGCCAGGGGCTGCGCGGGCCGCCGGCCAAGGCGCCGAGCGCTGCGCCGCCCAAGGTCAGGGCGACGGCGAGGTTATTAAAGAGCCCAAGGTGGTGCGCACGCTGGGCCAGTTCGGTCGCCCGGACATAGGCGCCGGCGCCCAAGATGAATCCGCGAACGAAGGGCGCGGGAGCGCCGTGGCGGGTGATCTCCAGCGGCGCGCGCTGGGTGAAGCGGCCGTCATCGGCCGCGGCGATGGCCTGCTCCAGGCTCCAATCCATGGGCGCGCCCAGGTCGAGGGCGAGCGCGTTGGTCTTGCCCGAGGGCAGGACCGCGAACCGCGGCAGGCGGTCTCCGAAGTGGGAGGGCGCGCGGGTCATCACCTCCCGCACCGTGCCATCACCGCCGTCGATGACCAGCAGGTCCAGGCCCTTGGCCGCGAAGGCGGCGAGCGCGCCGTCGAGCGCGTCGGGAGAGCGGGTGGCGGCGGTCAGCACGCCGGGCGGATCGGCGCGACGCGCGCCGGCCTCGCGGTTGCGCCGGCTTGTGGGGTTATGGATGACCCCGGCGCGGATCACCGCGCCAGCCAGGAGGTCACCCGCTCGCGAGGCGTCGCCCAGGCCTGACCGAGCTGGGCGAGGTGCACGAGGAAAGAGAGGGCCGTCCAGGCCGTGACCGCGGCGAAGCCGAGGTCCGGCCGGCCGGCGAGAACCGCGACGGTGAGCAGGATCAGGTTGGGGTTCCGGCGGGCGGTGATCTCGCGGAACGCGCTGTCGATGGGCCGCCAGGCGTGCATGTGGATGCCGAAGCGCTGGATGAACAGGCCCTCCAGCACGCGCTGGGCCACGTAGCCGACAAGCACCACCGCCAGCATGGCGTCGGCCCACGGCAGCGGATGGGGACCTTGCTGGACGCCGACCCACCACGCCCACCACCAGAAGGGCGGGTGGATGAGGTCGACGCCGTGATCCATGACATCCCCGAGCCTGGAGGAGGCCAGGGTGACCCGCGCGAGCTTGCCGTCGACCGTATCGAGGAAGGTCATCACCCAGCCCAGCGCCAGGCCCCAGCCGAACTGGCCGGTCCAGAACAGGAACGTGGCGGCGATGGCCAACAGCAAGCCTGCGAGGGTGACCTGATTGGGCGTGATGCGGGCCAGGGCGCACCAGCGGGTGACGATGCGCGCCGGGAGGGGCCAGAGCCGCTTGGTGACGATGTCGGTAACGCCCTTGTAGGAGCCCTGGAACAGGCGGGCCTCGACAGCGCGAACGGTGTCGGGACGCAGCGGCTCCAGCACGGGCGCTTCGCGCTTGCGCAAGGTCTCGTTGTAGGCGAGCGCGGCGGGGTCGAGCCGCTCCAGCGTCGCCAGGCCCGGCGCGGAGACGTCGCCGGCCGCAAGCGCGGCGGCGGCCTCCTCAAATCCGTCGGACGGCACGTGGGCCGCCACGGGGGCGCCGTCCGGCGACACCAGCAGGGTGAGGGGCCGCGCGGCCAGGGCGGCGATCAGGCTCTGGTCGCAGACCCAATCGGCCCGGGCGATCACCACGCCGGCGCCGGACTGCGGCTCCTCCTTCAGGCCGAGCCTGCGGAAGATACGGCTCAGGCGCTCGGCGCCCGTCATCCCCCACACGCGCGCGTGGCCGGCCGCCAGGCTGGCAGCCCATGCGGCGCGCTGAAGCGTGAGTTTCCCGGACAGATCCAAGGCGGCGGCCCCTTATCCAATGGCCCGCGAGTTGATACCCAGCTTTGCGCCCCCAAGGCCAGAGACCAAGCCGTGCCCCCTTTTCGCCTCGCCCACCTTTCGGACCCGCACCTGCCGCCGCCCGCGGGAAGCGAAGGCGGTCTGGAGCCGAAGCGGCTGCTGAGTCGGTTCGCCTGGCGGCGCAAGCGGCGGCGTCATGATCCGGCGATCCTGGCGGCGATCGTGGCCGACGTCCAAGCCGCCAGGCCCGACCATGTGGCGATTACCGGCGACCTGACCAACTTCTCCACCGCGGCGGAGCTGGCGGCGGCGCGCCGCTGGCTGGAGGCGCTGGGGCCGGCGGATGGGGTCACCGTAAGTCCGGGCAACCACGACGCCCTGGTGGGCGCGCCTGACCATGACCGCTTCGCCGCCTGGGAGCCATGGCTGGGCGACGAGGGCGGCGTGGCCTTCCCCAAGATGCGACGGCGAGGGCCCGTGGCGCTGATCAACCTCTGCTCGGCCACCCCCACCGCCTTCCATCTGGCGCAGGGGGCGCTCGGGCGGGAGCAACTGGAGCCGCTGGGCGGCCTGTTGCGCGAAGCCCGAGAGGCGGGCCTGTTCCGCGTGCTCCTGATCCACCATCCTCCTGGGCCCGGCGTCGTTTCCACCCGCAAATCGCTGCGCGCGCCGGAGCGGTTGCTGGCGATCCTGGAGGAGGCCGGCGTGGAGCTGGTGCTGCACGGCCACGCCCATGAGGCGACGGTGGCGACGGTCCAGGGACCGCGTGGCGCGATCCCGGTGCTGGGCGTTCCTCCTGCTTCCGGCGCTGGCGGCCATGGCGAACGCGCGCGCTGGCACGAGATCGCGGTCGCGGGCGGAGCCGGGGCGTGGGACGTGCAGGTGACCGCGCGCGGCGTCGACGCGGAGGGCCAGGCGGGCGAGCTGGGACGTTACCGACTGGCGTCCTGAGGCCGGCCTTCCTATGGTCGCGGGCGCAAAAGCCCATCGAACGGCCCGATGACCAATCCTACAGCCCGGAAGTTCGGCTATCCGCAAAGCCTGGTCGCCGAGACGGCGAGCTGGCTGGTGCTCGCGAGGCCCGCGCAGCCGACCCTCGGCGCGCTGGTGCTTGTGTGCAAGGAGCCGGCGGAAGCCTTTTCGCAGATCAGTCCCGCCGCCTTCGCGGACCTGGGCGAAGCGGTTCGCGGCGTCGAGCGCGTGCTGGGGGAGGCTGTCGCCTATCAGAAGATCAATTATCTGATGCTGATGATGGTGGACCCCGACGTGCACTTCCACGTCCTGCCGCGCTACGAGGGCTCGCGCGAGTTCGAGGGCTTGAGCTTTCCGGACAACGGGTGGCCGGGCCAGCCCCAGTTGTCGCCGGCTGTGGACCTGCCGCCGCCGGCGCTGTACGCGCTAGCCCAACGGCTCGCGTCACTGTGGACGACGGGCCGGTGAACAGACGGCGCGAAGCTTGAAGCTTTTCGACAAATACATCCTGCGCCTGACCCTTTGGCCGCTGCTGGGCGCGCTGGGCGTGACCTTGGTGGCGCTGCTGCTGGAACGCGTGCTGCGGCTCCTGCAGATGCTTTCGGAGAGCAGCAACCGCTTCGGGTTCGTCGCCGAATTGGCCGCCAACCTGGTGCCGCACTACCTAGGCCTGACCCTGCCGGCGGCGTTCTGCATCGCCCTCTTCG
>Ga0163163_10002344_pt1 | contig 16027 bp, 14 predicted proteins | sample S65metaG_FD_119766 | JGI IMG/M metagenome (GOLD analysis project Ga0163163, IMG submission 119766) | Switchgrass rhizosphere microbial communities from Kellogg Biological Station, Michigan, USA - S6-5 metaG | ecosystem: Host-associated > Plants > Roots > Rhizosphere > Soil | place: USA... | reverse complement strand
GATCATATCGTGCAGGCTTACGATCTTACCGAGAACTATCGCGATATCATGATGAGTATGCAGGATCTCTACATCAACAATGTAAACCTGAGGATGAACGAAGTCATGAAAGTAATGGCCATCGTAACCTGTCTCCTCGCGCCTGCAACCGTAATTGGTGGAATTTTTGGAATGAACTTCGATCGAATTCCATGGATGCACAACCGCTATGGCTTTTTCGCTGCGGTCTTCTGCATGCTCGCTATTCCCGTGTGGATGCTAATGGCTTTCAGGAAGAGGGGTTGGTTCTAGGCCTTATTATTTTTTACTTACTACCACCGTATCGGTCTGAAACAGGGTATTGTCGTTATAATATCTCATGATATATTTTCCCGTGTCTGTTGCGGGTATGCCAAGCGCCTTGTCATACTTCCATTCTTTTGTGCCGGAGGATGTGCCATAAAAATCATAAAACGCAACAGCGGTCACATTCATGGTATGAACCGGGTTTTCAATGACCTGGAATCCCAGAAAATCAACGGAACCCCCATTAGTTTGTGTTTCGCAATGCACATTTACAACAATGGTGTCACCAACCAACACACTATCAGGCGTTGCTACTGTGGTGAATGGGATACCCCCCTGGTATGTGTTATGCGAGGGTGTGTCCTTGGTACAAGAGTACAGAATTGCCAAAATAGCGAGGCAGCCGATAATTCTTTTCATTGGTATTAATTGCTTTTCCAGACTTGACTTGTAAACGATACGAATCGTTGTCTGATGATTGATTAAAATTAGTCTAAGACTTGGGTTTTTTGTAGATGGGGACTGTGCTGCAAGGCTCGCCATACATGATACTTTTGGCGAACGGCCTCAGCTTATTCGTAATGGCAACATATGCCGATTCCGGAATGGGTTGATCTCCACAGCCCTTTACCACTATTCGCTGATCCTGGAATTGCAGTCCGTCAATTGCGCCGATTTTTGCGGAAATGACATGATTGATCAATTCCTTTTCGGTTCCAAAAATAATTTCTCTGGCCACCGGTTGCAGCTGTGATGCAACAAGCATATTGGCCCACATAGGCACGATCGCATCTGCCGAACAGGTAATGGCTACCCATTTGTTCCGATATTGTTCCAGATCAACGCTCTTTAATCCTTCCCTAAACTCCTTTTCCTTGAGAATCAAGCCCATAAAAAGATGGTCCTTCAGGTCAAATACAGCATATTCTTCGCGGGGCAAATAATCGGCAAGGTCGATGGTAATCAGACCGCTTTCGGCAACCTTATTTACAAATACTTCACTCATATCTAATTCTCCTATGCAAATTTAGCAAATATGCACGTGCCAGGCGAAGGCTTAAAAACAATGACCCCCGCAACTATACGAGGGTCATTCAAAAACTTTATTCGACATTAATATCCAGCCTCACGACGGTTATCTTCAATCTTGGCCGCCAGGTGCAATGCCTGTGTTGCGCTGTAGTTGGCCATCTGCTTCATTTGCATTTGCATGTTCCTGCGTTGAACATCAGCGCCACCTTCAGGCGTAGGTCTTGTGCCAGTCAATCTTGATTGAACATAGAATACACCTGCATTGCCGGCAATGGGAGGCGCAATCTTTCCATCGTAATCCTTATCGAATGCCACACCAATCACCTTAGGCTCGTTACCCAATTGCGGAATGAATGGGCTTCCAAAGCTCAAGCTGTCGGCCGTCAGAACGTGATTCTGATTGGCTGAAGCTAACGCATCAAGACTTGTGGGTGTACCCATTTTCTTGATGATTTCTGTGGCCTTCTTCTGGTTGCGCAAAATTGGCTCTACAATATTTCTTGCATCTGCTGCAGCCTGGGTGCCTTCTTCTTTTGCACGCGTAACTGCAACCACAACATATTTGTCGCCAACGTTGAATGGCTCAGACACGGTGCCGACCTTGTTTTCGAAAATCCATCTGACAAGGCTGCGTGAATTTCCAAGACTTGAAATACTGAAGTCATTCTCTTTGATATCATCAGCCAGACGCTTGTTGTATGACCTGTTCTTAATAATATTATCATCAAAAGATTTCAGGTCTCTGCTGGTAGCAGCAAACGATGTAGCCGCTGAGGAAACAGAATCGTCGGTCTCTTTGCTGGTCGTGATCGGCTTCGCCATATAAGCCACTTTCAAACCTTCGTCAAAATTCTTCTGGCTCAGAATTTCAATGTAGTGATATCCAAATTCTGTTTTCACTACTTTCTTGTCGCCAGTTTTATTATTGAAAATGAAGTTTGCGAATTCTCTTGCGAGGTTGGTTTGTGTAGAAGCAAATTCATATTCTCCACCATTGGTTTTACTACCCTGGTCATCGCTGAATTGTGCAGCCAGTGATTTGAAATCGGCGCCAGATTGTACAGCCAACGCAATGCTATCAGCTTTCCTTTCAGCAGTACTGTCTGCACGGAGGGTCTGGCCTGTACTTGGATCAACCGTACCAATCAGGATGTGGCGACATTTCACGGAATCGGGGATTTGCTTTACATCGATTTTCTTCGCAAGTACATAGGAGCCGCCGTCGAGGTAGGGGCCATAAACTTTTCCCACAGGCAGTGCGATGATGCTGTCTTTCGCGCCCATCTGCAATTTGCTTTTTTGCATAAACCCATCGAGGTACTCAAGAGAGCTTCCGTTCTTGGCCAGGAAGGCTTTCGTGTCCGTTGATGCGGCGAATTCAGGTTTCAGGTTCTCAAGTTGTTGATAAACTTTCGCACTATCAATTGGACTTGGTGCGGCGTCGAATACAACATACGCCACGTTACGTGCATTCTCTTGTTTGAATTCGTCCTTATGTTTTTTTACATAATCATTAATGTCTGCATCTGATACTTTAACCGATGCCAGGCTGTCGCTGATCGTGCTGTATGAAGTGGCAACATAGTTGATGCTTGCCATTGCAGCATTGTCGGCGGTGAGTTTTTCCGCCAGCCATTTTGGTACATAAGCACCTCCCGTGAACAGGCTCACATATTTTGTGCGCAGTTCATTGATAGTTATGGGCTGAAGCAGTTGTTCATTCACTGCCTTCAATTGATCAGTATTCTTGCTGCGTTGAAGGTTTCTGAATGCTTCGCGTGCAGCATCAATATTATAGTAGCCGGTTTTGGGATCGGTAAATTGTTGCTTGAATTCCTGTGGCGCGTCGTCACTGAAAAGCAGACTTCCCAGTTCTTTGGGTGAAAACGCAATACCAAGCTTTTCGCATTCAGATTGAACCAGTTCCTGCTCTACATAGCTGGACCAGATTTGCTCCTGCAAGCGTTGACGCATATCGTCAGTCAGGCTTAGCCCACGCTGCTGGTATCCTTCTTCAGAAGCTTTAAGTCTTTGAGCAAAATCATTAATGTCAATCTCCTTACCATTTACTGAGCCCACACTGGTGGTATGGCCGCTGAATATACCTTTGCTACGACCGATGAACGCGTCTTGCACAAGGAAGCCAATAAGGCTGATGGCAATAATGGCAAACACAAAAACCGCTGCTCTGTCTCTGATACTCTGAATAATCGACATAGAGGAATTATAAATAGGTTTTACAGATGGACGGCAAAAATAGGGTAAAAATGCTTATGAACAAATTGTGGAAAACCCTTCTGATCTATATTTGATAAGGCTTTCGGCCAACCGGATCAGTCAGTAATTCACATAGTCAAATTTTGCGATGAATCAAGAAAATAGTTAGCCACATGCAGATGTGGATTGTTGGCAAATGACCTTGATAACGACCAATTTTCAAGTCAAAAAACGGGGAAATATGGGGTGAAGATTTAAGACCTGGAGGCAAGAGGAGGTGGAGGCGTCAGTAATTCAGGTAATATTAAGGCTATATTAACAGATTTTCTGGCGGTGTTGAAGAATTAGTTGTATCCATCCTTATTTCATCCACAGGTGTTAAAAAGAGGCTTCAATGCAGACTGGCACTCAAACCTTCAATGTGGGCTACTTGTTATAAGGTGTGGATAAACCAATAGAATTAACTTTGCCAAATTCCTTCCTTGTGAATTTTCCAACGAATCCACAGCCCTAATAGTAATAAGGCTTTTATATAAATAAGTATATATTATAAATACTACGGGAATTATGAACATTGAAGTTGCCGTCAAAGAAATTGAAAAAAATGGTTATTTAGATATAGACGTGGATCCAACGTTAGACCTGTTTCATGAGATTGAGCGATTGAAGAAGGAAAAGAACGCCATCCTGCTGGCTCACTACTACCAGGAACCGGATATCCAGGATGTGGCCGACTATATTGGGGATAGTCTTGGTCTTGCCCAGGAAGCCGAGAAAACGAAGGCTGAGATCATTGTATTCGCCGGTGTCCATTTTATGGCCGAAACTGCCAAGATCCTGAATCCCCATAAAAAAGTGCTTTTACCAGACTTAAAAGCTGGCTGTTCTCTTGCTGACAGTTGTCCCCCGGAGGAATTCAAAAAGTTCCGGGATAAATACCCGGATCATATCGTCATTTCATATATCAATTGTTCCGCAGGTATTAAGGCCTTGAGTGATATCATCTGTACTTCCAGTAATGCCCAGAAGATTGTTGAGTCATTGCCTGCAGATCAAAAGATCATTTTTGCACCTGACAAGAATCTTGGCGCCTACCTGGTTAAAAAAACAGGAAGGGATATGGTGCTTTGGAATGGAGCCTGCATGGTGCATGAAATATTTTCTTTGGAAAAGATCACCCGGCTTAAGATGAGGCATCCAAATGCAAAATTGATTGCACATCCGGAGTGTGAAGAGCCAATTTTGAAGATCGCAGATTTTATTGGGTCTACTACGGGACTGCTTAAGTATACGCAGAAGGACGATTCGCAAGAATACATAGTGGCAACAGAGACCGGCATTTTACATCAGATGGAAAAGTCTTCTCCTCATAAAACATTTATACCTGCTCCACCGGAAAATAATTGCGCATGCAATGATTGTCCACACATGAAGCGAAATACACTTGAAAAGCTTTACCTGTGCATGGAATATGAGCAACCAGAGATCACAATGGATAAGGAGTTAATCGTAGCTGCGAAGAAGCCGATTGAAAGGATGCTTGAGATCAGCGCGAGGTATGGATTGTAACAGAAGCTGTGAAACATCGCTAATCGGTGTAAATTGTTGGGAGAATCTAATTGAACACCATGGCCTTTTCCTCATTTCGAATTTGCTACCTATTCGTTTTCCTGCTTTTTTTATCCCGTGTCAATGCTCAAAACCTCCAGGCGGGATTTCAGCCAAAAGAATATTTACAGTTATTATCTGCGCTTGAAAGGTTCCATGATAGTGCAGGTTACCAATATGTAACGCCGACGCCTGAAGGCATGGAATTAACCTTCAGGTCAACACCCATCCCATTGGAAAACAGTTGGCAATTCTGGATGCGAAATGATCATGTGGGCATTTTTTCATTCAGGGGTACCACCAGGAAAGGTATTTCATGGCTGGAAAATTTTTACTGTGCCATGATTCCTGCCATTGGAAGCTTACACATCAACGACAGCACCGTGTTTCAATATAAACTGGCTGCAGATTCAAGCGCCAATGTGCACGCGGGATGGACCCTGGCGCTGGCCTTCATGGCGCCGGACATTGTTGAGAGGATTAACAGCAGCTATCAGCAGGGTGTAAAAGAGTTTATCATTTTTGGCCATAGCCAGGGAGGGGCTCTCGCATACCTGGTTACTTCGTACTTGTATTACCTGAAAGGAAATGGGATACCGCAGGACATTGTTATCAAAGCATATTGCAGTGCAGCACCAAAACCAGGTAATCTGTATTACGCTTACGATTTTGATTTTATTACACGCGACGGTTGGGGTTTCCATATCGTGAACGCGCTTGATTGGGTTCCTGAAACCCCGATGACTGAGCAGTCATTCGATGACATGAATAAAACAAGCCCACTGACGCATTTAGACAGAATCTTCACCAGGCAAAAATTATTTGCCAGAATTTATCTCAATCACGCATTCAAAACGATGGATAAATCGACAAAAGAATCCGCCAAAAAACTTCAGAACTACCTGGGGAAGGATGTGTATAAATTGATTCACAAAACGCTACCTCAGTTTAAGGAGCCCGCATATGCGCGCGGGATGAATTATGTGTCGGCCGGTTCGCCGATCATATTACAACCTTATCCTCTGTACAATGAACAATTTGTTGATAGTACTGGTAGGAATTTCTTTCTCCACCATCACATCAAAGCTTATTACGAGCTTACCAAATATCATTATGGCTTGTAACTATTCCAACCCTTTCCTGTCTGCTTTGGGAAGCGACAAAACAACCAACCGGTAGGAATTGTCAATCATCTCTTTGATGATTGACAACGGGATGGACCCATCCATGATCACCGTATTCCAATGTTTCTTGTTCATGTGGTAACCTGGCTGAACAGCGTCATACATATCGCGCAATTCAATGGCCTTATCTGGATCTGATTTTATGTTGAACTGGAGTGGCGAGCTGTTTAGGCTCGCAAGCAGGAAAATTTTACCCTTGACTTTGAAAACAAGAGTATCTTCCCCGAATGGAAATCCTTCTGTGACGGATTTCTTCTTCAAACAATAAGTTCTCAGGCTTTCTATGTCCATCATTAAAATTATTAAGAAGTTAAGTATTCTCTTGCTGATTACACTTCCATCAATTTGCGCTACCGCCCAAAAAACGGATAAAAAATTGCAATCGGCCGTCGAAAATGCTGTTGCGGGATTTCACGGCACTGTTGGCGTGTATGTAAAAAAGCTGGGCAGCAACAAGGAGGCTTCGATCAATTCAGATACCGTGTTTCCAACCGCGAGCATGATCAAGCTGACAATCTTGTTGTCCATCATGGATAAAATTGAAAAGAAGGAGTTGGATTATCACCAGCAATTCATTTACAAGGATTCACTTTTATACGAAGGTGTCGACATACTCGGTTCATTCAAAAATGACGAAAAAATTGAATTGAGTAAATTGATGATGCTCATGCTCACCATGAGCGACAACACGGCCAGCCTTTGGCTTCAAAGTCTTGCCGGCGGCGGTTTGCGCATAAACGCACTACTGGATTCGTTCGGACTCAGGTCTACAAGAATGAATTCCAGGACAGAAGGAAGAAAGGAATTTCGGGACAAATATGGATGGGGACAAACCACACCCCGTGAGATTGCGATGTATATGGAAAAGTTGTACAACAAAGAATTCTTCAGCGTAAAGACCAGCGAAAAAATGATGCGTTTGTTGGGGAGAAACTATTGGGATGAAGAAGGATTGTCGCAAATTCCACCCGGCATTTTTGTGGCTTCGAAAAATGGGGCTGTTGATGAGTCTCGGAGTCAAAGCATTTTGGTGCTGGCACCCCATGGCCCATTTGTGTTGAGTGTCATTACCAAAGATCAGGCGGACCAGTCCTGGGAGGCCAACAACGAAGGCTGGCAGCTGATCCGAAAAATTACGACCATTGCCTGGGAATATTTTGAACCGAAAAGTCAATGGAGATCTCCGGAATAGAATCGGTTGTTATATTGCAAGAAAGTAGAAACATGGCTGATATTAATACGGTGATATTTGATCTGGGAGGCGTTTTGATCGACTGGAATCCTGACTATGTTTTCAGAACCATTTTTTCGACTGATGAGCAGATGAAGTGGTTCTATAAGAATATCTGCACGCCGGATTGGAATGAGGAGCAAGATGCCGGCCGCTCATTGGATTCAGCAACCGAGGAGCTGGTAAAGATGTATCCGGACTATGAGGGCCCAATCAGGGCATATTATGGCCGATGGGACGAAATGCTTGGCGGACCCATCCAGGGCACCGTTGATATTTTCAAAGAAATCAAGGATAACCCTGCGATTCGCACTTTTGCGCTCACCAATTGGAGCGCAGAGACTTTTCCGGTTGCGCTTTCGCGCTACGACTTCTTAGATTGGTTTGATGGACGACTCGTGTCTGGTGAAGAAAAAACCCGAAAGCCGTTCCCTGACATTTATCAAAAATTGATTGACAAGTTTTCAATAGACCCCAAAACTTCTTTATATGTTGACGACAATGTCCGCAATCTTGCGCCAGCAGCGGATCTTGGCATGTACGCGGTCCATTTTCAAAGTCCGGCTCAATTTCGTGCGCAATTAAAATCCGTTGGCGTGTTGTCTTCATAGATTTGTTAAAGTTGCAATCAGGGGAGGTCGTATGTGGACCCCAACCGGAAAGACCCGGTTTCTACTCCGCGTGGTCCGGACGATAGCATGATTTCCATGAATCAAGTCATCTTTGATCCCCTCAAGTATAAGATTCTGTCTGCCATGGCCTTCTGATCAGTTTTCGGTTGAAAAAGGATGCCGGTTGAACTAAAGGGCACGGAATCAGGGGCCTAAATGAAATATTGTCCGCTTCGGGCCGTTTTAGCTTGGTAACAACCGGAAACATATCATGAAAAACCTAGTTCTACCCGCCCTTTTGGCGTTTGCCCTGACCATCTATTCCTGCGGATCCAGCAAAAATTCAATGCAATCTGGCAGTGATAAGAACATCAGCAGCCTTGTCAAGAAATTAAATCGCAATCCTGATGACATGCAGGTGCAAAGCGATTTAAAATTTGTTTATGCTCAATCTGTAAAAGAGCATGAAGACAAGATTAACGCCTACAAACTTGCAACATCTACTGATCGCTGGGACAATATGATCAATGAGATGAATGCGCTCCAGATGATCTACAACAACATCAGCTCTTCGGTAACAGCGAGCCGCGTTGTAAAACCCAAGAGCTATTTCTCCGACATCCAGGCGGTAAGCCAGGAAGCCGCAGGGTACTATTATGAAGAAGGAACTCAGTTCCTGGCCAAGGATGGCAGGGATAACAGCCGGCAGGCCTATCTGGCTTTTCAGAAGGCATCGCAATACGTACCGAACTTTAAGGATGCGACCCGCCAAATGCAGGTTGCTTACAATCTGAGTGTAGCTAACGTGGTAGTTAATCCCATCCGCGATAATGAAATCCTTTTCACAGGTTACAACAATGCCTACAACAGGGAATACATCCAGGATAAGCTGGTAAAGGATTTGGGAACACAGTCGTCCACCACTGTCCCTGCAAGATTTTACACCGATCGAGACGCACGTGCTCAGAATCTTCCATCAGATGTAACAGTAGATTTGGGCTGGAGGAATATTGACATTCCCGGGCTCAAAACAGAATACAACACCAGATCGCTTTCAAAGCAGGTTGAAGTGGGCAGGGATAGCGCCAACAGGGCAATTTATCAAACTGTATACGCAACACTGAATGTGACGAGAAGGTATTTCAACGCTACCGGCATTTTGGATTGCCGCATTACAGATCAAATTAAGAAGATAGATCTCGCGAATGAAAACCTTACTGCTCATTACACATGGTCTGTAGAGGCTGGAACCGTTAGCGGTGACAGCCGGGCTTTATCTTCTTCTGATTGGGCAATTGTGAACCAGGGAAATAATTTTCAATTGCCCACGAAGGATGTGGTGATGAACGAACTGATGAAGAATATTTATCCGGATGTGAAGACCAGGATCAGGAATGCAGTTTCCTGGTAGTATTATTTTAACAGCTGGTAAGCAAGGAGACTCATGCCGTATGCGAGCAGTGTCATGTAGACCAACTGAATCATAGGCCATTTCCAGCTTCGTGTTTCGCGTTTCACCACAGCCAGCGTGCTCATGCATTGCATGGCAAGTACATAAAAAATCATTAAGGACAGTCCGGTTGCAACAGTATATACCGGCTGTCCCTTTTCGTTTACGGCCGCCGCCATTTTTTGACGCAATGTTTGCCGATCAGCATTCTTTCCGCCTTCAACACTATACAGCGTGGCCATGGTGCCTACAAAGACTTCCCTGGCCGCGAAAGAAGTAATCAGTGCAATTCCAATTTTCCAGTCAAAGCCCAGCGGTTTGAGAGCGGGCTCTATCGTACGCCCCAGTATACCTGCATAAGAATTCTGCAGCAGTTCTGCCTGTTGTTGTTTCCCGATCTCTTCCTGATTTTGGGGACTCTTCATTAGTTGCGCGTGGTATTTAGATTTCACCGCATTCATCCTGTCGGAAGGTCCAAACGAGCTCAGTACCCAAAGCACCAGCGAGATCACCATGATCACTTTACCCGCATCCCTCACGAATATCTTGGCCTTCTCCACCATCGTAAAAACAATATTGCCCCACCTTGGCGCCCTGTAAACGGGCAGCTCGAGAATGAAATAACTTTTCTCTTTGATCCTGATGAACCATTTCATCACGTGGGCCACAATGAGCGCCATCACTAATCCGAGCAAATACAAACCCATCATGACCAGTCCTTGCAAACTGAGGAAACCGAAATAATATTTTCCGGGAATCACCAGGGAGATAAGGATGGTGAATACCGGAAGCCGTGCGCTGCAGCTCATGAGGGGCGTAATCATGATCGTGAGTAACCGTTCCTTTTGGTTTTCGATGTTGCGGGTACTCATGATGGCCGGAACCGCACACGCAAAGCCGCTGATCATGGGCATCACACTTTTTCCGTTGAGACCCACCTTTCGCATGAGCTTATCCGTTAGGAAGCTAATTCGCGCCATGTATCCCGTGTCTTCCAGCAGGGTTATAAGCCCGAACAGAATCATGATCTGAGGCACAAAAACGAGGATGCCACTCAAGCCCGCCACCACGCCATTGATGAGCAGATCTGAAAACCAGTTTGTAGGAAGAATGCTGTTCAACCAACTACCGAACTCACTGAATAACCAATCGATCGCGTCCATTGGATATTGAGCGATCCAGAAAATGCTTTGAAACAGCAGGAATAAAACTGCCAACAGGATCAGGTATCCCCACCGCCGGTGTAGCAATATTTTATCGAGCCTTTCAGAAAAGAATTCTCTTTGTTTCGGATCCACCTCCACCACGTTTTGCTGCATGATGTGTCCGATGCGGGTATAACGTTGCAGAATTTCTTCAGCCTGCGTCCGCGTCGGGTTGAAGGCGTTTCGCTTTTCGATGTTTTCTATCTTATCCTGGGTAGCCGGATCAAGGTCAAAGGATTCATGATTGATCAGGTAGTGAATGGCCTTATAATCGCTTAGGGCCGGATTCCATTCCCTCATTTCGGCTATCGCTGCCGGCGACAATTCAAGGTTATCAATAAAATCACGGGTGGGTGTTTTGTATAATTGTTGTGCAGTTTGTTCAATGGCCTTTTTTAAGGGCCCTATGCCCTTGTTACGACGGGGGTTGATTGATACCACGGGGACGCCCAACTCCCTTTCCAGGCCCGGCACGTCAACCTGGATACCCTTCTTCTTTGCCAGGTCCATCATGGTGAGGGCCACAACTACCGGCATTTTTAAGTCAATGATCTGGGAAACGAAGAGGAGATTTCTTTTCAGGTTACTTGCATCAACTATGACAACCACCAGGTCGGGCTTTTCCTTGGCCGAAGGGTGCATGAGCACGCCGTAGGCTACCCATTCGTCGGCCCTGCGGGGGTAAAGGCTGTAGGTTCCGGGTAAATCGATGATGGTCGCCCTGAGGGATTCGGTGATTTGGGACTCACCCGTTTTCTTATCAACGGTTACACCGGGAAAATTGCCCACTTTCTGGTTCAGGCCCGTGAGAGCATTGAACAAAGAGCTTTTTCCGCTATTGGGGTTTCCAAGTAAGGCAATATGTAATTGACGGTCCAATGAGATTATCCACAAAACTAATGGCAATTGGTCAATCTGGGTTTACGAAAGCAGGAAGAAAGAGGAGTGTGATAATCACCGAATAGTTAAAAGAATTAACCCTTCTGAAAATTGGAATATGCTTTGCCAATATACCTTTGTGTCAATTACTAATTCACGAATTCAACATGAAGCCCCTGATCGCGCTGCTCTTATTGTGTCAAGTGGCCACCGCCCAACGGCTTAAAAAGGCTGATAAGCTTACGGTTGCCAATCTCAGGAATCATATCACTTATCTGGCAGACGATAAACTGGAGGGTCGCAGAGCCGGCACGCCGGGCGAAAAGCTCGCGGCAGATTACATTATTTCGCAATTTCAGAAGTATGCACTGGAATCCAAAGGCGAGAACAATAGTTATTTACAGGAATTCGAGATCAATGACGGAAAGCAAATTCTCCCCGAATCTTATTTCCGTGTGAATGGTGCGGATCTTTTGCCCGAGAAAGAATATTTCCCGATGCCATTCAGTCCGAATATTACAATCGCTGAATCATCACTTTCTACTTCACTTTCCGAGCGCGGCGTTCCCTGGTTTAAAAATCTTGATGCTGCTTTGGTAAATAGCCAAGGCAATCCGCATTTCGACATGGATGAGTTCCTTAAAACGGAGGCCAACAATGCTGCCTCGAAAGGCGCGTCCGCATTGATTGTTTACAATACGGGGAACCTGAATGACGAAATCAAATTCAATCCGAAGGACAAATCTGGGAATGCTAAAATTCCGGTCATCTACCTGACACGTGCGGCCAAAGAAAAGTATTTCAAAGATGAATCCGCGGCATACGATGTGAAATTTAAGGTTGCATTGGGGGATAAAAAGCGCTTAGCCCATAACGTTATTGCCTATATCAACAACGGGGCACCCAGTACGGTTATACTCGGGGCGCACTTTGATCACCTGGGCTACAATGAAGACGGTTTTTCCTTGCTTCGCACGGGCGAAAAGCTAGTCCACAATGGTGCGGATGACAATGCAAGCGGCACGGCCGCATTGTTAGAACTTGCCAGGATCATAAAATCAGAAAAGATCAGGAAGAACAACTATCTCTTCATTGCATTTTCAGGTGAAGAAATGGGACTTTTTGGATCGAAATATTTTACCGAGCACCCCACCATCGATCTTACCACGGTCAACTACATGATCAATATGGATATGGTGGGCAGACTGAACGATAGCACCCATGTCCTCACAGTAGGCGGCTACGGCACTTCACCCGCCTGGGGAGAAGTGATCAGTACCAAGGCTGATCCTTTCGCCATTCATGTTGATTCCAGTGGAACGGGCCCAAGTGACCACACTTCGTTCTATAGGAAAGACATACCCGTTTTGTTTTTCTTTACAGGCCTGCACAGTGATTATCACAAACCCACCGACGATGCAGATAAGATCAATTACAATGGCGAATTGCAAGTGATAAAATATATCAACGCCGTTATTACCACGCTGAATCCTCATGCGAAATTGGCGTTTACCAAGACGCGGGAACAGCAGATGGGTACTTCAGCGCGTTTTAGCGTTACCATGGGAATCATGCCTGATTATACTTTCAATGGAGAGGGCGTTCGCGTAGACGGTGTAAGCGATGGCAGGCCTGCACAAAAAGCAGGATTGAAAACAGGCGACGTGATTCTGAAACTTGGTGATTATTCAACAGGTTCATTGGAATCGTACATGCAGGCACTTGGAAAGTTCAAAAAGGGTGATAACGCCAAGGTGAAGGTGAAAAGAGGGACCGATGAAATTGAATTTACCGTGGTCTTTTAATGCATCATCAAATGAAACTCAGGATCGACAATGAGAGCCTGGCAGAGGAATTTTTTTCCGGTTCCCGCCTGCTTGGAATCGTTGCGCCGATGAAAGATTACCAGTTGGGCTGGAAGCTCAACCAGGCCCTGGGTTACGATTTCAGGGTCAACAACGAGATCGAAATTCAACTGACCAAAAAGAACCGCAAATATTTCTTCTCTATTTTCGAATGGGCCGAACCAGCGGGATCGCTAAAGCATTATATATATAACAACCAATTCGACGGCGAATACCTGTTACCTGAATTCAAGCACCTGGATTTTCTTTGGTTGCTCCAGGGGGATGATCTAAGGGATGAGGAGGTACAGGAATTGCAGCAATCTGTTAAGTCCATACCCGGTGTGCAGCTGGTAACTGAACTGGTAACGTCAAAGATCAGGAACAAGGCGCATTTGATTTTTTAGGACCTACCCTCTTTGTTAGCCTTTAAATATTTTCATCATGTGGAAAGAAGAAAAAAACAGCCTTTACAGGAAGTTTGAGTTCAAGGATTTTTCTGAAGCCTTTGCGTTTATGACAAGGGTTGCCATTGAGGCCGAAAAAATGAATCATCATCCCTTGTGGACGAATGTTTGGAATCGCGTGGAGATTTGGCTCAGCACGCATGATGCGGGAGATGTGGTCACAGATCGGGACAGGAAGCTCGCAGGAAAAATTGATGCGTTAGTTGCTTAGCCTTTTTCGGAAGTAGTTGAAGAAAGCAACTAAAGAAACAAGCGTCCAGGTTCCTTCCAATACAACGAATGGAATATAGTGGATGAGCCAGGATGCGAGCATGGCGAGGCCCGCACCAATTAGATTTAGCAAAATATAGGTGAGCCCATCCTTTGAAATCCTGCTGGCCAGGTTGAGCAGAAATGCGATGAGCAATAGTGTAACACCGAATGATCCAATGATATCACTCCAGTTAATCATGAGCAGTTCCATAATGGGGCGAATTATTTTTTTACGGTAACAGCAGCTTCGCGTTTTTCCGTAATTTTTCCAATTGGTTTTAGCCTTTCTTCGAGATGATAGGCTTTAAATATTGCAGTGATTTCATCGATGCGATTTGGATCACAGGCTACCAACAGTCCGCCGCTGGTTTGGGGATCTGCTAAAATGGATGAAGCGATGTTTTGATCGGTAACGCCTTCAAAAATTATTTTTTTTCCATAGCTCTCCAGGTTTCGCGTGGTGCCTCCTGGTACGGATTTCAACTTTACATATTCTTCCAATTCCGGTATAATATAAGGTATTGCTGATAGGTTGATGGCTGCACTGCACTCACTTCCTTCTGCCATTTCAACAAGGTGGCCAAGTAAACCAAAGCCGGTAATGTCGGTCATTGCGTGAACGGCCCCACATTCTCCAAGTTTTTCACCTACGCGATTGAGCTGCATCATCTGGTTTGCGGCGATTTCCTGGTGCTCAGGTTTCAACATCCCCTTTTTTTCAGCAGTCGTTAAAATGCCGATACCCAATGGCTTTGTCAGCAATAACACATCTGCGGGTTTTGCGGTATTGTTTTGTTTGATGTTTGATTTTTTAACCAGCCCATTCACTGCCAATCCGAAAATAGGTTCGGGAGAGTCGATGCTATGGCCTCCGGCAAGTGGTATTCCTGCTTCCAGGCAGATGCTTCTACCGCCTTCAATTACTTTTTGTGCAATGCTCGCGGAGATCTTATTCACAGGCCAGCCCAGAATTGCAATGGCCAGAAGTGGTTTTCCGCCCATCGCATATACATCACTGATAGCATTTGCAGCGGCGATCCTTCCAAACTGATATGGATCATCCACGATCGGCATGAAGAAATCTGTGGTTGCAATCAATGCATTTTCATTGTCGAGCTCGTAAACTGCTGCGTCATCCTTACTATGATTGCCCACCAATAGCTTTTGGTTATCGGGCATCGCCAAATTGGATTGCAAAATTTCATCCAGCACTGCGGGCGAGATCTTGCAACCGCACCCAGCTCCATGCGAGTATTGTGTAAGTTGAATGGTGTTTGTTAACATGCGGCAAAATTAAGGTGTGAAAGCTTCATCAGACTCCTTTCAATCGCAATTCTGGTAGGTTCAGTAATTGCATTGCGTTCGATGCGGTATCCACTGAGTGTAGAGGTATATCCGTAAGCAGTGTTTGAAGATTGTCTCGATTGTTGAGGCCTTTCAGGTAAAGTTTGTCATAATACTTTAAGAGTATCGCGAAGCATTCCCTGGTATTTCCCTCCATCAGGTGATTCATGGCTGTTTTTGTTTCCAGGCCCCCCAATCTTTTTTGAATTCGGATAATTCCGCCCGCTAGCTGATCCTTTTTCAGTTTTCCATATTCCCTGACAATATAATCAAGCCTGGCTTCGAAGGGAATATGGATGAAATAAACCGGAGAGCTTCTCATTTGCGTCCAGAGCGCGTTTGGCAGATTAACGAGCCCGATACGCTGACTTTCATCCTCCAGCCAGATGAATGGAGCCGATTCTTTTCTTTTCAGCTC
>Ga0163163_10002343_pt1 | contig 16027 bp, 14 predicted proteins | sample S65metaG_FD_119766 | JGI IMG/M metagenome (GOLD analysis project Ga0163163, IMG submission 119766) | Switchgrass rhizosphere microbial communities from Kellogg Biological Station, Michigan, USA - S6-5 metaG | ecosystem: Host-associated > Plants > Roots > Rhizosphere > Soil | place: USA... | reverse complement strand
GCCTTCTTGTCAAGGAAGCCCCATCGATTCAACATTTCGCGACCCAGGAAAATATTCTCCCAAACACTGAGATACGGAATCAGGTTGAGTTCCTGGTGAATGATGGCGATGCCGCAGGCCTGCGCATCGCGAATATTTTTGAACCTGACTGGCTTGCCCTTAAATGATATGGTTCCTTCATAATCTCCATACACACCAGAAAGAATTTTCATCAATGTAGATTTGCCTGCGCCATTCTCTCCAAGGATCGCGTTGACCTTACCCGGATACAACTCCATGCTCACATTGCTCAAAGCAGTAACGCCCGGAAATCGCTTGGTGATATTTTCTACTGTGAGCAAGTTGGCTATTGGTTGATGATGGTTAATTTGATGGGCAATACTTCTATTGAATCAAGTTTTAAATGGGCCTGGTTTAATTCGATTGCTCCTGCAAACTTTATATTGTCACCAACTTTTGCCTTCGCATTGAAAACTGGTAACACTTCAGTTCGAACAATTTTATTGATTTCCTCTGAAACGCTGTTCATATCTGATGTACTAGAGAAACTGCTGAGACTTACCAATCCTGAGGCATCCCTGATTGCATTCCCATAAACAAATTCAGTGGCGATTGTAAACATATGTTTTGCTGAGTCGTTGGTAGTTATTGCAACTTCATTTTCATCGATAGCGTTGATCTTTCCCTCGCCCTTAATTAAGAAGTATTTGATGTTGCCAATATCCAGCGCATGCGAATAAGTTGAGAATGCCCCAGCCGGGTCTGCCTTCAGCCGACGAAGGAGGCTGCTGAATTCAACAGCGCTATCCAACCTGGGAAGGAGTTTATCATTAAAGAAAACACGAGCATATTGGTGGGCATTAAACCCCTTTTGCGAATTTGACTGCCTCATGTTGTCGAGCTTCCTGAAATAAATGGAATTCCAGGCAACCAAAAGAATGACGCCGATGAATACAAAATATTTGATGAACTTTTTTGTCATTTGCTTTCATCCTTTTTTCCATAAGCCAGGTAATCGCCTACATTTCCTGGGGTAACCAGCTCCACGGCAACCGGAAGTTTCCTGGGGAATTCTCTTTTGCCCTTGAAATATTCATCAGCATATTTTGCCGCACTCTGCGCGATGACCTGGGGAAATTGCATTCCGGTTGCCTGCACTTTCCCGACCCTTATCGCTTCCACCACATCTTCTGCGCCGTCAAATCCGAAGACCTTCACATTAGGTTTACCGGCAGCAGCAAGCGCCTGGTAGGCGCCCATCGCCATGGCATCGTTTCCACAAAAGACTGCGTCCACATCCGGATGCGCCTGCAATATCGATTCCAAAACATCCATGGCTTTGTTGCGATCAAACTCCGCGCTCTGTTGGGCAACCATTTGCAAGCCGGAATAATTGTCAACCACGCTGTGAAATCCCTTTGAACGATTCCATGTGTTGTTATCGCTGACTAACCCAAGTAACTCCACGTACTTTCCCTTTTTGTTCATGCGCCGCACGAAATATTTCCCCAAAGCAACGCAGCCAGAATAGTTATCGGAGAGAATTTGCGAGGTTGCACCATCAATAGTGTTTACCTCACGATCCATACAGAAAACCGGCACTCCTGCCTCCTTCGCCCTTTTTACATTGGCGACCGAACCTTCTGCATCTGTCGGATTAAAAAGTATTGCACCATAACCGGAAGCCAAAGCATTTTCAAAATGTTCGGTTTCGAGTGCAGTGTTGTTCTGCGAATCAAAAATTTTCGCCTCGTACCCGTACTGCTGCGCCTGCGCAGCGGCTGTCTGCGCCAAAAACACAAACCATGGATTGTTGAGCGTTGAAACCACAATGGCAACTTTCTTTGGACCATCCACTGAAGCATTACGGCTTTTGCAACCACAAATAAAAATGGCTACAGGCAGTAATAAATAATATGTCTTAAATGGCCTGGCCATGCTAGCTATTTGATTTTTTCAGTAGTCTCAATGCAGTTTCACTCAAGCCGGCACCCGTCATTCCATAGTGGGCAAATATTTCATTTTGCGAACCTGTCACTGTGTATTCATCCGGGATACCAACAATCTTTAATGGATTCCTGTGTCCTTGTTCCATCAGGAAAGCCGCACAGGCCTCTCCCAGTCCGCCATATATCATGTGTTCTTCAACAGTGATGATCGGCTTACCAATTGCAGCAATCGAGCTCAGCAATTCATAATCGAGTGGCTTAATAGTGTGCATACTCACCACCGTTGCCTGGATATTATACTTTGTCGCTAATTCGTGTGCCGCTTGCAGCGATGGATGCACGGTTTCACCGGTTGCGATAAACGAAATATCATTTCCTTCCCTGATGACCCGCCCCTTTCCAAATTCAAACCCGGGTCCGCCATCAGCATTTAGCGCAGGCATTACTTTCTTGCCAAACCTTATATACATCGGGTGATTGAATTGAGCTGCCTTTCGAATCGCCTGCTCGGTTTCAAAATTGTCAGCTGGTGCAACGACGATCATATTGTTCATCGCACGCAAGACCGCAAAGTCGTGCAGGCTATGATGAGTAGTACCCAACGCACCATAACTTACACCGGCGCTGATACCAATCAGCTTTACCGGGTTATCGGAATAGGCCACATCGTTCTTGATTTGTTCCAATGCACGAGCGGTAAGGAAACAAGCGGGAGAAACGGCAAATACTTTTTTGCCAGTTGATGCCAGTCCAGCAGCAACACCCACCAGGTTCTGCTCCGCAATTCCGATTTCAACAATCTGTTTTGGAAATTTCTGTCCAAACGCCGTTAGCTTTCCCGAGCCGCGGGAGTCGCTTGTTACCACCAGGATATCCCGGTCAGTCTCCGAGAGCTGCTGAAGCGTAGCTGAAAATACATCCAGGTTTGTCCTGGCCGCCTCAACTCCCGCTTCTATATTTACAATTGAACTCAAAATTGAAAATTGTCAAATTAAAAATCATCGGGAATGGTGGTCATAGCGCCATCCAATTCTGTTAGTGCTTCCTGGTATTGCTCCGCACTTGGCACGCCGTGGTGCCACTTTGTTACATTCTCCATGTAGCTGACGCCCTTGCCCTTTACAGTATGTGCTATAATAAGACTAGGCTTGCCATTGCTGAAAGGAAGCTCATCAAATGTTTTTTTCAATGCTTCGATGTCATGACCGTCAACATGACGAGCGGCCCAGCCAAAACTTTCAAATTTTGCATCGATGGGTTCTGTGTTGCAGACTTCTGCAACAGGACCTGTAATTTGCAATTTGTTATTGTCGATGATGGTACATAGGTTATCCAGGCCATAGTGTGAAGCCGTAAGAGCAGATTCCCAATTGGAACCCTCAGGCAATTCCCCATCTCCCAGAAGCGTGAACACCCGGTAATTTTTTGCATCAAGCTTGCCCGCAAGTGCGATGCCAACACTGATTGGCAGTCCATGACCAAGCGCACCCGTATTTTGTTCTACGCCTTTAACCTTTTTTGTGGGGTGACCAATGTAGTGCGACTGATATTTGCACATTGTGGCCAGGTCAGACTCAGGGAAAAATCCCTTGTCTGCCAAAACCACGTATAACGCCTCCACGGAATGCCCCTTGCTTTGGATATATCGGTCACGATCACCCGAATTGAAATTTGCGGGATCAACTTGCAGAACATGATTGTAGAGCACATTCAGGATATCGATGCAAGAAAGGCTTCCACCCGTATGCCCTGCATTGGCATGGTAGATATATTTCAAAATATTCTTCCTGTATTCTATCGATTTCTTGACTAAATCCATCTCACTTATTTTGAATTGTTGTGGGAATAAACTTCCCAGCCCATGTAATTCCCTAATGCCTCATTCAATATGCCTGCAGTCTTGGACGCATTCATCACCACGTGGTGTTCAAATCCATTCTTGCATACAAATTGCATGAGAGATTGCAGCTGGTCAATTTGCGCTACTGCCCTGGTTCCGAAAGTATTTAACGGGTCATCCGTTAGCCTGCCTTCTCCCACATAGGCTTTGATCACACCCCTCGTATCGTCGGTACTGATTCGTCCATAAGTTAATGGTGAAGCAGGGGTACGACCGGCAAGCGCACCAAATGTATTTTCTTCGCCAACGGATGTTCCAATGATGGGTGCGGTGCTAATCTCGATGTCAGGCAAAAATGACTTTGCCCAGTTGCCGCAATGGAAGAGCACAACTTTTTCGTCATCATCGGCATAATTATTATTCCAATCCACAAGTGCACTTGGGGATCCGGAAGCGAGTTGCATGGCATACATACTAAGTGTACCTGTTACGTCAACTTCGCAGGCACTTGGCAACATGTTCTCGCTCATCATACTCATACTCGTGCACACGTTACATCCGTAGTTCTGTTGTAAGGAAGTCCAACATTGAATGGCAGTGGCGTCGAGTGCGTATTCATCCATGAATTGTTTGAGCGCAACATCGAGCTTTGCGATTTGCGTCAATTTTTCTTCAGGCGTCCGACCTGTTGGCGAATAGGACCGAATCAGGTCAATTCTTTCTTTTACGGTTTTATCATCGTTACTAAGTCGATTCGCTTCGCCCAAAATTTGCGATAGATCCACCGTGACAACCGAGATACCATTTCGCTGCAATATCTTTTCGCTGTAACGAACTGTGTTAAACGCCCCTGGCCTTGCACCGACAGCTCCAATTCTCACTTTTCTCAATCCGTTCACCACGCGACAGGTAGCAATAAAATTATTGAGATCGGATGCGAATGTGGGATCGGATGGATGTACAACATGACTGGTTGTAAGTGTGAATTTGATGCCGTATTGATAGAAATTATTGCACACGGAAATTTTACCGCACCAGGCATCTCTTCTTCTGGCAACATCCATTTTATTCAAATCATCCGGATATGCCTGTACCAATACAGGTACATTGAGGTCGGCAAGTTTGATCGTATCGGCTACGCCTTTTTCGTCTCCAAAATTTGGAAGCACAACCAGGATGCCTATGATCTCTGTTGCAAATTTTCTGAACAGCGCTGCACATTTCTCGGCATCTTGAAAGGTCTCCACACCTCCCAATTTTGTTTGCGTTTCATCAAGCATGACGGGCTTCACGTTTGATTTTTCAAATGCGGCCAAAAGATCAGCCCGGCACTCTCCCACCAGTTGATCGGGGAAAAAATCGCGGTTACCGATGATAACGCCGAGGGTTATTTTTTCTGAATTATTTTTCATGTTCGTTGTTCGCGATGATTAATTCGATTTCGTGATCCGAAAAGACCTGGCGGTGCTTCTCCTGGATGTCGGGATCCGTAATGATATAATCGATGAGGGAAAGTGCGCCCAGGCTGGCCAGAGCGGTCTTCCCGATTTTCGTTGAATCTGCAACGAGATACCTGTTTTCTGCTGCTTCAATCATGGCCTTCTTCACCACCAGGTCGCTGATGCTGGGGTAAGTAAGGCCGGCTTTAAGTGAGATGCCCGCAGTTGCAAGAAAAAGTTTTTGAACGTTGAGGCCTTTGAAAAAATCGGCCGCCTTTTGCCCGGTGAGAGACAGTGTCGGCGGTTTGAATTCACCCCCGGTAACAATGACTTCAATGCCCGGCTCGGCGCCGAGCATCAATGCGATGTTGAGTGCATTGGTGATCACCGTGAGTTGTTTCATACCGCGTAACTTCTTGGCGATTTCCGTCGTGGTTGAGCCGGAGTCTAAAATGATGGTGTCACCGCTCTCGATGAATTCGAGACATTTCTTTGCGATCATTTCTTTCTTATCCAGATTCTCCTGGTGGGTTAGCGTGAAGCCTTTCACCTGGTCTGATACATCTTTCAAAAACGCGCCGCCGTGTTCACGAACCACCAAGCCTTCTTTTTCCAGCTTTTCCAGGTCCTGCCTGATGGTGACTTCTGTTACCTTGAAGAGTTTGGCTAGCTCCAATACTTTGGCAGATCCATCTTCCTGGAGGAGCTCATATATCTTATCGCGTCTATGGTTGGCGAGCATAAAAAAGGAAAAATTCGAAACTTTAATACGAAAGTAAACGAAAATAAACGAAAACAAAGGAAAGAGTTATCAACACTTCCTTCACCAGCTGCGCATCCCAGAATCGCACACAAAGTGTAACATAAACGAACTATTTCGTATAACTTTCGGTAGTATATTATTGAAAATCAACTTTTTACAATCCGGCATGTTGTTAGAGTGTATTCGCCGGGGATTCCCACTCCATAAATTACTATAATCTCCGAATTCTTATGCTGAGAAGCTATTTTATCACTGCCTGGCGCGGACTACTGAAAAACAAGACTTATGGCGCCTTAAATATTTTCGGGTTAGCCACTGGTCTTGCCGTTGCGCTCATCATTGGGTTGTGGGTACAGCACCAGTATTCTTATGATAAATTTCTTCCCGAGTACAAAAAGGTTTACCAGGTTTGCCGCAATTATTATGGTAATGGCGATACAGCAACTTATGGTGGCACATCATTAAAATTAGCGACGATACTTCGAAACCAAATTCCGGAAATTCAATACCTCGCCGAAACAGATGGGTTTGGTATGCACGGCCTGATGGTGGCCGATAGAAAATTTTACATCAATGGTGGACAGGTCGGAAGTGATTTTCTTAAAATATTTCAATTTGAATTATTAAAAGGGAATATCAACTCAGTCTTAAGCAACCCATTCTCCATCGTCCTTACCCAAAGCACCGCAAAAGCATTGTTTGGAAATGAGGATCCTGTTAATAAAATAGTGCGCTTTGACAACAAGCATGATTTAACAGTAACGGGCGTTTTAAAAGACATTCCCCCGAATTCAACATTACAATTCGATTATCTCGTACCCTTCAGTTATTTGGAATCTACAGACAGCTGGGTGAAACTGGCGCGCACGAAGGGTTTCGGTTGGACAAACTTCATGACCTTTGTAAAATTAAAACCGGGCATTACTTACGACCAGGTTGCACTAAAAGTGAGGGATCTGCAAAAGACAGAAACGGACAACAGCATGTCCATGACCACGAATATTTTGTTGAACCCCATCTCAAATTGGCACCTCTATGATAAATTCGAAAATGGCAAAGCAGTAGGCGGTTTCCTGGAATATGTCAGAATTTTCGCGATCATCGGTGTCCTCGTATTGCTGATTGCCTGCATCAATTTCATCAACCTTACTACAGCACGGTCAGAAAAAAGAGCAAAAGAAGTTGGCATTCGAAAGGCGATCGGATCACGGAAAACGCAGCTGGTGTTTCAGTTTCTCACCGAATCCATACTATTAACTTTCATTTCATTTATATTTTCGGTTATTCTTGTTGAGCTGGCGTTGCCGGCTTTTAATTCACTCACCGGTACAACAATTGATATTCCTTTGGGTAACTATAAATTCTGGTTGATTGTCCTGGGTTGTGTTTCAATCACCGGCCTGCTTGCAGGCAGCAGACCAGCATTCTACCTTTCTTCTTTTGAGCCGGTGAAAGTGTTGAAGGGAAAAATTCAAATGGGCAGAGCAGCAGCTTTACCTCGAAAGGCGTTGGTAGTATTGCAATTCAGTTGTTCCATCGCACTTATCATTTGCACATTCATCATTTATCAGCAGGTACAATATGCAAAAGACAGGCCCTCCGGTTATGACATGAACAGATTGATGATTACCGATGTGAACACGGACCTCCGCAACAATTACACCGTTGTTAAAAACGAACTTTTGGAGAAAGGCATTGCCGACGCCGTTACAACGGCATCTTCCAGTGTGAGCACGGGTGGTAACCACAGGGACGTTGATGATTGGCAGGGCAAACGACCAGGTGAAACCGTAAACATGGGCATGGTTAGCGTGTCTGACAATTATTTCAATACGCTTGGAATGAAGATGAAAGTAGGCAGGGATTTCTATGGTCGCGGTGATTCGCTAAATGTTATATTCAATGAAGCGGCTGTAAAACTGCTGCGATTGAAAAATCCCTTGAGCCAAACCATTACCTGGATTGATACGAGATTCAGGATCATCGGAATTGTCAAAGACGCAATGCTCACCTCCCCCTTTGCTCCAGCAGATCCAACCATATTTTTCTATGATCCGAACCCGCAGGGCGTTATGATGTACAGGTTGTCGCCACGCATCAAAACGCAGGAGGCAATTTCAAAACTTACATCCATTTTCAATAAGTACAATCCTGCCTATCCTTATACCTACACTTTTGCCGATGATAATTACGCTGCCAAGTTCAGGCTCGAGATATTGATTGGAAAGCTTTCCGGGCTGTTCTCTACGCTGGCCATCTTCATTTCCTGCCTTGGTTTGCTGGGCCTGGCTGCCTTCACAGCTGAACAACGCACAAAAGAAATTGGAATACGCAAAGTGCTCGGCGCTTCCGTTCCGCAGGTTTGGCTTTTGCTTTCCAAAGATTTCATTTTGTTGGTTTTGATCAGCTGCCTGATTGCGTCGCCAATTGCGTTTTACTACATGCACGAATGGCTACAGCATTATGATTACCGGGTTACGATTCGGCCAATTGTGTTTTTGATCGCGGGTCTTTCAGCAATTGTGATCACAATTATCACGACAAGCTTCCAGGCAATCAAAGCTGCCGTCGCGAATCCGGTATCAAGCCTTCGCTCAGGGTGAGACTTTACAACCGATCGACCGTCGAATTAGTCAATTCATACACAGATTTCCGTTGTTCAACCAGTTCAATTTATTCCTGAACTTCTTTTATTTAATTTCAAGCTTTATGAAGAATATAAGACTCAAAATTGTATTGATTTCTTTGGCATTTTTTGTGATTCTGGCGTCCTGCAAAAAAGATGATCAGACCATTCCGCCACCGCAAGAACCTCTGGCAAGGAAAATATTGCTGAAAGATATCGTGATGCCCCATCTTCCTTCGCCTTATTATCACTTCGAATACAATAACGACAGCGTGTGCGTGAAGGCCAATTTCGCCTCCGGGTATACGATCTATGATATACTTTATTCGGGCGATAAAATCAGGGAGATGCGCAATAATATTATTGTGAACCATGATACCCTGAGATACATTTATGATAACACCGGGAAATTATCTTTGATCAAATTTATCAATCAAGAAAATGTCAATTACCGGCAGGCAAAATTTACGTTTGACGGATCGTCGATAAACAACATTGAGTGGGATTTGCTATCGAACACCGGTGATATAACCATCGATCGCAGGCTAAGTTTCGAATTTTACCCCGATAGAAATGTGAAATCAATAGAGGATCATCGGTATCCCCATGCCGGACTACCAGAAAGCACCAGCATAACAACCTATGAAGGTTACGATAGAAAAATTAATGTGGATGATTTCAGTCTCGTCCATGACGGCATACACGATCACTTGTTTCTGTTGCAGGGCTTCCGTTTACAAAAAGGTAATCCCGCTAAAGAAACATTGGTAACAAACGGCGTAAAGTACTACACAGTAGACTATAACTATAGCTATAATCCCGATGGCACCCCCTCAATCAAAAATGGAAGTCTTTTGTTTTACAGCGGCACCGACTCGGGGAAAGTATTTAACGTGCAGACCCAATATTCCTATTATTGATAAATCATTTGTCGGTCTTTTTCACCCATACTCTGGTTTATCAAAACATTGACATTGCTACCAGACGAACGTGCCAACCGCGCCACCATTAAGGCTTATAGAAATATCACGGTTATTGTGTCGAACGACGAAGGATTGAGTTGTGGAATCCTCATTTACCACAATTAATGCTTTCCTGCCATCGGGTGTTTTGAATGCCACATTGGGCAGATTTTTCAAAATGCTTGAGGCAATCCGAGTGGACCCGGGCCTTGCAAATTTTGCCGCATGAGCAATAATATAGTATCCGGGATTCCTTGTAACCTGGTTTCCATCAATGGTTACAGCGCCCAGGCATTCGGTACAACCTCCGGGTGTATGTGGTTCGAGCTTACTGTTTGAAGAAAGGTTCCACTCCAGCACATTTTTGCACCAGTTCCTGGGCCCCCCGATGACCAGGTTTTTTACATGCCACACGAGGTCTTCTTTTAATTTGCCTGGCGAACCGATCCACTGTTCTGTGAAGTATAGATTCTTTTGAGGGAATTTTTCATGTACCTGCATTAATGAATCAATGGTGCCGCCATACAAATGAAACGCTGATCCGTCCACGTATTTAGCCGCTTCCGGATCTTTCAAAATAGTGAGGGGGTAATCAGGCCTGTCGGCATTGTGATCGTACAAAATGATCTTGGTTGTAATGCCTGCCTTTTGAAATGCGGGACCCAGGCTTTGTTTGATGAATGCAGCCTGCTCCAGCGGCAACATAAGCATGCTGGGATTATTGCCGGGATGCAGCGGCTCATTCTGTATCGTAATGGCATCAATGGTAATCCCTTCTGCTTTCATCGCCTCGATGTATTTCACGAAATATTTCGCGTATGCATCATAGTAAGCCGGCTTGAGGCTGCCCCCGATTGAACTGTTGTTCGTCTTCATCCAGGTAGGCGGAGACCAGGGTGAACCAAGGATTTTGATGGTTGGATTGATTTTTAGTATTTCCGTAAGTACCGGGATAACGTTTCTCTTGTCAGGCGTCAAACTGAATTTATCCATATTCGCGTCTGTTTGGCCTGCGGGAAGATCATCGTATGAAAAGGGCAGTGAATCAAGGTCAGAAGCGCCGATGCTGATTCGCAGGTAGCTGATGCCAATATGATCTCCGTCTGTCGCAAACAATTCATTCAGCAGGTTCGCCCTGGAGTTTGCGGCCATTTGATGGATATGTTGCGCGCTACCCCCCGTGAGGCTAAAGCCAAAACCGTCCATCGACTGATAGCTTTGTCCCTCATCAATCGTGATCACTTTTCCCGCATTGCCTGCGTTTCCAAAATTCAATGCCAGGTTTTGCTTTTGAAACAAGATTGATTTTCCCGGATCGGTAAGCCAAAATTCCACATCGCTTTTAACCGGGGAATCGTTACCAGCGTTTTCGGCGGAATTTTTTTTGTTGACGCAGGCTAACTGCAGGCACAAAATGGCAGCTATGAAAATAATTGGTTTCATAGCTTGAAGTTAGCCATTTTGTGATTTAGATGCAGATCTTGTAAGGCCTCACAGAGCAGGCATCATTTATGTTTTCTAGCTTTCTCGTCGATCGCTAAATCATTAATGCTGGCATACCTTTTCCGCATGAGTCCGTCTTCATCAAACTCCCATAACTCATTACCGTAGCTGCGAAACCATTGCCCGGTATGATCATGCCATTCATATTCAAACCGCACAGCCATCCGGTTTTCACGGAAACCCCAAAGCTCCTTTTTCAGCCTGTACGCCAATTCCTTTTCCCACTTCCTTTTCAAAAACGCTTTCACCTCTTCCCTCCCATTAATAAATTCCGTTCGGTTTCGCCATTCCGTGTCAATACTGTAGGCAAGTGAAACTCTTTCAGGATCTTTTGTATTCCAGGCATCTTCTGCCATTTGAACCTTCAACAATGCCGTTTCCATTGTAAATGGCGGCAGCGGAGCTTTCTTATTATCGCTTTTCATATTTCAGATGTTTATTGGAAAAATCATAGTGACCTTGAATTTCAAAAGCCACTACGAAAAAAAGGAGCTCTAGGCTGCCTGCGCGATCGGGAAATCAATAGGAACCTTGGTAAGATTGTGCAAATAATTCATTGCAGTTTTGTCGCTTACCTGCAGAATCAAATCCACTAAATTTTCATTGGTGTATCCCTGGAGGAAAAAGTCAGCAATTGCCTCATCACTGACATTTCCCCTATTCCTGGTGATGTCTGCGGCCAATTGAACCAATGCATTTAGCCTGGCATCGCTACTCATTCCTTTCCTGATGTCTAATAGTTGTTCCTCTGAAAATCCGTTAAGCTTTCCCAAAACGAGATGTGCACTTTGGCAATAGACACAGCCGTTCACCTGGCTTACTATAAGATTTACTGCTTCCTTTTCTTTGTTGGATAAAGTTGTCCTTGCATTTTGAAAGGCCAGGTATCGTGCTAACCCATTGTTTGAGTATGCAATAGTTGCATATAGATTCGGAACGAAGCCCAATGCCTTTTCAAGGTTGTCAAAAATTTCCCGATTAGTCGCTGATACCTGTTCCTTTGAAGGAACATCAAATACTGTTGTCATAATTTTCTTTTTTTGAATTTGTCTTTATTGACAAGACAAAGATGATATCGGCGATGCCCTTAAAAAATGGAGATTTGTCGCATTGTTTTGGACAATTTTCCTCACCCATGTCGTGGCATCAGTAAACTGTCAGGCACTTTAAGGCAAAATCCTTTCGTTCTTTTATGCCGTATTTTCAAAACAATTTAGCGCTTATGATTTCCTGCAAATTCCAGGAGTTCTCTCATGGAACTTCCTTTGCCATCAGGTTCGGCGTGAAGACTTTCAGGTAGTGCATTTGATCTGTTCAACCAAAATGTCGGATAGCCAAACCATTTTGCTCCCGCCATATCCCAACCGGCAAAAGGAACATACAAAATCTGATCCCTCGATAATTTTAATTTGTCAGCTGCCATCTGATATGCTTTTGGGCTTGGCTTATAGGTTTGCAGTTCATCAGTACTGATCACGTCATCAAAGTATTCATTGAGCTTTGAGTTTTGAATTCCCCGAAACAACATTTTTGTCGTCATGTTTGAAAGAAAGGCGATTTTCAGGTTTTCCCTTTTGATTTGCTGAAGCGCAGGGCCAACATCGGGCCAGGCCTGGATGCTTTTGTACGCACCCATGATCTGTTCTTTCATTGCCTGTTGAGGGTCAAGGCCACATTTCAGGAATGCAAAATCAAGTGCATCCAGTAAGACATCCCAAAAATTTTTATACTCGTGACCTAACGCTCGCAACCACTGATAAGTAAATTGACGGGACTGCCAGACCTCGATGATCTGCTTTGACTGTTCAGGAAAAAGCGTCTGAACCGCTTTTGATATTGGTTCCGGGTCAAATATGGCGAAGGCATCAAAAGCAAGGGCTTTTATGGTGGTGATATGCCGGGTCGATAACATATGAGGCGCTACTATAGTGCCAAATGCAGCCAGGGTGGAGGATTGTATAAATTCTTTCCGATTCATTTTCCTAAAGGTCCTGCTTTAAGAGAAGCATATCCCGAAGCATAACGCCGCTTTCCACGATTGGGGCCGGATAGTACTTCAAATAAAAACCTTTTCTCAGGTCATATTTGGAAAACCCGTTTTTTTCGTAAAACCGGATTAGCGCGGGGGAAACGGAGGGTGTACCAACAATAATACGTTTGAATTTAGCAAGGATGGCGATCCTCTTGATTTGATGAATGATGTGACTTCCCAACCCCTGGCCCTGCGCAAATTCCGAAACTGCGATATTCCTGATCTCCAGTTCCCGATCGCTAATTCTATATAAGGCAAAAACTGCGACTGGTAAGGACTCATTCTTTTCCTTAATTACATACACATCGCAATCATAAATATATTTTTGAATGACGGCTGTCGTTTCGTCTGCCAGCAGCAACAATTCATACGGCAGCTCGTCATGCGGTTGAAGCTTAAGTACTTTATAATGCTCGTAACTCATCCTTGGCCTTGCTCTATCTCCCGGGCGGGTGTTTTCTGTTATTTCAGATTCATCCACAAATTTGACAATTGCTCAGAAAAAATCTGCGTCAAAAAACCTATCCTGCCTTGACTTTTCACCGGGGCCCTTTTTTGTTGCCGCTTTGTAGTCTGATACCAACCAAAAAGCGAAAAGCACTACAGAAAAGCCCAGATAAAAGTAAGATGCAATAGTATCGCCAGAGGCTTTGAACCAGATTGAAATACCAACCAGAGCGAATGAAACCAGCAACTCAATTAATCCATGGATTTTTAGCGGTATGATCTTAAATACGCCACCTGGGAAATTAGTTGATAACGTAATGAGCAAGTGCACGGTTGCCAATAAATATGTAAAAAAGCTCCCAAAACTTTGAAATTGAAAAGCAATCGGGGAAATGAACAAGACCAATATTGTGATATAGTCCACTATAGCGTGGACTTCAGGAGATAATTTATTCATATTAAAAATTAGGATTCCGAAAGTAACGTAGCAAACCAAAAGCAATGGTCAGATAGGCGACAAACGACCTGTTTGTTACATGAACGGTATCAAATATTGTGTTCTAATTATCTCTTTGGATTAACTTTATTCTCCCATCGAAAATGCATGTCTAAGGTTCATTCGGAAGAAACAGAAAGGGAGGGTTTGCTTTCACACTTCACAGTGGAAAACCTGCAGGAAGCTGTCTTTTTCATCAGCTCCTTTGGAAAAATTATGCGGGTAAACGATATGGCTTGCAGAATGTCGGGCTATACCAGGGAGGAACTTACAAACATGTCAATTGTTCAATTAAACCCCACTCCCGAAATAGGCAATTTCCCTAAATACTGGCAGAGATTGAAAAGAGACAAAAAGCTGGTCTTTGAATCCAGACATCGTCATAAGACCGGCTATGAATATGAAGTGGAAATCTCGGGCAATTTTATTGAATATAAAGGAGAAGAATTTAGTTGCAGCATTGTTCGGGATATCAGAAAGAAAAACATAGAAGAGCAATTGCTTCGGGCAGTGTCGGAGGCGACTTCCGGGCTTACTGGTCAGGACTTCTTAATTGAAGTCACCAAAAACGTGGTAAAAATTCTCGGCTTGCAGTATGCATTCATTGTGGAATGCACAGACGAAACAAAGACCCGTTTTCGTACAATCGCTTTTGTGCATGGAGAAACTGTTCTGGATAATATAGAGTACGATGTAAAAGGATCTGCATGTTCGAAAATGTTAGATGGCAAGCCATTCTTCATGCCCGCCGGAGTTCAGGATAAGTTCCCAGGTGCGAAAGGCATTGAAGCATACATAGGAACGCCAATTATCAGTCCCTCCACCGGTCAACTTTTGGGTCATCTTGCTGCCACGAACACTACTCCGGTTACCGAGGAGAAAAATCAGGCGGCCATTTTAAAGATTTTTGCTGCCCGCGCTGGCGCAGAGATCGAAAGAATCAAAGCACAAAAGAAATTAGAACAGGCAAATGTAGAGTTGGCCAAACGGTTACAGGAAATCGAGGCTCTAAAAAACCAGCTGCAAGCGGAAAACAAATACCTGCAGGAAGAAATAAAACTGAATAACAACTTTGAAGAGATTGTCAGCAGAAGCAAGGTTTTTCATAAGGTTTTGCAGCAGGTTGAGCAAGTGGCGCCCACAGATGCCACCGTACTTATTTTGGGGCAAAGCGGAACTGGGAAAGAGCTGATTGCCCGGGCAATTCATAATATAAGTAATCGTAGCAAGCGACCACTTGTGAAAGTGAATTGCGCAACATTACCCGCTAACCTGATCGAAAGCGAATTATTTGGCCATGAGAAAGGGGCTTTTACCGGCGCTCTGGAGCGAAAGATTGGTCGGTTTGAACTGGCCGACGGGGGCACAATATTTTTGGACGAGATTGGAGAATTGCCAGTGGAATTGCAATCGAAACTCCTCCGCATATTGCAGGAAGGTGAATTTGAAAGGCTGGGCAATCCGAAGACGATGAAAGTGAACGTACGCGTCATTGCCGCAACCAATAGGCAATTGGAGGCTGCCATAACGAAAAAGGAATTTCGCGAAGACTTATATTATCGCCTGAACGTGTTTCCTATAAATTGTCCGCCCCTGAGAGAAAGGAAAGAAGATATTCCGATCCTGGTTAAACATTTTCTGAAGAAGCACGAGGGGAAAATGGTCAGGAAGATTTCAAATGTTGAGACAAAAGTGATCGATGCGCTGATGGAATACGACTGGCCGGGAAATATCAGGGAGCTGGAAAATTTGATTGAAAGGGCAATGATTTTGTGCCTGGGTAATACATTGGAGGCTGGTGACTGGCTACCGAAATCAACTGCGTCAAATGCGAACGGGGAGCAGAAAACTTTGCTAAAACTGGAAGAGGTGGAGAAGGAACATATCATCGGCACCCTCAGGAAAATGAATTGGAAAGTCAGTGGAGATAATGGTGCTGCCAGGATTTTGGGGCTTAATCCCACAACACT
>Ga0163163_10002342_pt1 | contig 16028 bp, 11 predicted proteins | sample S65metaG_FD_119766 | JGI IMG/M metagenome (GOLD analysis project Ga0163163, IMG submission 119766) | Switchgrass rhizosphere microbial communities from Kellogg Biological Station, Michigan, USA - S6-5 metaG | ecosystem: Host-associated > Plants > Roots > Rhizosphere > Soil | place: USA... | reverse complement strand
GTGTCGGCGTAAAGATCGGCCAATACTTCGTTCATTCCGCCGACCGCGGTGTTTAGCATTTGCTGAGTCTTGGCTTCATCCAATTTCAACAATACTGTCTCAGCCCAACCGGCATATTTCGCTTCTAACTCTAATGCGGTCCGATTGCCCGTATATCGATATGCATCCCGCAATCCGGCAAAAGTTTTATGTAAGGTGTACCAGGGTGACCACAGGCCATTCAGGTCGAAAAAACTGGAGCGAATGTTTCCCGCCGCTACTTCGGCGAATTTCTCGCGCAGCCCTTCCAGAGCGCCAAGGTAGCCGTCACCATTCTTGTCCTGGACTTCCTTCATTTCCTTGACGAGGTAATCTGCCCGTTCCTTAAAACGCACGTCACCGGTAGCCGCAAACATCATGGATACCGCAGACAAGTAATGGCCCGCAATATGACCGGTCAGATTCCGTCCATCACCATCCCAGCCTGAATAGCCTTCAGCCTTTGGTGTTAAGCCGGCACGCTTTCGGTAGTACGCCATCATCCGGTCAGGCTCTAGCTTGAGTAGATATTCTGCGTCGAGATCCTGGGCATGCTTCAGTGGGCCACTGGAGAGTCGCACATCAGATAATGGCAGTGGTCTGGCAACATCGGGCACAGGGCGTTTGAACTGTTGGCCCAGCAATGCCGATGGATAACTTAATGTTAGAAGAAGTAAGAGCGGGATGGGTAACGTCGATGTTCTCGCCATTATTGTCAGGCCTTCTGTCATTGATCTCCATAGCCGTTTGGATGCGAGCGATGCCAGTTCCAGGCACTTTCAACTATTGACTTGAGATCCGGAAATTGCGGCTTCCACTTCAGCAGACTCTTCGCCAGCCCGGCGTTGGCCACAAGTCGGGAGGGGTCTCCGGCGCGAGCCGGCTCAATTCGAGTCGGTATCTCGTGATTCGTAATCTCGCGCGCCATCTGGATCACTTCCATCACAGAATACCCCTGCCCGTTGCCCAAATTTATAAACTGCGAGTCACCGCCCTTTCTCAAATGCTCGAGCGCGAGGACATGAGCCGAACCGAGATCCGTCACATGAATGTAGTCACGAATCGCAGTCCCGTCAGGAGTTGAATACTTGTCGCCGAAGACTGAAACGAAATCACGTTTACCTGAAGCAACAGCTAACACATTCGGAATCAGGTGCGACTCCGGCTCATGATCTTCACCACGCGTCCCGGTCGCACCGGCAGCATTGAAGTAGCGAAGCGCGACAAACTTGAGACCGTAAGCGGCGTCATACGCTTTCAGTATTTGCTCCATCATAAGCTTGGAGGTGCCGTAAGGATTTGTCGGATGTTGCGGATGATCTTCATCGATCGGAACGCGAATCGGCTCGCCGTAGGTTGCGCAAGTTGAAGAAAAGACAAACTGACGGACACCAGCATCAAGCAAAACGTCTAAGAGTCCGAGACCACTTTCAACGTTCTTAGCAAAATAGAGTTTGGGTTCAGACACAGATTCGCCGACGTAAGCTAGCGCCGCGAAATGAATACAAGCATCAATTCTGTGTACGCTACAAATCTGCTGGACCAACGCTCGATCGCCGGTGTTGCCTTGATAGAACGGAACCTTAGGATCGACTGCATTGCGGTGACCACGAAAGAGATCGTCAAGTACGACAACGTCTTCGTTCTGGTCGCACAAGAGTTCTACCATCACACTGCCGATGTAACCGGCGCCACCTGTAACAAGTACGGCCATGACATAACTCCCTGCCCAAAATATTCTGGAATAGAACTGGACTTTAGCATCAGGATATTCGGCTGACCAGTCGACGGGTTAGCGTGACAAGAAACAGAAGAAGCATTAGTCGTATTAAGTCGGGGTAGAAACTCTAAGCTGATTGTTTCCGAGTCAATTCCTGAGAAGTAAGAAGTTCATTCAGTTCGGCATATTGGATGATGTGCGGAAGGGTGCCCTCGCCCGGCTTTAATCGCCAAGCCTACTAAAACACCGTAGAGCCAAGGTCAAAAGACCGATGGTCTGATCAATGATCTTGACGTGGCTCTCGATAAATCGGTAAAGAGAGTCATCGTCTTTATACTTCTCTACTGAGGATCACATGCCGACACCAAGGACACGCCTTTCTCTGATAACTATCCTATGCCTTTCCAGCATTGTCTTAGTTAGCCTGCTCCTATTGGAAGGACAGGAAACTACGGCAGACGCCAGCGCCTCAACTGTGGGTCCCTCTGTTACAGTTTTCTCAAGCACGCGGAATGATGTTTCTGAACCTCTTCGTTACGCGTCAAGAAAAACAGCCCTTGTTCAAACCCAGCCTATTCCTGACGCTACTCCGACCCCCACTCCAAAAATGACGCCAGTCACGCGGGAGTCGGCGGCAGTTGAGCAAAACCATCAAGGTACTCGTTCGCCCGCCACAGTCGTTGAAAGCTTCGATGGTTTAGGCTCTGGCTTCGAAGGACCGCAGGGTAGAGCCAATTTACGTAACCCTTCGGATAACACGCTTGCAGTTGGACCAGATCACGTGGTCCAAATAGTGAATACTCGCATGGCGATCTTTACGAAGAAAGGAAAACGGTTTGATTCGACTGGTAAAGTCTTGATGGGTCCAGTTGTAACGCGCTCACTGTTTTCCGGATTCGGGGGCCAGTGCGAAGCTCGAAATAACGGCGACGCTGTTGCGCGTTACGACCAACTGGCTCGGCGATGGCTCATCGTGATGCCCATCTTTGCTCGTGGCCCAGTTCGACCCGACCAGCCACGCGTTGGCGTATCCGGAGAACCAGCTGCACTGAGCCCACCGGGACAAACTAATCAACCCGGTTCACCAGCAAAACTTGCGCCCCCGCCCGTGCCAAACCCGGCTGACCCGAATCGTGCTGCCGCAGCGACCGCCGGCGAGGGTCCGTACTCTATCTGTTACGCCGTAAGCGTTAGCTCTGATCCCATGGGGGCTTACTATCGGTACGAATTTCTTCGTCCATTCTTTCCCGATTACCCGCGACCAGCGGTCTGGCCAGACGGTTATTACGTTCCGACCAGCACAAGTGATGACATTATCCAGAAGCATGCCTGCGTGGTTGATCGCAACAGCATGCTGAAAGGATTGCCGGCAACCGAGCAGTGTTTTGTAATTGATGGCGTCAACTTCTTGAACAATGCGGATCTCGACGGCTTTGGAGTTCCACCACCAGGCGCGCCTAACATCATGGTCGCAGCGGGGGGCGCCCAACTGAAAGGCATTCTTGAGGATGACAAGATCTTTTACTGGAAATTTCATGTTGACTGGAAGACACCCGAAAATACAAAACTGGACGGTCCATTTCCGATCACGGTGGCCCCCTATCAATATCTCTGTGGTGGGCAGTTGACTGATTGTGTTCCGCAGCCGGGAACTGACAGACGTCTTGATTCGCAGGGTGACAAGATTATGGCGCGCCTGGTCTATCGTAAGTTTAGAGACCATGAAAGCATCGTCGCAGTACACTCCGTAAACACCTCAGCGGCATCGGGTGGTGTTCGCTGGTATGAATTCAGGTTGAATAAGAAGCGCGAGCCGACGCTATATCAACAAGGCACTTACGCCCCGGACAGTGGCTTTCGCTGGATGGGAAGCCCGGCTATCGACCGTTACGGGAATATTGGTATTGGCTATTCATATGGTGGTGAAAAGGATTTTCCTGGACAACGATTTGCCGGTCGCGTTGCGAGTGATCCGCTGGGCCAGCTAACAGTAAAAGAGACTGTGTTGGTTCAAGGTGAAGGCGTTCAGAATGTCATGCGCTGGCAGGACTACACCCAAACTGCAATGGATCCGAGCGACGACTGCACAATCTGGTATGTTGGGGATTACGTTAAAAAAGATGCTCCGTTCTACAGCAGTAGAATCGGAGCATTTCGGCTGCCAGGCTGTGCCTCAACTCGATAGATCAATCCTTTGAGACTTGTCCGTCGACGAGACGCCAGATACCCAACGGGTTACCATCCTTCAGTTCATCTGGGAGAACAGTATCTGAAAAGTCCTGATAACAAACCTGTCGCGTAAATCTAAAGATCGCCCGAGTGCCAACTGACGTCGAGCGTCCATCGGACGTAGCCGGATAAGGTCCGCCATGGACCATCGCATGACAAACTTCCACTCCGGTCGGAAACCCATTGAAAACCAGGCGACCAGCTTTTGTTTCGAGCGCCGCAACTAGTTCAGCACTCGAGTTCATATCCTCACCGTTGGCGTGAATGGTTGCGGTCAACTGCCCTTCCAATTGGTCAAGTAACGTTAGTAATTCTTCCCGCGTCGTATACATGACAACCAGGGTTGATGGGCCAAACACCTCTTCGCTCAGCTCTGGATTGGCCAAAAAATCTTTTGCACTGGTGAGAAACAAGGCTGACTTTGCGCCACACCCGTCTGATTGTCGTACCGCTGCAATTGCTCCGACGGTTTCGACTGACGTGCGCTGCGAACGTCCGACCACGCTTTGCTTATACGTCTGACTAATGCCCGGCGTGAGCATTGTTTGTTCCGGACTGCTACTCAACAGCTCACCCAGTTTCTCTACCAGTGATCTCGACTCGTCGGATTCAGCTAAAAAGATCAAGCCCGGATTGGTGCAGAATTGGCCTGCACCCAACGTTACTGAACCAGCGAGACCGGCTGCGATTTGATCTGCCCGATCATGGATTGCGCCCGGCAGAATCACCACCGGATTGATGCTACTCATCTCAGCATAAAAAGGGATCGGTTCAGGTCGTGAGGCTGCGGCATCGAACAAGGCACGGCCACCTGATCTCGAGCCCGTGAATCCCCCTGCCTTGATCAAGGGATGCTTGACGAGCGCAGTTCCGACTTCATTTCCTGATCCATACATTAGAGAAAAAACGCCTTCAGGAAGATCACAGCTTTGCACCGCTTCCATCACTGCTAAGCCAACTAATTCGGACGTTCCCGGATGGGCGTGATGCGCCTTAACGATCACTGTATTTCCCCCGGCGAATGCCGAAGCGGTGTCACCACCAGCTACAGAAAACGCCAACGGAAAATTACTCGCGCCAAAAACTACCACTGGGCCAAGTGGACGCAACAACGAGCGAACATCAGGCTTGGGAATTGGCTTACGGTCGGGATCTTTATGATCGATGCGCGCATCAACCCACGATCCTTCTTCAATCACATCGGCAAACAGTCGCAATTGGCTGCACGTACGCCCGCGCTCGGACTGAATGCGTCCCCCGGGTAAGCCAGTTTCTTCAGTCGCGCGTTGGACCAGCATGTCGCCAAGCGCTTCAATGTTTGCGGCAATCTGGCGAAGGAACTTAGCCCGGGTTTTTCCGCTCGTGCGCGAAAAAGAGGCAAAAGCCTGGTGTGCTAATTTTGCTGCCAGATCGACCTCAGCGGGATTCGCCGCATAAAAAGCAGGTTCAAGTGCTACTCCCAGGGTGGGGTTGAAACCAGTCAAGGTTTTATTTCCCGTGCTGCCCCTGGTGAATCCTATGATCGAAGTACCTTTTAGTTCCATTATGCTGATCTTAAAACGGCGCTCCTTCGCCGCACCCTTAGTTAAGCAATTAGTTAAGCAACCTGGGCTGTCGTTGTTTGAGAATCCGGGCGATTCGCTAGTGTCGCGCGAATAGTTTCTAATGCCTGCTCTAATTCGCTGCTCACTAATTCCATTCGTGGTGATCTAACTCTGGCCGAACCCATACCTACCTCTTGTTGGACCAACTTTATAAGTTGAACAAACTTTGGCACGGTATCCATGCGCAACAGCGGAAGAAACCAGTTGTATAACGTAATAGCCCGCTCGTGATCACCACTCATCGCAAAGTTGAACAAATCAACTGACTCTTTCGGCAGCGCATTGACCAGACCTGCGACCCATCCGGTTGCTCCCATGCCAATGCTTTCCACAATCGCGTCGTCAACACCTACCAGGATCGAGAGTCGTGATCCAATCAACGCCTTGATCGCTGTAACCCGCCGTACATCGGTGCTCGACTCCTTAACGGCATGAAAATTTTTATGCTCAGTCGCCAACTCTTCGATCTGTTCAGGAAGAAAATCCGTGCCGTAAGCAACGGGGTTGTTGTAGAGCATGCAGGAAAGCTCAGTTGCTCGGAAAACTGCTTCGACGTGCGCCTTCATTTCACGCCAATCGCTGCGATAAACATAGGGTGGAAGAACCATCAAACCCCGGCAACCTCGCCTGGCAGCTTTTTGAGCCAGGTCGACAGCTTCTCGAGTGCTGAGTGCCGCAATGGCGGCAACTACCGGAACTCGAGCCCCAACAGCGTCGATGACGGTGGACCAAATTTCGAGCTTTTCCTGATAAGTCAGCGTGGCGCCTTCACCAAGCGATCCCGGAGTGACGATGCCCGTGCAGCCATTATCAACCAGCCAGTTGCAGTGTGCCGACACAAACTTATGGTCCACATTGAGATCGGAATCGAAACCTGTTGTGATTGCAGGCATTACGCCTGACCAGTTCATACTCATGATGTGTTCCTCACATTATTAAGCTCTCAACTCTAACTGGCAATACGGGTGGCCGAACTGAATCTACATCCCAGTCAACCAGGAACTGCAAAGCGCCACCGCAAATACGTCCCTGACAAGGACCCATGCCACAACGAGTCTGCAGCTTTGCTTCACGCCATGAGCTGTACTTGCAAACCGTTTCGTATGGCACATCTTCACAGCGACAAACAATCGTATTTGGCCGGGGAAGATCCTTCAGTTCCTCGCGCAGCGCGAACGTCTCGTTGAGCTGGCTCGCAAAGCTAAGTTGCTTCTCGCGAAAAGCAAAAAGCTTCTTTGCTTCGGCGAGACGGCCAGTTGCAGCAAGACCAGCAATCTCACCTTCTACTAGTGACAGTTCGAGGCCACCTATTCCCGTAACCTCACCGGCGGCATAAACTTTGGAAATTGAAGTTTCCTGGAACTCATTAACCTGAACAAACTCATTCTTCAGGACGCAACCGATCAGTAAAGGCAATTCCAGGTTCGGGATCAGATGATACCCATAAGCCAGAAAGTCGCAGGAGATAGTCTCGAACCGACGTCCCTGCTTCAAGGTAACACTCGTCAGCTTGTCAGTACCCTGGGCAGCCACAGGCCAGCACCCAGTCGAGTATCTTAAGCCTTTCAGCGCTCGTCTCAACTGCAGTGCCTGGGACCTTTTTTTCGGCTGGCCCAACAAACTTAGTCCGAATCTGAGAAGCTTCGTGGCTTGAGCTTGTTCAGCTATCAGAACAATTTCAGCTTCTTGTTTTCTCAGATAGGCGGCAACGGCCAACAAGAGTGGTCCACTACCGGCTATCACAATCTTTTTGCCCGCAACCGAAAGACCACTCTTCACTAGAGCCTGTAGACCTCCGGCACCGACTACGTTTGGAAAGGTCCAACCGGGAAATGGTAAGAATCGCTCGCGCGCACCCGGGGCCAGCACCAATTTCGCGTACTTGAGCTCAACTACTCCATCATCCGTTTCTGCCAGCAACGTGTCGGAATTAATTGCCTGGAAAACACGAGCGTTATTTACAAACTCAAGCTTCGACACACGAATCTTCTCAAACCAGGCGGACGCTACCGACGAATCTGAGTGCTCATGCTGTCGACGCCATATTTGTCCACCTGGATTGGAATTGTCATCTACCACTGTTACTGACGGACACTCTTCGGCAGCACGACACGCGGCGGCCATTCCAGCGGGTCCCGCTCCAACTACAAGCACATCACAATTGTGCGTGAATTCAGCCATCGGTTTGAACGATCATTCCAGGACGACAGAGGGTTTGACAACTACGACAATGGGGAGAGCCGTCGATAGTTACTCGGCACTCAAAACAAATCCCCATTCCACAAAGTGGACCACGAGGTTCCCCGCTAACGGAACGGCGAAACGAACCAAACCCCGCCGTCAGTATCGCAGCCGCGACCGTGCTCCCCTCTGGCATGAAGAGCCGTTCTCCGTTAATGAGAATTTCGATTGCGTCGTCAGGCATGAACCTTGGCTGCGATTGTCCTCTTTGGTAGATAAGGCGCGACCGGGATGATTGATTGCCGCTTCAGAATTTGATCGACGAGCAAACGAGCAGTGGCAAGTGACGTGGTAATACCAAGACCCTCGTGACCGGTTGCCAGGTACAATTTTTCAAGTTGCGGATGTGGTCCAATCAATGGAAGTTTGTCTGGAGTTGCGGCACGAAATCCCGTCCAGGCTCGGACTGAAGACAATTTACCCAGACCCGGCAAATACTCGCGTGCTCGCTCTAGCATTCGAGCCAGAATAGAAGGTTCTACTTCCGACGTCTCGACTCCAAATTGTCGCGAAGATCCAATCAACAACTGGCCCGTCTTTCGCGGTTGGACATTAAACGCAACTGACTCTGAGGTCATCGAATGAGCACTCTTTAAATAACCCAATTCAACCAACTGATGGCGCGTAAAATTCGGGTAGCGATCGGTAATTAGTAAATGACCTTTTCGTTTCTTTACATCAAGTCCCGGCGTCAACAAAGTCGACCAGCTTCCAGTCGCGTTGACAATAATGCCGGCAGAAAGGTTCGAACCATTGGCCAAAATCATGCTGCCTGCCGTGATTGAGCATACTGAACTGCCGACAAAAATCGCTGCACCACGCGAACGGGCCCGTTGCACTAAGAAACGAGCTGCTGCCGGCGGATAGATCACGCTGTCGCTCAGAATTCTTAATCCGCCAACAAGCCCACGTCGCAAATTGGGCTCAGCATCACATAAGGATTGCGCGTCGAGGACTTCGACCGGCACGCCTCTACTCGAGTAAAACTCTTCCTTTCGTCTCACTTCCTGCATTTCGATCTCATCAGTTGCGACCCAGATCGTTCCGCACGGATCGTATTCGACTGATTCGGGAAGCTCGGCGCTCATTTCTTGCCAGAGACGTTGGGAATACTGGGTTAGCGCAAATTGGGCCTCGGAGTCATCCATCACGACCAGGTGGCCCATTCCGGCCGCAGTCGCGCCGCCGCCGATAATATTTGCTTCGACGACGGCTGCGGTCAGACCAGCCCGAGAGCACTCATCGAGACAAGCAGCTCCGACGATTCCGGCACCAATAATGATGACGTCGTAGGTCTGAGATCTCATTCGCGAATTCCCATGCAGAATGGATCACGTTCGTCCAGTATGAGATCAGCTTCCGAGGTTATGAACGCTGCACCTTTTATTCTCGGGTGGACCTTACCGTGTTCCAGTGAGATCGAAGCTTCAAATAAACTGCCGATGAGACTCTCTTGCTTCCAAATCTGACCTTCCTGAAGTTTACCGTCAGCGAAAAGACACGCTAGCTTGGCACTCGTTCCGGTACCACATGGTGAACGGTCGTAAGCTTTACCGGGACAGAGAACAAAGTTTTTGCTGTCGACGCCGTCAATCTCTGAAGGCACAAAGAGCTCCACGTGATCAATCTCGTGTCCGTCAGCGCCCTTAATACCAGCGTCGGCTAAAGCTTGTCTGACACTCCAGGTATAAGTAGTAAGAACCTCGAGATTTGCGAGCCTGAGATCCTGATGATGATCATTGATCAGAAAAAACCAGTTGCCTCCCCAGGCAACATCACCCGTCACCGGACCATATCCGGGAACATCGATCGTGACCGCTGAGGCCAGACGATAACTCGGAACATTTTCAACCTCTACTTGTCCGTCATGAAAAAGATGTGCTTTGACTATTCCAACGGGAGTTTCGATACGATGTACTCCTGGTCCAATCCGCTTCAGATAAGCCAGTGTGGCAATGACACCGATTGTTCCATGTCCGCACATTCCGAGGTAGGCGACGTTATTGAAGAAAATGACACCAGTGGCGCAGGTCTTGTCTACCGGCTCGCAAAGCAGGGCGCCGACTATTGCATCAGAGCCGCGAGGTTCGTTGACAACAGCAGAGCGAAAATCGTCAAACTCACTGCGAAATCGTTCAAGCCTGATCGCAAGGGTATCAGAACCCAGGTCAGGACCACCTTCAAGAACAACGCGCGTGGGCTCGCCACCCGTGTGTGAGTCGATAACTCTGACACGTTTAAAGTTTGATTGTCCCATTAGTGACAGATCTCCCGGTTGGCGGATTGTATCCATTTCGGGCGATTGAAGCACCCGAGTGCATCCGCAACTGAAATCATGTTATTTTTTACAAATTCCAGACAGGAGTATTAGCGTGACAAGGCGAGTTGAAAAAACCGAAGAAGAATGGCGCCGTGAGCTATCGCCAGAGCAGTACCACGTGCTCAGAGAAGCAGGTACAGAACGTGCTTTCACGGGAGCATACTGGGACAACCATGACGAGGGTGTCTACTATTGCGCGGCCTGTGGCGAGGAATTATTCAGTTCCGATGCAAAGTTTGATTCTGGTAGTGGATGGCCGAGTTTTCATTCACCGGTCTCGGATGAAAACGTTGCTGAGATTACTGATAATACTCATGGCATGGTACGAACTGAAGTACGCTGTAATCGCTGTGGATCCCATTTAGGACATGTTTTTAATGACGGTCCTCGACCGACGGGACTTCGATATTGTATGAATTCAGCAGCGTTAAAGTTCAACAAAGAGTGACGTGTTCGACCCACTAGCTCTTTAAAGTTCAGAGCCAAACTTTAGGCCAAACATTAAGGTTGGAGCGTCTAAGACTGGTTAAGGGACGACGGAAGACGAGGGAAACGAGGGGCCGAATCGGTCTAATTGATTGAAAACACAGCTTAAAAACCTCGTTGACACTGAGTTGCTGAGCGGGATAAACTTCAATTGCCCTCGTGGATGTCTAGCAGCAGCCGCGAACATAAAAAGAAAGGCCGCCTCACTCCCGGACATTCTTTCCGGTAATAAAGCAAGGAGCTACAAGATGAAACTTTTTTCAGCCGCGTTCATTATTGCGGTAGCTGCATTGGTAACTTTCGGACAAGCACCAACTCTTCGTATCGTTACCGAGAATCCTAATCTCCCGTCTGACCTTTTCTACGGGGACATCAAAGTTAAGCCGTTGCGCTTACGCCCAGGTACCAACACACCGATTACTATTCAGGATGCTGACTTTTATGTAAGCACGCAGTATGTCGACTTTCTAAGTCGTTTTCCGGATCAGAGTGGACTTAGTTTCTGGCAAAAGGAAATCACTGATTGCGGGTCGGATGGTAACTGTATCGAAGTCAAGCGAATCAACGTTTCAGCCGCCTTTTTCCTTTCAACAGAGTTTCAAAAAACCGGCTATCTTGTCTACAAGATGTATAAGGCCGCTTATGGCAACCTGCCAAATAAACCGGTTCCAATTCGTCGTGAAAACTTTATGCCGGACACTCGCGCTATCGGCAATGGCGTAGTAGTGGGAGCCCAAGGTTGGGAAGCACTGCTTGAAAATAATACAAACGCGTTTGTGCTGGCTTTCGTCCAACGACCTGAGTTCGTTGCTGCTTACAATGGGTTGTCGTCACAGGCGATTGTAGACAAGCTCGACAATAACGCTGGCCAGGTGCTCTCGAGCACTGAGAAAACCAACCTCGTTCAAATCCTCGGAGCAACTCCTACGGACGCGACCAAGCGCGCTCAAGTGGTGCGCGCAATCGCTGAGAATGCAAACCTGCATCAACGAGAGTTCAATTCGGCGTTTGTGTTGATTCAATACTTCGGCTATTTGCGCCGCAACCCAGACGATGCTCCTGACGGCAACTTTAATGGCTATACGTTCTGGTTGAATAAACTTAACAACTTCAACGGAAACTTTGTGTCGGCAGAAATGGTTAAGGCATTCATCGTCTCAAACGAATACCTTGCACGCTTTTAACGGCTAGAGTTTCAAAGTCCTTAACGGAAAAACCCCGCTCGAAACGGAGCGGGGTTTTTCTTTGGAGTGCGCCGTCCCGGCGGCGCTTTGTTATATCCAGGGCTTCACTGGGCAGAACCAAAACGCTGGCGATACTCGGTCGACACGAGGAACGCTTTCACCATCTCAGCATTTACAAAGTTCCCGTTAAAATTATTTAGCTTAGTCAGCCAGAAATTATAACCACTGTAGTCCGCATTCGGTGGAGAGTTTGGGCTGCGACGCAGATAACCAAAATACTGCATCAACACAAATGCCTCGTTGTACTCGGCATCTCGCAGTTTCTGATTTTCAGCTACCAGGCGTAACACTTGAGCACGCTTTGAGTTATCGGAGGGTGTTGAACCCAATAACGCTACCAGGTCTGCCGTCTCCGTTGCCGAGAGTACGCCATCGGCATTTGTGTTGAGCTTATTTACAAAAGCCGTCGCACTCAGTCCCAGAAAATTGTTTTGGAACTGATTAGTCTGCACCAAGGCAAGCGCATAATTCTGTTTATTCGCCTCTAAGAGTGCCTCCCAATTGGGCGCTCCAACCTGGACCCCTTTGCCGATCTGCTGAGTGTCGCGAAGGAATTCAGTAAAGCCAATTGGCACCGGAGCTCCCGGAAGATTACCAAAGGCAGCTTTATAAAACCGGTACACCAGGTAACCAGTCTCCTGGAATTCAGTCGAGAGGAAGAACGCAGCTGAGACGTTTATTCTCTTTACTTCAATACAATTTGGGTCAGATCCGCATACGGTTATCTCATGAACCCAGAAGTCTAAACCGCTTTGATCAGGCTCTCGGTTAAGAAAGTCGATGTAGTGCTGGCGTACATAGAAGTCAGGCCGATCAATCGGATTAATCGTGCCACCCTCGCTTGCATCATCATTAATCGTCAGCGCCGCCGTGGCTTGTGCTCCAAGTAGAGCACCCGATGGATTGCTCAAAGTGATTGTGAAAGACTGTGGCCCTTCGACAAACACATCATTGACAATCGGAACCACAATAGTTTTGGCGGTCTCACCGGGAGCAAAGGTCAAACGGCCAACCGTTGTCAGATAATCACACCGCGAGGAGGCAAATGCACTTGGGGCGGTGCATTCAAGCGATCCCGCCGTATCACTGGTGGCATATTCGATTGTTGAGACACCTGCCGTATCACCCGTCCTTTTAACGGCTACACTTAATCCGCTTGATGCCTCGGTAGTATTAAACGTGCCCTGGGTGAACTGAATCGTACTAACTAATGGCGTACGCGGAGTGAATGTTACTTCCTGCGCATTAGTCAGGCTCTTCGTAACGTCTTCTGAAGTGTGCGATGCAATCGGATAACCATCCGGGCCGCCTAAGCCAATTCCCACTGTGGGAAATAGATCCGTATTTCCGGCGCCATAACGAGTCTTCATCACCCCGTCTTCACGAAGTTCAATCTCGAAATTAACAGGACCTCCGCCGGTGCAGTTCGTTCCATCAAAATTACAGGGCACGCCCTGCCAGCGGAAAATTATCCGATTGGGATTTGAGAGCTGAGTCAAGTAGATGCCCGCATCCGCACGACTCGATTTTCTGAGATCCAAATCGTCCCAAAGACCGGCAATCATTTGATATGAGCCGAGCTTACCAGGAGACGAACTCGCGTCACTCGCGGTACCATCAAAACGGACTGGCGGTGGTGTCGAAAAATAGATACTTCCATTGGTTGAAAGTACGATCGTGGCGATATTGCTTCCCAAGAACGGGAATCCGAATGGAAGCAAGAATTCAACATTTGTGTCGTCGGCGTCGGTACCTCCGACCGGATTCAGTGTGCTGGTGGTTAAAGCCACCACCGAACCAACACTGGTCGTAAACGGATCAGCAAGTGAAACCGGGATACTAATCGGTAAATTGACTGCCGTCCCTGCGTTCCCGACATTGTCAAACTCTTGCAGTTGCAAAGTCCCGCTCGGATGACGAAAAGGAATGGTCACACTGGCGATTTGACCCACCCCTGAAGTTATAGGAACAACGCCCTTAAGCGGAAAAACAGCGTTAGTAACGCCGTCGATAAAATTCAACTGATAAAGCGAAGCTTGTCCTGCGGCACCGTCATCTCCTGATGCGGTCCAGCCCAGGTTTATCGTTCTGCCGTTTTGGGAATTGATATGGAAGTTGGTAACTGCGCCCGGAGCAACGTTGTCGGCTTCTGCGAGACTGGCAAAACTCGCGGCCACGTTCAGACGCCGTCCGGTCAGCGTTTTATCCAGCAAACCCGGCTGAATATCTCCATTCAATAACAGCAAATTTTTGACCTGTTGCACCGTTAAATTGGGATTTTGCGACCAGAGCAACGCAGCGGCACCTGAGACATGAGGCGCCGCCATAGATGTGCCGTTGAAAATTGAATAAGTGGACGCCGCATTCACGTCAGGAGGAGCTGGATTACAGGGCTTGGGTGCTGGGCCAGGATCACTACAATGAGGCGTCGTGCTCAAAATGTTGGTACCCGGAGCGCCAAGGTCCACTGAAGTCGCTCCGAAATGTGAGAAGTTCGAGGCCAACTGATCAAAATCATCTGTTGCCGCAACTGAGATTACATTTGCGACATTGAAATTTGATGGATAATGCGGCACTCGATCGTTGTCCGGTTCCTGCGTATCTTCATCACTGGTGTTACCGGCAGCGGCCACAAACAAGATACCTTGAGCGTTTAGGCCAGTAATCGCGGTTAGAAACAATTGACTGAAAGCAGCACCGCCAAAACTAGCATTGATGACTTTTACATTTGCTCCCTGCGTATGATTGCTGGTACTCCAGAGTTGTCGCATCTGGGCGGCGTAATTGCATGCTCGAATCGCATCTGAAGTATTGCCAAATCCTTCCTGGTCGAGAAACTTCAGTGACATCAAACTGACTGCCCAACTTACGCCGGCAACGCCTTTACTGTTATTTCCAACGGCTCCAATAATCCCGGCAACATGGGTGGCATGATCTTCGGTATCCGTGTGGCTGAAGATTGTTCCGTTGTTATCTACAAAGTTATATCCATTGATGTCATTTGTTATCGGAGGAAGCGCGCCGGGCGAAGGGTTGGTCCAAATATTGGCCGCCAGGTCCTCGTGAGCGATATCAATTCCCTGATCGAGAACACCAACTACGACGGCTCGATTTCCCTGTTGTGTGTTCCATGCTTGGGGAGCCCCGATGCGGGACATGTTTGGTTGATTTCCAAAACGTGGATCATTCGGAGTCAGAGTTGCGTGAAGGATGTAGTTTGGCTCGGCATAGAGCACATCCGGCTGACTCCGCAAGGCCGCCACTGCCTTTAATGTCTCGTTCGGGTTGACGCGAACGAGGCGCGCCCCCTCGACCAGGTCTGACACGTCTAAATCTTCAACCTGGGCCGAGATAAGATCTCCAGCTCGAGTCGACATCCTTTGTGCACCGGTCTTGCTTTTCGCAATGGATTCGCTGCGGTACTGAACAAGCACCTCACCCGGTTTAAAAGGGTGTCTGCTAATTTTTTTCGAGCGAACCACTGACGCCGGTTGTTGATCAGGTTGACGCCACGCACGAGAGACCAGAGGAAAGGCAGCGCCGGCAACTATAAGGATGCAGATAATGAAGGAGGAAAGCAGGATTAGGCGCGTGCGCCTCCCTTTTGTCGGAAAGAACGAGGGAAACATAAATACAGTTCTCCTGAGGCTTTTACCGAGGTTGCGGTTAATTTTCGGAGCTCACTTCGGGATTGGTTAAGCAGATGTGACCGACTGAAGATCCCGAAAACCTGATCGAAATGATAGCCCGGAGAATATATAACAAAAGAGGGTGCGGGATACAGCATAGAGAGGAGTTGAGAGGGGGTTTTTGGTCTGTTGGCTCTGGGCGCTATGATTTGAGAATTGATATCAATTGATATTTGAGAGTTGATATTTGATATTTGATATTTTGGGCCTGGGATATCGCCGTTACAGAACCACGAGCGCAGCGACTGAGTTACAGAACCACGAGCGCAGCGAGTGTGCGTCCTCGAGTGGCCAACACCGGTTTTGAGTCAGGCCCTCCAACGTTACAGAACCGGGAGCGCAGCGACCGCACACTCCTCGAGTGGCCAACACCGAGGTTTTGAGCACGCCCTCCAACGTTACAGAACCACGAGCGCAGCGAGTGTACGTCCCTCGAGTGGCCAAACACCGCGTTTGGAGTCAGGCGCTTCGCTTCTG
>Ga0163163_10002338_pt1 | contig 16032 bp, 14 predicted proteins | sample S65metaG_FD_119766 | JGI IMG/M metagenome (GOLD analysis project Ga0163163, IMG submission 119766) | Switchgrass rhizosphere microbial communities from Kellogg Biological Station, Michigan, USA - S6-5 metaG | ecosystem: Host-associated > Plants > Roots > Rhizosphere > Soil | place: USA... | reverse complement strand
GCTTCCATCCCATTGGAAGACCGAACGCGGCTGCGGCAGTTCCTCACTGCCAGGCGTCACCGATAGTCACTGGTTCAAATCGGGACAACTAATACATTGTCGGGCTGAGATCACAGCGTGACGTGAAGTCTTAACCGCATTCTGCTGATGATGAGTAGAGTGACGGGAGTTCTGTTTGTAATCCTGTGCTTGTTGCCCGGTGCAGCAATGGGACAGGCGCGGGCGTCCAGCTACGTTGCGATGGATAGCTGGGTGTACCCCGTGTTGGACAGGATGATTGCGCGGGGCGAAATGCAGAGCGACGGTAGCGCAATGCGACCCTGGACCCGAATGCAGATCGCTTCCCTGCTGATTCATTGCCGGAGTTGCGAAGGCGCAGAGTCGGAAGAACTACGACGCGAGTTTGCCGAGGAACTAGGCGGGACCAACAGCGTCCGCGTCGGATCGGTGTACGCCCGATCAGAGCAGATAGCAGGTCGGCCACTAACGAATGCCTTCGACTACGGACAAACTGTGGTGAATGATTTTGGACGACCGAATCGAGAAGGACAGAATTTCGTTGCTGGAATGGAGGCATGGGCGGACTCACGGTGGTTGATGAGCGGAGTTCGAGTCGAGTATCAGCAGTCCGGCGCAGCCTCAGATACGGCTGAGCGTGTGATTGTAGAGAGGATTGATGGCCAAATTGCGGCCAATCGCTGGGACACACGAGCCATTCACCGGGTTCGTATGCTGGAGGGCTACGCCGGTACGCGTGTTGGAAATTTCCAAGTATCGGTAGGGCGACAGGGTTTGCATTGGGGGCCGGGTTATTCGGGAGCAATGCTGATGGGCGAGAACGCCGAGCCGCTGACGATGCTGCGAATACGGAACGCGGAATCGTTTCGACTTCCGTGGATATTCGCGCACCTGGGTGACTGGCGCGGCGAGATGTTCGTCGGGAAGCTCGAGGGACATGCACAGCCATATAGTCCGTGGCTGCAAGGGCAGAAGATCACGTTACAGCTAACTCCGAACCTGGAGTTTGGGTTCTCACGAACAATCGTATTTGCGGGTGGCGGGCGCGGGTTGGCGACGAGTTTTGGCAGAAGTTTCCTAAGCGTGGGGAACAACATGTCCACCACGCCCGGAACGGCGGCGGATGTCGGCGACCGCAGAGGTGGATTCGATTTCCAATATCGGCTGCCGATGCTGCGGAATCACGTCACCCTCTACGCCGATTCATTTACCGATGACGATCCTTCCCCGCTCGCGGCTCCGCATCGCTCGGCATTCTTAAGCGGATTGTATTTTCCAACCTTGCCGGGATTGAACAAGATGGACTTGAGAGTTGAATCGGCATACACGGATGCGCCCGGAGTCAGAGGTGACGGTCGATTCTTTTACGTGAACGGTGGGTACACGCAGTCCTACACAAATGATGGACAGCTGCTCGGACATTGGGCCGGACGAGCAGGCAAGGCGTACCAGGGGTGGGCTACGTATTGGTTTTCGACAACGACGAAGGCCCAGTTTAACGTCAAAACTCTTCAAGTCTCACCGAAGTACCTGCCGGGAGGCGGCCGGCAGTGGGACTTCACGGGAAGATACGAAACGAGAATCCGGCGGACTACCGAGTTTGCTGTGAATATCCAGGTGGAAAAGTGGCGGTTGCCGATGTTGGAATCTGGAGTTCGCACTAATGTTTCTTTATCATTCCAAGCGACTTATCACCCGCATCGGCGAGCTCCCGCGAATTAACACTCCTTTAACACTTCTTCGGATTCTCATCACTAGAATCGTCGGCGAGTGGCAGGAAGCCTTTAAATCTGCCGCATCAAACTAATTGATGGCAATGCAAGCGACGATTCCGGGTCGAGTCCAGAAGCTGGCCAGTACGGAGATCAAGGCCAAGTCGGCGAAAGCATTTCTTGTAACCAGGGACGCTGTCGCGAATTTGCAGGAGTTCATTGAGGATTCCTCGCGCATGGCGTTTCTGACGGTGAAAGAGTGCGAGCGTGAACTGGATCAACTGGAACGAGAGATTGATGAGCAGCTTCCTTCGGCGATTACGCGGGTAGGTGAGCGAAAGGCGCGGGAGTTAGTCGCATGTCTACGGTTCATCACCGATCTCGAGCGCATTGGCGACTTGGTGTGGTGGATAGCGAAGCGTCTGAATGATGCACGACCGAAGCTGCGGGAACGCGACGCTGAGGCGCTGAAGCGAATGACCCAGTTGATAGTTTCCATGCTGGAAGAAGTTCATCGCGGATTCATGAATGGTGTTGTTGGTGCGGGACATGCCGTGATTGCACGCGACCTTGAGGTTGACGAGTTGCGACGACAAATCTTCAGATCACAGCTGGAAAACAGCAGGCGTAACAGTACGCTCGAGAGTATCGACGTACTCTTCATGACGCAGGCGCTGGAGCGAGCTGGAGATCACGTTACCAACCTTGCCGAAGAGTTGATTCACTTGTTGGAAGGTCGAAGCGTCCGTCACCTCCCAAAGAGGGTGGCTGACGGGTAGTAGAAACCAGCGAAAACGGAACTCAAGACCAGAGAATGAGGTGTGGTTATGACACGAGTTCGCCCCGTATGGATTCCGGAGCGGGTACCAGCGCGAATCACTTGTATGCAGTGCGGCTCGCCATTGCAGGCGGCCCTTGCAGACGAAAACCAGCCGGGTGATTTCCGGTATAAGTGCCAGCGTTGTGGCGGAGATACGGTGGTTTCGCTGGATCAGCTGAATGATCCGTCCTGGCGGCCTAGGCTGATGGGGGCGAAGGCTTCCTAAGTAGCACATTAGTGGTGTTTCTTGGTTCCAGCGACCCGGCCGCGCGGATGGCATCTAAATAGATGCCGCAGCCGGACCGGTGCCACTAAAATAGGCAATTATCTGTACGGTTCCTTGATGACATCCGAGTCTGTGCCGCGCTTTCTCCTGGCAAGGCATTGGTGTGATTGTGCGTACCCCTCTGGAAAATCCGAGCTACTTCATCGGCCGCGAGCTCTCGTGGCTCAAGTTCAACGGACGTGTTCTAGAAGAGGCATTCGACGAATCGAATCCCCTGCTGGAACGTGTCAAGTTCCTCTCGATCACCGCAAGCAATCTCGACGAATTCTTCGAGGTGCGAGTAGCCAGCCTTCTGCAACGAATGGAAGACGGCTACACGGATCCCGGCCTCGATGGGCTCTCGCCGGTCGACGAATGCGAGAGGATTGCAGACGAAACGCACAAGTTTTTCCGTAACCAGTATCGGTGCTGGAATGAGAAGTTGCGTCCGGCATTGGCGGAAAACGGGATACGCATCCTGCGATTGTCAGAACTCGATGACGAGATGCTGGACTACGCACGCGATTATTGCGATCGCGAACTGGATCCTCTACTAACGCCGGTTACGGTCGATCCGGCCCATCCCTTCCCTAGAGTCATCAACAAAGCGTTGTGCCAGGCCTTGCTGCTGAAACGGCGGAGACGGGCTTCTTCGACTTACATGGGTGTGATCACGGTTCCACGTTCACTGCCTCGCTACGTGCGGCTGCCGAAGACGGAGGGCACCGAGGATTTCATCGGGCTGGCGGACCTGGTGGAGTTGCACGCAGCGAGGATGTATCGCGGATACGAAATCATTTCGCAAGGTGCTTTCCGGATCACGCGAAATTCCAACCTTTACCTGCAGGAAGAGGATGCGCGAAACCTGCTGGAGTCGGTGCGATCGGAGTTGTCGAACCGGCGCAAGGGTGATGCTGTGCGGCTGGAGATCGACAACGAGGCCGATGAAGAGATCGTTTCCCAGCTTCGGAACGTGTTCGAGTTGCAGGAGTGGCAGGTGTTTCGAGCGGATGGACCGGTAAACCTCTCGCGATTGATGCATTTGTACTCCGCGACCAACCGGCCGGACCTGAAGTTCCGCTCCTTCTCGGCAAGAGAGTTCCAGTTGTCAAAGAAATCGAAGAGCATTTTTGACGAGGTGAGAGAGCGCGACATCCTGCTGCACCATCCGTTTGATTCCTACAAAACTGTGGTGAACTTCATCGAGTCGGCAGCGGATGACCCGAGCGTGCTGTCGATCAAGCAGACTCTCTACCGGACCAACGAAGATTCTCCGATCGTCGAGGCGTTGGTTGAGGCCGCGCAGAAGAAGGAAGTGGCGGTAGTTGTTGAAGTGAAGGCAAGATTCGACGAAGCCCCGAACATTCGCTGGGCCCGCCACCTGGAAGATGCAGGCGTCCAGGTATTTCATGGATTGGTCGGGCTGAAGACACACTGCAAGCTAACGCTGGTTGCGCGAAAAGAGGATGACGGGATTCGTCGATACGCGCATCTTGGCACGGGGAACTACAATTCCACAACGGCCACGTTTTACACCGACCTCAGCCTGCTGACGTCAGATGAAGACATCACCGCATCGGTGCATGACGTTTTCAACTTTCTGACGGCATACGCTGAATATCCAAAATATGATCCGCTGCTAGTAGCCCCATTGGATCTTGCTGATCAGACGCTCGCGTTGATTGCGCGAGAGGCCGAGCATGCCCGTGAGGGCCGACCGGCACGAATCATCGCGAAGATGAACGCATTGCTCGACAAGGGCGTGATCCAGGAGTTGTACAAGGCTTCGCAAGCGGGCGTGCAGATCGACTTGATCGTCCGCGGGGCCTGCGCGCTGAAGCCGGGGATCCGCGGATTAAGCAATCGAATACGTGTGCGGAGCATCGTGGGGAGATTCCTGGAGCATAGCCGGATTTTTTATTTTGAAAATGGCGGCGAAGAAGAAATTTACTTAGGCAGCGCGGATTGGATGCCGCGCAACTTATATGAACGCGTGGAAGTTCTCTTTCCGATACGCGACTCCATGCTGCGATATCGCATACGCCACGAAATCCTGGAAGCCTATCTGCAGGATACGGCGAAAGCCAGGATATTGCAGCGCGATGGCAGTTACGTACGAGGACAAAGAAAGGCCCGCACCAAGACGACGTCAGGTTTCTCGGCCCAGCAGTTCCTGATCGATGTCGCCGAGGGTAAACGATCTTTTGAGGACATTCCAAAGTTAGGGAGCGCTACGGCTCGAGCACGCAATAATGTGCGGTCATCCCGTTAGTCCATTATGACAATCTATTTTTTGCGACATGCGAGCGCAGGCAAGAACCGTGCTAATCCCAAGCAGGACGAGAAGCGTCCGTTGGACAAAGAAGGCATCACACAGTGCCGGGAGATTGGACGTGCACTGGCGGCTTGCGACACACAGGTAGACGCGATCGTATCCAGCCCGCTTAAACGCGCTACACAAACGGCCGCGATGGTGGGAAACGAGATTGGTTTTGAGGGCGGCATCAAGATCGAAGCAGCATTGCGTCCCGATGCCAGCTACGAACATTTCCGCGAGATGCTCCGCAAGTACAGCAAGTTCGAGTCAATCATGGTTGTCGGACATAATCCGAACGAGAGTGAATTTTGCAGCCTGTTGCTAACCGAGGGGGACGAGCCTGAGGTGATCGACTTGAAGAAGTGCGGTGTGGCTCGCGTCGAATACAACGGAAAGAATTACGCGGAACTGACATGGTGCATCACGCCCAGATTGGTAAGAGCACTTCAGGCGAGTTCTACCGATAAGTCGCGTCCGAAGACGGCGCGGAAGTAACCCCTCTCTTTTTCTACGGCCCACATCTCGAGATCGCCAGTTCCCTTTTTTGCCACCAGGGTGAGCTCCACTTCTGCCGGATGGACGCGCGTGCGGGCGCTCTGAACCGCACCAACCCTTCCTTGATCCAAAGCTAAAGCCAATCGTAATAAAGCTACAGCGCGGACTACATATTGGCGATCGAGTTCCGGCAGCACGCGGATGACGCGGTGATCGGGCGTAGGCTTGGACTTGCCCATGAAACGCGCGATGGCAGCGACGATGGCGCGCTGCTGGGTGGTGTAGCCGAAAATCTCCGAGTACGCGATGAGGTAGTAGGCGTGGCGGTGACGCCCGGCACGATTGATGTATGAGCCGATCTCGTGCAGGAGGGCTGCGGCGGAGATCCATTCCTCATACTCAGGTGGTAGCCGGTGAATTCCCTTCAGCTTGCGGAAGAGATCATTCGCGTTTTTGCGGGCTCGCTCGGCGAAGCGCTTGTCGACCGAGTAACGATTCTCAAGTTCGAGCAGCGAGTTCTCTCGTTCGGATTCGACCTGGCGGCGGACACGGGTGTGGCTGTCGTGGTCGGAGACCATCTGCGCCAGGACTCCGTCGCGCAAGCCAAGCGGAAGATAGCGGAAGCTGGTGAGGCCGAGACGGGTGAGAAGTTCGCTATAAACGTTGGCTCCGGCGATGATGATTTCGGCACGGCGCGGGCCAATGCCGGGCATCGCGAGCCGTTGCGGAAGTGAAGCCTTGGAGAGCTTTTCGGCAAACTTGACGACGGAGTTGCGCGGCACCGTGCTTGATTCGACGTCAGCACGGGCGGCGTAAAGGCCGGCGAGCGCGGCAGCCGTGCCGGAAGTCGCGATGGATACTTGCGGGTGGGCATTCTTCATGCGGCGTTCTACCCGGCTGACCTCCTCGGCGATGAACGCGCAGAGCTGTTCGAGTTCTTTCTTCTTCGGCGGATCGTGCTGAAGGAATTCACGCGTGAGACGGACAGCGCCCAGGGGAAGACTGACGATATCGCGAATCTGTCGGTTTACGGAGACCGTGATTTCGCAGCTGCCGCCGCCGAGATCCATGAGCAGCACGCGTTCGGCACTGATACGCGTGTTAGCCATCACACCGAAGTGAATCAGGCGGCCTTCTTCCAGACCAGAGATGACATCAACGCGCCAACCCGTCGCGGACTCAACCCATTCCATGAATGCCGAAGCGTTACGTGCATCGCGTAGTGAACTGGTGGCGACAACGCGAACAACATCGGCACCGTGTTTCTGGGCGGTGCGGTGAAAGCGCTGTAACACCTTCACCGTTTGCGCCATCGCCTTGGGATCGAGAAGGCCGGTGCGGAATACCGATTCACCCAGACGAACGACTTCACGGTCGTCGGCGAGTTCGACGAGCTTGTTATTGCGGAGGCGCGCGATCTTGAGTCGAACCGAGTTGGCGCCGATGTCTACGGCGGCGAAGGTGGCCATGAGATAGGTCGCATTAGACCATAAGTAGAGATGCAAACCGAAGAAGAGAAGATCGGGACTGACGAAAGGGGCTCTTGGACGGGATGAAGCTCTCCTAGCAATGACAAAAGGAAACCCGGCCGAGGCGGCCGGGGCTACTGAACCAGTTGCGTGTTATGAACTTGCGACCCTGCTTGATCTGCGCTGCTTTTTCTCCTGCTGGTACAGGTAGCGGCTGTTCGGGGCGGAGGCTATCTGTTCGCAAACCTTCAGGAATGCTTTGCCAGCGTGGGACATCGGTGCGCCTTCACGCGAGACGATGCGTAGCTGGCGGTCGAGGCGGAAATCGCTGACCGGAACTTCGACGAGGTCGCCACGACGGAGTTCGGCATCAACCGAGATTCTCGGTACAAGGGCGACCCCACTACCCATGCGGACGAATTCCTTGATGGTCTCCAAGGTCGGAAGCTCGACGTTCATGTTCAGCTGCGTCTTCGATTCCTTGAAGGCCTCGATGACTTTTACGCGGTAGGGCGAGAGGACGTTGTGCGCGATGAAAGATTCTGCTCCGAGGTCGCGGATGCCGACGTTCTTTGCCGTGGCGAGCGGGTGGTTGGGGTAAACGACGAAGACGAGTTCGTCGCGGTAAAAAACGATGGAATTGAGTTGCTCGTCGTCGGGTTTGAATGACAGCACGCCAAATTCGACGTTGTGATTCACGACGAGTCGCTGGATCTGGCTCGCAAGCGAACGCTGCACCTGGATCTTGATGGTCGGGTGGAGGCGGTGGAATTCGTTCAATACCGGCAGCAGGCAGAGCGAAGTGAACTCGTTGGCCGCGATGACCAGTTTGCCCTGGTGAAGCTGCCGGAGCTCGGCGAGGGCATCGTGGGCCTCAGACCGGAGATTGAGCAACTCCTCGGCATATTCAACCAAAAGGCGGCCCGCATCCGTTAAGGTACCGTCCCGAGAGGAACGATCGAAGAGTGTCTCACCTAATTCTTCTTCCAGCCGACTAATGGTCTGGCTAATGGCAGATTGGGTGCGGTGCAGGCGCTGTGCGGCCCTCGAAAAGCTCTTTTCCTGTGCTACGGCGAGAAAGGTTTCCAGCTGGTACAGATCCATCTATCACCCCGAAAGACTTACTACATCACCATGACTGATTAAATCACAAGTGGTAATCATAACTGAAATTATATTAGTTTGACTAATCAAACCTTAAGGCTGAAATTGAGAGTATGGACATCGATGTCGTTACCGACCGTCTGCTGATATTCGATACCTCCCTCCGCGATGGCGAGCAGTCCCCCGGCTGCAGCATGAACACCGATGAGAAGTTGCGGCTGGCGCATAAGTTAGAACAGCTTGGGGTTGACATCATCGAGGCCGGTTTTCCGGTGGCCTCGACCGGCGATTTTGAGGCAGTGAAGCTGGTTGCGAATGAGATTCGCGGGACGCGGATCGCGGCATTGGCGCGCTGCATGAAGCACGATATCGAGATCGCCTGGGAAGCGATCCAGGGAGCGGCGCGACCGCGAATCCATACCTTCCTCGCGACCTCCGATATTCATTTGAGTTTCAAGCTGAAGATGACTCGCGCCGACGCTCTGCGGCAGGCGCACGATTCGGTCGCATTTGCTCGGTCATTGTGCGAAGACGTCGAGTTCTCGCCGGAAGATGCGACACGGTCTGACGTCGATTTCCTCTGTGACGTGCTGCAGGCAGTCGTAGACGCAGGCGCGACCACGCTAAACATTCCAGATACGGTGGGATACACGACGCCGATGGAATACGGAAACCTGATTCGCACGATTCGCGAGCGCGTGAAGGGTATGGAGCAGGTCACGATTTCGTCGCATTGCCACAATGACCTCGGACTGGCAGTCGCTAATTCACTGGCGGCAGTGAGCGCCGGGGCACGGCAGGTCGAGTGCACAATCAACGGGATCGGGGAACGTGCGGGCAATGCGTCGCTGGAAGAAGTGGTGATGGCGCTGTATGTGCGCAACGACCTCTACCCGGTGCAGTGCGGCGTACAGCGGCATGAGCTCTACGGTGCAAGCCAGTTACTGTCCGAGATCATCGGTTCGCATGTACAGCCGAACAAGGCTATCGTAGGACGGAATGCATTTGCCCACGAAGCAGGCATTCACCAGCACGGCGTACTGAGCAATCCTCTGTGCTACGAGATCATGACGCCGGAATCGGTGGGCATGCCGCAGGATCGGCTGGTACTGGGCAAGCACTCCGGTAGGCACGCACTGGCGTTCAAGTACAAGGAACTTGGCTTCGACCTCAGCGGCGAAGAGATCAGCCATTTATATTCGCGGTTCACCGAGTTGGCGGACCGTAAAAAGAAAATCTACGACCAAGACCTGATCTCGTTGGTGATGACAGGCCGTGGGCCGGTTGCGGCCGCTCGCGTACCCCAGGGTGTTCATTCATGCGACTAAGAATCACAGTTCTTCCGGGCGACGGAATCGGCCCGGAGGTTACGACCCAGGCAGTGCAGGTCCTCAGGACAGTAGCGGATGTTTGCGGCTACAACTTTGAATTCACCACGCGGCTGATCGGTGGAGCAGCCGTGGAAGATAGTGGCCATCCTCTTCCGAAGAAGACTCTGGACACCTGCCTCGAATCCGACGCGGTACTGCTCGGCGCAGTCGGAGGACCGCAGTTCGACGGGCTGGCGCCGCATCTGCGGCCTGAGGCTGGACTGCTGGCGATTCGGCAGGCGCTCGGATGCTACGCGAATCTGCGTCCGGCAATCGCGCATGAGTCGATTGCCGATTGTTCGCCACTGCGGCCGGAAGTGCGCAGAGGTGCGGACGTGCTGATCGTTCGGGAGCTGCTCGGCGGATTGTATTTCGGGGAGCCGCGAGCTTTGGACGAAGAGCATCGCAGCGCGTACAACACCATGCGGTACTCGGAGCACGAGATCGAGCGAATCGCGCGAGTGGCGTTTGAAGCCGCTCGGGAGCGGAAGAAGAAAGTTACGTCGGTCGATAAGGCAAACGTACTGGAGACCTCGCGGTTCTGGCGGACAGTCGTAACGCGCGTGGCGAAGGATTATCCAGATGTGAAGCTGGAACACGCCCTGGTGGATTCGTTCGCGATGCAGTTGATTACGACACCGACTCGATACGACGTCGTCGTCACGGAAAATCTATTTGGCGACATTCTGTCGGACGAGGCTGCGGTGATCAGTGGATCGCTGGGACTGCTGAGTTCGGCCAGCATCGGCGGGCCGGTTGGATTATACGAGCCGGTGCACGGTTCGGCACCCGACATTGCAGGCAAAGGCATAGCAAATCCGCTGGGCGCGATTGCGTCTGCGGCGATGCTACTGCGGTACAGTGCGAAGCTGATCGGCGAGGCCGATGGCATCGAGGCCGCCATCCGGAATACGCTGGATGCGGGCTATCGGACGGCCGACCTCGCGACTTCAGAAGCGACAAAGAAGCGCGCGAACACCACGGAGCAGGTGGGAGCGAGGGTTGCCGAGACGGTTTCCGACATGCTGAACCGCAGGATGGCTTACCACGCGGTATAGGTTCGGTTTCATCGGGAAAAGACCCAGGTTCACGCGCTGCAAACGCGCGTGAACCTGGGGCACCGAAGTCGACACGCAAGAGAAGTTCTTCCCGTTATTATTCGAGTGCTCATGTCCAAGCCACAAAATCTTTTCGAGAAGGTATGGTCTGCGCACGTGGTGCGACAGGCTGCGGGCGAGCCCGTGCTCATCTACATCGATCTGCACCTCGTGCATGAGGTCACCTCGCCTCAGGCGTTTGAGGGCCTGCGGTTGGCCGGACGCAAGGTGCGGCGTCCGGACCTGACGTTCGCGACCGTCGATCACAATGTGCCAACCACAACCGAAGACCGGTTCGTCATCAAAGACCAGATCGCTTCGCAACAGGTACAGACGCTTCGCAAGAATTGCGCAGCCGTTGGCATTCCACTCTACGACGTGGGCGACCGGCGGCAAGGGATCGTACACGTCATCGGCCCTGAGCTGGGCTTGACACAGCCGGGCATGACGATCGTGTGCGGCGACAGCCACACGAGTACACACGGAGCATTCGGAGCCCTGGCATTTGGGATCGGCACTTCGGAGGTCGAGCACGTCCTGGCAACGCAATGCCTGCCGCAGTCGAAGCCGAAGACGATGCAGATACTGGTAAAGGGTGACCTGCCCAAGGGTACGACCGCAAAAGACTTGGCACTCGGCATCATTCACCAGATTGGCACGGATGGCGGCACCGGATGCGTCATCGAGTACGCCGGGGAGGCGGTACGGAAGCTTTCAATGGAAGGGCGAATGACGCTCTGCAACATGAGCATCGAGAGCGGCGCGCGCGCTGGAATGATTGCGCCCGACGAGACCACCTTCGCTTACCTGAAAGGACGGCCCAACTCTCCGCAGGGCGAGAAGTGGGAGCTGGCGGTTGCATATTGGCGAACGCTTCCTAGTGATGCCGGGGCAGCGTTTGACCACGTGATTGAATTCGACGCTACCCGGCTAGAGCCGTGGGTGACCTGGGGCACATCCCCGGGGATGTCGGCACCCGTCAGCGGTGCGGTTCCGCGAGAGCAGGATGCGCGTAACGAAGCCGAACAGAAGACGCTACACCGCGCATTTCAATATATGGGCATCGACGGTGGAACCAGGATCGAGGAAATTGCAATCGACAAGGCGTTCATCGGCTCGTGTACGAATGCGCGGATCGAAGACCTGCGCGAGGCAGCGCGGGTACTTCGCGGCCACAAGATCAATCCCAAGGTTCATGTGATCGTGGTGCCCGGCTCAGGACAGGTCAAGGAAGACGCCGAGCGGGAAGGTCTGGATCGTATCTTCAAAGAAGCCGGTGCGGAGTGGCGTGAGCCCGGATGCTCGATGTGCCTGGGAATGAATCCCGACATTCTGCAGGAAGGCGAGCGCTGCGCCTCCACCAGTAACCGGAACTTCGAAGGCCGGCAGGGACGCGGCGGACGCACACACCTGGTGAGCCCGAGCATGGCGGCAGCAGCGGCAGTCGCCGGACACTTCGTCGACGTGCGTGACTGGAAGTACAAGGAGTAGCCATGGAAGCTCTTCGCAAACATCGCGGACAAGTCGTACCACTCGATCGACCGAACGTCGATACCGATCAGATCATTCCAAAGCAGTTCTTGAAGCGAATCGAGCGGACGGGATACGGCGACTTCCTGTTCTTCGACTGGCGCTTCGAGAATGACGGAACTCCGAAGCCGGATTTCATTCTGAACCAGGAGCCGTACAAGAGCGGGAGCATCCTGCTCGCCCGCAAGAATTTTGGCTGCGGATCTTCACGCGAACATGCGGCATGGGCGCTGACAAACTATGGCTTCCGCGTGGTGATTGCGCCGTCATTTGCCGACATCTTCCATTCGAATTCTGGAAAGAATGGCCTGCTCACAATCACATTGCCGGAAGAAATCGTCGATGAGCTGTTTCGGCGGGCGAAAGGCAAGTACGAGTTGACAGTCGATGTCGAGAATCTCACGATCACAGACGACACTGACCTCAGTATCACCTTCACGATGGATGCTTTCCGGCAGAAGTGCATGCTGGAGGGGCTCGACGATATTGCCCTGACGCTGGCCCATGAGCCAGACATCTCGACCTATGAGCGCGAGAAGACGCAGGCCTGGCGCAAATCCGCTTGATACTGGCTCACCCTGCTGAAGTAGGCCCAGCTGTTCTCGCCTAGGCGACTTTATTTAGAACGAAATCTGCTCTCCACTGGCGGACTGCTCAAACACGAGCGTCCCTTCCGCGGCGCGCTCGAAAGCGCGATCTAAGTCTTGGACCAGATCGTCGGCGTCCTCAATCCCCACTGACAGTCGTATTAGGTCCGTCGCAAGGCATCGCTCTTTGCGAACCTCGGCGGGAATGCTGGCGTGCGACATGCACCCGGGCAAACTGATCGACGAGTTGATCGAACCGAAGCTGACGCTGATACGAAATATCTGGGTGGCTTCGACGAACTGTTTCGAGAATGCAAACGAGCCGGTCTCGAAGCTGATGAGGCCGCCAGAGCCGCGCGCCTGCTTCGCATGGAGTTCATGCCCTGGATGATTCGCGAGCCCGGGAAAGTAGACATGCTTGACCGCCGGATGCGCGACCAGGTGCTTAGCGATCTTTTGCGCGTTCGCTTGCTGCGCGTCGTAGCGGAGCTTGAGCGTCTTCACACCGCGCAATAACAGGAAACAATCGAACGGTCCCAGCGCAGAGCCTTCACCGTTCTGAATGAAATAGATCTGGTCGGCAAGGTCAGGCCGCCTCACCGCAACAACTCCCGCGGTGACGTCGCTGTGTCCACAAAGATACTTCGTCGCGGAATGAACGACGATGTCAGCGCCAAGGTCGAGCGGGTTTTGCAGATACGGCGACATTGCGCTGTTATCGACGCAGAGTAACGCGCCGTGACGATGCGCAAGTTCAGCGAGAGCGCGGATGTCGGCAATGCGGAGCAGCGGATTCGTCGGCGACTCGATGTACAGAAGTCGCGTCTTCGGCGTAATCTGCGCGGCAAAGCGCTCGAGATCGCACGCATCGGCATAGCGTACGTTCACGCCGGTGCGGGTAAGTATCTTCGAGAACAGGCGATAGCTGCCGCCGTAAAGATCGTCGCCGGCGAGTATTTCGTCGCCGGCAGAGAGCAGTCGCGTTACGGCACTAATGGCGGCGAGGCCGCTGGCAAAGCAGAAAGCGCGGTCGGCGTTTTCCAGTTGCGCGAGATGTTCTTCAAGGACGGTACGCGTGGGATTGCCGCTGCGCGAATAATCATAGCGACCGAACTGGTCGGCCTCTTCCTGCTCGAAGGTCGCGGTTTGATAAATGGGCGTGGCGAGGGGCTTGAACGGATCCTCGGGACAGGCATTGAATGCAACTAACTTGCTGGCGAATTTCACGAGATCCTCCCGAGGTCACTACAGTCTGTGGCGATGTCCAGCGGGCCAAACTCGCTGGTCGAAATCTGTTCGTAGAAGCTGGCGGGCTCGGCGCAGATGAGCGTCGGCAAGTCGGAGTTGAGCGCGGCCACTTCCACGGTGTATTCGTGATGTGCAGCGTAATCAACGGCCTTGGGCTGCACGATTCCGCCACCGACCTGGTTGGCCTCCGTCCACGTGAGCGACTTGAAGCGTCTCGGAGCGACCGCAGACGTCGCGGGATCGTATTCGAAGATGCCATCGACATCTTTGACCAGTCGGCAGCGCTCGGCCTTGAGTTGCTGCGCGATGAAGACGGCGGTGAGATCGGAGCCGCCGCGGCCGAGCAACGAGAGCGCGCCATCGGATTGGCGCCCGACAAAGCCCGGAGCAACGATGACGTTGACGTGCTCAAAGACACGGTGAATTTCGGCAATGTTGATTTCAACCGGTTCGGAATTCAGCACTGGCCCGCGGGTGTGGAGACCGAGGCGCGTTTCGTCGAGCACCGCACAGGTAACTCCGGCGCTGTCGAGCGCCAGTGAGAGCAACGCAGCCGAGGTCGCTTCTCCGGTGGCGAGTAGAGCGGCGACAGAGTGATCGCTGATGTCCTTGCCAAACGACTTGGCGCGGGAAAGCAGCGTGTCGGTAGTCTTGCCGATGGCGGAGACAACGGCGATGACGCGGTGACCGTCGTGCTCCCAGCGACTGATCTCACTCACGGCGTTGGGGAGATCGGATTCACTGCACAGGACCGAGCTGCCGAATTTTAAAACGGTTATCGGGTAGCGGCGCATTGCGTATTCCTTTCGGCAGATTCGGTGGCGACGGCGAGGGCCTGCTCGAGGTCGGCGATGATATCTTCCGGCGCCTCGAGTCCAACGGAGAGACGGATGAGTCCGTCGGTGATTCCGATCTCCTGGCGCTTTGCGACGGGAACGTCGGCGTGAGTCATGGAGACGGGGTGCGTGATGAGCGTTTCGACGGCGCCAAGGTTTTCGGCCAGGGAGCAGAGCTTCACGGAGTTCATCAGGGTGATCGCCGCTTCGGCACCGGCCTTGATCTCGAAGGCGAGCATGCCGCCGTGCAGCACGTGCTGGCGTTCCGCAAGTTCGCGCTGCGGGAAGGATGCGAGGCCGGGATAGTAGACGTGAGCGACGGCGGGATGGGATTCGAGCCACTGGGCGACGACGGTCGCATTTTCAGAGTGCTGCTTGATGCGCGAAGGCAGCGTCTTAAGTCCCCGCAGCGTAAGCCAGGCCTCCTGCGGAGACTGGATACAGCCGGTGGTCTTGCGGATGAGCCGGAAGCGCTCGAGTAACTTCTCGTCGCGTGTAGCGAGCGATCCTCCAACGGTAGAGTTGTGCCCCTCGATGTACTTGGTCGTAGAAAGCACACTGATGTCGGCGCCCAGTTCGAGCACAGGTTGCAGCACCGGGGTGAGGAAGGTGTTATCGACGGCGAGTTTGATGCCGTGACGGTGTGCGACCTCGGCGATAGCCGGAACGTCAACGAGCTTGAGTGTCGGATTACCGGGTGTCTCGATGAGGATGATCTGCGTGCGAGATGTGATGGCCTGCTCCACGAGTTCGGGCTGGGAGGCATCGACAAACGAGTAGTCGATGCCGAGGTTGCCGAGCAATTGCTGGAACAAACGCACGGTCCCCCCGTAAACGACGTCGGAGATGATGGCGTGATCGCCGGCTTTCAACACGGAAAGGAAGAGGGTAGTGATGGCGGCCATGCCGGTGGCGAAGCAAACCGCGGGCGGCGTGTTCTCCAAAGCACCGAGCGCACGCTCGAGGGCGTCAACGGTCGGGTTCGCGGCGCGCGAATAGGTGAAGCCCTTATGGACGCCGACTGCTTCCTGTACAAACGTCGTGGACTGGTAGATGGGCGTAAGAATGGCGCCCGTGGCCGGATCCGGCGAGACTCCGCCGTGAATAGCGAGTGTGGCTAGACGAAGATTCTTTTGAGATGACACTATGACTCTCCCTTCGAGG
>Ga0163163_10002334_pt1 | contig 16039 bp, 14 predicted proteins | sample S65metaG_FD_119766 | JGI IMG/M metagenome (GOLD analysis project Ga0163163, IMG submission 119766) | Switchgrass rhizosphere microbial communities from Kellogg Biological Station, Michigan, USA - S6-5 metaG | ecosystem: Host-associated > Plants > Roots > Rhizosphere > Soil | place: USA... | reverse complement strand
CCGGTCCGCGCCAGCACCGCCCTGATCGATGACGAGGCGGTTGGACAGGCCAAGGCCCGGTGCGAGCGTCACGTTGCCCATGCGCGGCGACGGTCCGTGCGCACCGCCGCCGAGCATGTGCTCGGGCAGCACGGCTGCGCCGGCGCCGATGCCACCGACCGTGACGCCTTCGGCGTTGCGCTTACGCAGCAGGCGCGCCAGCGGAGTGCCGCCGAGCATCGCCGACAGGCGCAGCGGTTGATCTGCGTAGAGCAGCACGAGATCGGCGTGTTCGACGGCGCCGAGTGCAGTCTGACGTTCAGTATCGCTGCGATGCGTGAGTGCGAGGCGCTGCACTTCGCTCGCACCATTCGCAGCGAGCCTGGCATCAAGGTCGTCGACCAGCGGATCGTCGGCGGTCGTCGCGGTGATCAGCACGATGCGCGGACGCTGCGGCAATTGCGCGATCAGACGTTTGAAGATGCCGGTTTCACCAGCGCCGCGTACGGTGGCGCCGATCGGGATCAAGTAACCGCGGGACTGGTCGGGAGCAATTTTGGCGGGCACGCTGGTGGTTCCGCGAAGGGTTGTTCGGATTATAGCCGCGCGTCAGACTTCGGCGACGAGCGCCTTGAGCGCTGCGTCGAGCGCTTGCAGCGGCGCCTCCGAGCGGGTCAGCTCCGGCAGGTTGGCGTGGATGCGTCCGGCCAGCGCATCGCGTCTGCTGCGATCGTGAGCAATATCGAGCGCATTCGCGGCGAGCTGGGCCGGTTCAATGATCAATTCCGGACAACCCAGGTGCCGCAGCATCGCCATCGACTGGCGGCCGCGCATGTAGCGGCCCGGACTGGTGACGATCGGCAGGCCGCAATGCAATGCATCCAGGCTGGTGTTGCCACCGGACCAGTGCAGGCTGTCGAGCATCACGTCGCAGGCCAGATTCACGCGCAGATAATCGGCGCGGCGGCGCGTCGGCAGAAATACGGCGCGATCCGCGAGCGTCTCTCCTGCGCTGCGAAACGCTTTGCCGAGCCGCTCGCTGAAAGCGCGCTGCGCGCCATCCTCGGCCCCGGAAAAAAATACGAGCGAAGCCTTGGAATCACGTCGTGCAAGGTCTACAAAGATGCTGTCGTTGTCCGGGTGCAATTTAAACAGCGATTGCGGCACGAGTACGAGCGCGCCGTCACGCGGCAGCCCGATCGCTGCGCGCGAAGCCGGTGCAGGAATCTCGGGGCTGAGGTAGCGCGTGCCCAGGCCAGGCAGGGGAAGCAGGCGTTCGGTGTAATGTGCGGCGGCGTCATCCGGCTCCATCTCGGCGCAGGAAAGAAATGCGTCGATCATCGGCAGGCCGGTCGTCACCGGGTGGCCCCAAGCGCATGCCTGCCGCGGCGCCAGACGCAACGCCGCCAGTGCAAGCGTGCGGTAGTCCATGCCGAGTTCGGGATACAGAATCAGGTCAGCGCCCAGGTCGTGCAGCTTCGACGCGTTCTGCGCGACGCTGCCATCGAGCGTGAGTTCCGCGTGTGCAGCGCGTGCAAGCCGCTCGGTCAATTGATCCCGGTAGCTGCCGACGTGGACAAGGAACAGTTCCCAGCCGCTCGCTGCGAGGTACTCCACCCATGACGCGAAGTAGGCGCCCGCGGTGCAATCGTGGAAGCGGCTGGAAACCATCGCCAGACGTTTGCGCGCGCGCACATTGCGCGCCGGCGGAGCCGCGAAAGCGGGCAGCAACGTCTGCAATGACCGGCTGAGCCAGGTCGCGAAAACGCGCTGCAATTCGCGGTCATTCTCGCCTTGGTAGGCCAGGTGAAAATTATCCCAGAGCAGGGCTTCTGCCGGCGGCGCGATGGCGCCGATGCGCTGCGGCGGATAGCGGTCGACCAGCTCTCGCAGTCGTGCAGCGTAGTCCTCCCTTGCAGCCAGCAGCGCGGCACGATCGGGGTAAATCGATGGCAAGCCCAGCGCATCGGCGATGTCGATGCGCAGGCGTTCCACGTCATCGCCGGCGTGAACACGCAACAAGGACAGCAAATCCCGGCTTCCGGCCACGTCGCTGTCTTTGCGCAGCTGCCGACAGAATTCGTTTGCCCAAGGCCGTGCTTGCGGCTGCTCGTCGATGAGGCGCCGCGCCAGCGCTTTCGCTGCGTCGCGCGAACAGGCGGCAAGCAGCAGGCGGCTGCATTGCTGCTGTTGTTCGCGCGTGCCGCCGCGTATCGCGATGCGTTCTAGCAGTACGCCGGCAGCGCTGATTTCGCCCGCCGCGATATGCGCTTCGGCGAGTTTGAGTGCTGCGGTGACGTCGTTCGAGTCCGCCGCGACGACCTGTCGCAACTCGGCGAGTGCTTCCGGGATGCGGCCGGTTTCGAGATCAAGCAAGCCGAGATTGAAACGCGCATCCTGATTGCCGGGGTCGACTTCGATCGCTTTGCGATATGCGGCGAATGCGGCATCCGGTGCTTTGGCGGCCTTGTGCGCATTGCCGACGCGAAGCCAGCACACCGACAAGGTCTTGCGCAGTTTCGGCAGGCGCGGGTTGACGCCAATCAGGATCTGCAGGTCGGCGATAGCGTCTTGCCAGCGTTCCAGTTTCAGCGCGGCGTTGACCCGCAGCGCACGCGCCTCCGCCGTTTGTGGCATCTGCGTGATCGCGCGGCTTGCGGCGTCGAAGGCCGCCACGAAATCGCCGCGGGCGAGACTATCCTGGGCCTGGCGCAACAAGGGAGGAGAAATGGTCGCCATTGCGCTACGCAGCGCGCCTCATGCGGCGGCCAATCCGACCCGGCTGTTGTTGCCCCGGCTTAATTGCGTGCTGAGCCAGCGCCCGGTCTCGATGAGTTTTTCCAGATCGACGCCCGTGGAGATTCCCATGCCGTGCAGCATGTAAACGACGTCCTCGCTCGCTACGTTGCCTGTGGCGCCGCGCGCGTAGGGACAGCCACCCGCGCCGGATACGGACGAATCGACCACTGCGACGCCGAGTTCGAGACAGGCGAGGATGTTGGCGAGCGCCTGCCCGCGTGTGTCGTGAAAATGCACGGCGAGCGCAGACATGGGGACCTCCTGCGCGACCGCTGCGAGCATCGCGCGCGCCTTGGTCGGCGTACCGATGCCGATCGTGTCGCCGAGCGAAACCTCATAGCAGCCGAGTTGGTGCAGACGTTGCGCGACGCGCACGACATCGGCAATTGGAACTTCGCCCTGATACGGGCAGCCGAGCACGGTCGAGACATAACCACGCACGGCGACGCCGTCATGTTTCGCGCGCTCGATGACCGGCATGAAGCGTTCGATCGACTCGTCGATCCCGGCGTTGATGTTCTTGCGGTTGAAAGCCTCGCTGGCCGCCGTGAATACGGCGATTTCGGCGGCCCCTACTTCGCGTGCGCGTTCGTAGCCTTGCAGGTTCGGTACCAACACCGGATAGCGCACCTCAGGTTTCTTGCGGATGGCCGTATAAACGTCCGCAGCATCGGCCAGCTGCGGCACCCACTTCGGACTGACGAAGCTCGTCGCCTCGATGCTCTGCATGCCGCAATCGGACAGTCGATCGATCAACTCGATCTTGACGGCTGTCGGCACGATGGTTTTTTCGTTCTGCAGGCCGTCGCGAGCGCCGACTTCGACGATGCGGACGTGCTCGGTCATCGTTGCGCTTTCCTTAACTTCTCCGCTTTGGAGGTGGCTGCGCGCAGTGCCCGATTCAAGGCCTTTTCGTCGTCGCCGACACGGCGCAAGCGCATCGCCTTGACCTCGCCGAACATGTCGAAACGCGCCAGCGTCTGCGCGATCGCCGCGTCATCGCCGTTGAGGAAATTGTAGGTCGAAGTGACCTGGTCCTCGCCGTTCCATAGTGTCCGCCCGTGCACGGCGCCGTTGACGATCAGGTTGGCCACGTAGCGGTGATCGGGGGCCTGCAGCTCGAGCACATCGCCGAAACGCCGCCAGGCGAAAAATACGAATCCGACCTTGTCGTAGACCTTTTCGTCGGGTTTGACTTCGGCAAGTTCATACGCATCGGCGATCGGGATCAATACGAGATCCTTGCCCGCGCCAGAAAAGAACTGCGCATGCGGCAGCGGCGGATGGGCCGGATGCGCACCATCCTTGGCGCGTGACTCGAGTGTGCAATCTGCGTGGACGATCACGCCGAAATCGGATGCTTCCTGACCATCATCTTCGATCGCAATCCAGGCACCGCGCACCGGCGTTGGACATTCGGCCTTCGCGCCTTGCGGCAGGTGCTCGACGATCGTGGTCTGGCAGGCGCATAGCGCAACGCTCGCCAGGATTACGGCGATATGCAACAAGGGTTTCATTGGTCGCTCCCGAAGCGTACGAGCACCGTGTCGGCTTCGACGAACTCGCCGGCCAGTGCGTGCACCGATGCGATCGCTGCGGCATGCGGGGCCTTAAGGCTCAATTCCATCTTCATCGCCTCGATGACGATCAACTCCTGACCCGCTTCGACCTTGTCGCCGTCCTTGACTTTGACGAGCACGATGCGACCCGGCATCGGCGCGGTAACACGATCCCCCGCCTTCTGCGCGGCGAGCGAGTAGGCAAAAGCACCGACGCGCTCGAACTGCGCGCGCCGCTCGCCATCGTGGAGCTCGACTCTGGCCGGGTCGACGCGACAGCGATAGCGGCGTGTCGTGCCGTCGAGAGCAACACTCAGCGTGCCATCGCGCAATTGTGCGTGCGTACTGTGGCAACGCGAGTCTGTGTGGGCGAGTTCGTAGTCGCCGTTCGCACCGTGCGCGTCGATCTCGATGCGCTGGTCGCCGTGCGCGAAGCACACGATGCGTTTGCCTGGATGCCCAAGTCGCCACGCGTCGGCGCTGTTCCACGGCGACTGCGAGTCGGCGCTCGTGCGCGCCTTGGCAATCGAGCGGGCCTCCTCGTCGAGGAGTACGGCTGTGGTTGCCGCAAACAGGCTCGTCGCATCGGGTGCGGCGTCCGTGGGAAGGAATTCGTCGAGGTGGCGGTCGAGATAACCCGTATCGATGCGCCCCTCGATCACGGCCGGGTGACGCACGAGGCGCTCGAGAAATTCCACGTTGGATTTCGGCCCCACAACTTCGCATTGTGCGAGCGCCTCGCGCATGCGCTGCAGTGCGTCAGTGCGCGTGCGATCCCACACGATCAGCTTGGCGATCATCGGGTCGTAGAAGATCGTCACGGTGTCGCCTTCGACCACGCCGCTGTCGATGCGCACGTGTTCGCTGGGTTCTGGAAGACTCAAGCGTTGCAACTTTCCGGAACCCGGCAGGAAGCCTTTTTGCGGGTCTTCGGCGTACAGGCGCAATTCGATCGCGTGGCCGTCGGCGGGCACGGATTTGTTGCGGATCAGCGAGCCGGGTAGGGCTTCGCCGGTCGCAACGCGCAGTTGCAGTTCGACGAGATCCAGATGCAGCACCATCTCAGTGACCGGATGTTCGACCTGCAGGCGCGTGTTGATCTCCATGAAATAGAAATCGCCCGCCGGCCCGACAATGAACTCGACCGTGCCGGCATTGACGTAGCCGAGCGCACGCCCGGCCGCGACGGCGGCGTCGCCCATGCGCGCACGCACGTCGGGTGTGAGGAACGGTGAAGGCGTTTCCTCGAGTACCTTCTGGTAGCGCCGCTGCGCCGAACATTCGCGCTCATTCAGATGCACAATATTGCCGTGCTTGTCGCCGAAGATCTGGAATTCGATGTGGCGCGGCGTTTCGATATAGCGTTCGAGCAGCACACGTTCGCGCCCGAACGCGTTTTTCGCCTCACGCTGGCAGGATTCGAGGTTCGCTGCGAATTCGGCGGCGCTGCGCACGATGCGCATGCCCTTGCCGCCACCGCCGTGAGCAGCCTTGATCATCAGCGGGAAACCGATGCGCTGGGCTTCGTGCGCGAGCAGCGCATGGTCCTGTTCCGCACCGGTATAACCCGGCACCACCGGCACGCCGGCTGCCGCCATCAGATCCTTGGCACCGGCCTTGGAGCCCATCTTGCGCATGGACTCGGCTGATGGACCGATGAACGCGATTCCGGCTCGCTCGCAGCTTTCCGCGAAATCCGCATTTTCCGAAAGGAATCCGTATCCCGGATGAATTGCCCTCGCACCGGATTGCTTCGCAGCCTCGATGATCGCATCGCCGCGCAGGTACGAATCGGCCGGACGCGGCCCGCCGATCCGATAAGCGAAATCGGCCTGGCGTACATGCTGCGCTGTCGCATCGGCGTCCGAGTAGACGGCGACCGTCTGGATGCCCAGACGTCGGCACGTGCGGATTACGCGGCAGGCGATTTCGCCGCGGTTGGCGATGAGGATCTTAGTGAACATCAGCGTTTTAAATTTTTGGATATGTCCTGCACATTTTCGGCTCGTGTCCAGCGAGCGCCTTTCAAGCAGAGCTTGCGGCCGATCGCGCTTTTACTTTGGAACCATGGCTCAGGTTTGTGGATGCGTCCTGCGCGTTTCCGCTCGCGTCCGGCGAGCGGGCTACTTCTCTTTGCTCGTGCAAAGAGAAGTAGCCAAGAGAAAGCACGTGGGGTTACGCCCTCCGGAGGGTACTCACGGTGTTTCTGGATAGCGGATTGAGGATTCCATGTACAACTCGTCCCTTCAGGATTGCGGCGACACTCGCTTCGCATGCAAAGCGAGCAGCCTTTCAGGTTGGTACGACCGAGTTGTACATGGACCCTGCATCCCCTTGCATAGCCTTTGTGCAGCTCCTCCTGGGGCGTGCTCGCTCTGACGCGCTTTCTTTTGGTGACTTTTCTTTGCGCGAGCAAAGAAAAGTTACCCGCTCGCCGCAGGCGAGTGGAAGCTCTGCTCTTACGCAAGTTACCCGCGCCGCGTAGCGGCACGGAAGTCCTGCCCGCTCGCAGGCGAGCGGAAGCTTTGCTTTTAGACATTGCGCCAATAAAAGCTAAGCGGGTGCGTGACATACTAATCGGAAACGCGGATGCCAACATGATCGAGCATGCTTATTCCTGCTCCCATTTCGGTGGACGCTTGTCCAAAAACGCCGTGAGCCCTTCCTGTCCTTCCGGCGATACGCGCAGGCGCGCGATTAGCGCGGAGAGCTTGCGGTCGGCGAGCAAGGTGTCGGGATAGGCGATACCGCCGAGACGCAATGCAAGCTGTTTCGCTTCGTGCTGGGCGATCGGCCCGCCTTTCGCCAGCCAGCTCAGGATGTGATCGGTCGAATCGTCCAGCCGGTTGGCGGCTACAACGTGATGCACGAGGCCGATGCGCAGCGCCTCGTTGGCATCGAACACTTCGCCGGTGACGAACAGACGCCGCGCCTGGCGCGCACCGACCGCGGCGATCACATAGGGTGAAATCACAGCCGGCACGAGACCGAGTTTCACTTCGGTCAGGCCGAACTTCGCCGTATCGGCCGCGATGGCGATATCGCAGCAGGAAATCAGGCCGACGCCGCCGCCGTACGCTGCGCCGTTGACGCGTGCGATCGTCGGCTTGGGAAACATGTTCAACTTGTGCATCAGCGCGGCCAGATGCTCCGCATCGATGCGGTTGTCGGATTCGCTGGCCTTGGCCATGCCGCGCATCCAGTTGAGGTCGGCGCCGGACGAAAATGTAGAGCCGGTGCCTGTGAGCACGACGACGCGGATGTTCGCGTCACGTTCGCATTTCGTTAGCGCGTCGGTCAGGTCGGCGACGAGTGTGTCGTCGAACGCGTTGTGCAGATCGGGCCGGTTGATCGCGACGGTCGCGACCTTGCCGATCGTGGTGACTTCAATCGAATAGGGCATGGCGTTGTCCCCAGCGTGATCTGACCCGGCGATGATAGCCTTTTGCGCACACGCGCGAGAACTGTCGGCGGACTCGCGGCGCTTGTTACGCTTCGCAATGCCTGTTGCGACGCTACTTACGCGTGAGCGGCCTGCTGGTGCCCGAAAAAGCGCGACGATCAGGCGGCATCGTCAGTTTCGTCGGTTGCGCGATGATGCTGATCGGCCGGCTCGAACAAGTTCGCATTGTCCATTTCGGTTTGTTCCAGACGCACTCGCTCAGCGACTTCTCTGATCCTGGTGCTCAAGTACGGGCGAACCGGTCGAACGCTTGTGCGACTGAGAGGATTGGTCGCGCGCTCGACCGCGGTCTAGTTCTTGGCTGACGCGCTGCAAGAGCCGGATTCGGAGGTCGAACGAGCCTATGCGGCGGGGTAGGGACCGGATAAATGGCTGCCCTTGAAATAGCAAATGCGAACCATTATCATTTGCGATGTGATCAGACTTACGCTCATAGGCTTTCCGGTTTTCGCCGCGTTGCTCACGGCCGGAGCCGCGTACGCCGCGGATTTCGAAGCGACGCTGGCGATCCGTGATCACAAGTTCGAACCCGCCGAGTTGACTGTTCCGGCCGGCACGAAGATCAAGCTTTCGATCGAAAATCACGACGCCACGCCCGAGGAGTTCGAAAGCCACGAGCTCAATCGTGAAAAGATCGTGACCGGCAAAGGCACGATCATCGTGTTCATCGGCCCGCTCGATGCCGGACGCTACCCGTTCTTCGGCGATTTCCACCAGGAAACCGCCCAAGGCGTGCTGGTCGCGCAATAGCCATGCTCGGCACCGGACTCCTCGTTTTCCGTGAAGTGCTCGAAGCGGCGCTGATCGTCAGCATCGTCTGCGCGGCCACACGCGGTGTGGATGGGCGCGGGCGCTGGGTCGGCAGCGGCGTCGGTGCCGGTGTGCTCGGCGCGATTCTCGTCGCGGCATTCGCGAACGTGATCGCCGCGGCGATCAGCGGTATCGGCCAGGAACTGTTCAATGCCTCTATCCTGCTCGCTGCGGTCGTGATGATCGCCTGGCATGCGATCTGGATGGCCAGTCACGGCAAGGAACTCGCCGCGCAAATGAAGAGCGTCGGCAGCGCCGTGCAATCCGGTTCGCGACCGCTGTCGGCGCTCCTGATCGTGGTCGCGGTTGCGGTGTTGCGTGAAGGCTCCGAAGTCGTGTTGTTCCTTTATGGCCAAGCCGCGAGCGGTGCCGGCGCTGTCGCGCTTGGCGGCGGTATCGCGATTGGCGTGATCGGCGGCGTAGCCGTCGGATTTTTGTTGTACTTCGGCCTGCTCGGCATTCCGATGCGTTATTTCTTCAGCGCGACGAACTGGCTGATGCTGCTGCTCGCTGCCGGGCTCGCGTCGCAGGCGGCGGGTTTCCTGATCCAGGCCGATGTGCTGCCGGCGCTCGGCAACCGCGTCTGGGACACTTCGGCAGTGCTGTCGAACGCTTCGCTGATGGGCAAGACCATGCACACGCTGATCGGCTACGACGCGCAACCGGCGGGCATGCAACTGGTTTTCTATGCTGTTACCGCCGCAGCCATTGCGGTCGGCATGAAACTGTGGGGCGGGTCGCGGTCGTCGCGCCCGCAAGCGTCGGCGTAGCTACACTGAAAACGGTTCAGTCGAAACCGTCGCGGAAGACCGAGACTTCGATGGCGCCCGCCATTGAGGAATGGATCGAGCAGTTGTAGAACAGCGCATCCGGCGCGTCGTCGGGAACCGTGAACGAAACGGTTTTCGAAGACGATGTCTGGATGTCGTTCTGCGGGAATCCAGCGTACGCATTGCCGCCGCCCGTGCTGCTTATGGTCTTGACGTAGAACGGATGACCCGAGTTGGCCTCGACGATAAAATCGTAGGTCTGGCCGCGGACGACGTGCAGTGTCGGGTTGCTCGCGGTAGCCGAGCCATCGGTTTCAACGCTCCAGCGCAAGCTGCCATTGCTGAAAGTCGGCGTGAAGCTGAAGCTTTCGACGGACATTGCCGGCGACGCCACTGACAACATAAGCGGCATGATGAGGCGGGTGTTGGTGCGCATGTGCATCCTTTTCTCCGGTCTATTCGAATAACGAATTTCGACCGGAAAGTGCGCCGCGCAATTACACCTACATGCGGAATACCCCGAACCGCTGCTTCTCGATCGGCGCATTGAGCGCGGCGGAAATCGCCAACCCGAGCACGCGTCGCGTATCGGCAGGGTCGATCACACCGTCGTCCCACAGCCGCGCGGTCGCGTAGTAGGGGTGGCCCTGGCGTTCGTACTGTTCGCGGATCGGCGTTTTGAACGCATCTTCCTCGTCTTTCGACCATGATTTCCCGGCGGCTTCCAGACCATCGCGACGCACGGTCGCTAGCACGCTCGCGGCCTGTTCGCCGCCCATCACGCTGATGCGTGCGTTCGGCCACATCCATAGGAAGCGCGGTTGGTAGCCGCGGCCGCACATCGCGTAGTTGCCGGCGCCGAAACTGCCGCCGATGATCACGGTGAACTTCGGTACGTGCGAACAGGCGACTGCAGTCACCATTTTCGCGCCGTCCTTCGCGATGCCGGCCTGCTCATATTTTTTGCCGACCATGAAGCCGGTGATGTTCTGCAGGAACACGAGCGGAATGTCGCGCTGGTTGCAGAGTTCGATGAAATGCGCGCCCTTGAGCGCCGACTCGGAAAACAAGATTCCGTTGTTGGCGACGATGCCGACCGGATAGCCGTAAATATGGGCAAACCCGCAGACCAGGGTCTTGCCGTAGCGCGCCTTGAACTCCTGGAATTCCGAAGCGTCGACGATACGCGCGATGATCTCGCGGATGTCGAACGGGCGACGCGTGTCCTGCGGCACGACTCCGTAGATTTCCTCGGCCGCGTACTTCGGCTCGGATGATGCGCGGATCGCCACGGGCAGCATCTTGCGGCGGTTGAGATTGGCGACGATGTCGCGCGCGATCGCGAGCGCGTGCGCATCGTTCTCGGCGAAGTGGTCGGCGACGCCGGAAATCGAGGTATGCACTTCCGCACCACCCAGCGACTCGGCATCAACGACTTCGCCGGTCGCGGCCTTTACCAGCGGCGGGCCGCCGAGGAAGATCGTGCCTTGTTCCTTGACGATTACTGTTTCGTCGCTCATCGCCGGCACGTAAGCTCCGCCTGCCGTGCAGGAGCCCATCACCACTGCGATCTGCGGGATATTGAGCGCCGACAGCCGTGCCTGATTGTAGAAAATGCGCCCGAAATGATCGCGATCCGGAAACACTTCGTCCTGCAGCGGCAGGAACGCCCCGCCCGAATCGACCAGATACACGCAAGGCAGGCGGTTTTCGAGCGCGATCTCTTGCGCGCGCAGATGCTTCTTCACCGTGACCGGAAAATACGTGCCGCCTTTCACGGTCGCGTCATTCGCAATGATGACGACTTCGCTGCCCTGCACACGGCCAATACCGCTGACGATGCCTGCTCCGGGCGCAGCGCCGTCATACATGCCGTGCGCGGCCAGCGGCGAGAACTCGAGGAACGGTGAACCGGGGTCGAGCAGCGCTCGTACGCGTTCGCGCGGCAGCAGCTTGCCGCGCTCAGTGTGTTTGGTGCGCGCCTTGTCGCCGCCGCCGAGCGCGGCCTGGGCCATCTGCGTTTTCAGATCATCGACGGCTGCACGCAGTTGTGCGGCGTTCGCCGCAAATTCCGGCGAGCGAGTGTCGATTTGCGATTCGATTACAGGCATGGCGCGCGCTGCGAGAGGGAAGACGCACATGAAAACACATCGGCGTGCGCGGACGCCAGCTTGAGACTGTTTTCGAGGTCCGAAAAAAAGATCGGCCGCACAAGGCGGCCGATCTGCAGAGCTCGTTTGCGAAACGCTTAGTTTTTCTTTGCGGCGTCCGCGGCCTGTTGTGCGGCATCTTTCACTTCGGTCGCACCTTGCTGGGCAGTGGCGGCAGTCTGCTGCGCGCTGGCCGCAGCCTGCTGACTCGAAGCCGCGGCATTCTGCGCGGACTGCGTGGCGCCGGCGACATCGCCGGCCTTGGCCTGTTCGGCGGCCTGCTGAGCCGACGCCGTCGCGGCCTGAGCTTGCTGCGCGGTCTGCTGCGCGGCCAGCTTGGTCGCTTCCGCAGCTGCCTTGGCCTTGTCGGCGGCGGCCTGCGCGGCCTGCTGGGCGTTGTCGCTGCAAGCGCCAAGCGCGGCTGCAAACGCGGCGACAGCGAGAATCTGTTTGAACTGCATGGGTCTCTCCCTCGTATGAATGATGTGGTCTTGGTATGGCCAACACTTCGTGGGTGCGAGCGCGCCCACGGCCGCGCGAGCTTACACCAATTCGATCGCCAGCGCGGTCGCTTCGCCGCCGCCGATGCACAGCGATGCAACGCCTTTCTTACCCCCACGCGCCTTGAGTGCGTGGATCAGCGTGACGACCAGGCGCGCACCCGAGGCACCGATCGGATGGCCGAGCGCGCAGGCGCCGCCGTTGACGTTGAGTTTGTCGTGCTTGATGCCGAGGTCGCGCATCGGCGCCATCGCCACGACGGCGAATGCTTCGTTGACTTCGAACAGATCGACATCTTCGACTTTCCAGCCGGCCTTCTTCAGCACCTGTTCGATCGCGCCGACTGGCGCGGTGGTGAACCAGGCCGGCTCCTGCGCCTGCGTCGCGTGCGCGACGATACGCGCGAGCGGCTTGACGCCGAGTTTTTTTGCATCGTCCTCACCCATCAAGACGGTGGCGGCCGCGCCGTCGGAAATACTCGACGAACTCGCGGCGGTCACCGTGCCGTCCTTGCGGAACGCGGGTTTGAGCGTCGGGACTTTTGCCGGATCGGACTTGCCGGGCTGTTCGTCGGTGGCGAATTCGACGTCACCTTTCTTGCCGGCGACCTTGACCGGCGCGATTTCCGCGGCAAATGCGCCGGAGGTGATCGCGGCTTGCGCGCGCTTGACCGATTCGATCGCGAACGCGTCCTGCTCCTCGCGGGTAAATTTATACTTGTCCGCGGTGGCTTCAGCGAACACGCCCATCGACTGGCCGTCGTACGGATTCGTCAGACCATCCCAGGCCATATGGTCGACCAGCTTCGCGTCGCCATAGCGCAGGCCGGTTCGCGCGGCGACCATGTGCGGCGCGTTCGTCATCGACTCCATGCCGCCGGCGACGACGACGCCGGCGGAACCTGCCTTGATCAAGTCGTTGCCGAGCATGATCGCTTTCATGCCCGAACCGCACACCTTGTTGATCGTCGTGCAGCCGACGGTCTTCGGTATCCCGGCAGCGATCGACGCCTGCCGTGCCGGCGCCTGGCCGAGATTGGCCGGCAGCACGCAACCCATGATGACTTCCGAGACATCCGCGGGTGCGACGCCGGATTGATCGAGTGCGGCCTTGATCGCGGTTGCGCCGAGCGTGGGCGTGGGCACGCCCGTGAACTGGCCGAGCATGGAACCGATGGCCGTGCGCTTGGCGCCGACGATGACGACGGAAGAAGACATGGTGAACTCCGCTGGAGCAGGGGATAGAAGGCGAATTATAAGCTTTACGTGGGGTCAGCCGAAGTTTTCATCAAGCTGCTTTTTTATCTCGGCCTCGATCATCGGTTGCATCATGCCGAGCAGGAAGCCGAGTTCGACGTAAACGTGCACCTCGGCCTTGCTCACGTGGATGTGCCCGTCCACGCCGCTGCGCTGGAAATGCAATGTGTCGCCCTCCCATTCGCTGCTGATCGCGAACTTCTTGCCGATCGCTTTCGCGGTTTTGTCGACGGCGGCTTTGGCGGCTTTCAGCGAGCCTGCGTGCTTGCGGCGGATATCGATCTTGGCCACGCGAATTTCCTCCAGGGCTGCTGTTATGATGCCGGAAACCGGTGGGGGAGGTAAGCGTGCGAGCTTGGCTGTGGAGTCTGCTGGTGCTGTTGCCGGCTTGTGCGCAGGCGGCGACGATCGAAGGTCGTATCGCCCTGACGGCCGAAGGCAAGCCGCTGCGCGCCGAGGAAGCGCAGGACGCGATCGTATATTTCCGTCCGAAAGTCCCGGCCGCGAAACCCGCGGCGCCGACGAGCGCGGAGATGCGCACGGTGCGCAAACAATTCGTGCCGCGCGTTCTGGCCGTCACGGCCGGCAGCAGCGTGCGGTTTCCGAACGCCGACCCAATCCTGCACAACGCATTCTCGACCTCGAAGGATAATGCCTTTGATGTCGGTCTGTACGGCGAGGGCGAGGGCCAGCTCGTGACGTTTTCCCATCCCGGTTACGTGCGTGTCTACTGCAACGTGCATCATTCGATGATCGGGCACATTCTCGTGCTCGACACGCCATATTTCACCCACCCGGACGCGTCCGGCAATTTCCGTCTGACCAATGTTCCCAAAGGCGAAGGCGATCTGGTTGTGTGGCACGAGCGCGCCAATCCCTGGCATGCCGTCGTCGAGGCCGGCAAGCCGCTGACGGACGTCGGCCTGGAGTTGACGCAACGCAAGATTCCGCAACACATGAACAAGTTCGGCAAACCCTACGGACGCGACCCCAATGGCGGATACTGAAACGCCGGCGCCGCGCAGCGGGTTCTCCGTACCGCTGGCGATCAAGTTCTTCCTCGGATCGGCGCTACTGATCGCGCTTGCAGTGGCAGCTGCCGTCGTCGTCACCTATATCAAGGGCAATCTGATCGCGCAGAACGCCGCGCGCGATGCGCTGGCGACGAGCAGTGCAGTGCAGAAGGAGATCGAGCAAAGCCGCCTGCAGCAATTGCAGTTCAAGGTGCAGGAGATCGCGGCGGATCCGAGCCTGGCGCGCTACGTGGCGCAGGCCGGCGGCGCGACGAACAATCTGCCGGGTTTGTCCGACAGCGCCGATGCGGACACCAAGTCGATTCCCGATCTGCTCAAGGAACGCAAGGAGCAGTACGCCTTCGATCTGGGCATCGTGCTCGACGGCAAGGGCAACGTGCTCGGGCGCAGCGATCAAACTGAGGCGTTTCAGGAGTCCTTGGCTAAGGACCCGTTTGTTGAAGAAGCAATCGCAAAAGCGGCGCAACTCAGTCTCAGCGGCTACTGGCGCTCCGGTGACAAGTTGTACCAAGCGGCCATCGTGCCGCTGGCGCAGGATCAAAACCTGGTGGGTTTCCTGCTGCTCGCACAAAGTGTCAATGACGCAATGTGCCGCGACATGGCGCGCGTCAGCGGCGCGCAAATCGCTTTCTGGCTGCCGGTGGAAAAGCGCCTGGAACTCGTGGCCAGCTCGTTCGACGAAGCCGGCAGCAAGGCCTTGCGCGAAGCGTTGATGACGCAGCCGGCCGACGTGCTCGCTGCGGTGTCCGCTGGCAAGGCGGTGCCGCAAGTGAAACTGAGCTTCGCCGGACAGGAGTGGGGAGCACAGATATTGCCGACAGCGACCGAAGGCATCGGCCGCCTCGGCGCGGTGCTCGCGCTGACCTCGACCGACAAGATCGTCGCCAGCTATCGCGACATCCTGCATTGGCTCGTCTTCGGCGGGCTGGTTTCGATGTTCCTAGCGTTGCTGCTGTCGTATGTTTTCGCCAAACGCATCTTGCGCCCGGTGCGCACAATGGCCGATGCCGCCGAACAGGCCGCCGCAGGCAACTACCAGACGCAGATTGGCGTGACCGGCAACGACGAACTGGCGCGTCTGTCGCATGCGTTCGATTCGCTACTGTCGGATTTGCGTGAGAAGAGCGACATCGAAGGCTACGTCGGCAACCTGTCGCGGTTCCTGCCCGATCCGGCGCGTGAGCAGGCATCGATCACGCCTTCGAAGGCCGCGACCGTGGCCGAACCGGATCCGGCCCGGCGCGAGACTTTGAGCCTGCTCGGCGTGGAGTTCCGCGAGATCGCGTCAGCCGACGCCAATACCGCTCCGGAACAGGCGCTGGTCCTATTCGGTCGCATCGCGGCAGCGGTGGATGCAGCCGCGAGCGGAGCGAGAGCGCGGCAGAATTCTGGCGCACGCTTCACCTTGGCTTTCGGCGGCGAAGGGCGCTGGAAGCATGCCCTGCACGCATTGCGACAAATTCGCGAGCGCACACAAAGTGAAGGTTTCGCCCTGCCCGCCGCGGCGCTGGTTTCCGGTCCACTCCTGCTCGGCGGGACGCAAACGGGCGCGCATGCGTTGCTCGGTGTGGCCAGCCTCCAGCTCGATCGTCTGCTACCCGAGGCGGCTCCGGGGCAGACTCTGCTCACGCGCCAAGGTGGGGAAGAGATCAAGGCGGCGCTCGGCGAATCGCGCCTGGGTGTCGCCACGGGAGTCGGCAGCGGCAAGCGTTTCTATG
>Ga0163163_10002332_pt1 | contig 16040 bp, 14 predicted proteins | sample S65metaG_FD_119766 | JGI IMG/M metagenome (GOLD analysis project Ga0163163, IMG submission 119766) | Switchgrass rhizosphere microbial communities from Kellogg Biological Station, Michigan, USA - S6-5 metaG | ecosystem: Host-associated > Plants > Roots > Rhizosphere > Soil | place: USA... | reverse complement strand
CTTCGGTTAAGCATTATATGCTACACAAGGCACGCGCAGGTGGCGAATTACTTCTGGCTTTCTGCGTACCGATGGAGGGCCGTGGCCTGAGATCATGAGATCGTGCACGACGTCCTCACTGTCGCCAACCTTCGCAAACTCTACGGCGACACGATCGCCGTCGACGCGATCTCCCTCTCGGTCCAGCTCGGCGAAATCGTCGGACTGGTTGGCCCGAACGGCGCCGGCAAAACGACCACCATCAACACGATCCTCGGCGTCCTGCAGCCGACCTCCGGCACGATCCTCATCGATGGCATCGACCTCTCGAAACATCGCTCGCGCGCCCTGCAATGCACCAACTTCGAAGCGGTCTACGCCCCGCTTCCCGGGAATCTGACCGTCGTGCAGAATCTGCGGATCTTCGCCATGCTTTACAACGTCAGGAACATCTCCACACGCATCGAGGAGCTGCTCCAGCAGTTTGAACTTGACCGTTTCCGCAACACCAAATGCGGCGTTCTTTCATCCGGTGAACAAACCCGGGTCAGCCTCGCCAAAGCCATGCTCAATAGCCCCAAGCTCCTTCTGCTCGACGAGCCGACTGCCTCACTCGATCCCGCGATCGCCCAGGAGATTCGCGCCAAACTCGGCGATTTCTCACGTGCCGCTTCCGGCGGGGTACTATGGACGTCTCATAACATGCACGAAGTCGCCGAGGTCTGCGACCGTGTCCTGTTCCTCTCTCACGGCAAGATATTACTGGAGGGTGATCCTAAACGTCTTCCCCGCGAGCACGGCAAGAATTCGCTCGAAGAACTCTTCCTTACCGTCGCCCGCGAGCCACTTACGTTGGAGGGCCGCTGAATGTCGGCAAAGCGCACTGCGGCAATCGTGCTCCGCCAGTTCTATTTGTTTCGCGGGAGCCCGGCACGTATCTTCCCGCTTTTTGCATGGGTGGCCATTGACATTGTCCTCTGGGGATTTATCACGCGCTATCTCAATTCATTCACATCTTCCAGATACAATTTTGTCCCCGCGCTGCTTGGCGCAGTCTTGCTATGGGATTTTTTCACCCGCGTGATGCAAGGGGTAACCATGGCTTTCTTCGAGGACGTGTGGTCGCGAAATTTCCTGAACGTGTTCGCGACCCCACTGCTCATTTCCGAATACCTCACGGGCCTGATTCTCTCGAGCATCTGGACCAGTACCATCGGGCTGATCGTCATGCTCGTTCTCGCGCAGGGATTCTTTGGCCTTTCTTTTTTGGGGTACGGTCTGTTTCTGGTTCCGTTCCTTTTCCTTCTGTTTCTATGCGGAATCGCTCTCGGGATCTTTGCCAGCGCAGCCGTCCTCCGCATGGGGCCGGCTGCCGAGTGGCTCGTTTGGCCGATCCCGGCGATGCTCTCGCCGTTTGCCGGTGTTTTTTATCCGCTATCAACTCTTCCGCCTTGGATGCAATGGATCGGTCGGGTTCTGCCGCCTTCCTACGTCTTCGAAGGCATACGCACGATCATCGCTGGACGCCCTGTTCCCCGGTTCGATCTCCTGATGGGCACGTGCCTCGCGCTCTTGTATCTGGCCCTGTCCTGCTGGTTCTTCTTGCGCGTGTACCACCACGTCGTCCGAACCGGACTCATCGCCCGCTACAGTGCAGAAACCCTGAGTTGAGTTACGGAGTCTCTGTTGATGGATGAATGTCGTTTGGGAAAGGGAACCGCTTAGGTGGGAATAAATAAGAAGCGGCGCTGCCGAACCACTCCGCCTAGGGTCTTTTCGTTGACGCCATCATTTTGTGCTTAAAGGCACGCACCCGCGAGGTGCAAATTCCGGTCGTTCGCGATCCTAACTGCTGGTAGAACAATTCAAGCCGCGCCGCCCCTTGGAAGGTCCGGTGGATTATTCAGTACATGCCTCCTTTCGGCCTACCGGCCTCGTTGGCCGGTACGTTCAATTCCTATTTCTTCCAATTGCAATATGCGCTCAAAACTCGCGCGTGTCAATAGAAATAGGGCGGCGTAACACACCATAGGACGGCACGCCTTTGGCCTCTACGATATCCCCTCTTTCAGATTCGTTCCAGCGTGAGGCGATCGACTTCGCCGCCAAAGTATTTTTGCAATGCCTCCGTAAAGATCTGATTATCGAATGTGACGCTTGCAAACAGACTCATCGATGATTTGAACTTCAGGTCGTCAGGAGATCCAAGAATCTGCTTGATCGAACGCCCTTCCACAAGATTCACGAGCCGGGTGCACTCCCTCAGTCGCCGTCCAAGAACCGGGTGCTTTAAATATGCCTCGGCTTCTTGTCGCGATGAGATTCCGAATGCAGTCGCCATCTGACTGTGCCCCAAGCCTCGGAGCTGAGGGAAGATGAACCAGATCCAGTGTCCCTCCTTCAGCCCGTTGCGCAATTCCCCGCGTACTTGCTCGTACACGGGATTCTGGGCGTCCACGAAGCGTTGTAGGTTATGAGGATTACTCACGCTTGTCATCTACCTTCCAATCATTACCGATCCTGAAAGCAACCGGGACAGCGCGCGTCCACGTAACGGCGTTCCGGGATGGATCCATTTTTAGAATCCACTTGGCCGATTCAGAATCCACTTGGCTGAGTAGTCGGCTTGTCTGACTAAGGGGAGGCTTCGATGAAGAATCTCGCTAGGCGCCTCAGCAGGCAAAGCCCAAATCTTTTTAGCGCGGCCCAGGCAGAGAAAATCAAGGAAGGTTCGAATGAAGGAGCAATATGCGCCTGATGCTCTTTTGGCTGTTCGTCTGCGTGAGCGTAGCTGAGGGGGAGAGTGCCTCGAATTGGAGTTCGAATTACCCTCCCTGCAATCGGTACTCCAAGCTGGCGCAAACGGGACACTTGGATCTTGGGGTGCGCGTGGCTACGGCAAATCCATCTCTCGCCCAACAGTTTCTGCGCGCCATGGATTTCTGGGCCGGTATTCTCGACCTGGATTGGCACGAGGACGACACTGAGAATTGTTCGATCCAACTTGTGGATGGAGAGCGCGAGCTCTTCCAATCTGCCGCGATTGCGGCCAGGTCCCAATTGCCTGACCGGCTCGATTTTCAGGGCCGGATTGCGTTCAATCCGGCGCAGACACTTAGCGAGACCGCTTTATACCGGATAGCGGTACACGAGATCGGCCATATACTCGGATTGCAGCATAGCTCGAATGCAATGTCGGTGATGTACGGTTTCGACCTGGAGGGCCTGGAATGGCTCGACGCCACGGATCTGGCGGCGTTTTCAGTCCGTCATAAATTGCGCATCGAGGCTCTCGACAAGCCCGTCAAGGTAGTGCAACGGCACTGAGTCCCGCCCTTGTTTGAACGCAGATTGCGGGACCTCGGTTCGCCTTCTGTTTCCCACGAAAAAAGGATCTGTCGCCTCCAGCCTGCATCCACTCAACGGAGGATTCTTCAAATGTCACGCATAGCTCTAATCTCTTTGGCGATGTTATACACCGCCCGCGTTTGGGCAGACCAATCCGACATCGAACGCCTGATCACGTCGGAAAAGGTGGTGAAGGAAATCATGGCCGCGGACGACAAAGCCATTCCCGGCAGTCTGTTCCAGAAAGCCTATTGCGCCGTAGTGATTCCCAACATGAAGAAGGCCGGATTCGTCTTCTCCGCAAAATACGGCCGCGGCTTTGCATCTTGCAGAAATCTAGGTGGAGGATGGAGTGCGCCTGCAGCTCTGCGAGTGGAAGGCGGCGGATTCGGCTTGCAGATTGGCGGGGAGGAAACCGACCTTATCTTGCTGGTCATGAGTGAAAACGGGATGAAAGGGATGCTGGCGAGCAAGTTCACTCTGGGTGGTGAGGTGTCGGCGGCGGCCGGCCCAGTTGGCCGGGAGGTGACCGCGCAGACGGACGCCACAATGCGGGCCGATATCCTCACGTGGTCGCGATCCCGGGGCGTATTCGGCGGAATATCCTTGCAAGGTGGGACACTGCGTCCTGATAGCGACGTGAACAAAGCAATCTACCATGCAGATCAGGAAAACAAGGACATCCTCACGGGGAAAGTGAAGCCCACCAGTGACGCCGCAGGCTTCTTGAAGACTCTCGCCATGTACGGTGGTGAGCGGCAGAAAAAGTGAATCGTCCCGCGAGTGTGACACGGCCATATGGCGATCGTGCGCTGCGTTATGCTCGGATTCGTGAGCGAAAAGATTCTCCCACTAGAAACCAGCCCGCAAGAAGTCCAGCGCCGCATCGACTCCGGGGAACAGCTGCTACTGATTGATGTTCGCGAGCCGGAGGAATTCGGTATCACGCGCATCGAAGGCGCCACGTTGATCCCCATGCGCAACATTCCAGCCAGTTTGCAGCAACTCGAAGCCAAGGCCGGCGAAGCCACATTGATTATTTTCTGCCACCACGGAGTGCGCAGCTTGAACGTGGTGCACTGGCTGAGGGACCAAGGCCTGCCCGCTTGCCAGAGCATGGCCGGCGGCATCGATGCCTGGAGCACTCTGGTCGACCCGTCGGTGCCACGGTACTGACTTCGCCGCGCCTCGTGGTCAGGCCTTGCGGCTTCAAATCATCTGCGATCTAGAGTGGGCTTCACTCTATAGCGTTGGGGAAAATCGTTTCGTCTTGCGAATCGTGACATCATTGATTTGTTCGCAGCCGACATCCGGGCCAACCGAGGTTCCCGAGCCGTAAATCCTCAAGTTGAAGTCCTGAATCGCATCGCGCTCAATCCGATTGAGCGTGGTACGGTCATAATCGATGACGCCGCTGATCTCCGCGATCCGCGATGTGCCAGCAATAGCCGGATCACGGAACTCGGTATGGCATACGTGCCAAAAACCAACGCTCCAGCGATATTCCACCCCGTCTCCGCCATTCGCGCTAAGCCATTCCATACGTGGCGCAGCCTGCAGGGGCAACAGGATCAGTGGCGCGCAAAGCGAAACCAGGAGCCGAATATCCGACCGGTGTCTTCTCAAGGACGCCTCCTCTCGCATCGATTTGTCTGAACCTGTTTCATCTTATACATTCACGAACACCGCTGCCAGTTCGCCCTCGAAGTGCGCTCCGCTACCGCGCTGGGCCGCCGTCGTCAGTCTGGCCACCGAAGATCGTTCGTCCATCAGTCATCGTCACCGACCTGGCGGCAGCGACGTTGGGGATTTCTTTTGCACGATAGCCTTGAACGATAAGGTGGTCGCCAACTTTAATAGTTTCTCGCGTCCAGCCCCGAATCATTAGGGCCCCTGGACTCCCTGTCTCCAGGCGCCAGTTGACGACCTTACCGCTCTCATCTTTCACGTCCATATAAAAGTAGGTGTGTGGGTTTTGCCATTCAACTCCTGTAACTGGCCCCGCCAAGACCACCGGCTTCCTTTGATCGAACTCCGCCATGAAGGAGTGGTGCGCAGAGATCGGCACTGCCACGAGTAAACCTCCGGCGGCTGTCAACACACCCAATTTGAATCTCATTGCGGCGCCTCCCATCCGAGTCACAAGCACGAGCTGTGCCAAACCGTGCCGTTCGGCTCCGGCGATTTGCCGCAACGACAAGACCGGCAGCGAGGTCTGTGCGCCAAAGGACACAATCTACTTGCGTCATTTGATGCACTGCATAGGAACGTGTGCCGAATATCCGGACAGAAGCGGTAATGGGATAAGCTGGCGCCCCCTGCTTCAAGTCCAGGCGCGCCTGCCAAATAGTGTGTATGATACCCCACGGGAGATAGCAGATGAAAACACTGGCTAGCCTGATCGTCCTTTGCGCGTCATTATCGCCGCTCACAGCACAATGGCCCGGTCGCCCGACTCCGGGATTGCCCAGAACAGCCGACGGCAAACCCAACCTCACCGCCCCTGCTCCGCGAACCGCGGACGACAAACCTGATCTCTCCGGCGTCTGGCGGATCCACAAAAATTATCTGCTCAACGCCGCGCCGGACCTTAAGCCTGGGGACATGCAGCCGTGGGCGGCGGCCCTTTACAAACACAGCGCGGATAATTTCCGCAACGACACGGACGGAATCAATTGTTTGCCACCCGGCCCGAAAGCCAGTATTTCGGTCGGCTCCCCCGTGAAGATCGTTCAGATGCCGAATCTTGTCATCTTCCTTTACGAGTACCAGACCCTTTTCCGCCAGGTTTTTACCGACGGCCGCGAACTGCCCAAAGATCCCAACCCGACCTGGATGGGGTACTCGATTGGGCACTGGGAGGGAGATACCCTGGTGGTCACGACCACCGGTTACAACGACCGGACGTCCCTGGACTTGGGCGGGCGTCCTCACTCAGAGGCGTTGCGCATGACGGAGCGCTTCCGCCGCCGTGACGCCGGTCATATCGATCTCCAGGTGACGGTAGACGATCCCAAAGCCTACAACCGGGCGTGGACCCTTCCTGTCGATCTCGATTTGATGCCGGACGGGGAATTGATCGAGTTTATCTGTGAGAATCAAAATGATAAGCCGCACCTCGTGGGCAAACGCCCGGAGGAGTTTGAAGTTTCCAGGGACATCCTGAGCCAGTACGTCGGAAGATACGATTCGTCTGAATCCCCCGCAGGCGTCGTAGTCACTTTGGAAGGCGACCATCTGATGATCGATCCGGGCGGCATGGGAAAAATTCCCCTGATCGCAATGTCACAAACCAGCTTCAGCATGGAAGGGAATATCGTCGAATTCCTCAAGGATGCCAAGGGTGTGGTCACCGGAGTCGTTCAACACTGGACGGAAAGCGATCGCTACGCCTCTCGTAGAAAATAGAAAGCCGCCAACCTTCTGCGCCACTTTTCTCGCGATGAGAGCGGTTTGATTGCGGCATGGTTTGGGCCCATGCCGGGAGGACGTCTGCTTCAGGTCAGCGCCAGGTATTGGTGCGCGAGCCATACCACCATCGATCCCTCGCCCACCGCTGACGCGACACGGTTCATGGCCCCGGCGCGCAGATCACCCGCGGCGAAGATCCCGGGTTCGCTGGTCTCCAGCGGCAACGGTTCGCGCGATTCTTTCCAAATACGCGGATACGCTTCGGCCGCCATTAGGTCCCGGCCCGTGAGGACGAATCCTTTGGCATCGCGCAGCACGTTGGCAGGCAGCCAGCCGCTACGCGGACAGGTGCCGATAAACACGAACAGCGCGTCGACTTCCTCAATCCGGCACGATTCATCGTCGCATGAAGCAAGGCCGACTCGTTCCACGCGACCCTCGCCCTCCACCCATTCGACTTTCGTTCGAGGGCGCAAACGGATGTTCGGGGTCTTCTCGATCTGATCGATGAGGTACTGCGACATCGAATCGCGCAGGCTATTGCGGCGCACCACGATCTGCACCTCTTTCGCGTGGCGCGCCAGATACATCGCCCCCTGGCCGGCCGAGTTCCCACCGCCGACGACGAGTACGCGCCGCCCGGCGATGGCCGATGCTTCCGTGGTCGCGGCGCCATAGTACACGCCCGCACCGGTGTGCTCAGCGACGCCCCGCGCGGGATGCTCGCGATAAAACATTCCCGTGGCAGCGAGCATGGCCCGTGTGACAATTTCCCGGCCATCGGCGAGTTTGAGACGCTTGTATCCGCCGTCAATGGTAACCTCGGTCACTTCGATGGGCGCAAGAAACTCAGCACCCAGCCGCTGCGTCTGCATCATGGCGCGGCGCGTCAGCTCGCTGCCGCTGACACCAGATGGGAACCCGAGATAGTTTTCGATCCGCGAACTGGTGCCGGCCTGGCCGCCCGGGGCGTGCCGGTCAAGCAACAACGTCCGCAACCCTTCCGATGCGCCGTATACCGCTGCGGCGAGACCGGCCGGACCGGCGCCGACGATAACAAAGTCGTACACATCGTAGGCGGCCGAGAGTGACCGGCCGAGGCGTTCGGCTACCTGGCGGGGTTCCGGATTACGCAGCACGGAACCTCCGTCGTCGAAGAACAGCGCCGGAAGTTCATTGTCGTCCACTCCGGCCGCAACCAGCAGTGCGCGCGTATCTGGGTCTCGCGTGACATCCAGCCAGCGATAGGAAATGAGATTGGCCGCCAGGAAGTCCTTGATCGCATGCGATCGCGGTGACCACTGGTGTCCCACCAGCCGGAGTCCCTTCGCTTCGGGTAGACACTCGGCCTGCCAGGCATCCAGGAGATCGTCCACCACCGGGAAGAGACGTTCCTCCGGCGGATCCCATGGCTTTGACAGATAGTAATCGAGGTGCGCCTCGTTGATGGCCTTCACGGCGGCTTCAATATCGGAGTAGGCGGTGAGGAGGACACGCCTCGCCAGAGGGTAGATCTCACGCGATTGGGTGAGTAACTCGCTCCCCAGCATTCCAGGCATTCGTTGATCGCTGATCAACATCGCCAGTGAATCCCCGCGGCTTTTCAGTTCACGGGCGGCCTCCAGAGCTTCCTGTCCGGATGCCGCGCTCATGATCGTGTAGTGCTCCCGGTAGCGGGAACGAAGATCCCGGCGCACGGCGGCGAGCACTTGCGGATCGTCGTCGACGATCAGGAGGACCGGCTTGTTCAACGTGAACCTCCCGCATTTTCGATCTCGCCGATCGGAAAGGCGACCCGGAATTGCGTCCGGCCCGGTTGTGACTCCACGGAAATTTCACCGTCATTGTGGCGCACCAGGCGGCGTACGATGTCGAGACCCAGGCCGGTACCCTGTCCCATCGGCTTGGTGGTGAAGAACGGGTCGAAGATTCGCTCCTGGATCTGTGCGGGGACGCCCGCTCCGTTATCGATCACGCGCACCACCACTTTCTGATGCTCGCGGTTCGCCGTGACCTCCACGCGGCCCGATTCGGGGATAGCATCCAGGGCATTGTCGATCAGATTTGCCCAGATCTGATTGAGTTCACCGGCGAAGCCTCGCACGCGCGGCAGCCCAGGTTCCGCGTCCACTACCACGGCGGCCGATTTTGCCCGAGCCTTCGCTCTCAGAACGGTAATTGTGTTGTTCAGCCCCTGAACCAGGTCTACCGGCTCGGCAGCCTGTGCCTGATCCATGTGCGTGAAGCCTTTGATGGCGACTACCAGGCCCGAAATACGCACGGCGGCGTCCTGAATCTCCGCGGCGAGGCTGCGGACCGAACACCCTGACGCGCCCCACCGCAGCACGGCATCCAACGCCCGCCCATCGACGGTCCGGGCCAGGGTATCGAGCGCTTCGAACGTCACGGCCGTATCCGCGAGCGTTTCCGCGATGGCGATGTCGAGACCGCGATCGGCCAGCCAGTCCGCAATGGCCTCCTCGCGTTCGGCCTGCTCAATGGGGGACCGCACGCCGAACACCTGCGTTGCTATGCAAGCCTTGCGAACCGCATCGACAGCCGCGAGTTGCGCCTGGGTCAGGGCGAAAGTTCCGAGCGCGAGCGTCGCCCGCTCGCTATCCTCCAGCCGGTCGCCTAAAAGCGCGGCGCTTCGTTCGATGGCGGAAGCAGGGTTGTTCAGTTCGTGAGCCAGTCCCGCCGACAATTTCCCCAGGGAGATCATCTTTTCGTCGTGCAGGTCGCTCGAGGTGAAGACCCGGGCACGATCGAGCATGGCGTGAACCAGGATCGAAGTAATCGCATAACACTCTCTCGTCAACGCGTGGAGATGATCGCCATGCACCGCCAAGATCTCCGAGAGTTCCTGCGCGACAGAATCGCCTGGTGGGCTGGTTACGCGGGAATACGGGAGCAGTCCAGTGACGTCACCCTCTCGCCATTCCATGATTTTGCGAGGCCCTGCTCCTCGGTCGACGAACATATCGAAGCGCCCCGCGAGCACCACAAACAAACCTTCCGGCCGGACACCCTTCACGGTCAGCACATCCCCGGTGTTGAGCTGCCGAAGGATCCCGTGGGAGGCTAGCCAGGCCAGTTCCTCGCGAGGCGCCGCACCCAGGGCCTTGTGTGCCGTCAACCGGTCGACGAGATTTGCTGCTGTCATCAGGAATGAGATCTCCTATCCACCACATCCTAAATTATCTGGTTTCCATGGCTGTCCGAAAGTCGGCTTCCCGCCCTCACTTTGCTGTGTGACGCGCAAACCACGGATGTGGGCTCAACGAACAGGCGGGCGTTTCAATTCGGTAGTTCGCTGACTCACCACCTCGGAGCGAGTCGTGGAGATGTATAATCCATAACGGCCAGGAAGCCAAGAATGGAATTCCGGAGGGACACAGATGCCAACACCATGCCGAAGGGATGTTCTACAGCGAGTAATTCTACTTGCGCTCACCGCCGCTATGACCCTGTTTGTGCCCGCGACGGTAGCGGCGGCCGATAAGGAAATCTCCACGGATGATCTGCAGCGCTCTCTGCGGCTGGACACCTATCGGGTCGTGGCCGATAGCGGCGCGGGCCGCGGCGAAAACATCTATTTCTTTAAATGCTGGATGTGTCACAACCAATACGCCAAGAGCGCGCCCCTGTTGAAGGATCTCTATCAGCGCAAGACTCTGGTCGGTGGCGCTCCCGTGAGCGACGAAGCCGTCATCATCAAGATCAAAGAAGGTGGTCCGGGCATGCCGGCGTTCAAAAATAGCCTCTCCGATACCGACATAGGCGATTTGCAGGCCTACTTTCACTCCGGCAAATGCTGCGCGGATGGTGAAAACGCCCCCGCGAACCCTTGGTATCGGGCCGAGACGCAAAAGTGGCCGGTTCAAAGCGGCCTTACCGATGGTGCGACCGGCATTGTGCGCATCAAAAGCGGGGATTCACCCGAGGGTGTGGGCGTCCAGATCGTTGCCCCGAACGGCATCCGAACAACTGTATATACCGATGCGGCGGGCAGATTCGAATTCCCTAAGATGCAAGCAGGTTCCTACACCCTGCGTATTGCCACGCCCGTCCCTTTCAAGCCTTACCGGCGAGATTCAGTTTTGATTGACGGCGGCACGAAGTTGGAGGATATTGTGCTCGAACGGGTTGCCAACTCGGATAATCTGCCTGCCTCGCCGGAGCTGGAGGCTCAGCTTAGCGGCGCCGAGCTCCTATGGAACCTTCCGGGCACGGCAGAAGAAAAAGCTACCTTGCAGAAAAATTGCTCGGGGTGCCACTCCTGGCAACAGATTTTTAGGAGCCGCTACGATCAACACGGCTGGAGCTTGATCGTCGACCGCATGATGCACTTCACCGGCACCGCGATTGCCGTCCGCAACCGTGCCATGTCGGATCCGGATCCCGAAGCGGCGTTGCTGATCAAATGGCTTTCCCGGATTCGTGGCCCGAATGCGCAGGATGCTCCGCTCCGCGTTTTTCCGCGCCCCCGCGGCCAAGCCACCAGGGTTGTCGTCACTGAATACGAATTGCCGCGACAGTTGCTCATGCTTCACGATGCTGCCCTGGATGCGCAGGGCAACGTTTGGTACACCAGCCATAAGACCCGTTATGTCGGCAAGATGGACCCCAAAACGGGAATCTTCACCGATTACACATTACCGTTGACACCCGGGGTGATGCCGGGAAGTCATCACCTCAAAATGGACAAGAACGGGATCGCCTGGATATCGGAAAATTGGGCGCACCAGCTCAATCGGCTCGATCCCAAGACGGGCGACGTGAAGCAAGTCCGCATTGAAAGCAAGACCCCCCTCAACGCTCCCAGTTTCGGAAATTTTACGTTGGATGCGGACGGCTTCGTGTGGGATGCCCGCGCCAACCGCATTGTAAAAATGGATCCCCAAACCGGCAAGGTTTTGAAAGAGTGGCCGTTGCAAGCCAATAGCAGCTACGACAACACCATTTCTTACGACGGCAAATATTGGAGCGGTAGTGGCCCTGCGAATTGGGGCAATACCGTAGAGATGCTTGAGATTGAGACCGGTAAAATACTGAATTTGAACAGCGGCGATCACATGATGACCGCCAAACGCGGCGGCTTCGATCCCTTCGGAAATTCTTGGTGGGGCGGAGCGGATGGTGCCATCATAGAGCTCAATGCCAAGGAACAGCGCATTGATGAACATTGGCCGCCGATTGCTCCGCACCCTTATACCGATTTCTACGAAGCCATGCCGGACAGAAATGGCGAGGTTTGGGCCGGGGTACTACATGGCCGCCAGATGCTTCGATACAATCCCAAGACCGACCATTGGGTCGCCTATCAGTTACCCGAGCCGTTAGCTTATAACCGGCGGACTGTCATTGACACTTCCACGAAACCGGCAACCGTCTGGTACGTGGACTACAACGGCTACCTCGTTCGCGTTCAACCCCGGGACTGAGGAAGCCAAAATGGGCATCATCTCACTTGCGCCGCAGCGCAGACAGGACCCGGGCGGGAGTTAAGGGGTACTCGCGCAGGCGCACTCCCGTGGCGTCAAACAACGCGTTGGCGATGGCCGCTGCCGCCGGGCCCAGTACCTCTTCGCCGCCGCCACTGGATGGCTGATCCAGGTGCTGCACAACCACCGCTGTGACCGCGGGACATTCCTCGAAGCGCAATATTGGATAGCTGTTCCAATCCAGGCTGGTGACATTGGTGTTACTGAAGGTCACCTCTTCCTTGAGCATCCGGCTGGTGGCCTGCACCAACATGCCGCTGATCTGGTTCTCCATAAAGGCAGGGTTGACGCCGAGACCCGCATCCAGCGCACCATACATATGCTTGGCGACGATTTTGCCGGTTTCGCGATCCACTTCGATATCGGCAACCGCGGCCGCGTAAGACGATATATGCGTGCCAAGCGCGATGCCGCGCCCGTTCGCGATCCTCGCGTCCGGCCGAGCGCCGGCTTTACGGGGCGTCCAGCGGGCCGCCTGCGCGACGGCGTTCAGCACGCCGAGCCAGTGTTCGTCCTTCATGTTGTGCTTACGGAACTCATAGGGGTCCATGCCCACGAGGAACGCCACCTGGTCGATGGTTTGTTCGGAAGCAAACGCGATCGAAAGATCCAGCGGCGAGCGCAAAAACGATCCCTTGAGGTACCCGCGAACGCCATCCACGCGATGATTCACCAGGTGCATGTTGGGAATGGCGTACATGGCGCCTAAGTTGAAAGCGCTGATCTCCTGAGAAATAGGCCCGGAGCTCTCGGCGGCAGGTGTTCCCAGCGCTAATTGCTGGGAGGTCTCCGTAATCATCCAGTCGTGCTGCCAGCCGTGATATTCGTAGGCGAGAATCTTGCCCGAAGCGTCGCTCGCCACGCGCACATCAGCCAGATGCGCGGGCCCGAAATTATCCCAGCCATGTTCGTCCCAGCGCATGAACTGGAGGCGCACCGGCTGCTTGGCCTCCTGCGACAGGATGGCCGCGGCCTCGGCGGCATCGTCATAACAACTGTGTCCATAGGTGCCGGAGCCTTCGTAGTAGCGGATCGCGACTCTCTGGACCGCCAAGCCGAGCACCGCGGCGATCTTATTCCGCGTGTCATAGATGTTCTGGGTGGAACACAGTACCAGCGCGGAATCCGCTTTGACGTCGGCCAGCGCGCAGTTGGGTCCAAAGGGTGCGTGGGATTGATACGGCCCCTGGTAGGTTCCTGAGATCATGTGCGCGGCGCCGTGGAAGGCGGCGGAGATGTCGCCCTTATTCAGGACCACGCGGTCGGTCGTCTTCGCGGCACGCATCTGTTGATGCATGCCCGCGGTGCCCGGCAAGGCCGCCGGTTGATCCCAGACAACTTTCAATTGGCGCGCGGCGCGCACAGCGTCCCACTCGTTGGCCGCCACCACGCCTACGAAATCGCGTTTGCGGATCACACGGACGCCGGGAATATCCGCGACGGAGCGTTCATCGACGCTGATCACTCTGGCGCCGTTTCCGTAAGCGCCTTGTCCGCGCGGACGCACGACGCGTCCGTGCAGCATGCCGGCCACGCGCACGTGCTGCATATGAACGTACTTTCCGGCGGCCTTGTCCGGAATATCGCGGCGCGGAATTCGTGTGCCCACTATTTTGTAATCGCGTGCGGGCTTGAGCGGAGCCCGCCCCGTGTATGGCAAGTTGAAAGGCTTGCCGCCCACCAGTTCTCCGTAGGTCACGGATTTCTTGGGATCGCCCGCCACCGCTACCACGCCCTTTGCAACCGTCAGGCGCTCCACTGGTGTTTGCAACTTTTGCGCCGCCATTTTCAGCAACGCCTGCCGCGCCTCGGCGGCGGCCGAGCGAATACGTGGTCCTCCGCGAGCGATGGACGCGCTCGCCACGGTGCCACCCTGGTTGGGCATCGTGTGAGATTCCAGGCGAATCGAATTCACCTGCGACATCTCCAGATCCAATTCTTCAGCTGCCAGTTGCAGCAGCGCGGTGGAGCATCCCTGGCCCAGTTCGACAAAGCCGATAAAGATAGTCGCGGTATTATCTGCGTGGATGGCGATCCAGGTGTCCAGACGCTTGGGGTCGGGCTGATCCGGGCCCAGCACGACTGCTACGCCTTCAGCCTCCTGCGCGGGCGCCGCTCCGCGAATGGCGAATCCGATCAGCAGCGCGCCCCCGGTCTTGAGCAGATCGCGCCGTGGGAACGAGGTGACTGTCGCGGCCGGTTTCATCGCTGGGCCTCGATCGTGGTTCGGGCCGCGCGTTGAATCGCCTTCAGAATACGCGGATAGGTGCCGCACCGGCACAGATGCCCGTTCATCGCGGAACGGATTTGCGCTTCGCTAGGCTGCGGATTCTTCGACAACAACTCGGAAGCCTTGATGGTGATGCCGTTGTAGCAATAGCCGCATTGAATCGCCTGTTCGTCGATGAAAGCCTGCTGCACGGGTGTCAGCGCGGGAGCCCGCGTCAACTTGTGCCGCCGGGCGTACCAGGCTGGCAGCCCTTCGAGCGTGGTCACGGCCTTGTCGCCGACCGCCGAAAGAGGCGTCACGCAGGACCGCGTCTCCACACCATCGATCAAGACGGAACAGGAGCCGCACTGCGCCAGGCCGCAGCCAAAGCGTGGCCCGTTGAGCTGAAGCTCACCGGAGAGCACATACAGAAGCGGCGTATCGGGCGCCGCGTGGACGGTCGATAACCGTTCGTTCACCAGGATTTTCACTTCGTTTGCCATGTGGATGGACTCCATCAGGAGCTCATTATCCACGCGGACGCGGCTCGAACCCCTGGATCGATCCTAGAACCATCGGTTCGCAAAAACAACCGCACTCGATCGATGGAGCCACCTCGGAGTGTATTTTCAGTGGCGTCGATGCTCACAATGCGGTTACATTGATTATTGATTGAGGAGACTTGTTGTGAAGAAAATCGTCGGACTGATGATCATCACTGCGCTGACGTGCCATATGGCGCGCACGCTAGCCGCTCAGGGAATCACCGGCAAATTCGTTCCGGTGACCCAAAAGGATCTCACTACCCCGGATGCGGCGGACTGGCTCATGTTGGGCGGGAACATGGAACACTGGAACTACTCGCCGCTCGATCAGATCAATCGCGGCAACGTCGGCAGTCTCCAGCTGGTCTGGGCCCGGCAGTTGCCAACCACCGGAGGCCGTGCCGGAACGTCGCCGGTCGTGCACAACGGGATCATGTATCTGATCAGCCCCAACGATGCTATTTTAGCCGTCGATGCTGTTACCGGTAGTCGTATCTGGGAGTATCATCGCCAACTACCAGCCAGCATCCGCCATCATTATTCCATTGCGAAGCGCGGCCTCGCCCTCTATGGAGACAAGATCTTCACGGTAACTTCAGACAATGCGGTCGTCGCGCTCGATGCTTTAACTGGCAAGGTGGCGTGGGAGGTGTCCCGCGGGACCGATGGCTACGTTGCCAACACCAGCGGACCGATCATCGCCAACGGTATTTTGATCGCGGGAGGTAGCTGCCAGAACGCGCCGTACGGTTGCTATGTCACCGGCCACAACATAACCACTGGCAAGGAGTTGTGGCGCAACGAGGTGATTCCGCATCCCGATGGGGAAGGCGACGCCACCTGGCGCGGCATACCCTTCGCGGACCGTTGGTGCACCGGCATCTGGGGCCAGATCGTCTATGATCCGGTGCAGAATCTGGTGCATTACGGATCGAGCGGCATCTGTCCGGCGGCGGATTTCCAGCGCGGCGTCGCCGGCAAGAATGCGACCTTGGCTGGGACCGATACACGCTGGGCGGTGAGGCCTGACACAGGCGAGGTCGT
>Ga0163163_10002331_pt1 | contig 16046 bp, 12 predicted proteins | sample S65metaG_FD_119766 | JGI IMG/M metagenome (GOLD analysis project Ga0163163, IMG submission 119766) | Switchgrass rhizosphere microbial communities from Kellogg Biological Station, Michigan, USA - S6-5 metaG | ecosystem: Host-associated > Plants > Roots > Rhizosphere > Soil | place: USA... | reverse complement strand
TGCAGAAGCAAGCCGCCGCGAGGAAGGTAACCTGCGCTTCGACGTGCTGTTGCATACCATGCGCGCCAATCATTTCGAGGTTATCGAGATGTGGCAGAACCGGAAAGCACTCGACGCACACTCCGCCGCCGCGCACACCAAGAAATATCGCGACGACCTTCAGCAGTTCCTCGGCAGCCCACTGGACGAACGCCTGTTCAAAGCGATCAAATAAGAGTGGCTCGCCGTGAGCATTCGCATGTCGGGGGCAGGGCTCGATGAAACTAAAGAAATACGAAACGGTAATCTGGGATTGGAACGGCACGCTTCTTGACGATGTGGCTCTGTCGCTTTCCATCGTCAACGAAATACTTTTTGAACACAACCTGCCCAAACTCTCTCAGGCGCGATACCGTGAAATCTTCGACTTTCCTGTGCGTCTCTACTACGAGCGGGCAGGCCTGAACCTGAACCTTGTCGATTTTGAAACGATCAGCGGCGAGTTCTGCGCCCGGTTTGAATCAAGACTTCAACGCGCTCCGCTGTTTCCGTCGGTGAATCGGGCCCTGGAAACGATTAGCCAGTCCGGGTCGCGACAGTTTCTTCTATCGAGTACCGAGCACCATGCTCTGAACCGCATGGTGAACGACTTTGGATTGAACGGAAAATTCGATGCTATCCAAGGTATGAACGATGGACTGGCGACAGGCAAATTGAGCGCCGGAAAAGAGTTGCTTGAACGCTTCCATATCGATCCACACAGTTCCGTCTTTATTGGGGATACCGTCCACGATGCCGAGGTTTCGGGCAGTCTTGGAATTGAATGCATATTGATTTCGTCTGGTCACCATTCCCACGAACGACTGTCCAGACTGAATCACCCGGTATTTTCATCACTGGACATGTTGTTTGAATAGGCGCTGTTTTCCGAAACCTTTTCAGTCGCATTAACTTTCAGAACCGACCATCGGGGCGCAGGCTTGCTGAATAGCCCGCTACGGCGTACGATGCCGATGCAAACAGCGATCGTGGGAGGTGCAGCATGAGTCCAATGAACTGGCGTCGCGGGGCGTGGATATTACTTCTGGCGCTTACGGCTTTCCTCAGCGTGTCGGGAATTGTAGTTGCTCATAAAGGTCTGATTGCCATGCAGGCCGATCCGAAGCAATGGGTAATGCCCAACGGCAACTACTCCGGCTGGAACTACAGCGCGCTGGATCAAATCAATCTGACGAATGTTCAGAATCTCTCCATGGCATGGAGCTTCCAGCTTGGTATCCTCGACGCGCATGAAGCTTCCCCTCTGGTTATTGGCAGCACGATGTATATCGTCACTCCAAAACCCAACTACGTTTATGCGCTCGATCTCACGCGTGATGGCGTGATCAAGTGGGAGTTCCGGCCGGAGATGCCGCAAATGGAAGCTGCGACCAAGGCCGCATGTTGCGGGGCGCAAACGCGCGGATTGGCGTACGCGGACGGCAAGATTTTCTACAGCACTCTGGATGGTCAGGTTTTTGCCCTGAACGCGGAGTCTGGGAAAGTCGTGTGGCGTGCGGAGACCGCCAATCTCGCCGCTGGTGAAACAGTCAGCGCGATGCCGCTGGTGGTGGGCGACAAGGTCATCATCGGCGTGATGGGCGGAGAGCGCGGCGTTCGCGGACACATTACCGCCTTCAACATTGAGACCGGCAGTATGCGCTGGCGCTATTACAGCATGGGCCCGAACAACGAAGTCGGCATCGGACCTCGCTTCAAGCCGTTTTATCCCGATGATAAGGTTCCCAATCCCGCACTCGACTCCTGGTACGGAGATTCCTGGAAGCGTGGCGGCGGAGACGTCTGGGGATGGTACACCTTCGATCCGGACCTGAATCTCTTCTACTACGGCACCAGCAATTGCGGGCCGTGGAATCCGGATTACCGTCGGCAATGGGGCAAGGTCGATCTGGACGAACACGGTGGCCTCAAGTCTTACAAAAACAATTATTGCGCTTCCATTCTCGCGCGAGATGCCGACAGCGGCGAACTTGTCTGGGCGTATAACGTCACGCCGCAGGATGGCTGGGATCTCGATGAACCCAGCGCCGGAATCCTCATTGATCTCCAGATCAATGGCCGCATGCGGAAAACCCTGGTGCATCCGGCACGAAACGGATTCTTCTATGTCTTCGATCGCGCGACGGGAGAGATGATTCTGAAACCCTGGCCCTTCGTCCACAACGATCTCATCAAAGGCGTCGATACGGAAACGGGACGCCCATCCTACGACATCACGAAAATGCTGTTCACAAAACTCGAGGATCGGCAAAAATATTTGCCGGACGTGAAGGACACCACCGTCACCTTGTGCCCGGGCATCAATGCCAGAAACTGGTTCCAGGACGCGTACTCTCCGCGAACCGGTCTGATCTATACACCGGCGTCGAACCAGTGCGGAACGCAGAAAGTCATCGAAGGAAAGTTCACTCCCGGCGAAGACTACACGCTGAAAGAGACCATCAATCCGAATCCGCTCGCCCCGGGGGCGACGACTGCGGGCGAGCTGCAGGCGAATGATCCGATAACGGGCAAGACCATCTGGCGGGTGCCGTGGAAGGTCGTCAATAACGCGCCGGTCATGGCCACAGCGGGCGATCTGCTGTTTCAAGGCGGGCCGAACGAAGGCGTGATGCGTGCATTTAATGCGAAAACGGGAGCGATTGTGTGGACTTTCCGGACCGGCAGCAATTTCCGGAGTTCGCCAATCAGCTACGTTGGTCCGGATGGCCGACAGTATGTGGCGATCATTGCCAGTCAGCTGGGCGGGAACACTCAGGTGCAACCCACTGCCGCAGCAGACGCGGATATCCGCTTCCGGCGATCTGGTGCCACGCTTTACGTTTTTGCGTTGCCGCGCAGCGCGGCAGGAGCACGAAATTAAATGCCCCGAATTGTAGGCGCGGTCTGTGACCGCGCAGTATGCCCGGGATTCAGGATTTTGCGCGGTCATAGACCGCGCCTACAGATTCGGAGATATGCGTGAAAACCCTAACCGCTTCCATACTTCTCTACATCTGTCTCGGCGTCGCGCCGGCGTGGGCGCAAACTCCGGACGTTATACTCGTCAATGGAAAGATCCTGACGGTCGATAGCAAATTTTCCATTCGCGAAGCACTGTCGATTCACGACGGCAGAATTCTTTCGGTGGGGACAACATCGGATATCCGCAAAACTGCGGGGCCGCGGTCGCAGGTGATCGACCTGCAGGGCCGCACCGTGATTCCAGGCCTGATCGATTCTCATATTCATGCGATTCGCGCCGGCCTGACCTACAGCAGCGAGGTGAACTGGGTGGGGGTGCCCTCGATCACCGAAGCCATGAATCGAATCCATCTGGCCGCATCGACCATGAAGCCGGGCGCCTGGCTTATCGTCGGCGGCGGATGGACCACAAATCAATTCAAAGAGCGACGTCGTCCCACTCAGGCTGAACTCGAAGCGGCAGCGCCGAACAATCCGATCTATGTGCAACTCGGATACAGCTGGGTTCTCCTTTCCCGATCTGGACTGAAACTCTTAAAAATCGCATCCGATGCCGATCTGCCATCCGGTGCCCGGACAGAGAAAGACAGCAACGGAAATCTCACCGGCGGAATCACCGGCAGCCAGCCGGCCATTGTCGCCCTGTACGACAAACTCCCTCGACCGACGTACGAACAGGAACTCGACGGCACGAAAACATTCTTTCGAGAGCTGAACCGCCTGGGCCTGACCGGCGTGGGTGATCCGGGGGGCAACAGCCTTCCGCCTTCAGAGTATCGGGCGTTGTTCAGTGTATGGCAGCAACATCAACTGACGGTTCGCGTCGCGTACTGGCTGAATTGTCAGGCCCCGGGTTCGGAATTTGAAGACTATCAAAACCTGACTCGATTGCTTCCCGGCGGTTTCGGCGACGGCATGCTGCGATTCAACGGAATCGGCGAAAAGATCACCGTTGCGATGTACAACAATGACATGCCCAGCGATGTGGATAAGGCGAAATTTTACGAGATCGCCAAATGGGCCGCGGAGCGCGGCATGTCTTTGACCATCCACTGGAACAACGACGCGTCGGTCGATCATCTGCTCACGTTGTTTGAACGGCTCAATCGCGAAATTCCGATAACGGGCCTTCGCTGGTCGATTGCACACCTCAACGATGCATCACCGGCGTCTCTCACACGGATGAGAGCGTTGGGACTGGGCTGGACGGTTCAAGACGCGCTGTATTTATCCGAAGATGCCAATCGAGGGCTGCCTCCGGTCATGACGGCGAAGAAACTTGGAGTACCTGTCGGAGCCGGCACGGACGCGCATCGGGTTGCGTCATACAATCCGTTCACTTCCCTGCAATGGCTTCTCGACGGGAAGACTGCGGGGGGCGCGGCTTTGCGAAGAATCGACGAAGCGCCTGGCCGTGACGATGCCCTGCGCTTCTACACTATTGGCAGCGCATGGTTCTCGCACGATGAAGACCGGCTCGGATCGCTGGAACCCGGCAAGCTGGCCGATCTCGCCGTACTTTCGAAGGACTACATGACGGCGCCCATCCAGGAGATCAGCGGAATCGAATCGCTGCTGACGATAGTCGCTGGCAAAGTCGTCTATGCTGCCGGGCCTTACCAGAAGCTCGAGGAGCGCAAACCATGAAAGCAGGATTTGCCGCTGCACTGCTGCTTCTCTCGATCGCGTTTCCCGGATGGAGTCAGGTGCCGGATCCGCGCCCGGTGATTCTCGCATTCGGCGACAGCATGACTGCGGGCTACGGTGTGGCTTCGGACATGAGCTATCCTGCACAGCTTCAAAAAATATTGGACGAGAGCGGATACAAATACCGGGTCGTAAACATGGGTGTCACGGGCGACACCACCCGCGGAGGAGTCGGACGACTGAGCCGAGCGTTGGGCACCGGGCCCGACATCGTCATTCTGGAGCTTGGATCGAATGACCGGTCCAATGGAATTTCTCCAAAACAGACCGAGGACAATCTGGAGCAGATGATCGGCCGCTTTCAGAAAACGCACATTGCCGTAGTATTAGCAGGGCGGAGCCTGGCGGGTGGGGAAAATGTTTATGTCAATCTCGCGAACAAATACAAAGTCACGTTGATTCCATCGTTTCTCGCAGGCGTCACCGGCAATCCCAATCTCACGATCTCTGACGGAACGCATCCCAATGCCGATGGATATGCGATCGTTGTGAAGACGGTCATGACTTCGCTGGAACCGCTTCTTAAGAAGTGAAGCACCTTGTAGGCGCGGTCTGTGACCGCGCACATTCCTAAATTCGAAATACTCCGAGATCAGGCATCGTGCGCGGTCACAGACCGCGCCTACAGCCAACAGGAGGGGAGAGCGCGCGAAGCGCGATAGGGTGGTTCCAAAGCCGAAATGTTTCGTGATGGAACCACCTCTCGCGGTCGCCTGAATTAGGAACGTTCTTTTTTCTGCTAGAATGCTGCGCAATAACCCTGATCAAAATTCGAATACGGAGCCCGGGGAATGGCACAAACAATCGGTGCGGGTCTAAGGATTGGTCGCCGGATCGCCGCAATAGCGTTTCTACTTTTTCTCACATCCATCCAGGTCGTGCCGCAGGACAACAAGGGGATCATCGATATTCATGTCACGCATGCGGGCTCGTCGGAAGGGTTGGCCGGCGTCACGATCACATTGCAAGGTCCGTATGAGCCGATAACGCTGCAGGCGATTGCAAGTTTGTACACACCGAACCCGGCCCTGACGCCCGCGATGAAGGAGCAGGTCGATGCTCTAATCGCTTCGGCTCCTGCGACCATTTCTCCGCAGGTCGTTGCGAATGCCGCGCTGCGCATGGAAGCTCAACTGCTGGGGTTGCCTGCGCCCACGATACCAACGCAATTGGCAGCCACGGCACCCGCCGCGCCGCCACAAGTGGGCGGCGTCACCGACAATGCCGGTCAGTACACGTTTCCGAATCTCGTTCCCGGTCGATATCAGATCCGCGCGCAGCGCGACGGCTATTTCGGGGCGCTGCCTCCGGGAATTGCCGGACCGACGCTCCCGACGATTGCGACCACGACCATCACGATTGATGCGGGACAGCCCGCAACCCGGGTCGATATGACCATGGTCCGCGGCGCGACGGTCAGCGGACGCGTTCGAGATCCGAAAGGCCAGCCACTTTCCGGTGTGCAGATTTATGCCTACGTGATCGGCTACCAGAACAATCGCGAAGTCCTGACCCAGATCAACTCGAAAACCGCGGACGATCGCGGTGAATACCGTATGTTCTGGCTTCCGCCGGGCGCCTTCATATTGGGTATCACACCACGACGCGCGAATGCGGTACCAAACGCGCAGGATAGCTATGCGCGAACATTTTTCCCGGGAACTACGGACGTCAGAGCAGCGACGCGCGTGAAAGTTCCTGAAGGCAGTGAAGTCAACGGAGTCGACATCGGCGTGCGCGGCGATGCGACCGGAAGTATTTCAGGACGCATCGTCACATCGATTGCCGGGCCTAACGGGCAACCCGCTCAGGCAACGGCATTCTATCTGATGCCTCGTGATCCGAAGGCGTTCACCGACATCACGGGAATGATCTTCCCAAACGTGTCTCCCAATCGCACCAACGGACAATTCGAAATTCGCGGAGTACTGCCGGGGTCGTACGACTTGATTACAACCGTGCAGGATCCGGCGAATGGACAGGACATTGGCCGCGTACATGTTGATGTGAATGGCGGCAACCTTGAAGGTGTCACGATTCCGGTGAACCGGGGACTCGAAATAAAAGCACGTCTGATCCTGGACACGGGTGCCGTGCCGTTCACCATGGCGGCACCCCCAGCTGTCCGAGGAGGCATAACGACCATTATTGACAACGGTATAGTTACGGCACTTCCTGCGGCTGGCCCTCGGGGCCAGCCCGCTTCCACAACGCCGGTCCCCACGCCGACGTATCGCATTCAACTGCGTTCGATGGAAGCCTATCCGGCACCCTTCGACAGTGCGGCACAACAGTTCACTTTCGATCCTTCCGGAGCGTTTGTTTTTTCCAACGTACCTGACGGCCGATATTCCGCAACCGTTGTTCCGCTTCCTCCGAGCTCGTATATCGCCGATGTACGCGTCGGGGATCGCTCTGTTTATGACGACGGTTTCATGGCTGGCAGCGTGGATAATCTCGAAGTGACGGTAAGTTCGAAAGGTGCGAAAGTGACCGGCGTGGTTCGTGATGCCGCACAAAAACCTGTTGCGTCTGCGCGAATCGTCCTGGTTCCGCCGACGGCGCGCCGGCAGAATCTGGCGTTATACAAGTCGGCGACATCCGATGCCAAAGGGAACTTCACCATGTCGGGCATCGCTCCGGGGGAATACAAATTGTTCTCGTGGGTGACGGTGCCGGGAACTGCGTATATGAATACGGAGTTCATGATGCCTTACGAAGACTTCGGCAAATCCGTTCGCATGACCGAAGGAGCTTCGATCACTTCCGACGTCAACGTGATTCCGTGAACGCCCGCGATGGCGCAGGCAGCGTGCCGCCTCCGTCTACTCGATGATCTTGTTCAGCGGATATTCCACGATACCTCGCGCGCCGGCTTTCTTCAGCTTTGGTACGATGACGCGCACCACATTTTCGTCGACGATAGTGGTGATATCCGCCCATGCAGGATCCGATAGCGAGGCTACGGTTGGTTTATCGAGCGCAGGCAGGATGGCGAGCACGGCGTCCAGATCACTGCGAAGCGCGTTCATCGAGAGCCAGACTTTTCCTTCCGCAGCCATTGCGCCTTTCAGCATCAGCGCGATGTCTTCGATCTTCTGACGCTTCCATTTGTCCGCCCAGGCCTGGGGACTGGCAATCAGCCTCGGTGTGCTTTCGAGCACGGTTTCGATGATGCGCAGGCTGTTGGCTCGAAGCGACGTCCCCGTCTCCGTCGCGTCGACGATGGCATCTGCAAGCAACGGGGGCTTCACCTCGGTAGCGCCGTAGGAGTATTCAACGAGCGCACGGACCTGATGTCGTTCAAGGAACTCCTGGGTCAGACGCACAATTTCAGTGGCGATGCGCTTGCCGGCGAGGTCACTCACAGTGCGCACCGGTGAGGCATCCGGCACAACGAGCACCCAGCGAGTCGGCCGGCGGCTGACTTTCGAGTAGACCATCTCCATGACTTCTACAACTTTCGATTGGGTTTCGCAGACCCAGTCGTACCCGGTGACGCCAAGGTCGATGAGCCCGTCCTGAACGTAACGCGGCTGTTCCTGCGGCCGGACCAGCAGGCATTCAATTTCGTCATCGGCGACGATGGGATAATAGGAGCGCCCACCGACTTTCATGTTGTAGCCCGCACGGCAGAACAAATCGACAGTGGGTTCCTGCAAGCTGCCATTGGGAATCGCGAGCCGCAGAGTTCTTTTCTCAGACATGCCCCAACATCCTCGCACAATTTCGCTGGAATTCGGTGGGGCAAAGCTGGATCGTGACCCCGCCATCGGGGTTCAAGGATGGTTCTTCACGCCCCTAAAGTGCCCTCGGCTTACCACATTAATCAAGCGCGCACGTTCGACCTAAGTGGATGTTTATGCTTTACCGTCATTGCCTCCTGTAAGGAATCCCGCGTGCACATTATGGCTAGAGGTCGCCATTTGATTCTTTACAACGGTCTACGGCAGGTCCGATGCCGCATTGTGACGGCCCTTATTGCAGATAAGGAGGACTGACATGAGACGCATACTTACCTCCATGACAATGGGACTCTTGCTTTCGATGGGGGTGCCTGCATGCACCACCGCTACCACCTCAGACCGTGATGCCTCGAAGCAACCCGCAAAGCTTACAGTGCCTTCCGGCACATACATATCCGTCGAGTTGCAGGATGGAATCAGTACGGAAGAGAGTTCTTCCGGAGATCCATTTACCGGAACCGTGAGCAAGGATGTCATCGTCGATGGTCTTACCGCTTTCAAAAAGGGATCCGTCGTTCATGGTCTCGTGTTGGATGCTCAGGAGCCGGGCCGCGAGAAGGGTCGGGCCCAGCTCAGACTGGTTCTGACGTCGGTGGAGCATAATGGCAAAAACGTTCCCATCCAAACGCAGATGTATGTCGGAATCGGGCACCATATACACAAGCGCGATGCAGCGGTGATCGGTGGCGAGACCGGTATTGGAGCATCCGATGGCGCATCGACCGGAGGAGATGCTGTCCCCGGCACGGCGCTGGTGACAAAAGGCAAGCAGCTGCAGTATCCCCCTGAAACTCGACTACTCTTCACGCTCGCCAGCCCGGTAGAGATTTAGGGAATTTAGCGACAGAGGGGACTGTCCCCTCATTCCCCAAGATATGACAAATGAAACCGCCAATTGTCATTTTTCATTTGTCATTTTCCAGAAGGGAAATGAGGGAACGAGGGGTCCCCCTTCTGTCACCGCATTTCACATTAAATTCGGCCTTCTCGATAGTCCTGTACGGTCTGCCAGCTGATCTTCTGCAGGAATGCGGCTTCTTCAGCGGTGATGCCAGCAGGTACGTAGGGATAGCCTCCAGGATCCCGGCGATAAATCGTTGCGTAAATGACGCAAGTCGCAAGATACGTACCGAAGATGTTCGGATGCTCACGGTCCGGCCCATAGAAATTCATTCCTGGCCGTTGTTTCGACGCTTCCTGCCAGGCCAGGCCAACCGGTGCGACATCCACATTCAATTCTTTTTCAGCATCCCGATGAGCCTTCGCAATTTCGGCCATGGAAATCCAGCCGAGTCGCGGATAGGCCCATGCCATAAATAAAATCGGACGGGCGTTGTTCTTACGAACCTCCGCGACAAACTTTCGGGCGTATTCGCGAAAATCGGCGACGGTCGTTTCCGGTATGTCTTCCTGAAGCACGACGACGTCGAAGGCAGAGGTGTTGATGGCCTGCACCGGCTCCTTCAGATCCCAGAGGCGATGCAGAAACGCGCCACCGAATACGGACTTCCCCGTCGTGACCTTCAGGGGTGGATTGGCGGCGGCGGCCAGTTTTTCGAAATGGGTATAGATGCCATCCTGGAAGTAGGTGAAGCTATCGCCGATAAAAAGGATCCGGTGCGGAACCGACGACGGAGTCTGCGCCATAGCCGCGCAAACGACAAAAATGGAAATCAGGAAAATCGGAATCATCTTTACTGAAAATCTCCCATCACTTTTCATCGCGTTGTATCGACGGTGGCCTTATCCGGCCAGCCATAGGTTCTCGACCATTGCAGGAATGCATTGACGCGGTCGGGATGCGCCATGAGCCATTCCCGGATGCCCGGCAGGTTTGTGCTCTGATTCACGTAGTAAACGAATGGTTCCACAAATCCGTTCTTCTTCATCTCCACGACATAGGGAATATAGTACTTCCAGAGAAATGTGTCTTTGTCGTTGCCCGGCTGGATCGTGGCATAAGTGCCAAACAGGTTATCCACCTGGTCGACGAGCAGTTGAATCTGCGGCTTGCCCGGCGCGGCCGCCGCGGCTTTGCTTTTAACCAGCGCGGCATCAAGCTGGGTCAGGTCACCTTCAAAGGTTTGCTGAGGTGAATGAACATAGTCATAGAGAGGACTCACGGGTTGCACCACAGGTGTGGCCCTGTTATCGAGCATCGCCCTCCATGCGTTGTAAGCGCTCTGTGCCCGGGGCGTATTGGGCTCCAGGACCAGGAAGCGGCTGAACGCCATCAGGACCGGGGTTTTCAATCCCTGCCCGAGATAGATGGTCGCAAGCTGGAGATGAAGGCCCGGGTAATTGGAATCCACAAGCGCGCCCTGCTTGTATGCGGCCTTCGACGATACGAAATCCTTCTTCCCACTCGAATAGGACACCCCCATGTTCAGATATAGGGTTCCCGCATTCGGAGTGTTGAGCGCGATCCCTTTCTTGTAAGTATCGATCGCTTTATCGACCTGGCCCTGGCCGTCGAGAATGTTTCCAATGAGTGCGTAAAACTGAGGAAGCTGCGGACACGAATACTCGGCGCCCTTTGCAGCAAGATCAATGGCCATTTGAAACTGGCGCTTCTGCTGATAGGACATCGCGAGTTCGTACATCGCGGCGGTACTATCCGGATTCTGCTTCAACACCTGCTCGTAGCGGGTTATTGCCTCGTCATGTCTCCCTTGGTCATAGAGCGCAATACCTTCACGGAGAACAGGCTCTTCCGCAGGTGTGATGCGAGGCGACACACGTAGCGGTGGATTCAACTCGGGTACCACAACGGGTGCCTGAGAGACGACCTGTGGCAAAACAAGTAGCAAAAATACCAGTGCTTTCATGTGCTCGCCTCCGTTTCTTATGGAACCATCGAGGCAGGCCTTCCATTTGCATCCACTACGGTTCCGGCAATGGTGCCGGCCTGGCCGACCGTCAACGTCAGAGGTTCAGGAAAATCGGCCGAAACGGAAAATGAATCGTTGGTCAAACGCTGAGTTCCTTTGCGACTCTCAACGATCGCGGTGTCCGGCGGCAGTCCCGCCAGGCGAATAGCATATTCACCCGGCGGAACGTCGGTGATCGTGAACTCTGTCTGTGAATCGAATTTTACGGCTCCAAATCCGATGGCGGTTTGAATCAGGTCAGGCAAGACTTCGGGGGCCGTGAGGAGAAGAACAGGACGGATCGCGGTGTTTTCGGGCAGCTTCGTTCCCTGGACCGTGATTCGGCCTTTCACATCCACTCCTGGGCGCACGGCGACGGCCAGGCCTTTCACATCGTCGGTTCCGATCGTGATTGGAAGTTTTCCAAGATGGAATCGGCCGGAATCCTCCGACATCACGACGAACAGATTGTAGTCGCCACTCTTGATCGACTCGAATTGGAATTGAGGATCTTCCTTGCCTGGAAGCAACTGAATGGGAACGCTGGGTGAAAAATCGCGCAAACGGGGAGCCGCGATACGCTGCGGCTCAAGATAGGCATTGCCCGAGTGCAGGGAGCTCGTACGAAACAGATCCTTCACGACACCTGAGACCCTAACTCGCGTAGCATGCTGAAGATGAAATTCCAGATCTCGGATCGCATCGCCCTCATCCAGCTTCAAGGGAATTGCGGACTGTCGATCAATGACACCGGGGTAGAAGGTCCTGACGGAATCCGTCTCCGCAGGCTCGTAGTCTCCAGAGATCACGAATCTGCCAGGTGCGACCGTTATTTTGAAGTGTCCATTCTCATCGACGCGGCTGAAGCTGGATTGATCTCGAGGTTGTCCTTCCATGGTGAAGGTGCGAACCTGGGCTCCTGCGGAAGGACTTCCATCAGGGTCGAGTATCCGGCCTTCAACGATCGTTTCTCTCGCCATGGAGACAACGACATTCGCGGTTTCCTTTCCGGATTCGATGGTGGCGATGTACCGTTCCACCGACAAATCCAGAGTTGAACGCGCGTAGCCGACTGCAGTCGCAGCGACGGAATAATTGCCCGGTGGTACGTCGTGAATTTGAAAGTGTCCGTCCTTGTCCGTCGTCGTGGTCAACTCATTCTTCCCCGAACGATTGATTTGTGGCACGAGTGTGACCCTCGCGTTGGACACAGGTGTGGAATTCCCAGCAGCCACGACCAATCCCGAGATGCTGCCACTAACGGCTTGCGGCAGTGCGGAATGCGCTGCGAACAAACCTCCCGTGAGAATAAGCATCAACAGAACACGGCGTAACAAATTCATCATTTATGTTACTGGCGACGGCTACGAAGAAATCGAATGAGCGCGGCACTCTCGGAAGCATCCAATTTCCCATCGCGATCTGTGTCAAACACATTAAACGCCAATGCCAGGTTCTGACGCTGTTGGTCTGTCAGTTCCTGCGGTAAATCGGCGAGGGTTGCTCCCGCGCCTAGAATCGCGTCCAGATATTCACCCTGCATTTCCTGCTGAAACGCTGCTACTTCAGACGGCGGCAAATTCACGGTGAGAAATGCGAGCGCCATTTCATTGGTGGTCTGTTCTCCCCAACGCACCCGGACAGGCGGATGTGCAGGGTTGCGCGGATTCGCTTCCGAGTTGTCGTAGGTATATTCCAGATCCACCCGTGTTCCTTTCGGCAGTGGAACTGGCTTCGCGTAGCGATAAGATCCCTGCCAGTTGAAGTCCCAGTCCTTGATCCATATCAACGGCTTTTCCGTGCCATCGGGAAGATGCGCGGTGATTTTCATGTCTCTGCACAGATAGTGAGCATGTGGCGTGATGCCGGACAACTCTACATCACGCGGCATTTCCAGAGATGCCTTGACCACGTAGTGAGAATCGTTCGGCGCAATGTCGATCCGGCGGTTTACGAGAATCACCGCCGTGCGGCCCTGCTGACCTGGCAGATCAGTCAGTCGGATTCCGAGCGAGGATTGATCCATCTCCGGTTTACCTGAAGGATGGTAGTGAATCTGAACGACGAGATCGGAACCCCTGGGAATCGGACGCGTTCCCGCCTCCGTATTCGCGGCGGGAACGGAGCCAGGCGCCCACCCTCCGATAAGGCCTGCTCCCTGGAATTTGGGGCCTCCGAAGCATGGGTAAGAACCGTCCGGTGACGCCAGCTGCCGCGCCGCATGGTTCGGATCGAGGAATACAAGGGCGTGATGCACCACCCGGCGATTGCCGGGCCGGAATTCCAAACCGCTGACGTACATCTCGTGATCGATATTGAACGGCAGGACAAAACACTCAAACTGATCCGGCCCATCCGCGGCGATTGAGTATTTCGCAGGCATCGTCAGCACTTTGTCGGGCGGACCTCCCAGCCAGCCATCGGCGAAAACCGGTGCCTGCGGCTTGTCTCGCGCGTCTCCTTCGGGCGCTCCGGCATCGGCCCATGCGCGAATCAGAGAGATCTGCGCATCGGTAAGACGCCGTTCGTTGGCAAACTCCCCATAGCCATGCTCCGCTTTCCATGGGGGCATGTATCGTTTTTCCGTCACCGTCGAGATCAGCTTTGCGCGCTTTGCAGCGTCCGAATAGGTCAGCAGGGAAAACGGCGCGACCTCTCCCGGGCGATGGCAGATCGCACAATTTTGATAGAGGATGGGCGCAACATCTTTGTTGAACGTCGGCGCCTGCGCCATCGGCATCGCGGCCGCCACGAGTAGCAGGGGAACGACTAAAAAGACTTTCATAACTAAATCCTTCCTGTCATCGTGCGCCGCCCTTTACCGGGATCGCGCAGCCGACAACTTTCGTGGAGGCGTGGGGCACCGTCCGGCCTGCCAGCACGGCATCGAGTGCATTGCGCAGATCGTGTTCGGTAACGACGTTTCGATGCTGGTCGAAGTCTTCCACTCGATTATCGATGCGTCCGAGATACAGAACCGCTCCCTTGTTCGATAAGACCGCGACTTCCGGAGTCGCCGTCGCGCCGGCAATCCGCACGAGCGTTTGCTGTTTGTCGATCAGTACCGGATAGGCGATTTCAAAATCCTTCGCATGCTTTCGAACATCGCGATCCGCGATGGTGGTGTCCACCTCAACTGCGTAAAACGCGACGTTTCGAGCGGCATATTCCTTCTGAATCCGGTTCATTTCGGGAATGTATCCATTGCTGAGTGGGCACTCCGTGGTCGTAAAGAATATGACGACCGCGCGACGGCTTTCCCATTCGGTCTGGCGATGTTCGACGCCGTCGACATCACGAAGATTTAATGTCGACTGACCGGCAGCAACGATGAGAACAATGATCAGCCAGTTGCGAAAAGTCATAAGAGTAATCGCCCGGCGGACATTATAGAGGAGTCCAGTGTCTGGTGTCCCGGGTTCCAGCTGTAGGCGCGGTCTGTGACCGCGCACTATACTGCAGTCCGAGTTGATCAGCATGATAGAGCGTGCGCGGTCATAGACCGCGCCTACAGGACACCAGCAGGAATTCCAATCCGTGCGGTTAACTCTCTAGTCCCATTGCCGCGGTGACCGCTACTAAAGCATCAACGCTATTCCACGGACTGGCAATAGCGGAGTCACTCGCTCTGCACGTACCGTGGTTCGATGAAATGGAATTACGCGGTGGCTGCCTGTATGACGGTGTTGGTGCTTTCTGTTTTCAGCGGCTATAGATTTCCGGCGGTTTTCAGTGGGATCGCACTTCTGGCCATCACAAAGTTCGCAGGCGTCAAAATTGTCGCTCGCATGAAAAGAAGGTAGATCCTTTCGACGGCAGTCATCACCCGAAAGCACTAGTGCGTAATTCAAAGAAGTAGCCTCGTCATACCTTCAGCCTATCGTTCGATACCATTGCGTAATTTTTATGGATCTTTCAAGCCTGTAACTTTTACCAACGATTCCGATTCAGAAATTGAACTACGGAATTTCTGCACCGTTAGCAACTTAAGAAGCTCAATGGCGAGCTGCAATGCGCAATTGAGCTGGGACTTCGCCCTGCCTCCGATTTCGCATTTCCGATCAACAAGTACAGACCGATTACAACTTATTAAGGAGCTTGCGATGAGGAACACCAATGTATCGAAGGCAGGAAAGTTAACCCTTCGGGAGAAGCTCTCCCGATTGGGCAGGCGGCTAAAAGAGAAGCGATGGAGACGCTATGGGATGCTGTTGCTGGCGGGCAGGACGCTTGGTCTTGCCGTCCTGTTGGCGCTGATTCTGGGCGGTCCCATATTGTTTCACGCGGCATCCGATCTCGTGAACACGTCGGTTCACGCTCAGCAGGATGCCCCCGCTCCGCCACCCGATCCTTATAAAGCCATTACGGGCGGCGATATCATCAATCCGATAAATACAGGATGGGTTCTGCTTGGAGCGTTCCTCGTGTTCGGCATGCAGGCGGGATTCACCATGCTGGAGGCCGGCTTCTGTCGAAATCGCGAAACGGTCAACGTGCTGGTCGAATGTATGTTCGACACGTGCGTCTGCGGAATATTGCATTGGGCATGGGGCTTCGCATTCATGTTCGGCGGTGGCAATGCCTTCATAGGCTGGCATCTGCCAGGTGACCCTACAAAGAGTCTGCTCTTCATGAAGGACGTCGATGTCATGACGACGTACGGATCCACGGGCATTCCAATTCTTGCTCACTATCTCTTCCAGTTCGCCTTCGCGGATTG
>Ga0163163_10002329_pt1 | contig 16052 bp, 15 predicted proteins | sample S65metaG_FD_119766 | JGI IMG/M metagenome (GOLD analysis project Ga0163163, IMG submission 119766) | Switchgrass rhizosphere microbial communities from Kellogg Biological Station, Michigan, USA - S6-5 metaG | ecosystem: Host-associated > Plants > Roots > Rhizosphere > Soil | place: USA... | reverse complement strand
CTGTGGCACATCCCGAGTGCGCTCATCCCGATCGTCACCATTCCGGTCGCGGTCATCATCGCTTTCATCCCGATGCACCTAATGGGCCTGTCGGCCAACATCATGTCGCTCGGCGGCATCGCCATCGCGGTCGGCGCCATGGTCGACGCCGCGATCGTCGTCGTCGAACAGACGCACAAGAAGCTCGAGCTGTGGCAACGGACCGGGCGAAAAGAGGACTACCACCGCGTGGTGATCGACGCGGTGAAGGAAGTCGGCGGCCCCAGCTTCTTCGCATTGCTGGTCATCGCGGTGTCGTTCCTCCCCGTGCTGACCCTCGAAGCGCAGGAAGGCCGGCTGTTCAAGCCCCTGGCCTACACGAAGACCTTCTCCATGGTCGTCGCGGCGATCCTCGCGCTCACGCTCGACCCGGCGATGCGGCTGCTGTTCACCCACATGAAGGACTACGCGTTCCGGCCCGCGTGGCTGGCACGCATCGTCAACGGGGTGCTCGTCGGCACGATCCACTCGGAGGAGAGACATCCGATCAGCCGCGTCCTGATCTGGGCCTACGAACCGATCTGCCGGTGGTCGCTGCGCTGGAAGTGGGTCGTGCTGGCCGGCGCCGTCGCGATCGTCGCGATCACGGTCCCGGTGTTCCAGCGGCTCGGATCGGAGTTCATGCCGCCGCTCGACGAGGGCACGCTGCTCTACATGCCGTCGACGCTGCCCGGCATCTCGGTCGGCGAAGCGCAGCGGCTGCTCCAGACCCAGGACAAGATCATCAAGCAGTTCCCCGAAGTCGACACGGTGATGGGGAAGGCCGGGCGCGCGGAAACGTCCACGGACCCAGCGCCGTTCTCGATGATGGAAACCGTGATCGTTCTGAAACCACACGACGAGTGGCGCCACGTCGACACTTGGTATTCAGACGTCGCACCCGAGTGGGCGAAGCCCGTGCTCCGCCGCATCACGAGCGATCGCCTGTCCACCGACCAGCTCGTGATGCAGATGAACGACGCGTTGAAGCTGCCGGGCACCTCCAATGCCTGGACGATGCCCATCAAGGCGCGCATCGACATGCTGACGACCGGCGTGCGCACGCCGGTGGGGATCAAGATTTATGGCGCGAACATTCATGCGATCGAGCAGATCGGCACGCAGATCGAGTCGGCCTTGCCGTCGGTGACCGGCACGCGCAGCGTGTTCGCCGAGCGGACATCCGGCGGCTACTTCGTCGACTTCGACTGGAAGCGCGACGAGCTGGCCCGATACGGGTTGTCGATCGACGATGCTCAGATGGTCGTGATGTCCGCGGTCGGCGGGGATACGGTGACGACGACAATCGAAGGCCGCGAACGGTACTCGGTCAACGTCCGGTACTTCCGTGACTATCGCAGCGACCTCGATCGCCTGCGCCGCGTCATGGTGCCGGCGATGGATGGGCGGATGCAGATCCCGGTGAGCCAGTTGGCCACCGTGAAGCTCGTGAGCGGCCCGGCGATGCTCCGCGACGAAAACGGACTGCTGGCCGGTTATGTGTACGTCGACGTCGCCGGCCGTGACATCGGCAGCTACGTCGCGGAGGCCAAGCGCGTCATTGGGGAAAAGGTCAAGCTCCCCACCGGCTATTCGCTCGCCTGGAGCGGCCAGTACGAGGCGATGGAACGCGTCAAGGAGCGGATGCGGATCGTCCTCCCGGTGACGCTGTTCCTCGTGGTCATCCTGCTCTACATGAACACGCGATCGATGGCCAAGACCTTCATCATCCTCCTGGCCGTGCCGTTCTCCGCCGTGGGCGCCGTCTGGCTGCTGTATCTGCTCGGCTACAACATGAGCATCGGCGTCTGGGTCGGCCTGATCGCGCTGATGGGCGTCGACGCGGAGACCGGCGTCTTCATGCTGCTCTATCTGGACATCGCGTACGAGGACGCGCGCCGTGAAGGACGTCTGCGATCGGCCAGTGACCTGCGCGATGCCATCATGCACGGCGCCGTAAAGAGAATTCGCCCGAAGTTCATGACCGTCGCGGTCATGTTCATGGGGCTCGTGCCCATCATGTGGTCCGCCGGTGTGGGCGCCGATGTGATGAAGCGCATCGCCGCGCCGATGATCGGCGGCATCTTCACCTCGTTCGTGCTCGAGCTCGTCGTCTACCCCGCCATTTACGAAATCTGGAAGTGGCATTTCGCTCTGAAGCGCGACCTCTCTGTTGCGCCCATCCTTCAAGGAGAACCGTCATGAGAGTCGCCGTCACACTGGTCGCGCTGATCCTGACCGGCACTTCGTCGTGGATGTCAGCAGAGGATTCGAAGACTTACCGCGGCTTGATTACCGATTCGATGTGCGGTGCCGATCACAGACCGATGAAGGTAACGCCGGATGCCAAATGCGTGAGGGAGTGCGTCGGCGATGGCAAGACGTTTCAGTATGCGCTGCTCGATGGAGGCAAGGTCTACAAGTTGAGCGACCAGGAGACCCCTGCTCGGTTCGCCGGCCAGAAAGTGAGCGTGACGGGCGTGCTCCACGCGAAGACGAACATTCTCAAGGTCGAGCGCATCGACAAGGCGAATTGAAGGTGTGCCATGGATATGGGTGTCGCGCTCGTTCAAGCGTATCTCCGCGCACACGGTTACCTCACCGTGTCCGAGTATCCGATTCTGGAGGCGATGCGGAATGGCGACCATCGGATCGCCACCGACATCGACATTCTTGCCGTTCGCTTTCCACATGCCTGCCAGCTGGTCCCGCGCGAGGGTCGCAGCTCGGTTGGCGACGTGGAACTGCAAGCACCCGATCAGGCGTTGGGATTGGACGCCGCACACGTCGACATGATCATCGCTGAAGTGAAGGTCGGCGCCGCCGAGCTGAACCGGGCGGCCACAGACCCTGCCGTGCTGCGGTCAGCGCTGATGCGCTTCGGATGCTGCGAACGTCAGGAGACTGCACGCGTCAAGGATCCGGCCTTCAAGTTTCTTGATGATGCTGGAAAAAGCCGGCGCGCCAGCCGATGCGTGAGTATTGCAATCAGACAACGGAGGCATCGATATGACGACACAGTTGCTCACTAGCCGGCGGTGGGTCGTCGCTGATCTCACATCCGGTATCGGCGCGCTGATCCTTGGCATTGGCATCGGGTCATATTTCGCTCGCATCTTTAGCACCGCTTCAGCGGTGATCCTTGTTGCCGGCGCGATCACACACGGGATCGGGATGTTCGACAAGCACCGACTCGAGACAACTGGGACCGTCGAATCATCCAAGTTGATCTCTGGGCTCTACTGGCTGTGCTGGGCATTGTTGGCGATCCTCGCGGCGGTGATCGCCCTCGGGTGGAGGTGAGCCATGACTCAGTTAATGTCTCCGAGTAAGTATTTAACGGTCGCGCAACAGCGTTTGCTTGGTGGCTGGAGAGATGTCATGGATGACATCAGAACTCTGTGTCGCGACCTCGCTGGTCTCCCCGACCAATGTCAGTGCGGCAACGGCCAGGGTCATCTGAAGGGCACGTGCCCGTGCTGTCACACCGTCACGACGGAGCGCGTGCCCGATTGCGGCGACTGCGATGAGCAATTGGCCCGGCTTCGACCAGCCATTGACGTTCTTACGGTCGACACGTTTCGGTTCTTCCCCGTCGTTCAGGACCTCCTCAGACAGCACACGCCCCCGGCGTTGCAGACGTCCGGCATCGCAATCGAGAGACACATTGCGGCGTTCATTCGCAGCTTCGGCGATCTGATTGTCGCCGCCGATCAGTTCCGCACGGACTGCCGGATGAGCCATTGGGCGACGCTCAAGGAGCGAGCGACGTTACTGCTCAGAGAAACGGACGCGTTGAATCGCGGGCTCTGATGCGGACGTCTGCGATGACGGCTTACGAACGTGGGGAATCAACATATGGCCATGATCTGTGAATGCCAAGATCCGCATGCGCGCCGCCGCATCGTCCTGACTGGTGGGCCAGGCGCGGGCAAGACGGCGGTCCTCGAACTGGTGCGTCAGCATTTCTGCAAGCATGTCCACGTGCTACCTGAAGCAGCCGGCATCGTGTTTGGGGGCGGATTCCCGCGTGCAACTGAGCCCACCGTCCTGCGAGCGGCGCAGCGAGCAATTTTCTACGTGCAGCGCGAACTCGAAGCGGCCGCGGAAACGGGGAACGCAGCGATTGTCGTCTGCGACCGTGGCACCGTCGATGGCGCGGCGTACTGGTTCGGACCGGACGACTTGTGGAGTGCGGTCGGCACTTCCCTCGATGAACAGCTTGGCCGCTACGACGCGGTCATCCACCTGCGAACGCCTGGCCAACATGACGGGTACAACCACCAGAATCCCCTTCGTTTCGAGTCCGCGGCACAAGCGGCGCTGGTCGACCAGCGGCTGATCGACGTATGGGCACAGCACCCGCGACGCTTCATCGTCGAGCCCGCGGCTGACTTTCTCGCGAAGGCGAAACGCGTCCTCGACATCCTTCGCGCGCAGTTGCCGGAGTGCTGTCGCCAGCATCGGGTGCCTGACGTGGATGGAACCATCGACGCGAACAGGGTCGAGGCTCCCATGAACACACCTCGCACTCCTTGAGAAGTTTGTCGCCTCCATCGATCGGCACACTCGCCGCGCTGCTGCCGTGCGACACGTTCGACCTGTGAGACCATCGGCGGGTATGAGTCCCGCGGTTGAAAGGCCTTCCGGAACGTCATCCAAGAAATGGAAGCGTCGAAATCAGCAGCGAATCAGCCGCGTGGGTATCTGGGAGAGTGCACCGTTGCTCGTACGCACGGTAATCGTGCTCTCGGCAGCGGTCCCGCTCCTGTACACCTGGCTGCTCGTCCGCGGCTAAAGACGCCATCGACGGTCTACCTAACTCTGCCGCCGCAGCCATGAAGGCAGGATTAAGACTCTTTAATCGAACCGTGGGAGCGGCGCGCTATGATCCCCGAATGCCAGACCGAGCCCACATGAAGCGAGCCGCCGTCGTGGCTTTGACCGTGGCCGCCGCGGCGACGTGGTCCTTGCGTGGCCATTCCCAGACCCCATCGGTCGGCGGAAACTGGTCACCCACCGTCACGCTCGTGACGACGCCCGCCGCACCCGACAGCGCACAACCGCAGCTGTCGGCCCTTGGGAACCGTGTCGTGCTCAGCTGGGTCGAACGGTCCGGCGACACGGCGACGCTGCGTTTCTCGGACCGCACGGATGCCGGGTGGACTGAGGCTCAGACCGTGGCATCGGGCGCGAATTGGTTTGTGAACTGGGCGGACGTGCCTTCGGTCATCCCGCTTCAGCACGAATCGATGGCCGCCCACTGGCTCCAGAAGAGCGCGGCGAGCACCTACGCCTACGACGTCCGGCTCACCTTTTCGAGGGACCGCGGGCGAACCTGGGCGCCATCGGTGACGCCGCACCATGACGGCACGCGAACCGAACACGGCTTCGCGTCGCTGTTCCCCATGGCCGGTCAGGGCCTGGGCCTCGTCTGGCTGGACGGCCGCCAGATGAAGGAAGGGGAACATCAAGGGATGGACGCCGGAAGCATGAGCGTCCGCGGCGCCATGTTCGCCCCGGACGGGAGTCAAGCCTCGGAAATGCTGATCGATGATCGCGTGTGCGAATGCTGCCCATTGGCGACCGCGATTACGGCGGACGGCCCTATCGTCGCCTACCGCAATCGCACCAGCGACGAGATCCGCGACATCTACATCTCCCGCATGGTCGGGGGCAGGTGGACGGAACCGCACGCGGTGCACAACGACAACTGGCGCATCGCCGCGTGTCCGGTGAACGGCCCTGCCTTGAGCGCGAATGGCCGTGACGTAGCGATCGCTTGGTTTACCGCGATCGGCAACGAAGGTCATGTCTATGCCGCCTTTTCGGCCGACGCCGGGGCGACGTTCAGCCCGCCGGTGCGTATCGACGACGTGGGGGCGGTGGGACGGGTCGATGTCGAACTGCTGGCCGATGGTTCCGCGGTGGTCACGTGGATCGAGTTCGCCAATCAGAAGTCAGAATTCCGGATTCGGCGCGTGGAAAAGAGCGGCTCTCGTACTGCATCGCTCGCCGTGTCGGCCATCGCGAGCGGTCGCTCGAGCGGCTATCCGCGACTCGCTCGTCGCGGCAACGAGCTGATCTTCGCGTGGACGGATGCCAGCGACCCACCGCGGGTGCGCACGGCCGTTGCGCGGCTCACTCCGCCGCCGACGAATCCTTAGGAGGAGTGAGGACAGGAAATGACCCGGCGCGTCATCGCCACCACCGCTCTCGTGCTGTTGTCAGCAACGGCAGCATACGCTCACATCGCCGTTCGGCCACGCGAAGCGAAGGTTGGAGCGACCGAGACCTACACCATGCGCGTGCCGACAGAGGGCAAGGTCGCAACGACATCGGTCGAACTTGAGGTGCCTGACGGTGTCACTATCGTGACGATTGACGGCCCCGCCGGCCGCGCCGCACAGCGGATGAGCGGCGACCGGGTGACGGCCGTCACGTGGAAGGTCGATATCCCGCCCGCGCAATCGCAAGAGCTGACATTTGTGGCGAAGAACCCTGGGTCCGGATCCGAGATCGTCTGGAAAGTGCACCAGCGGTACTCCGACGGGACGAGCAGCGATTGGATTGAATCGGCTGGCGGTCGGCGGCCTGCCCCTGTGACCAAGCTGGCCCCCGCTCAATAGTCTGACGTCGCAATAGGATAGAATCGAGAGATGTTCCAGGCGACGAGAATTGCGGTCGCTGCCATCCTCGCGATGGCGATCGCTGCGCTGCCGGTTGTGCTCGACGGCTGCGCCGGGTCGTGCGAGGCGCATCGGCACAGCGTCGCGAGTACCCCAGCGTGTCATCACGCCTCCTCGACCGGAACTCACATCTCGCAGGAACCAACTCCGTGTGGTCATGACCACAACGGGACGGCCGTCACGGCGTCAAACAGTCCCGTGCCGACAGGTCGGGCGTTCGACTCTATCGTGTTGGTGGACACCCAACCAGCGGTAGTGCCTCCGACTGCAGCAGACCTCCGCGTTCGGCTGCACTCTCCGACGAATTTCTCTCCTACGCTTGATCGTCGCTCGCTTCCCCTCCGCGTCTAAGCATCTCGTTGCCTGACGTTCTCTCCGCGCATCGAGACGATGCGTTCGACAAGGTGTGCCTTTCGCAGAGGGAGTTCCCATGGGGTTCGGTCGACGCCAGATCGTTCTGGCGTTGTGCGCGATCAGTACGTTTTTGGTCTCGAATGTCGCGCGCGCGCAAAGCCCGGTGGCGCCGTCGGTCGCCGGCGCGGGGGCGGGGCAACACGAGCACATGCTGATGAACATGCCCATGAACGACGGCTGGCAGTTGATGCAGGACGGCATCGTCTTCGCCAACGTCAACCATCAAGGAGGTCCACGCGGCGGTGACGAATTCGTCGCGCCGAACTGGTGGATGGGCATGGCGACGCGCAAGACATCGCGCGGCCAACTGACGCTCACGGGCATGTTCAGTCTCGATCCCGCCACCGTTGGGAAGAACGGCTATCGCGAGATCTTCCAAGCGGGCGAAGCGCTGAGCGGTAAGCCGCTGATCGATCGGCAGCATCCCCACGATTTCTTCATGCAACTCGCCGCGGTGTGGCGCATCCCGGTCAACGAGTCGACGGGATTCACGTTGGCGGGTGGTCCGGTCGGCGAACCGGCGCTCGGGCCCGTGGCCTTCATGCATCGTGCGTCCGCCGCTGATAATCCGACGGCTCCCCTAGGTCATCACACGTTCGACTCCACACACATCGCGTTCGGAATCGTGACTGCGGCCGTGGACCATGGGCCGTTCGTCATCGAGGGCTCGCTGTTCAACGGCCGGGAGCCCGACGAAAACCGCTGGGACTTCGATTTCGGTCGCCTCGACTCGTTCTCGGGCCGTGTCTGGTATAAGCCGAACGACGAGTGGGAACTGCAGGCCTCCAGCGGGCGCCTCAAGAGCCCCGAGGAATTGGAGCCCGGTAACGTCGTGCGTTCGACGGCATCCGCGTCTTGGACGCGAAGGAACGGCGCCGCGATTTCATCGGTGACGGCCGCCTTCGGCCGAAACGACACCGATCACGGTGCTCGCCAGGCCTTCTTCCTCGAAGGGTCGCGGCATGCCGACATGAATACGCTGTTCGGGCGCTTTGAGGCAGTGCAGGTCGAGACCGCGCTACTGCAGACGGACGTCCACCTCGACGGTCCAGCAGCCGACGTCAATGATCCCGTCTTCGCGTTCACACTCGGCGGCGTTCGTGATGTCCTCGCCTGGCACGGATTTGAAGGCGGGATCGGCGCCGACCTCACTTTTTACAGGGTGCCCACCAGCTTGCAGCCGATGTACTCGACGCACCCGATCTCATTTCACGCCTTCTTCCGGCTGAGACTGCCGGCCGGCTCGATGGGCCGCATGTGGAACATGCGCATGTCGCAGCCGATGGCCGGTCACCAGATGCCATGATTTCTACAAAGGAGTACTCCGTATGCGATTGAAGCTTTTCGTCGTCCTGATGGTGGCCGCACTGGCGATCACATCGCTATCGGCGCACGTCACCGTTTCGCCGCTGCAGTCAAAGACTGGCGCTGTGCAGAAATACGAGCTCCGTGTTCACAACGAAGCGAAGGTCGCGGCCACGTCCGTTGATCTCGATATCCCGGACGGCGTCACGGTGACGGAAGTCGCTAAGCCGGCGACGGGTAACTACACGACCAAGAAGGCGGGCGACCGCATCACCGGGATCACGTGGCAGGTGGACGTGCAGCCAAGCAAGTACGTTGCACTGCCCTTCACGGCGAAAAACCCTGATGGCGCGACCGAATTGCACTGGAGCATGCACGAACACCTGGCGGACGGCTCGGTCGTCGATTGGAGCGACAAACCGGGATCCAAGGAGAAGGGCTCGATCACGAAATTAGGCACTGAATGAGGCTCGTTCACATCAGGAGAGATGCATGAAGATTCCTATCATCGTAGGTGCTATGGCCCTGTTGACCGCGGCCGGCGCATTCGCGGCGGATCAAACGTGGACGGGCGCAATCAGCGACAAGATGTGCGGCGCCGACCACAAGAAGATGGGCGGTAAGCAGTCGGATCGTGACTGCACGCTCGCGTGTGCCAAGGGCGGCGCCCCGTACGTGCTCGTGTCGGACGGCAAGGTCTACCAGTTGACGAATCACGATGCTGACCTGCGGACTCATGCCGGTCACACGGTCAACCTGACTGGCGAACTGAAGGGCGATTCCATCCGCGTCAGCAAAGTCGAACTTTCCACGCCATCGAAGTAGTGGCTACCACGTCAAACGAGCGGCGGCAATCGCCATGATTGACCCGATGGTCGGCCGCCGACCATAATCAGCGCCTCGTGCGTTCCGCCGGCCGTCTGGCGCTCGTTCTGGCGCTTGTGCCTTGTATGGTGTGTTTGACCGCCATCGCGCCGGAGCACGTGCATGAAGCGGACGCCCACCACTCGCACTCGCTCACGCACCGACATTTCGAAGCGCACGATCACGGCGACACCGAGATCGAGCCGGGCGAAGGCCGCATCATCTGGCTGGACAGTGATTTCGGCCTCCACCACGCGGTCTATCATCTCGACGTCGACGACATCGTGGTCTTGGCGACTGTTGGTATCGTTCCGAGCCTGACCAGCTGGATGCTGGCATCGATTCTTGATACTGCTCCGCCACATGGCCCGCCGCGCCCGGACACCGCGCTCCGTGCCCCGCCCCTCCTCTCCGCTTGATCTGATCTGACGGATCCGTCCGTCGTCTGTCCATTCGCTCCTACTTTCATCGAGGTTCTATGCGTGCAGCGGTGTTGTTCGCCACGTTGGCGGCTCTCGCAGCGCCTTCGGCGGTTGGTGCGCAATCGTTGCCACTGACCGAATCGGAGGCGTTGGCTCGGCTCTCACCCGCGAGCCCGCGGGTGAGAGCGATACGTTCGTCGATCGACGTCGCCAGGGCGGACGCCCTTGCCGCATCGCGGTGGCCGAATCCGCGGGTCACGTTCGATCGGGAGGCGGTGGCCGGCGTCACCGAGAACATGTTGATGGTGAGTCAAACGCTCCCGATCACCGGTCGCCGCGGCTTCGAGGAGCGGTCGGCGACCGCATTGGTTGACGCCAGCTCGAGTCGCGCGGACGAAGCGCTACGGCGAGCGCGCGCCGATCTGCGGCTGGCCTTCGCGCAGCTCGTCTCGGCGCAGCGGCGAGAGCGCGAGCTGACCGCGGCGCGCGACCGGTTGCGGGGGCTGGCCGACGTGTTGGGCAAACGAGAAGCCGCGGGGGACGCCTCGGGGTTCGACCGTCTCCGCGCCGAACGGGAGTTGATCGATCTCGATGCCGACCGCGCCGCCGCTGCGACCGAACGCGCACGTGCCCAGGCCGCCATGTCCGCCTTCTTTGCCGACCCCATCGATACGTCCACGATCCTCGCCGTTGAGGCGATGAGCGCCAGGCCTGAGTTGCCGCCCCTGGCTGCCCTTGTCGAACACGCGACATCGACGCGGGGTGAGCTGGCTGCCTTGCGCAAGGAAATAGACGCGGCGCACCTTTCCGGCCAGGCTGCAGATCGGCGACGCATCCCGGAGCCTGAGGTCGTCGCCGGCACCAAGTCGTCGACTGTGGGCGGTGGCGACATCGGCAGTGTCTTTACTGTCCACGCGACCATCCCTCTGTTCGATCGGAACCGTCCCGAACGCGCGCTGGCCGAGGCACGTGCGAGCCAGGCCGCGGCGCGGGCCGAGGCATTCCAGGCGGCGCTTCGCACCGAGATTGCCGCCCTTCGCGCCGCGGTCATCGAGCGGCGCGCATCAGCGGACCGCTATCGAACCGCCGCCGTCGGCGGCGCGGACGAAATCGAGCGCATTGCCCAGGTCAGCTATGACGCCGGAGATCGCGGCATCCTCGAACTGCTTGACGCCTACCGCACCGGCCCGTCGGCACGCATCCGACAGGCGACGCTCGACGCCGGAGTGCGTCAGGCCGAAATCGAACTGGAATTCGTGAGCGGTTGGGAGATTCCGAAATGACCAGATCAACAGCCCTTATCTCGGTCCTTTTGCTGATGGCCAGTGCTGCCGGCTGCCGCCGCCCTACGGAACCGCCCAGGACGGAAACGCCTGCTCTGAACGTGACGGATTGGACCGAGAAGACCGAGCTCTATATGGAGTATCCGCCTCTCGTCGCTGCGCACAAGGCGACGTTTGCGGTGCACCTGACCCGCTTGTCGGATTTCCAGCCGCTGACCGCGGGACGCCCGCGCCTCGAATTCACCGCTGAAGCGGGTGGAGCATCGCACACCGTCACCGGAGCCGAACCGTCGCGGCCTGGCGCGTTTCGGGTCGAGGGCAACATGCCTTCGGCGGGCCGCTATCGATGGGCACTCGTCGTCGAAGCGCCGGGCCTTTCCGATCGTCACGAGCTCGGCGCGGTCACCGTGCACGCTGACGAGCAGGCCGCGAATGCGGACGCGGAGAAGCGTCCTGCGGACGACCCATCCGCCTTTGCGTATCTGAAGGAGCAGCAATGGACCAACGCGTTCGCCACCGGCCTCGTTCGAGAAGTCGAACTCCGCTCGGCCTTGCGTGTGCCTGCGTCAATTGAACCGATTTCCGGTGGAGAGGCCGTCATTGCGGCACCTGCCGGGGGCCGGTTCGCCGCCGACAGTCTGATCAGCATCGGGACGACGGTGCGTGCGGGACAGGTGCTCGGGCGTCTCGAGCCGCGCCTGACCGCGGGCGACGACCGGGCCACGCTGGCCTCGGAGGTTTCCGAGGCGCGTGCCGCATCAGAGGCGGCCCGCACGGAACAGGTGCGCGCTGAGCGGCTGCTCGCGGAGCGTGCCGTGCCGGCCCGACGCGTGGAAGACGCTCGCCGCGCAGTCGGCGTGGCCGAGTCACGCCTCAAAGCGGCCGAGGCGCGGCTCACGCAGCGTGACGAGACACTCCGCAGTGGCGGAGGTTTGGCCGCCGGCAACGCGTTCGTCTTGCGCGCCCCAATCGGGGGCCGCGTGGCCGACGTCATGGCGACGCTCGGCGCCGCATATGCCGAGGGCGCCCCGCTGTTTCGAATCGTTCGTACCGACCGTGTCGAATTGCGAGCGCAGGTTCCGACCGCGGATGCCCCCGCGGCGCGCGACGTCGCCACCTTGGCGCTCGAGATTCCGGGACGCCTCGAGCCGATGACGCTCCAATCGCATCACATGCACGACGCGGGTGTGATCGATCCGGCGACACACGCATTGCCCGTGCAGTTCGAGGTGGAGAATCCCGGGGGACTGCTCCTCGTCGGCCAGACCGGGACCGCCCTTCTCTATCGACGCGATCGGGTTCGCGGCACCGCCGTGCCGAAAGCGGCTGTGCTGCTCGAAGCGGGCCGGCCGTACGTGTTCGTCCAGGTAGGAGGCGAGCGGTTCGCCCGGCGGTACATCGAGGTCAGCACCCGAGACGGCGACTGGATCGGCGTCAAGTCAGGCCTCAAGACCGGCGACCGCGTCGTCGTTCGTGGCGCGTATGACGTGCAACTCGCATCGGCCGCCAAGGGTTTGCCGGCCGAAGGCCACGTCCATTGAGAGGGGCACGATGAAACGGCTGATTCAATGGTCGGTTGAGCACCACTGGATGGTGCTCGTGTTCTCGGTGCTGCTCGCCGCCGCTGGTCTCTGGACCGCCCGCGACATGCCGGTCGACGTCTTTCCTGATCTGACGGCGCCGACCGTCACCATCCTCACGGAAGGGCACGGCATGGCGCCGGACGAGATGGAGTCGCTCGTCACCTTTCCGATCGAGAGCGCGATCAACGGTGCGTCGAGCGTGCGGCGCGTCCGCTCCGCCACGGCGGTTGGCATCGCAGTCGTCTGGGTCGAGTTCGACTGGGGCACCGACATCTTCATGGCGCGACAGGTCGTCGCCGAGAAGCTCTCGCTGGTGAGCGGCACGTTGCCACCGCAGGTTGAGCGTCCGGTGCTCGCGCCGATCTCGTCGATCATGGGCGAGATCCTGTTCTTCGCCATCTCGTCAGATCACGATGATCCGCTCACCTTGCGAACCGTCGCCGATACGATCGTCCGCCGACGGTTGTTGGCGGTGTCGGGCGTCTCGCAGGTGACGCCGATTGGCGGCGCGGAGCGCCAGTATCAAGTGGTGGCCCACCCAGATCAGCTGCGAGCCAACAAGATCTCGTTGACCCAATTGCTCGACGCCGTGCGCGGCGCCAGCCAGAACACATCAGCCGGTATCTACACCGAGGGGCCGCAGGAGTATGTGTTGCAGGCCATCGGACGGGTCAGGAATCCTGAAGAGATCGCAGATAGCGTTGTGGCGCTCCGAGGTACGCGAGCCGTTCTGATCAAGGACGTCGCCGACGTCCGCGAGGGTGGCGCGCTGAAGCGCGGTGAAGGCTCGCGCAGCGGAAAGCCGGCCGTCATCGTCGGCGTGCAAAAGCAGCCTGGTGCCAACACCATCGAGCTGACAGCGCGGCTGAACCGGGAGTTGGACACGCTGCAACGCGAATTGCCGACCGGGATGACGATTGATCGCAAGATTTTCCGGCAGGCGGACTTCATCGAGGTCGCCGTCGACAACGTCGTCCAGGCCTTGCGGGACGGCGGCCTGCTGGTCATCGTCGTCGTGATCCTGTTCCTCGCGAACTTCCGTGCCGCGGCCATCACGCTGACGGCGATGCCGCTCTCGCTCGCGGCGGCGATCCTCGTCCTCCGTGCGTTCGGCGCCTCCATCAACACGATGACGCTTGGCGGGATGGCCATCGCGATCGGCGCGCTCGTTGACGATGCGATTATCGATGTGGAGAACGTGGTCAGGCGGCTGCGCGAGAACGCCGCGAAGCCGGAAGCTGACCAGCGACCCGACGCCGACATCGTCAGGGACGCCACGCTGGAAATCCGGACATCGATCGTCTTCGCGACCGTCATCATCGTGCTCGTGTTTCTGCCGATCTTCGGGCTGACCGGCGTCGAAGGACGGCTGCTGACCCCGCTGGCATTCGCCTACATCGTGTCCCTCCTGGCCTCGCTGCTGGTCGCCATCGTCGTCACCCCAGCGTTGTCGGCAGCGTTTCTGCCTGGCGCACAGTCGATCGCGCGCGGGCACGACGGGTGGCTTGCGCGGACGCTCAAGGCCCGATTCGCGAAGGATTTGCCCCACGCGCTCGATCATCCGCACGTGATTGCGATCACCTCGGTGGCGCTGCTGCTGGCCGCAGGTTTCGGGATGACCAGAATGGGATCAGGCTTCTTGCCGGACTTCCACGAAGGCAGCCTCACGATTCAGGCGAATACCCTCCCCGGAACGTCGCTGGCGAAGTCCGACGAAATCGGCCGGCGAGTGGAACAGATTCTCTTGTCACAGCCGGAGGTGGTCGCGACCGCGCGCCGCACGGGGCGAGCAGAGCTCGACGAACACGTCCAAGGCGTCGAAGCCGCCGAGATCGACGTCGGTCTGCGGGATTCGAAACGGCCTCGGGCCGAGCTGTTGGCCGACTTGCGCCGCGGGTTCTCCACACTGCCTGGCACGAACGTGACGATCGGCCAACCGATCTCACATCGGATCGATCACATGCTGTCGGGGACGCGGGCGAATATCGCGGTCAAGGTGTTTGGTGACGACCTCGCCACGCTCCGGCGACTCGGCGAGCATGTTCGGGACGCCATGACAAAGGTGCCGGGCATCGTCGACCTGTCGCTCGAGCAGCAGATGGACATCCCGTTCGTCAGGTTCGTGCTGAACAGAGCAGCGATTGCGCAACACGGCCTCAGGGCCGAGGACGTCGCCGAGGCGGTCGAAACGAGTTTCGCCGGCGCCACCGTCGGCCGCATCTTCGACCGGGGCACGGCATTCGATCTCGTCGTGAAGTTCGACCCGGCGAGCAGCGCCGATTTCGAGCGAATCGGCGATTTACCTGTAGACACGCCGGCCGGCGGATCGGTGCCGGTTCGACTGCTGGCCGACGTGGGCCGGGAGGAGGGCCCGAACATGATCCTGCGGGAGAACGTGCAACGCCGCATCGTGATCTCCGCTAACGTCGCGGGTCGCGATCTGGGCAGCGTCATCGACGAGATCCGCACGGCGATCGCGCGAGCGGTGCCGATGCCGTCTGGCTATCGCGTCGAGTACGGAGGGCAGTTCGAGAGCCAGCAGACCGCTTCGCGACGACTGCTGCTGCTGGGCGTCGGCGTCGTGGCGGGCCTGTTCATGCTACTGGTGCTCGCATTCGGCCGGGCCCGCGACGCTGTCCTGATCATGGTGAACCTCCCGCTCGCACTCATCGGCGGCGTAGCCGGGGTGTTTCTGGCGGGAGGGGTGCTCAGCGTCGCGTCGATCATCGGGTTCATCACACTGTTCGGCATCGCCACCCGGAATGGCATCATGCTGGTATCGCACATCCAGCACCTCATGCGGAGCGAAGGCGTGACGGACTTTCGACAAGCAGTCGAGCGGGGCGCGCACGAGCGGCTCGTGCCGATCCTGATGACGGCCATGGCGGCAGGCCTCGCCCTCATCCCGCTGGCGCTCGGCGGCGGTAAGACCGGTAGTGAGATTCAGACGCCGATGGCGATCGTCATCCTGTGCGGCTTGACGACGTCTACCCTACTCAACATGATCGTCGTCCCGACGCTCTATCTGCGATATGCGAAACCGTCTGAGGCGAAGCAATCGCAAATGAGGAGCCTCCGATGACCCGTACGGTTTGCGCGTTCACGACGGCGCGTCATGTGACGGTCCGGTTACGTGACAGACGCGGCGACGATCGACCAAGTGGTCGCGGTCTCAGGCCGCCGCTGGAACGCCCGCGAGTGCTGGAGGTCGCGCGCGTCGAGCGCCGGCTGAACGAGGGCGAAGAGTATGTGCGGAATTTACTGCGGGAAAAGGCCGATGACGGCGTCCGCACCGCGGCTCGCACCTGGCACACGCGGTGAAAGCAACGCTCGACACCGTGTCCTGGCAGCCGTAGACGAAGCGATCGGTCCTGATGCTGCGGATCCTTGGGTGTTTGTCGACCATGCCCGACCTTGCACACGACACTGATCAGGAGCGCCCGCTCGTCGTGCAACAGACTGATGATGCCACCG
>Ga0163163_10002326_pt1 | contig 16061 bp, 17 predicted proteins | sample S65metaG_FD_119766 | JGI IMG/M metagenome (GOLD analysis project Ga0163163, IMG submission 119766) | Switchgrass rhizosphere microbial communities from Kellogg Biological Station, Michigan, USA - S6-5 metaG | ecosystem: Host-associated > Plants > Roots > Rhizosphere > Soil | place: USA... | reverse complement strand
CCACCAGATCGGGTCGAGTGTATTCCCAGCGGGAAATCGGCACCGGCTCGCTGGGAGAGAGATACCACCGGATTCCCTTCCGGCCCACCGACCCGATCGGATAGGGACGCGTGAGGAGCACCAGCTCCCGTCGCACTCCCGACATCCCGTCGGCCAGGAAGGCCGGCGCGTTGTCCACCAGTCCGCCGTCGAGCAGCGCCTGTCCGTCCCATCGGCCGATCGGGGTAAATGGCGGCGTGGCGGAGGACGCCAGCACGATATCGATGATGTCGTCGGGAGTCTCACACTGCCGCAGGTCGAACGCCCGGGGATGAAATCCGAGGGCGCGTCCCGACGAGGGGTGCAGTTTCCCGTGGCGAAACTGTCGCTCCAGGGAGTACACCGACATGCCGACCAGCGCGGCCAGGGGCGCCGGCAGCCACCAGGGTGGCACCGCGGTCAGCACCAGCACCGGGAATGGCGCCGCGCGGAGTCGCTCCAGCCCTCCCTCCGCCAGCGCGTAGCGCAGGGTGTCGCGGTAGATCGGGGTGTGGGGTGTCGGGCGGATCCCCCGGGCCAGGAGACGCCAGTCGAGGTTTTTTCTGACGCCCGCCCGTCGCCCGAACCAGTAGGCCGATGCTTCCAGCTCACGCCCGGAGAGCAAGCTGACGGCCATGCTGGCGCCCGCGCTGCAGGCCGCGAGCACGCCAATGCGGGGCTCCAGCAACGGCCACCAGCGGCGCAGCATCCCGGTCTGCAGCAAGGCGCGATTGCCGCCGCCGGCCAGGGTGAGGGCTACGTCGCGGGCCATGTTAGGATTCCTCGATGAGCGACAAGTTCCCCTGTCTCTGGCCCGAGCGCGGCGTCGTGGCGGTCGACTGGGCGGCCGCCTGCCGGGAGCTGGCCACCCGCGATCCGGCCCTGGGCGCCGTGATCGCGCGCGTGGGGGGGCCGGGGTATCCGCCGCCGGCCAGCGCGACGGCATTCGAGGCGCTGGCCCATAGCATCGTCTATCAGCAGCTCTCGGGAAAGGCCGCCGCCACCATCTTCGGCCGCTTCAGGGCACTGTATCCGAGCCCTCGATTTCCGGAACCGGAGACGGTGCTGGCGACCCCCCACGCCCTGATGCGCGGCGCCGGGCTCTCCGAAGCGAAGGCCAAGGCCATTCGCGATCTGGCCGAACACGCCGGCCGGGGAACCATCCCCTCCATCGCGATCCTGCGGCGCATGGCTCCCGACGACGTGGTGGAGCGACTGACGGTGGTGCGCGGCATCGGGCGATGGACCGTGGAAATGCTGTTGCTTTTCCGGATCGGTCATCCCGACGTCCTGCCGGCGCATGATCTCGGGGTCCGCAAGGGTCTGGCGCGCATCATGAGACGCCGGGAGCTCCCGGAGCCGGAGGCGGTGCTGCGCCGGGGGGAGCGCTGGCGGCCATATCGGTCGGTAGCGAGCTGGTATCTGTGGCGCGCAGCAGAGCTGCCGCGAGGCCGATCGCCGTCCCGCTCCCGGTGATGGCCAGCATGTCGCCTTCCAGCAGGGTCGTCGCGGCGGTGGGCAGCGGCATGCGCTGACCGTCGCGCACCAGCGCCACCACGGTGGCCCCGGTGCGCCCGCGCAGGTTCAGATCGCCCAGGGTCTTTCCCGCCGCCTCGCTGTGCGGCGCCACCGGCAGCGGGACAATCGTACCGAGGCCGGGGAGCATCCCTCGAACCACTTCGAACGTTCCGGTGTCGCCCTGGTGTCCCTGTTTGGCGAGGACATGCACCACCAGCTCCGCACCGGCCCGGGTGTGCTTGTCGAGATCGGTGGCGGTCCGCCAGAACCCGGCTCCCAGCACCGCCAGGTATGCCGTGATCACACCGAGAATTCCGAAGGGTGGCACAAACGGGAGGGTCAACAGCGTGATGGGCACTCCGAGCGCGACCACCATCCCGATCTGCAGCGTCACCACCATGGACCGCCGCGGCGCGTAGCCCTGATCGACGCCCTTGGGAGGCCTGGGCAGCACCGACTCGGCCAGGGTCTGGGCGAGCCTTCGCGTGGTCCGAAGCAGCGCCACGGCGAAGGGCAGCGCGACCAGGGCTCCCGCCCCCAGTACCAGCAGCCGAAATTCGAGAGATCCGCCCCGGGCCAGCCAATCGGGAAGCCTGCGATACACGACCGACGTCACGATGATGGCCACGGTGACCGCGGCCGCATCGAGCAGGAGGAACCGGATCAGCTTCTTGCGGAGCGTGGCGGGTCCGTCCAGCTGTCGCGGGGCCACCAGGAGCTCCACCCAGGACGAATAGAGGGTCGCCACCGTCTGCACCGGGTGGGGCAGGTGGCGGTCGACCCAGGACGCGACCGCGTCGCTCCGCCGGGCCAGCAGAGGAGTGGTGAATGCCGTGATCGTGGCGACCGCTACCGCCACGGCGTACAGTTCCCCAGCGGCCACGGTCTGAGCCATACCGAGCCCGGCGATGACGAAGGAGAACTCGCCGATCTGCGCCAGGTTCATTCCCGCCCGAACGCTGTCACGAGTGCCATATCCCGCCAGGAAGACTCCCGAGGCGACCCCGAGAAACTTGCCTGTCAGGACGAGGAGCGTGAACACGACGACCGTGGGCCACGCCGCGGCGGCGGCGGCTGGTTGAAACAGCATGCCGACGGCGACGAAGAAAATCGCCGTGAACATGTCCCGCACCGGGCGGATGGTTTCTTCCACGATCCGGTGCTTTCCCGATTCCGCCACCAGCGTGCCGGCCATGAAGCCGCCCAGCGCCACGGAATACCCCGACGCAAAGGCGACACTCGCCACCGCAAAACAGACTCCGAGCGAAGCGACCAGGGTGGTTTCCTGACGACGGAACGACAGCGCGGCCCGGATCGCGCGCGGAATGATCAGGAGACCACCCCCGTAGAGCAGGAGGAGGAACACCACCAGCCTGCCCAGGGTGTCGACCAGCATCGGGCCGGAAAACGCAGCACCCGCGGCCAGCGTGGTCAGCACGGCGATGAGCAGAACCGCGGCGAGATCCTCCATGACCAGGACGCCGTAGACGATGTCGCGGAGGCGGCGGTCGGCATGACCGTCCTCCAGGGTCCTGGAGGCCACCATCGTGCTCGAAATCGCCACCACGCCGGCCCCAACCATGCTCGGCAGGGTCCCCCACCCGAGCCAGCGCGAGACCCCGTAGCCGAGCAGGAGCATGAGCCCGACCTCGAGCAGGGTCGCCAACGCCACCCTGGCCCCTAGAGTCACCAGCCTGCGGAGCCGAAACTCCAATCCGATGGTGAAAAGGAGCAGGACCACCCCCAGCTCGGCGAGGGTCCGGATGGTCTCGGGATCGTGAATCAGGGGCCAGGGAGTCAACGGACCAACTATCATCCCGGCAAGGAGATAGCCGACGATGACCGGGAGCTTCAAGCGCTGGAAAATGACGGTGGAGACCGCGGCGGTCCCCAGGATAAGCGCGAGGTCGCGCACGAAATAGTGAGCCGCCCCGGGGGTCATTGACGCATTGTAGCCCTGAAGGAGTGCACCTCCCACCCCTGTTGGCAGGATTATTCGGTTGTCGTATTATGAAGCATAGAGGTTACCCGATGAAGAGCATCCTGCTCATTGATGACGATGACCTCAGTCGCGGGGCCGTCCACAAGTTGTTGGAGCGGGCCGGCTACCAGGTTCACAGCACCGGGGACGGCCACGGTGCGATCGAGCATTACCGCGACAAGCCGGCTGACCTGGTCATCACCGACCTGATCATGCCCGACATCGATGGGCTCGAGGTGATCCAGCAACTCCGCCGAATCAACCCTGCGGTCCGGGTGCTGGCCATTTCAGGAGGAGGCAGGGTCGAAGCGGAAGAGTACCTCTCGGTCGCGCGGAAGTTCGGCGCGGTTGAGGTCCTCTCCAAGCCTTTCACCGGCCAGGAACTCAAGAAATCCGTGGAAGCCGCGATGGGCTGAGACGCCAGAAGGAAGCCCCAGAAACCAGAACACCCCGCCGGTCATCTGGCGGGGTGTTTTCATGTTGTGAGCTCCCGAGGAGGGACTCGAACCCCCGACCCGGTGATTAACAGTCACCTGCTCTACCAACTGAGCTACTCGGGATCGTGATCGGCAACGGGGCGTAAAGTAGTGGTGGGGTGGGGCCCGGGCAATAAGCCCAGAACAACCCTGACACCGGTTGAAGAACGCCATCATGGCATGCTGTTGGGCGCCAAATGGCCGATCAGTTTCTCCACACCGGTTTCGTCGGAATGCAGCAGTACAACACCTTATTTCACAGACATTTAAGCATCATCGCTAGTGTTCGCTATCGCAATATTGACGATAGTGAGCGCTCACACTTGAATAATAGGCTTTTTCGGGACCATTTCGCGGGAATTCTCACCTGCCTGAATGACATAAAACATTATGTATCAATGTCTTACGCATGGTATCCAGACTTTCAATCCCAGGGGTCACTGGTTACCTTTGGTCATGCCTCTTCACCCACTGGTCGGTCATGAGAGGGCACGCCGCAGACTGATCGACTCCTTGGAGTCGGGCCGACTGCCGCAGGTCATTCTGATAACCGGTCCCCAGGGGGTCGGAAAGCAGCGATTGGCGCTCTGGTTGGCGCAGCTGCTCTTCTGCGAGCACAGGACCCGACAGGGGCCCTGTGGCACTTGTCGCCAGTGCCGACTGGCTCTGGATCTGAGTCACTCCGACCTGCACTGGTTCGTTCCCATTCCCCGCCCGAAGGCGGGAGAGGCCGCCAAGCAGGTCGAGGAGGCCGGGGAGCTGATCGCGGAGGCCGTGGCGGCTCGCCGAGCCGAACCCCTGTATCAGGCTGCCGACGGCATGGCCGGCCATCCGCTGGCCAGCGCCCGTCTCCTCCTACGGCGGGCGTCCCTGACCCCGGTCGAAGGGGCGCGGAAGGTCTTTGTGATCGGAGAGGCAGAACGGCTCGTCACCCAGGAGTCGAGCCCCGAGGCGGCCAACGCGCTGCTCAAGTTGCTCGAGGAGCCGGCATCGGACACCTGGATCATTCTCACGACGCCCGAGCCGGAGCGGGTGTTGCCGACGATCCGGTCCCGGGCGGTTCCGCTTCGATTGGCGCCGCTGTCGGATGACGACGTGCGCATGTTCGTGACCGCGAGCCTTCGGCCGACGCCGTCAGGCTCGGCATTGGAAACGGTGGTTCGCCGCGCCGATGGAGTGATCGGCCGAATCGTGGGAGCGCAGGAGGGTGCCGACCGGGCTCAGGTCGAGGCGCGAGCGCTGCTCGACGCGGTCAAGGCCGGCGGAAGCTCCCGGTTCGAGCGCGGATTGAAGCAACCGCCCTGGTCGGCCCGGGGCGCCTTCACCGATCTGCTCGACGCGCTGGCTCTCGAGTTGTCCGCCCGCGCGCGCCACGCGGAACCCGGCGCCACCCTGCCCTGGGTCGATGCCCTGGACCGGGTTCGCGCCGCACGCGCCGAGGCGCAGGGCAATGTGAACCCCCAGTTGCTGCTCGCCTCGCTGGCCGGCGAGCTCGCGGAGGTGCTGTGAGTCTCAGCCATGTTGGTCCCGATGGCGCCGCCCGCATGGTGGATGTCGGCTCCAAAGCCGTCACCGAGCGGACCGCGGTGGCGGAGGGAGCCGTCCGCATGTCGCGGAGCGCGTTCGAGCTGGTCGAATCGAACGCCGTGGCGAAGGGAGACGTGCTCGGCGTGGCGCGACTCGCGGGAATCCAGGCGGCCAAGCGGACCGCCGACCTCATTCCCCTGTGCCACCCGGTCGCGCTGACGTCGGTCGAGGTGGAACCGACGCTCGACCGTTCCCTCCCGGGAGTACGGATCACCGCGACGTCGCGGTGCGAAGGCAGGACCGGCGTCGAGATGGAGGCACTGACCGCGGTCGCGGTCGCATGCCTCACCGTGTATGACATGGTCAAATCGGCCGATCGACAGATGAGCATCGAGGAGGTTCGGCTGATTCACAAGAGTGGTGGGCGGAGCGGTGACTTTACCGCCCCGCCGCGCTCCGAACGATAGGAGGCAGCAATGCGGAATCATTGGAACGACCTCATTCGTCGCGACGGGGCCCCAGGCCGGGCTCGCCGCTGGATCGCGACCGCAGGGAGTGCGGTGGGGGGGCTCGGGCTGGTGGCCACGCTGATCGTGGCGCTCACCGGTCTCAGCAGCGTGCGTCGTGCCGCGGGCCCCGCCGGATCAGCCGACCGGGCCGAAGTGACGGCCCTTCACCATGAGCTCGATGCGGCGCGCGCGTCGCTCACCCAGGTCGAGGGACGCCTGGAACGCCTGAACGCGGTGGCCCGGTACTCTGCCCTGTACCGCGTGCCGGCGGACCTCGCCGGGGCGATTTACGACAACGCTATTGCCGAGGGCATCCATCCGTCCCTGGGCTTTCAGCTGGTGAAGGTCGAAAGCGGATTCAAGCCGGACGCGCGAAGCAGCCGCGGCGCCATCGGGTACACCCAGCTCAGGATCAAGACCGCGCGCGGCTACGATCCGAGTGTGACCGAGCGGGCCCTGGCCGACCGTGATACCAATCTTCGCATCGGATTCCGTTTCCTGAAGGATCTGCTGGGACAGTTCGACGAGGACCTGCACATGGCCCTGGTGGCCTACAATCGAGGGCCCAGCCGGGTGGTGGAAATGATGACGCGGGGTGAAGACCCGGCGAATGGCTATGCGGAGAGCGTGCTGCGGGGCGTCAAGAAGGGGTCGTGACCGTGGCGCGGGGGCCGGCCCTTATCGGAGCTGGCCCGCCCGCTCGGCACGGGCGGACTTGGCCTTGTTCGCGCGGGCGGCCAGGGTGGCTCGGGACGGGCGATGTTTCACGTTACCCCTCCGGCCGGACCCGATGCGCAGGGACTGTCCCGATCGAATGACACTCTTCGGGCCGAGGCCGTTCCAGGCTCTGAGCTGAGCCACACTCGTGTGGTACCGCCGCGCAATGCTTCCCAGGGTCTCTCCCGCCCTCACCCGATAGACCGCGCCACCGGCCAGACCGTCCGAGAACCCGACTTTTCGGTTTTCTCCCATCCAGCCAAGCAGCCGGGCCGCGCCCGGAACCACCACGACCTCGCCCCGCCGCGGCGACCGCGTCGCGTACGCCGGGTTGGCGGTCCGCATCGAGGCCAACGGAATTCCGTATTTCTTACCGATCGCCGCCAGGGTCTCTCCGCCCTTGGCATGATGCCCGAAGCTGCTGAGTCGCTCTCCCTCGGCGAGATCGGCGAGCGCGCTGGCGGTCCGGTCGCCGGTTCCGGCGGGCAACCGGATGACCGCGGTGCGCTTGGGCGGAGTGAGCCCGCGCACGAATACGGGATTCAGCTCCGCCACATCGGTGAGGGGAATCCCGGCGAGCCTGGCGACCACGTCGAGACCGGTCGCGTCCGAGACGACCACTGAATCGAGCACGGTGGCAACCTCGGCGATGACGGGAGGAAACCCGTATCGCTCCGGCTGCTTGGCGATCATCGCCGCCGCGATCAGCTTGGGAACGTAGTCCTTGGTTTCCTTCCGGATGTAGCGGGTATCGGCGAGCTGGAAGAAGGCGACGTCACCGGCCTGCGGCGAGCCATCCTCCGCGTCGGCATCGGTGGTGTCATCCGACGTGGCCGCGTCCGTACCGGAGTCCATGCGCGCAAGGCCGCGGCCGATCCGGCCCGGGCCACCATTGTAGGCTGCGGCCGCGAGGTAGGGCGAGCCGAATCGCGCCGTCAGATCGGCGAGATACCGGATGGCGGCATTGGTGGCTCTCGGCACATCGCGCCGCTCATCCACCCAGCCGTCGACGGCCAGGCCGTAGAACTTTCCGGTGCCGCGCATGAACTGCCACATCCCGACCGCACTCGAGCGGCTCACGGCGCTGGGGGAGTACCCCGACTCGATGAGCGGGAGATAGGCGAGGTCTCCTGGTAACCCGCGAGCCACCAGCTGCGCCCGGAATCCGGGCTCGTAGTGGGGCATCCGGGTCAACCAGATCGCCATGCGCTCGCGAGCCGGGCCGGTGAAGAAATTGATCCAGTATTTGACCCGACCGTGCTCTTCGAAATTCTTGACATCGATGTCGAACAGGGAGCGGAGCGTGGCGGTTTCCGCTTCGGTCGGCGCCGCGGGGGGAACCGCGCTGTCGGAAACCTTGGCGGCGGCGATCCGATCGAGCATGGCCGCGTCCAGCGCGGAGTCCCGCGCCGCCTCGCTCAGCACGGCCGTCAAAGGCGGCGCTGAATCCGGGGCCGGCCTCGCCGCCGCTCCGGGCGCGACTGCGACCGACGGCGCACTCGGCGGAACCGGGGGCGCAATATCGGGCCGCACCGCCGGCGCCGGATGCTGCGTGGCGCAGGATGCGAGGAGCAGCGCTGAAACGAGCGCGGTTCGACGCTGCATGGCGTTCCCGGTTAAAGGTCCAAAGTTCAAGCTGCAACACGGCATGCGACGATGCAACCACGACGTCCAGTCTGTCTGATGCAGGAAGCGCGCCGAGCGTTGCGTTAATGCTAGGTCTGGGAGGATGACCGTTTCGCAAGGAGACGATTGGTGGCATTCAGCACGGCAAGGGCAGCCCCCCGAGGCGGGTCGGCCTCGGTGAGGTACGATCCCACAATGCGAGGCCCTTCGGAATGTCCCGGAAGTCCCAGTGACACGATGACCACCGTGGCATCGAAGGCGCGCACTGCCTTGACCCCGACCAGCTCGAAGGCGGGATCGCGAACCGCTTGCATCAATGCCTGCAGCGCGGCCTGCGCGGCGCAGCGAAGCTCTCCCGCCTGCGAGGTCAGGCCGCGCGCTTCTCCCTCGAAGCGCGGGCCGTCGGGCCAGGCCAGGGTGACGCGGGCGCGGCACTCTCCGCTGGGCAACCGATCGAGCTTGAATCCCACGAACCTGAGGCGATCGCTCATCGGCGATTATCTTTGCCGGTCATGATACTCTCCATCCTCGTAGCCCTCGCGCTGGCCGGCCGCCCGGGTCCGGCGGATTCCCTGCGCGCCAAGATCCTCGAGCGGATCGCCCGAGACAGTGGGGCCACCGTCGCGGTGGCGCTTCGGGACCCGGTCTCCGGCTTCATGGTCCTGATCAACCCCGACCTCCGCTTCCACGCCGCCAGCACCATGAAGGTACCCGTGTTGATGGCCCTGGGGCGACGGGTGGATTCGGGGGCCCTGTCCTGGGGCGACTCGGTCACGGTGGTGAACCGTTTTGCATCGATCGTCGACGGATCGCCCTACGAGCTCAGCGCCGGCGACGACTCTGACAGCACGATGTACGCCGCGCTGGGCCAGCGGCGCACCGTGAAACAACTGGCCGAGCGCATGATTGTGCGCTCCAGCAACCTCGCGACCAACATCCTGCTGAATTCGGTCGCGACGCCGGAGGCGGCCACGCACCTGATCCGCAGCCTGGGCGGCGATTCCATGGTGGTGCTGCGCGGGGTGGAGGACGGCAAGGCGTTCGACAAGGGTCTCAACAACACCACCACCGCGCGGGACCTGTCCACGCTGCTGCTGGCGATTGCTTCCGGACGGGCCGCCAAGCCCGCCACCACCCGCGAGATGCTCCGGATTCTCGAAGCCCAGGAATTCAACGACGGCATCCCGGCCGGACTGCCGCCGGCCACCCGGGTGGCGCACAAGACCGGCAGCATCACGGCCACCTGGCACGATGCGGCGCTGATCTACCCACCCGACGGACGGCCCTATGCGCTGGTCGTGCTGACCCGGGACATTGCCGAAGAAAAGGCCGGTCACGCCCTGCAGGCCGACATCGCCCGCCTGATCCACCCCTACGTACTCGCGGCGCGCGCCCGCCCCTGAGCGGGGTCAGCGCACGCACACCTGGAACCGGGCCATCAGATCGCGGGTTACCGGCCCGGCGGCGCCCGACCCGACGGTCCGGCCGTCGTAGGACCGGATCGGCGCGATCTCGCTCGCCGTTCCGGTGAGGAAGGCCTCGTCGGCGGTGTAGATGTCGAACCGGTTGATCATCTCTTCCTTCACCTCACAGCCGGCATCCCGCGCCAGCTGCATGACCACCGTCCGGGTGACCCCGGCCAGGATTCCGGCGTAGAGCGGAGGGGTGCGCACCACCCGCTGCTTTACGACGAAGATGTTCTGACCGGTACCTTCCGCCACATGCCCGGTCGTGTCGAGCATGAGGGCCTCGTCGGCCCCGGCGATGTTGGCCTCCATCTTGGCCATCGCGTGGCAGAGATAGTTGAGGGACTTGATCCGGGGCGACAGGGATTCGCGGTGCGGGATCGGGGTTCCCGCGGTGACGACCGCGAGCCCCTGCTGATATCGCTCCGGCGGCCAGATCGCGATCTTGTCCACGATGATGATGACCGTCGGCTTGGCGCAGTTGCGGGGGTCGATGCCCAAATCGCCGATGCCCCGGGTGACGATCGGGCGGATGTAGGCCTCCGTGAGACCGGAGCGCTTGACCGCCTCCTCGAGTACCCGGCCGAACTCGGCTTTCGGAATCGGCACGGTGAGCAGGATGGCATGGGCGCAATCGTAGAGACGATCCAGGTGCTCCTGGAGCTTGAAGATCTTCCCGGCATACACCCGAATGCCCTCGAAGACCCCGTCGCCGTAGAGCAGGCCGTGATCGAACACCGAGACCCGGGCCGTCGTCCTGTCGTGCCATTCCCCATCGATCCAGATCGTTGCCATGCCAGCTCCAGTGCGGGTTGGACGCGCCAGCCGCGTAAGGTAATCTTGACGGCACGGCTCAAGCCAACCAGAACCTGATCGGAGCTCTTCGATGCTCATATTGCTGATCCGGCATGCCATCGCCGCAGAGCAGGATCCCAAGAAATATCCCGACGATACGCTGCGTCCGCTGCTGGCCAAGGGCCGCCGGATCCAGGCCCGAATGAGTCAACGGCTCCGCAAGGAAGGGCTGGCCCCCGACCGGGTCTTCAGCAGTCGCTGGAAGCGGGCCTGGCAGACCGCCCGTATCGTGGTCGACGAAACCGGAATCGGGAAAACGAAACGCTTCGGGAGTCCGGCCCTGGCCGAGCCGCCGGACCTTTCGGTCCTGGCCGCCGAGATCGGACCGGTGTCCGGTACGGAACGTATCGCGCTGGTCGGACACGAGCCATGGATGGGATCGCTGGCCTCGCTGCTGCTGGCGGGGAGCGCCGGAGCGCTCACCGTGGACTTTCCCAAGAGCGGGATCATGGGCATCGAGGCCGCGCTGATCGAAGCGGGGGTGGGGCAGCTGCAGTTTTTCTGGAGACCATGAAGGGCGGGAAGGCGGGAGAGCGGGAAGACGCGAACGCCCGCCCTACCGCCTTACCGCCTTACCGCCTTGCATGAGGGCGGTGGGATTCGAACCCACGACCTACGGCTTAAAAGGCCGCTGCTCTACCAACTGAGCTACGCCCCCAGTTCCTGAAATAGATCGTGCTGGGCCAGCGGTGCAAAGGTCAGCCGGTGATGCCGGGTCGGGCCGGCACTGGCCAGTCCGGCCAGGTGCTCCGGAGTGCCGTACCCCACGTTGCTGTCCCACCCGTACCCCGGATGCCGGACGTGCAGGCCGCGCATCAGCCGGTCCCGCACGGTCTTGGCCACGATGCTCGCCGCCGCCACGCTGTAGCAGAGGGCGTCGCCGTCGACCAGGGCCTCGTGCGGGTAGCCCAGCTCCGGGAAGGGGAGACCGTCGACCAGGATGACGTAGGCGGGCGCTGCGGAACCGTCGGGGCTCGAGGGAACGCTGCCCGCGACGGTCAGCCGGCGAAGCAGGGCCGTCACCGCGCGGCGCATCGCGACGGCGGTGGCCACGCGGATATTCACCCGATCGATCTCGCGGCAGGACGCCGCCCCCACCCCGAAGCAGATCGCCCGCGAACGGATCTTGACCGCCAGGCTCTCGCGCCGTTCCAGGGTGACCGTCTTGCTGTCGGCCACGCCCCGGATGACGCGGAAGTTTTCCGGAAACACGACGGCCGCGGCCACCACCGGTCCGGCGAGGGGGCCGCGGCCTGCTTCATCCACGCCGACCAGCAACCGGCGCTCGGCCCATGCAAGACGTTCCCGACGGAGACTCGGTCCGGGAGGCATCGCAGGGGCCTCCGGTCTACTTGTCCTTCTTCTCCCGGATCCGAGCGCCTTTGCCCGAGAGCGCCCGGAGATAGTAAAGCTTGGCCCGGCGGACCCGACCACGGCGCACCAGCTCGATCGAACTGATGGTCGGGGCGTGCAGCGGGAAGATGCGCTCGACGCCGACTCCGGACGACAACTTCCGGACGGTAAAGGTCTCGTCGATGCCGCCGCCCCGGCGCGACACGCACACGCCCTCGAAGGCCTGGAGCCGCTCCTTCTCTCCCTCGCGGACCCGCACCATCACTCGCAGCGTATCCCCCGCCGCGAACAGCGGAATGTCGGTCTTCAGGCCCTCGCGGGCGATTGCCTCAACGCGTTCCATCGTCGGTTCCTCCCTCAGAATTCCACGCGGCCCACAGGTCGGGCCGTCGTTCCGCCGTCAGGCGTTCCGCCATCTGCTGTTTCCACGCGGCGATCTCGGCGTGATTGCCGGAGCGCAGCACCTCGGGTACGGCAAGGCCCCGATATTCCGGCGGCCTGGTGTAGCTGGGCGGGCTCAGCAGCCCGTCATAGTGCGAATCGGTACTGGCCGACTCGTGGTCGCTCAGGGCGCCGGGCAGCAGGCGCACCACCGCGTCGATCAGGCACAGTGCCGCAGGCTCTCCGCCGCTCAGGACGAAATCTCCGAGCGAGACTTCTTCCGCGCCCAGCCCGTCCACCACCCGCTGGTCCACATCCTTGTAGTGGCCGCAGAGCAGGGTCAGCTCCGGCTCCAGCGAGTAGCGCACCGCCCGGCTGTGATCGAAGCGCGCTCCCCGCGCCGAAAGCAGCAGGACCGGTCCATGCCGGGCCGCGCCGAGCGATTCCACCGCCTCGAAGAAGGGCTCCGGCTTGAGCACCATCCCGGCCCCGCCACCGAAGGCGTAATCGTCCACCGTGTGGTGCCGGTCGTGGGCGAAGTCGCGCAGCTGCACCAGGCGGTACTGCACCAGCCGCGCCTTGGCCGCCCGGCCCATGATGCTCGACTCCAGCATCGGTGCCAGCGCCTCGGGAAACAGGGTCACGACGTTGATCGTGAGCCCGGCCTTTCCGGTTCCCTCTCCCCGCTCCCCGCTCACAGCTCCGTCAGCCCTTCCGGCAGATCCACCGTCAGGCGCCGTGCGGCGCGATCGACTCCGGTGACGAATTCCTTCCGGAACGGCACCAGGAACTCGCGTTTGGGGCCCTGTACCTCGAGCATCAGTCCGGCCGGCGGCTCGAGCACGGCGGTCACCAGACCCAGCGGCCGGCCGGCGTGATCCACCACCGCGAAGCCGGCGAGCTCATGGAGGTACACCTCGCCCTCCGCCGGGGGCGCGAGCCCCTTCGCCTCGACCGCGAGGAAGTGTCCGCCCCACGGCCTCACGGCGTCCACGTGGAGGTGGTCCCGAAAGGCTACCAGCCATTGCCGGTGATAGACCCGGCTTCGCTCGACCGCCAGCGGCCCCGCCACCACATCCCCGGCCAGATTCTTGAGCCAGACCGACTGTCCGGGGGCAAACGCCTGGGCGGGCTGGTCGGTCAGGGGGAAGACGGCACAGTCTCCCTTGAGACCGTGCGGTTTGCGGAGCCGCCCCACCACGAGGTGGCGCGTCTCCTCCCCGCTCACTACGCCTTGGGGGCGGCGGCGATGACGCCGGCGGACTTGAGCAACGCCTCGACCGTATCGGTCGCGGTGGCGCCCTTGGCCAGCCAGCCCTTGGCCTTCTCGACGTCGATCACGATTTTCTTGGCGCCCTCCTGCTTGGGATCGTAGGTGCCGAGGATCTCGATGAAGCGCCCGTCCCGGGGCGATTCCTTGTCGGCGACCACGATGCGATAGAGCGGCAGCTTTTTCCGGCCGATCTTGCGGAGGCGAATGCGAGTGCTCATGGATCTGTCTTTCTTCCCGGGTTATTGACCGGGAAACCGGGGACCGAAAGGAAGTTTCGCGCCCGGCTTGCCCGCGACCTTCATCATCTTCTGCATCTGTTTGAACTGCGACAGCAACTGGTTCACTTCCTGAATGCTGCGTCCCGAGCCCTTGGCGACCCGCATCCGGCGGGAACCGTTCATCACCTCGGGGTCGGTGCGCTCCGCCTTGGTCATCGAAAGCACGATGGCTTCCACGTGCTTCAGCTTGTTGTCGTCGACCTTGGCGGCCTTGAGCATCTGGGGATTGATCCCCGGCAACATCCCGAGCACGTTCTTGAGCGGCCCGAGCTTCTGCATCTGCTTCATGGCGCCGAGGAAGTCCTGGAGATCCAGGCCCTTCTTCGACACCGCCTTCTTCGCGAGCTTCCTGGCCTCGTCCTCGTCGACGTTGGCCTGGGCCTTTTCCACCAGGGTGAGGATGTCTCCCTGCTGGAGAATCCGTCCGGCCATCCGCTCGGGATGAAACGGCTCGAGCGCGTCGAGCTTTTCTCCGGTGCCGACGTACTTGATCGGCGCGCGGGTGACGCCGAAGATCGAGAGCGCCGCGCCGCCCCGGGCGTCACCATCCATTTTGGTGAGCACGACCCCGGTAATACTCAGCGCCTGGTGAAAGCCCTGCGCGATGCGCACCGCGTCCTGCCCGGTCATCCCGTCGGCCACCAGGAGGATTTCATGGGGATGCACCGCGGCCTTGAGCCGGGTGAGCTCCGCCATCATCTCCTCGTCGATCTGCAGCCGACCCGCCGTATCCACCAGCACGGTCCGCGCGCGCGCCTTGGCCGCAGCCTCGAGACCGTGCTTGACCAGCTTGACCACATCCGACTGCCCGTCTTCGCGATAGACCCCCACGTCGACCTGGCGGCCCAGGGTCTCCAGTTGTTCGGCCGCGGCCGGCCGGTAGATGTCGGCCGCCACCAGGAACGGGGCCTTCTGCTCCAGCTTGAGCCGCTTGGCCAGCTTGCCGGCGGTCGTCGTCTTGCCCGAGCCCTGCAGTCCGACCAGCAGGATGATCGTCGGCGGCAGCGTGGCATGCGCGATCGGCGCCAGCTTCTCACCCAGCATGCCGACGAGCTCGTCGTACACGATCTTGACCAGCTGCTGGCCGGGACGCACCGACTTGATGACCTGCTGCCCGACCGCTTTTTCCTGAACTCGCTCCAGGAACTCGCGGGTCAGGTCGAAGCTGACATCGGCCTCGAGCAGGATCCGGCGAATTTCCCGGAGACCCTCGCGAACCGCGTCGTCGCTGAGCACGCCGCGGCCGGTGAGCCGCTGCAGCGCCTGGCCGAGCTTATTTGACAGCTCATCGAACATAAGCCCTGAAATCTAGCAGGGTTAGCCTCGGTGTTCAACCGGCGGTCTCATCCCCGGGCCTTGAGGTGATCGGCCAGCCGGAGGGCCAGCGCGACCACCGTGAGGGTGGGGTTGGCGAACCCGCAGGTGGGAAAGACGGACGCCCCGGCCACGAACAGGTTCCGAACCCCGTGAACCCGCCCATCGGCATCCACCACCCCGTCCCGGGGGTCTACGGCCATTCGCGTGGTCCCGGAATGGTGATGGGCATTCGGGTCGACCGGGCGGCCGGAATCGATCTCGACTCGCCCCAGGCCGGAGGATTGGATGCACGAGACCACCTCCCGGCGGAGCTGGGAGAGCTCGGCCTGTTCCTCGGACCGCCAGCGCCATTGGAGACGAGACCTCGGCATCCCCAAGGCATCCCGTTTCGGTCCCAGGGTAATCCGGTTCTCGGGATGAGGACGCTGCTCCAGGTTGGTCAACACCCTGAAGCCGTCGAAGAAGCGCGCCGGATTGGGCACCCGGGACCAGCCGTAACCTTCCTGGGGACTGGTGGAGAGCACGCTCATGAGCCGCTGCGCCAGGCGCTCCGCCAATCCCTCGGGGGCGAGGCCCTTCCGTAATCTGGGAAGCAGCGTCAGCGAGGCGTTGGGATGACCCAGGACCCGTACCGCGTGCTCCGTGAGCGCCAACCGCCCGCCCACGAAGCTATTCCCCGTGGTGCGGTGGGCGTCGTAGAATGCACACTGCTCCAGAAGCTCGGGCCGCTCAGGGATCACGGTGAGTGCGTAGTCTCGAGGATGCT
>Ga0163163_10002324_pt1 | contig 16064 bp, 13 predicted proteins | sample S65metaG_FD_119766 | JGI IMG/M metagenome (GOLD analysis project Ga0163163, IMG submission 119766) | Switchgrass rhizosphere microbial communities from Kellogg Biological Station, Michigan, USA - S6-5 metaG | ecosystem: Host-associated > Plants > Roots > Rhizosphere > Soil | place: USA... | reverse complement strand
TCATCGTCGAGAAGACGGGCCTCTACTCGTTCTTCATCATGTTCACCATCGGCATCACCAAGGGCCGGTGGAACACGCTGGTGACCGCGTTGCAGCAGTTCAAGGACGATTACGACAAGAACCAGCCGCTGTGGCGGATCCTGCCGGAGTTCTGCGCCAAGCAGCCGAAGTACGAGCGCGTCGGGCTGCGCGACCTGTGCCAGCAGATCCACGAAATGTACAAGGCGAACGACGTCGCACGGGTGACCACCGAGATGTACCGGTCGGACATGCAGCCGGCGATGAAGCCGTCCGACGCCTACGCGTGCATGGCGCACCGCGAGATCGACCGCGTCGAGATCGACCACCTCGAGGGCCGCGTGACGGGGGTGCTGCTCACGCCTTATCCGCCCGGCATTCCGCTGCTCATTCCCGGCGAGCGCTTCAACCGGACGATTGTCGAGTATCTGAAGTTCGCGCGGAGCTTCAACGAGAAGTTCCCGGGCTTCGAGACCGACATCCACGGTCTCGTCAAGACGCACGAGGGCGCCACGACACGCTATTTCATGGATTGCGTGCGGCAGCGGTAAGGTAGGGCCGAGGGGCGAGGGGCGAGGGGCGAGGAACGAGGGATCACCGAGTAGAACTCGAGCTGCAACGCGTACCGCAACCGCCCCCTCGTCCCTAGTCCCTCGCCCCTCGGCCCCTAGAGGTCGAAGCGGATTCCCTGCGCAAGCGGCAGGTCCTTCCCGTAGTTGATCGTGCTGGTCGTGCGGCGCATGTAGCCCTTCCAGGCGTCCGAGCCGGATTCGCGGCCGCCGCCCGTTTGCTTCTCGCCACCGAAGGCGCCGCCGATTTCCGCGCCGCTGGTGCCGATGTTGACGTTCGTGATCCCGCAGTCGCTGCCGCGCGCCGACAGGAAGACCTCGGAGTCCGCGAGGTTGCGCGTGAAGATGCATGACGACAGCCCATGTGCCGCGGCGTTGTTGAGCGCGATCGCTTCGTCGAGGTCGTCGAAGGGCAATGCATAAAGGATCGGGGCAAAAGTCTCGCGCAGCATCGTCGGTGTTTGCCTCGGCATCTCGGCCAGTGCGGGACGCACATAGAACGCCTCCGGCCATCGGTCGGCGAATAGGCGCTCTCCACCGGTGACCTTCGCGCCTTCAGCGGTGGCCTCAGCTAGCGCTCGCGTGTGTCCTTCGAACGCCGCGCCATCGATCAGCGGCCCTACCAGCGTTCCCGGCTCGCGCGGATCGCCCACGGCGATGCTGGCGTACGAAGCCTGCAAGCGCGGGACCAGCGTCGCGTAGACGTCACGGTGGATGAAAAGACGGCGCATCGTCGTGCACCGCTGGCCTGCGGTGCCTGCCGCCGCGAACACGATGGCGCGCAACGCAAGTTCGAGATCCGCCGACGGGCACACGATCGCCGCGTTATTGCCGCCCAATTCGAGGATGCTCCGCTTGAATTGGCGCGCGCATGCCTCGCCGACCGCGCGGCCCATGCCGGTCGACCCGGTGGCGCTGATCAGGCGCACGTCGGGGTGCTCGACGAGCCATTCACCCGCGGTACGGTCGCCGAGGACGAGGTGCGCGATGCCGGCCAGACCGGGATCGAACTCTGACAGCGCACGTTTCAGAAGACGATGCGCAGCCCATGCGCACAGCGGCGTCTTTTCCGACGGCTTCCAGATCACCGCGTTTCCGCACACCAGCGCCAGCGCCGCGTTCCATGCCCATACGGCGACCGGAAAGTTGAACGCCGAGATGACGCCGCAAATTCCGTAAGGGTGCCAGGTCTCGAGCATCCTGTGTTCGGGTCGCTCGGACGCGATCGTCAATCCGTGCAACTGGCGGGACAGTCCCACCGCGAAATCGCAGATGTCGATCATCTCCTGCACTTCGCCCATGCCTTCCTGCAGGAGCTTCCCGGTTTCGAGCGTGACCAGCATGCCCAGCGTGTCCTTGTGCGCGCGCAGCAGGTTGCCGTAGCGGCGCACCAGCTCGCCGCGGCGCGGCGCCGGCACGTCGCGCCACCGAATCTGCGCTTGCTTCGCCTCGGCCAGCGCGCTCGCGGACTCGTCCGCCGTCGCTACCGGTATGCACGCGAGGCGCGACCCATCAATGGGAGTGCGCGACATCAAGCCCGACGGCGCGTTGACATCGGCAACGTTGAGTTTGAGGGCCGAGAAGAGCGTTTGTAATGGGGCGGACATCGTCAGAATTCCGTCATGTGATGGCTATCGGGATAGCATGCGCCGCTTCGCGCGGCGTGCCGTCCGGCAATGCGACGTTGCACTCGGTGAAAATGCGCACCGCGCACACGGCGCAGACCGGCACATCGAGCCGCCGGTAGATCGCTCGGATCGCTTCCGCCTTGGTCGGCCATACGCGATCGCGCCCGAACTCATCGAGAAATCCGCCGCGCTCCAGCGCGTCATGCACGCCCGGCTTCAGGTTGCACAAATACAGCGTGCCGCCGCTGTCGCGCATGAACCTGCCAGCCTGCATCAGGAATTCGCAGCCCGCGACGTCGATGAAATTGACCCCGCTCGCGACCAGTAAGACCTGGTGCGCGGCCGGTCGTTCCTTGCGCCGCGCTTCGAGCTCGTCGTGGACGTGCTCGACGGCACCGAAGAACAGCGAGCCGTCGATGCGCAGGATATCGAGCTGCGGACACAACGCCGCCGGATTTTCCTGGGGGGCGAAGCGCCGTTGCGGGGTGCGCGCGTCCGGGGCGACCCGGGTCAGGCTGGGATGCGTCGTCCGGTTGAGGTAGACCAGCAGCGAGGCGAGGACGCCGACGAAGATCGCGAACTCCAGCTGAATCGTCAGCGTCGCTACGAACGTGACCGCGAGAACGAAGACGTCGCCGCGGTTGGTTCGCGCGATCCGGCGGATTTCCGCAAAATCGATGAGCCCCCACGCCACCACGAACAGCAGCGCGGCCATGACGGCGAGCGGCAGATAGGCGGCCAGCGGCGCGACGAACAGCAGCAGGATCGCGAGCAATACCGCGGAGAACACCGCGGCGAGCGGCGTTTGCGCACCGGCCTCGTAGTTCACCCCGCACCGATTGAGCGAGCCGGAGGACGGCATCGACGACGCGAAGGCGCCCGCGATGTTCGACAGGCCCTGGCCGATGAATTCCTGGTTGCCATCGATGCGCTGGCCCGATTTGGCGCCGATGGCGCGGGCAATCGAGATCGCCTGCGCGAGGCCCACGACCGTCAGCGCCAGCGTGGTCGGCACCAGCTGCCGCCAGACATTCGGGTCGAACGATGGCAGCGAGAGCTCCGGCAGCCGCGCCGGAAGTGCTCCAACGAAGGGGATGGCGGCGAATTCCGCGCGGCCGACGATGTACGCGAAACCGCTGCCCACGAGCATCGCGACGATCATGTAGGGGAAACGGCGCAAGGATTGCTTGGCCACGACAGCGGCCGCCAGCGTCACCACGCCGGTGGCGAAGATCCACGGATTGAGCGTTCCGATGTTCGCAGCGAAGATACGCAGACTGGCAAAGAAGTGCGCGTCGGCCGGGACCTCGACGCCGGAAAAGTTCTTCAGTTGCGCGGCAATGATCAACAGCCCTGCGCCGGCGGCAAACCCGACGATCACCGTGTGCGAGATGAAGTTGACGAGCGTACCGAGGCGGGCAAGCCCCAGCGCAAGCTGCAGCGCGCCGACCAGGAGCGCGAGCGTCAATACGAGCTGGATGTACGCGGCGGACCACGGCGCGGCGAGCGGCGCCATCGTCGCGAAAACAACCAGCGCCATCGCGTTGGTCGGCCCGGAAATCTGGTGCCACGACGAGCCCCACAGCGCGGCCACGATCGCCGGCACGATGGCGCAATACAGGCCGTACTGCGGCGGCAGGCCCGCCAGCGTGGCGTACGCGACCCCCTGGGGAAGGACGACCAGCGCACCGACGAGCCCGGCGATCGCGTCCATGCGCAGCGTCCGCGCGGTGACGCGCGAGCGCCAGGCGAGGAACGGAAACAGTTTCAGCGCGACAGGAGGCACGGTTCGGCGGGAGCGCGGACTAGGGCCTGCTAACAGGCGCTAAGCCGGCATCATGCCGGGAGACCCGCGCGCCGCGCAAATCGCGATGCTGACGAACCGGGGAAAACTACGCGGCGGCGCGGGTCGTGGTGTCGGCGGTGAGCGAATTCGCCGCGCTTCCCGCTTTCGCGGCCGTCGCCTCGGCGTCGGACGCCGTCAGCAGCGATGCAAGCACGCAGGACGCCATGCGCACTTCCATCGTGTCGTAACGCGTCGGCACGACGATGGGAATGCGCGCGCCCAGAACGATACCGGCGACGAGTCCGCCGCTCAACGCTTGCAGCGTGCGCAACACCATGAGCGCGCTTTCCATCGACGGTGCAATCAGGACGTCGGCAAGGCCGGCGATTTCCGCCTTGACGCCTTTCGCGCGCGCCGCCTCGGCCGACAAGGCGCTGTCCGGCGCGAGGGGGCCGTCGACCACGGCGCCGCCGAACATTCCCTGCGCTGCCATCGCCTTCAACGCCACGGCATCGGTCGTCGAGCGAAACGCGGGTGCGGGTCCGTCCATCGCGGCGAGCAGCGCCACGTTCGGCGTCCCAACCCCGAGCGCGATCGCGAGCTGGATCGTGTTCTGCACGATGTCCCGCTTGGCGGCCAGGTTGGGCGTGATGTTCATGTGCGCGTCGGCCAGCAGCAACCCGCGCTGCTGACCAGGGATATCCAGGAAATAGGCGTGCGTGAGCCGACGATCGGTGCGCAGGCCCGATTCCGCCGCCACGACAGGCGCCAGCAGCTCTTCATTGCTCAAGCAGCCTTTGACCAACGCGCTGACGCGTCCTTCGCGAGCGAGCTCCGCTGCGCGCAGACCGGCGGCGCGTGGCTCATCGGCGGTATCCACCAGCTTCAGCCGCGAGATATCGAGCCCGGACTTGGCGGCGACATCGCGGATCCGCACCTCGGGTCCGACCAGCGTCGGATTGAGGTAACCGGCGAACGCGCCCGAGGTGGCGACCTGCAGCGATTCCAGGTCGCATGGGAAAACCACGGCCGCCGATAACGGTGGCAGCTGCCGTGCTTTTTCGACCAGCTTCTGGAAATGCAGACGGGCGGCCATGTCCGGAGCGTGGCAAGCGCCCGCTATGTTGTCAACAAAGCGCCGACGGATGGTGCAACGCGCCGATTACCCGGCGAGGCTGCCCGTGTTGCAGCGCAATATACGCGCTGTGGCAAGCGCGCGAAGAGCTACGCCTAGCAGCTGTTGAAAACCGCGCTCTTACCCCACTCTCAACCTCATTTCGAGCGCAGCGAGAAATCTGCTTCTTCACGAAATCAGCGGGGCGCGAAAAACAGATTCCTCGTCGATTCGCTCCTCGGAATGAGGCGGGAGACTTCAACAGGCTGTTAGAGCGTCTGTAGCGTCCTGCGCAGGATATCGACGATCGTGTCGACATGCGCTTTTTCGGCAATGAGCGGCGGGGCCACGATTACACAGTCGCCGGTGGCCTTGAGATGCATGCCGCCATCGAACAGCTTCTTCTGCAGCGCGTGTCCGCGTGCACCCGGTGGACCGTCGGGATGGACGTCGATCGCGGTCAGCATTCCGTAGCCGCGTATATCCGCGACCACCGGAAGGTCCTTCAACGAAAAGATCGCGTCGAGAAAATACGGCGACAGCGCGCGGCCCTTTTCGAACAGGCCTTCATTCTTGTAGATGTCCAGCGTGGCGATGCCCGCCGCGCATGCCGCGGGGTGGCCGGAATACGTGTAGCCATGAAAGAACTCGATCGCGCCGTCCGCGGCCGCGCCCATGATCGTGTCGTGGATCCGTTCGGACACCGCGACGGCGCCCATCGGCTGCGCGCCGTTGGTGAGCGCCTTGGCCATCGTGATGACATCCGGCATCACGCCGAAGCTGTCCGCGGCGAAATTCGCGCCGGTGCGCCCCAGGCCCGTGATCACTTCGTCGAACACGAGCACGATCCCATGCTGGTCGCAGATGTCGCGCAAGCGCTGCAGGTACCCCTTCGGCGGCACCAGGCAGCCGGTCGAGCCGGCGATGGGCTCGACGAAGCACGCCGCGATGTTCTCCGCACCGAACAGCGTGACGAAGCGCATCAGGTCTTCGGCGAGCTCGACGCCGTGCGCGCCTTCACCGGGCGTGAACCGGTTGGTCGGCAGATGCGTGTGGCGCATGTGCGCGATGCCCGGCAGGGTGGGGCCGAACTTGCGGCGATTGTTGACCATGCCGGACAACGACACGCCGCCGAAATTGACCCCGTGGTACGCGCGTTCGCGCGAGACGAACATCGTGCGCCCGGCTTGTCCGCGCGCCTGGTGATACGCGAGCGCGACCTTCATCGCCGTGTCGACCGCTTCGGATCCCGAGTTGGTGAAGAAGATCCGGTTCAAGTCGCCGGGTGTCAGTTCCGCGAGGCGCGTGGCGAGCTCGAACTGCTTCGGATGGCCACGGGTGAACGGCGCGACGAAATCGAGCTGCCGCAACTGCGCGCCGACCGCCTCGGCGATTTCCCGGCGACCATGGCCGGCGGCGCAGCAGAAGAGACCCGATGCGCCATCGATGATCTTGTCGCCGCGGTCGTTCCAGTAGTACATGCCCTCCGCGCGCACCACCATCTTCGGATCGTGCTTGAAATCGCGGTTCGGCGTGAACGGCATCCAGTATTCGTCGAGCGAAAGCCGGCGCGTCGCGGCCTCTGACTGCAGCATGAGTTCGGCATGGCCCATTGTGATTTCCCAGGAGAAGCGCGACGATTCGCGCGCACGGCGATGAAGATGAAATAGTACCCTTTGTGCTGCAGCGCGCGCAGGGCCCCGGGGCCTGGCGGCGTCGCTGTCGATCTCGATGCTCCGGAGCCCCTGACAGCGAGCAGCGGCACTTAAGGATCGACATGGCCATGCGGGTCTTCGCGTTACTGCGCACCGACCTGCAAATAATCAGTTAAAACAATGATATAGGACGGTTGCCCGCGCGGCCCGGTTGTTGCTTGTACAGTGCTCGGCAGTCAAAAGGAGGGGTCGCTCATGTCGTTCCTGACAATTTTCCGTCGCGTCGCGGGTGGCCTGGCATTCGCGGCCGCCGCCTGCGCTTACGGCGAAGTCGGTATTACCTCGAACACGGTCATCGTCGGCCAATCGGCGGCGCTCACCGGACCCGCGAAGGAATTGGGCCTCGACATGCGCATGGGGGTCCAGACGTATTTCGACCAGGTCAACAAGAGCGGCGGCGTCCATGGCCGCAAGCTGGTGCTGAAATCGCTCGATGACGGGTATGAAGCCACGCGCGCCGCCGCCAACACCAAAACGCTGATCAATCAGGATGGCGCATTCGCGCTGCTGGGCTACGTGGGGACGCCGACGTCCGAGGCATCCAAGCCGATTTTCACCGAAGCCAGGGTTCCTTTCGTCGGCGCGTTCACCGGCGCGGAGCTGCTGCGCGCGCCGTTCAATCGCTACATCTTCAACGTCCGCGCAAGCTATTACGACGAAACCGAAGCCATTGTGAATCTGCTGGCGAATCTGGGCATGACGCGCATCGCCGTGTTCTACCAGAACGACTCCTACGGCAAAGCCGGCCTGACCGGGGTCGAACGCGCCATGACGAAACGCAACATGAAGATCGCGGCCACCGGGACGGTCGAGCGCAACACGACGGAAGTTTCCGTCGCCGTGAAGGAAATCTCGAAGGTCGATCCGCAAGCGGTGGTGATGATTTCCGCGTACAAGTCCGTCGCCGCGTTCGTCACCGCGATGAAGAAGATGAACTCCAATCCCCAATTCATGAATGTGTCGTTCGTCGGCAGCAAGGCGCTTGCCACGGAGCTGGGAGAAACCGGGCGCGGCGTGGGGATCTCGCAGGTGGTGCCGTTTCCCTGGAACCTGAGCGCGCCGGTGGTCAAGGAATACCAGAGGAACTTCGTCGCGCATGCGGGCAACGACAACTACAATTTCTCGAGCCTGGAAGGCTATATCGCGGCCAAGGTATTCGTCGAAGGACTGCGCCGCGCGGGCCCGCAGCCGACGCGCGAGGGACTAGTCGCGGCACTGGAGACGCTGCGCGACTTCGACGTGGGTGGATTCAACGTCACCTATACGCCGACGGATCACAACGGGTCGAAATTCGTCGAGCTGACCGTGATTGGCCGCGAAGGCAAGTTCCTTCGCTAGACGCGCGAACAGGCTGGCCGCGAGGCAGGCTTCTCGACGGCCGGCATGCGTTTCCGGTGCGGCCTTCAACCGGGTTCCGGCGGGAGCGGGTAATCTTCGTTCCCTGTCCTGCCCGGAGATACGGTAATGCGCATCGGCGTCCCGAAGGAAATCAAGGTACTCGAGAATCGCGTCGGATTGACGCCCGCGTCCGTGCGCGAACTGGTCACGCATGGCCACGCGGTGGCGGTCGAGCACAACGCCGGCGCCGGCATCGGCTTGGGAGACGACGCCTACACTGCGGCGGGCGCGACCATCGCAGCCAATGCCGGCGCGGTGTTCGCCGGCGCCGAGATGATCGTCAAGGTCAAGGAGCCGCAGCCCGAGGAGTGCAAACGGTTGCAACCTGGCCAGATCCTGTTCACCTATCTGCATCTGGCCCCCGACGCCGAGCAAGCCCGCGCGCTGATCGCGAGCGGCGCCGTGTGCATCGCCTACGAGACCGTCACGTCGCCGCATGGCGGATTGCCGCTGCTGGCGCCGATGTCGGAGGTCGCGGGCCGCATGTCGGTGCAAGCCGGCGCGTACTGGCTCGAAAAGCCGCAAGGCGGCAAGGGCATTCTGCTGGGCGGCGTGCCTGGCGTTGCGCCAGGGAAGGTCGTGATCCTCGGCGGCGGCGTCGTCGGCACGCATGCCGCGATGATTGCGCTGGGGATGGGGGCCGACGTGACGGTGCTCGACCGCAGTCCGGATGCGATGCGGGCGTTGTGGAAACAGTTCGGCGCGCCGCTCAAGACCGAGTTTTCCACGCGCGACACCGTGGAGCGCCACGTCACCCGCGCCGATCTCGTGATCGGCGGCGTGCTGATTCCCGGCGCGTCCGCCCCCAAGCTCGTGACTGCCGCGATGATCCGCGCGATGCAACCGGGCTCCGTGGTCGTCGACGTCGCGATCGACCAGGGTGGCTGCTTCGAAACGTCGCATCCGACCACGCACGCGGATCCGACGTACGTGGTCGACGGCGTCATCCACTACTGCGTCGCCAACATGCCGGGCGGCGTGCCGCGCACGTCGACGTTCGCGCTCAACAACGCAACGCTTCCCTATGCGGTGGCGCTGGCGAACAAGGGCTGGAAGCGGGCGCTTACCGACGATCCTTACCTTCGCGCCGGGCTCAACGTGGCACTCGGCCAGGTCACGTGCCGGCCGGTGGCCGAAGCGTTGGGCTATAAATACGTCGATCCGATGGCGGTCGTAAGCTAGCCGCTTCGACAACGATTCGGCGGCGTCATCTGCCGTCGTCCCCGTGTCACGCCTGTGTAACACGCGCCGGCGACAATTGCGGAGGTCAATGACGCAAAGGAAAAAGATGAACCGCAAGGCTGCGATGAAGGGCTTTCTCGCTGCCGCCGCGCTCGCATTCGGCGTGCACGCGCAGTCCGCGGATATCACGGGCGCCGGCGCGACGTTCCCCTATCCGATCTATGCGAAATGGGCCGACGCCTACAAGAAGCAGACGGGGATCGGCATGAATTACCAATCGATCGGCTCCGGTGGCGGCATCGCGCAGATCAAGGCCAAGACGGTCGACTTCGGCGCCTCCGATATGCCCCTTAAACCCGAGGATCTGCAGGCGGCCGGACTGATCCAGTTTCCGGCGATCATCGGCGGCGTGGTGCCGGTGGTGAATCTCGAAGGTATCGCACCCGGTGCGCTGCGCTTCACCGGCGCCGTGCTTGCCGACATTTATTTGGGCAAGATCAAGAGCTGGAACGACAAGCCGATCGCCGATCTCAATCCTTCGGTCAAGTTGCCGGCCGACCCGATCACGGTGGTGCGCCGTTCGGACGGTTCGGGCACGTCGTTCATCTGGACCGACTACCTGTCCAAGGTCAGCCCCGAATGGAAGACCAAAGTTGGCGCCAGCACCGCGGTTGCATGGCCCGAAGGCGTGGGCGGCAAGGGCAACGAAGGCGTGGCCGCGTATGTGCAGCGAATCAAGGGATCCATCGGCTACGTCGAGTATGCGTACGCCAAGAAAAACAAGATGACGACGGCCTCGGTCCAGAACAAGGACGGCCAGTTCGTGCAGCCCGACGACGATTCGTTCGCGGCCGCAGCAGCGTATGCCGACTGGAAAACCGCACCCGGCTTCTACCAGATCCTCACCGACCAGCCCGGCAAGACGAGCTGGCCGATCACCGGTGCCTCGTTCATCCTGATGTACGCGAAGCCGGACAAGCCGGGCAACGCCGCCGAGGTCCTGAAGTTCTTCGATTGGGCGTACAAGAACGGCAAGGCAATGGCCACCGAGCTCGACTACGTGCCGATGCCGGATCCCGTCGTGAAGATCGTCGAGGATACCTGGCGCGCGCAGATCAAGGATGGCGGCGCGAAGCCGGTCTGGAACTGACACGATCCCCAGGCGCACGAAAATCAGGCACAGTCGAAACGCATGCCGGCCGCGGAACGATCGTTCACGGCCGGCATCTCGTTTGGGGAGGCGATAATGGGCGCCGATTCCGCAACCGTCTTTTCCCCGTCCATGAGCGCATCCCAAGTCGCACGCGCCGCGCGCGATCCGAACCCGCCGGCGCAACGCCGGTCGGCCGCGCCTTGGCAGGACTGGCTGTTCGAGCACACGACGATGTTCTTCGCGGTGTTCGTGCTCGCGTTGCTGCTAGGAATCCTGTTGGCGCTTGGATATGCGGCGCTACCGGCTTTTCACAAGTTCGGGCTCGATTTCTTCGTCACCAACGTCTGGAATCCGGTCACGAGCCAGTTCGGCGCGCTGGCGCCGATCTACGGCACGCTGGTCACGTCGGCGATCGCGTTGGCGATTGGGGTGCCGGTGAGCTTCGGCATCGCGCTGTTCCTCACCGAGATGTGCCCGGCAACGTTGAAGCGACCGCTTGGCACCGCGGTCGAGCTGCTGGCGGCCATTCCGTCGATCATCTATGGCATGTGGGGACTGTTCGTGTTCGCGCCGTTGTTCGGCGACTACGTGCAGCCCGTTCTGCAAAAGACGTTCGGCAATTTGTGGATACTGGGCCCGCTGTTCCAGGGCGCGCCCAATGGCATCGGGATGCTCTCGGCGGGGATCATCCTGTCGGTGATGATCATCCCGTTCATCTCGTCGGTGATGCGCGACGTGTTCGAGATCGTGCCGCCGGTGTTGAAGGAGTCCGCGTACGGGATCGGCTGCACGACGTGGGAAGTCGTCTGGAACGTCGTGCTGCCTTACACGAAGGTCGGCGTGATCGGCGGCATCATGCTGGGTCTGGGACGCGCACTCGGCGAAACGATGGCGGTCACGTTCGTCATCGGCAACGCGTACCGGATCAGCGCGTCGCTGTTCGCGCCCGGCAACTCCATCGCATCCGCGCTCGCCAACGAATTCAACGAGGCCGCCGACCCGGTCCATCGCGCTTCGCTGATCGCGTTGGGCCTCGTGCTGTTCGTGCTGACCTTCATCGTCCTGGCCTTGTCGCGGATGCTGATCGCGCAACTGGCGAAGGGCGAGGGCAGGAAAACCTGATGAGCACCGGGATGACTACGCTTTATCGCAAACGGCTCTTCGTCAACCGGTTCAACCTGTTGATGTCGCTCGCCACGATGGCGTTCGGCATGTTCTTCCTCCTGTGGATCCTCGGCGTGCTCTTCTGGCAGGGATTCACTGCGTTGTCGCCAACGCTCTTCACTGAAATGACGCCGCCACCCGGATCGGCGGGCGGACTCGCCAACGCGATCTTCGGCAGCGTGGTCATCGTGTTCGTCGCCACCTTCATCAGCACGCCGATCGGGATCCTCGCCGGCATCTATCTGGCCGAGTTCGGCAAGGTTGGCTGGATCGCCAAAGCGACCCGCTTCATCAACGACATCCTGCTGTCGGCGCCGTCGATCGTGATCGGCCTGTTCGTCTACACGATCTACGTCGCGGAGGTGAACCATTTCTCCGGGTGGGCCGGGTCGTTTGCGCTGGCGCTGATCGCCATTCCGGTCGTCGTGCGCACGACGGAGAACATGCTGCATCTCGTGCCCAACACCTTGCGCGAGGCCGCGGTCGCGCTCGGCGCGCCGATGTGGAAGGTGATCCTGATGGTGACGCTGAAGGCCGTGCGCGGCGGCGTGATTACCGGAATCCTGCTGGCGATCGCCCGGATGTCGGGAGAGACCGCGCCGCTGTTGTTCACGGCGCTCAACAACCAATTCTGGAGCGCCGACATGAACGCGCCGATGGCGAATCTGCCGGTGGTGATCTTCCAGTTCGCGCTGAGTCCGTACGAAGACTGGAAGACGCTGGCGTGGGCTGGCGCGCTCCTGATCACGCTCGCCGTGCTCGTCATCAACATTCTCGCCCGCTCGGTCTTCCGGCAGGCATCGGTTCGTTAGGGCAACAACATGAACGAGACACTGGTATCGCGGCCCCAGGTGGCGCCGTCCGCCCTGGGACCAGCGCCGCCCAAGATGGCGATCGCCAACCTCGATTTCTACTACGGCAAGTTCCACGCGCTGAAGAACATCAATCTCGCCATCGCGGACCGGCGCGTCACCGCGTTCATCGGTCCGTCCGGGTGCGGCAAGTCGACGCTGCTGCGGACGCTCAACCGCATGTATTCGCTGTATCCCGGACAGCGGGCGACCGGCGAGATCCTGTTCAATGGCCAGAACGTGCTCGAGTCCGGCGTCGATCTCAACATGCTGCGCGCCAAAGTCGGCATGGTGTTCCAGAAGCCGACGCCCTTTCCGATGTCGATCTACGACAACATCGCGTTCGGCGTCCGGCTCTACGAGAGCCTCGGCCAGCGCGCGATGGACGAGCGCGTCGAATGGGCGCTGACCAAGGCGGCAATGTGGGAAGAGGCGAAGGACAAGCTGAAGCAGAGCGGGATGGCGCTGTCGGGCGGCCAGCAGCAACGGCTGTGCATCGCGCGCGCCGTATCGGTCAAGCCGGAGGTGCTGCTGCTGGATGAGCCCACCTCCGCGCTCGATCCCATTTCGACGGCGAAGATCGAGGAGCTGATCACGGAGCTCAAGAACGACTACACGATCGCCATCGTGACGCACAATATGCAGCAGGCGGCGCGCGTGTCCGACTCCACGGGCTACATGTACCTGGGCGAGCTGGTCGAATTTGGGGAGACCGACCAGATTTTCCTGAAGCCCAAGCGCAAGGAAACCGAGGACTACATCACGGGCCGTTTCGGCTGATTCCAAGGAAGAGGCCCGGGAGAATCGCATGACCGAACATACGCACAAGCAGTTCGACACCGAGATGGAAGCGATCCGCAGCGGCGTGCTCACGATGGGCGGCCTCGTCGAGACGCAGATGTCGCGGGCGATCGTGCTGCTCGAGGGCAAGGAGGAGCACGGCATCGTCGAGCAGGTGATTGCCGACGAGAAGATGATCAACCAGATGCAGATCGACATCGACCAGCAGTGCAGCCAGATCATCGCCAAGCGGCAGCCGGCGGCGATCGACCTGCGGATGATTCTCACCGTCACCAAGATCGTCAACGACCTGGAGCGCGTCGGCGACGAAACGAAAAAGATCGCCAAAAAGGCGGCGCAGGCGGCGCAAACGCAGCGGCTCGCGCAAGTGCGCAACTTCGACGTCGCCCGCGCCGCGGAGCGCGCCAAGGAAATGCTGCAGCTCGCGCTCGACGCGTTCGCGCGCCTCGACGTCAATGCCGCGGCGGAGGTGATCGACCTCGACGATGAAATCGACGCCGCGTTTTCCGCCGTGCTGCGGCAGCTGATCAGTTACATGATGGAAGACCCGCGGACGATCACACCCGCGCTCGAGATCGTGTTCATGGCGAAGTCGATCGAGCGCATCGGCGATCACGCAAAAAACATCGGCGAAGCGGTCGTGCAGGTGGTGAGGGGCAAGGATGTCCGCCATGCGACGGCCGAGCAGATCCGGGCCGAGGTTGCCGAGGAATGAGCGCGGCGGCCGAGGCGAAGCCGAGAGAGGCGCTGCGCGCGCGTCGCCGCGCGATTGACGCGAGGGCGACGCGCTGCCGATTCATGCTGTGCATCCGGCACCACGAGGCCGAGGAATGAGCGCTGCCCCATGACACCAACCATCCTGGTGGTCGAGGACGAGCCGGCGATTCTCGAATTGCTGAAGGTCAACCTGATCGATGCCGGCTACGAAGTGCAGTCGGCGGGTGACGCGGAAACCGCACAGGTGCTGCTCCGCGAGTCGTTGCCGAGCTTGTTGCTGCTCGACTGGATGCTGCCCGGACAATCCGGGCTCGCGTTTGCGAAGCAGCTGCGCGCCGACGCGCGTACGAAGGAATTACCGGTGATCATGGTGACGGCGCGCACCGACGAGGCCGACCGCGTCGCGGGTCTCGAGGCGTGGGTCGACGACTACGTCACCAAGCCGTTCTCGCCACGCGAGCTCAAGGCGCGCATCAAGTCGGTATTGCGCCGCCGCGCGCCGGAGGCGGCACAGGAGCCGCTCGCGGCCGGAGAGCTCAAGCTCGACCCGTCGACGCATCGCGTGACCGTCAACGGCCAATCCGTCGCACTGGGCCCAACCGAATTCCGGCTACTGCGTTTTTTCCTGGCGCGCCCCGAACGCGTCCATACGCGCGCACAATTGCTCGACCAGGTCTGGGGCGATCATGTCTACATCGAGGAACGCACCGTCGACGTTCACATTCGCAGGCTTCGGTTGGCGCTGGAGCCGTTCCACCAGGATGGCCTCATCGAAACGGTGCGCGGCGCCGGTTATCGGCTGGCGAAACCGCACTGACGGCGGACACGTCGCTTAAGTGCTCCGGCCAAGCCCGCTGATCGTGCAGGGCATCGCGGCGCCCGCCGCGGTGCTGTTGGTTGCCGCGGTGCTTTGGCTGGTCGCGGGTGCCGCGTGGGCGCTCGTCGTGTTGGCGCTCGGCTGGGGCGCCATTTTCGTTTTTCACCTCGTCAATCTCGATCGCCTCACGCAATGGGCGGCCACGTCGGCGGAAGCGCCCGTGCCCGAAGGGCGCGGACCGTGGCGCCCGGCATTCTCCGCGCTCTATCGTCGCGCGCGCACGCGCCGCGCCCACGAGCGCGATCTCGCGCATCTGATCGAACGCTTCCAGAGCGCCGCGGAGGCGATTCCGGACGGGATGGTCGTGCTCGATACCGCGAATCGCATCAAATGGGCGAACGTCCGCGCGCAATCGCTGCTCGGCCTCGATCTCGGCCAGGACGTCGGCGCGCCGCTGATGAATTTCGTCCGCCAGCCGGAATTCGTCCGTTATCTCGAAGCCGACGATCATCGCGATCCGATCGTCATCGACTCGCAACGCGAAGCCGGCGTCGTGCTCGCGATCCAGATCGTGCCCTTTGGCGTCGCGGAAAAGCTGCTGATCAGTCGCGACGTCACGCAGCTCGAGTCGGTGGCCCGGATGCGCCGCGAATTCATCGCCAACGTATCGCACGAGCTCAAGACGCCGCTGACCGTGATCAGCGGCTTCGTCGAGACGCTGCAGGAGCTCGAGCTGGACGAGCGGCAGCGCGTGCGCTTTCTCCAGTTGATGCAGGAGCAGGCGGCGAGCATGCAGAGGCTGGTCGAGGATCTGCTCACGCTTTCGGCGCTCGAGAGCGAGCAGAATCAGCTCGCGGACGAGCGCTTTGCGATTGTTCCACTGCTGTTGCACATTTCCGCGGATGCAAAGGGACTGTCGCAGGGGCAGCACCAGGTGCTGCTGGACATCGGCGATGCGGCGACGGTGATCGGCGGCCGTGATGAGCTCGCGAGCGCTTTCGGCAACCTTGTCTCCAACGCGATCCGCTACACGCCCGCCGGAGGCACGATCACGTTGGCGTGGCGAGTGACGCCCGACGGCGACGGCATTTTCTCGGTGACCGACACCGGCATCGGCATCGGGCCGGAACATCTGCCGCGGCTTACCGAGC
>Ga0163163_10002323_pt1 | contig 16065 bp, 13 predicted proteins | sample S65metaG_FD_119766 | JGI IMG/M metagenome (GOLD analysis project Ga0163163, IMG submission 119766) | Switchgrass rhizosphere microbial communities from Kellogg Biological Station, Michigan, USA - S6-5 metaG | ecosystem: Host-associated > Plants > Roots > Rhizosphere > Soil | place: USA... | reverse complement strand
GTCGCGGCAACCAGTACTGCGGCGCCTACGGCGAGCCGGTTCCGCCGGAGGAACTTGCCTGCGCGATAGGTGAAATTGTCCTCTCGAACGAGAATCGGCAAGCCCTCAAGGTGCCGGCGTAGATCCTCGGAGAAGTCCGCGACGGATGCGTAGCGGCGCTGCGGCTCTTTGCGCATTGCCGCCAGGACGATATTGTCCAGATCGCCGGACAGCCTGCGTTTGAGGTGCGCGGCCTCTTTCGGCGAACGGTCCTTTACGCGGGTCGAGGCGACGCTGGGCTTTTCCGGTTCGACTTCGCAGATGACACGTTCCAGTTCCGTCAAAGAACCGGTCGCGATGTTATGCGCACGCTGGCCGGACAGCAACTCGTAGAGCACTGCGCCGAGTGAATAGATGTCACTCGCTGTACTGATCCGCTGGTTTTTGAATTGTTCCGGGCTGGCGTAGTCCGGCGTGAGCATACGAAACTCCCGGGTGAGGGTCAGCCCTTCCTCACCCTCCGGCTGAATCGCCTTCGCGATCCCGAAGTCGAGCAGCTTGGGAACCCCTTCCCTGGTGGTCATGATGTTGCCCGGCTTTAGATCGCGATGCACCACGAGGTTCTGGTGCGCATGCTGGACGGCCTCACAGACCAGCCTGAACAGCCGGATCCGCTCGGTAACGGACAACTTATTCTCTTCGCAATATCGCCTGATCGGGACACCTTCGACGTATTCCATTGCGAAATAAGGAAGCCCGTCCTCAGTTGCACCGCCGTCCATCAGGTGGGCAATGAAGGGGTGCTCAAGTGAGGCCAGAATCTGGCGTTCCTGGCGGAATCGCCCGAGCATGAAGTCGGTGTCCATGCCGCGTTTCAGCAGCTTGATGGCTACCTGCTTCTGGTACTGGTCGTCGTCGCGGACCCCTAGATAGACCGCACCCATACCGCCGTGTCCGATGAGGCGGATGATCTTGTAAGGTCCAATGCGCTGGCCCGCCGTGGCAGTATCGGGCGGGAGTTCTTTGAGTTCGATCAGGGGTTCATTGGGGGCATCGCTTTCAAGCAGCGACTCCAGTTCCCGGCGGAGGTCCGGATCGCCAGCGCAGACACGATCCAGGAACTTCTGCCTTTCGTTCGCCGGCAGTTCGACCGCCTCGGCAAACAGATCTTCCACCTGGCGCCACCGCTCCGAGTTCACGGCTTACTCCGGAGTTTCCGCCCGCATGGCGCGGCGGAGCCAGGCCTCCGCCAGGCGAGCTTCCCGCATTACTGTAATTCCCGCGATTCCCAGAGCCTCAGCGGTTTCCTCCACCGTGCAGCCCCCGAAATAGCGCATTTCCACAATCCGCGCCTTCCGCTCGTCCTGGACGGCGAGCTTCGCCAGAGCCTCGTCGAGGGCGGAGATGTCGTCGTTTTCGACCTGCGCGGGCACGAGGGCGTCATCGAGATTGACCTTGGCTTTCCCGCTTCCACGTTTACCGGCGCGATTCTTCCGGGCATGGTCCACCAGAATCTGACGCATGACCCGGGACGCGATCGCGTAGAAGTGTGCCCGGCCGCTCCATTGCTGTTGATTCTCATTCACTAGGCGCATGTACGCCTCATGAATGACAGCGGTCGGCTGAAGGGTATGATCGGGCCGTTCCTGACGAAGGTAGTTCCGTGCCCGCTGGTGGAGATCCTGATAAACCAGCGGGATCAGCTGGCCCAACGCCTCCTGGTCGCCCTTGCTCCAATCCAGTAGGAGCCTGGTCACATCGGTCGGCACGGGATCGATGTTAGCACGTGAAACGGTTCGCGGACTATTCCGATCATCGATGTAATTTTTTGTGATAGTTTCCGGTTTCGATTTGCGCATCATGTTGCAGGGAGGCAGTGATGACCAAGAGTGAAGCCAGCAAAGTTCGTATGTCGTTGGAATCGAAAGTGATTGAACTCGGCACCTCAACGCGGCGCCGGGACGCCATCATAGTCGAACGAACCGCCGATTCCCTAGACCGCATTCTGCGGGCCAATGAACGGGAGTTTGCGGTAATCAATCTGCAGGCCGCTTCGGCCAGGCTGCGCGAGACGCGTGCGGCCTTGGAACGCCTGAACGATGGCACATACGGCATCTGCCAGGAGTGCCGGGAGAAGATCAGCCCGAAGCGTCTGGCGGCATTGCCTGCGGCGGCGTTGTGCATCCGCTGCCAGGAGCAGGTGGACAACGAGCACTACTTCCAGATGGCGGCGTAGGCGAGGATTGTCCTTTGTCGATCTAATCAAGAGGGGGAAATAGGAATGACCAAGCTCAACAACATCACTCCGGATCTGGTGCGCAACCATACAGAACGGATCGTCAATAGTGAAGTCTTCGCGCGTTCGAAGAGAATGCAGCGCTTTCTGGAATTCATCGTCGAGGAGACGCTCGCCGGCCACGCCGATCAACTGGGCGAATACAGCATCGGCGTGACTGTGTTCGACCGTGGCGAAGACTTTGAGCCCATGGTCGACCCTATCGTCCGGAACGACGCACGGCGGCTCCGATTCAAGCTGATGGAGTATTATCGCCAGTTGCCCGCGCGGATCGACGATGGCGTGCGCATCGACATTCCGAAGGGGGGCTACGTGCCTGTGTTCTCGCAGCTCTCGCAGGACTGCAGACCGGCGTCCGAACCCGACCCCGTGTCATCGGTGAAAACCAGGCGATTGGCGGTACTTCCCTTCGAGGTCCTCAGCGGCGGCCGGGACGGCGCGCGAACGGAGGTTCAGGAAAGAATGATGGGCCGCGCTTTGTGCATGTCGTTGACGGCGGGGCTGACGAACCTCAACGGCTTTGAAGCCGTGGCGCACGGTTATCTGCCCGAGTTCCCCGGCAAGGAGACTGTGTCCGAGTTGCGTTTGAGTCACGTCATTCAAGGCAGTGTCCTGATATCCGGCGAGCGGTGCCGTGTGATCGTCAATCTGATTCACACGCCGAACGGCACGCAGCTGTGGGCTCGAGAGTTCGATGTGGATGGCAGTGAGATGCTGGCGTTCCAATCGGAAATCACCGGGGCCGTTACCCGAGAAGTGAAGGTGCGACTGGGCATGCCGATGCCGGTTCCGGTGCCGCTCCCTCGTCCGCAGGCCGCGAGTCTTGCCTGGGCGGCGTGATCGGCGTCTGGCGCTTCGAGATCGAGTTGTGATGGCCTCGATAATGTAAGCATCATGAAGAGGTTCATCATCACCGGCGCCGGGGGCGGGAAAGACGTCGATTATCCAAGATGGAGCTTGTCGGCTTCAGTGTGGTCGAAGAGGCGGCCACCGACGTTATCGCCGCTGCGCAAGCGCACGGAAGACCCGAACCCCTGGACACATCCTTCATTCATCGATGCCGTCGCCGACCTGCAAAGAGACCGGCAGATCCGGGCGTCGTATCAACCTGACGAAATCCAGTTTCATGATCCTTGCGTGGTTTATACCGCCGCACTGGCAGTCTACCTCGGACATCCGGTCCCCGATGTGCTTGCCTGCGAACTGGAGCGCCTCAGGACGGAAAAGATCTTCCAAACTCGCGTCTTCTTCGTCTGCAATCTGGGCTTCGTCACGCCTTCCGCGGCACGGCGCATCAGTTTTGAAGACACGGTTCGTTCGAAAAAGATTCACGAGGACACTTATCAAAGCTTGGGCTTCGATCTGATCCAGGTCGAACCGGCAGGCGTGGGGGAACGAGTCCGTATGATCCTCGAAGCCGCTAACGCACACCATCCAATTCCTGCCGGCAAGCCAATCCAAACTCCTTGAACGGATCCTCGCGGTGCGACGACATGACCCGTTCCCTGACCTGGTCAATCGTCAGGTTTGTTTGGCCGTAGTTCAGGAAGACCTTCGTCATGATTGCGTCAGCCGCTTGCAGAACCGGGTCAGAGCAAAACAACCGGATCTTGGTGACCATTGCATACAACGTCACCATGCGGCTCGGATCGTCGATCTGGTGCGTCAGAGAATGTGCAAGCAACTGCGATGCTTCCTTGATGAAGTTCGAGTACAGGCGCTGGCGGTAAGCGGTGCGGCATTGCAGCAACTCGCGTCGCACCTGAGCCCGCTGGACGGCCCAGTTGCCGGCGAACGAACTGAAGCCTCCGACCAGTGAGCCCACGACGGCGGCCATCGCACTGGTCAAAGTCGGATCCATAGTCATTCCCTTTCCTTCAGCGTTCCAGTTCCACACTCAACGGATAGTGATCGGACGCGCGCACACGGCGTTCCACGCATCCCCCTCGGGCTCGCACTGGGCCTCGCACCAGGACGCAATCGATCGACCGGCCGGCGCTGAAAAGCCCGCGGCGCGTGGTTGTCGGAATCTCAGGTTGGGCGATGGCGTCCCAAAATCCACCTGGCGGCAAGATGCCCGTATTTTCGAAGTTGACATCACCCGCCACGAGGACTACCGCTTGCGAAGGCATGTTCTTGGCGTCCGTCAGGACTTCATCGAACTGGCACTGCCGCAGCGACCGTTCGCCACGGCTTTCGAGGTGCAGGTTGTAAGCAATCAGGCTCCCGACAGGCGACTGTAATCTGGTTCGCAAGGCCACGCGCCCTCCCCTGCGTTCCTGGAAAGGCGGGACGTTGGGAATCCACCAGTGCGCCTGCCAGAAGCTGGTTTGGGTGTGAAAGCGAATCAACGCGGGGTCCCGCAGCGGCCAGCGGCAAAGCGTCGCCTGGCCGGTAAACGCCGGTGACGCTTTCGTACCTTCTGACAACTCCTCGAACTCGAGGCCGAACACGTAGTCCATACGCAATTTGCGCGCGATTGCTTCGGCGACATTGATCCGGCCGGAGCGCCGCGCGTACATGTCGACTTCCTGAAGCAGCAGCAGGTCTGCGTCCTGCGACGCCAGGAAGTCGATGATGCCCCGGAGTTGAAGGCCGCGTTCGATGTTCCAATCGACGACGCGAACACTCGTCCGCGGCCACAGGTTCCACTCCGGGCAGGCGAACCTGCCGGTGACAAGCTGGTCCATCGTATGACTCCTAGGCGGCTAGCGCGTATTGCGAAATGCGCGGGAAAATGTGCTGCCGTGCGAAAGCCAGATCACCTGGATCGTCGATCTCGGCCCAAGCCAAGCCTTTGGTGCTCGAGTAGCCGACGTGCACGCCATCGTTCGCCAATTGCTCCACGGCAACGTTGAAGAAGCCGTTGACTTCGCCGCTTTGAACCAGATGCGAAATGCGGCGGAAGAACGGCTCGTTGATGGCGGCCGAAAACGCCGTGATGCCGATGTACGTTCCGCTGAACTGATCACGGCCGATGGCCTTGCTCATGCGCGTAACGCGATCGCCATTGATGATGACCTTCATCGTTTCATCGCGCCATTCCGGATCGACGATCATCGTGATCGGCGTCTTCGATTCCAGCGCCGGTGCGAGCACACGCGCATCATAGACGACGTCGGCGTTGAGGCACACGAACGAGTCGCCATTCATCGCCTTGCGGGCGAGCCACAGCGAGTAGATGTTGTTCGTCTGGGCATAGTCCGGATTGATGATGAACTGGAAACGGTCCCGTTCGCTTCTGTAGCGGGTTTGCACGTGGCCGAAGATTTGATTCCACTCGTAGCCGACGACCAAGGTGATTCTCGCAACACCAGCATCCAGCAGGCTTTCAATCTGGTGGTCGAGAATGGTCGTCCGGCGGTCGATCGTCGGGATGAGGCATTTCGGGCGATCGGCGTGGACCGAGCGGATTCTGGTGCCGCGTCCGGCGGCGAGGATGAGGGCATTCATGGTGAGACTCCTTTATGAGTTAGGTGTTCCGGGCAAGCCGGCCGAAGAACCGTCGGCCGAAATACAACGTGAGAATCCAGGTGAGATTACTGCCGAACGCGGCCAGCCGCAGGAATACAGGCAATCCACCCAAGATCGTGAACAGCAACAGGTAATGAATAGCGACGGCTTTCTTCAGGAACACATGGATGTGGCGTGTGACCCGCGAGATCAGATTCGACGAGTCGCCGTCGAGCAAGCCGTACATTTTGCCGAGGTATTCGTTAGGCCGAGACGGGTCCGTAGACTGCTTTCTTTGGAGATTGATCACAAGAACCGAAAGGACGCAGCCGGCGAGTAGCGCGACGCCGTAGAGGAGCTCTCGAGCCCCCAACTGGCGATACAATCCGACCGTTATTCCGCTGAACACCAACAGATAGGTGGCGTTGTCGACGAATCCTTCGAACCAGGTGCCGAACGCCGACTCGCGAAATGTGACCCGTGCCAGCATGCCGTCCATCTCGTCGAACAATCCCGACAGGAAGAACATCAGGGCTCCGCACACGTATGCCAGATAGCTGCCCTCCGCGAACATCCCGGCGGACACAACCGCGACCGCCAATCCCGCCAACGTGACCGCATTTGGTGTGATCGACGTGTTGCTGAGCCAGCGCACCACGGGACGGCACAGCTTCCGGTTGAACGTCGAATAGATGCCGTCGAGTGGCTTGCCCGAATGCGCCACCAGTAGCTTTTCCGCTTCCCGCGCGTTAAAGTCCGACGTTACCCGAACACCATCGGGACGCTCTTGTGAGGGTTCCGCGAAGGCCTTGCCAGACAGCGCCTCTTTGGCGATGATCGACGGGATCGTGATATTGGCGGGCATCGCGTCCATCGCTTGAAGCGACTGCATGGCGCGCTTATGGGTGACCCAGTTCCACGGCAGCCAGAGAATCCGATCGCCCAGCAAGTCAGCGATCGGCATCCAGTCGGCGGGGCTGTGCGCCTCGAACTGCTTGGTCGGAATGAGGTTAACCTTGCTGGTCTCCTCGGTGGTCAACCGCGACTGGCAGTCGTGCCAGGCCTTGGTTGGCACACCTTCGGGCCAGATGAGGATCACGGAATCGACCCCGCCGCGCAGGGCGGTTTTGATGATTCTGGTTAGCATCGGCACGCCCCCAACGATCCGCGTGAGTGCACTCGGGCCGCCATACCATCTGAGCTTTTCGTGGCCGGGTATTACGATAATTGCCTGCATGGTGTGAGTTCCCTTTCCTGTTGAGTTTTGAATTTGGTTGTCCAGATCAGCCAGGCAAGGCCGATCAGGCAGGCCAGCAGGTCGCGCATCCGGCGCGCCAGCGCCAGGGCGATTCCAGAGGCCGATGAAAGTCCCAAAGCTGCGAACGTTCCCGCCGAGGCGGTTTCGTCGGCGCCGATACGGCCGGGCATCCAGCCGGTCACCATCTTGACTCCACGGTTGGCGGCTTCGAGGGCGAGAATAGTTCCGGCCTCGACTGGAATCCGCAGTGTCCACAAGACCGCCGCGACTTCGGCCGCCAGAATCAGTTGACAGACAACATCGAGCCAGAACATCTGGCGGATCTCGTGGGGATGACGCGAGGCGAACGTCCGGATACGATCTTCGATCTCAGCACCGCGGCAGAGCCACTGCGGCGAACGCGCGCCAAGTTTTCGGACCAAGGCGGGCAATAGGGGCTTCGAACGTGTCATCAGTACCAGACCGATCACGAATGCCACACCAAGAACCACCAACATCACCGTCACACTCCGGCTGAGGCCCGCCAGCATTGCCGCACCGAGGCAAGCAATGATTCCCGCAATCGCCGAGGCGAACCAATACGTGCAGGTGTCGACCAGCGTCCCCGACGCTGCATTCGCCGTAGAGCCACCGAGCAGCTTGATCTTCATGGGCTCTGAAACCGCCGCGCCCAAAGGAGTCAGATATCCGATCCCCTGCGACGCCAGGCGCATGCCCATCAGCCTGCGGATCGATGTGTCGATTCCCTCGGCGCGCAATGCCCACGCCCATGCGCTGGTTTGCAGACACAACCGGCAAAACCCCAACACGACGAGCAGCGGAACGGCGACCCAGACGGCCTCCAGTTGCTCAACCAACAGCCCCCAGCCGATCTTCGAAGCAACCGCCGCGAAGAGAGCTACGCCGGCAACGTACACCAGCGAGGTCTTCATTGCGGTGACACCGGAGCGTAGTTCGAGTACTCGATGGTCAGGTGAGTCTTGCCGAAGATCCGCACGTCTGACACTGTGTGGTTCTGCGTCGGAAACCAGTACGCGCCAGACTTCGCATACGTATGGACGAACTGCACGCTATGCGTCCAGAAGGAAGGGTTCTTAGCGGGCTTGCCCTCGACGCGGACAATCGCGAAATCCGTCGCGTCCACCCAGATCCTGCCCGCGATCAGATACTTGCTCTCGCTTTTCGGGGTCGCCTCCATCACGAACGCCGGACGGTCATTCAACGTGTCCATGCCGGTGAGCGTCAGCTCATAGTTGTTCGGAGCGATACGCGCTTGTCCACGCATGCCAGGGCGCGATGCATTCGATTCCTCGTCGAGCATCCGCCGGAACACATGTTTGCGGATGGCGCTGGAGCCGGACTCGTCAAGCACGTCGAACCGCTTGCTGCCATCAGCCAGCACCGTGGCCCGCACGGACATCGATGCCTTGCGGCTCTTGTTCTCGACCGTGTACTTCCGGATCGCCGTGTAGCCGTGCAGAACGCTCTGTCGCTCAGCGTCATGCCGCAGCATGCGTTCGGCGATTTCGTTAGCCGTCGGCAGAGATTCCGCTTGCAGCGCCGCAGCGCCAATCATCAGCATTGAAATCAATTTCATGGTTAGAACTCCACTACGAACTTGCCGCGGAAGGTTCGGCCAACGCCGTTGTAGTAGCCTCCGAAGTGATCGCTATCGATGTTGTTTTGCACGTCCCGCGGATTGAAGTGATTGAGCAGGTTGAACGCGCTGAAGCCGACCTTGGCCTTGCCGATCATCGGAAGCTTCACGAGTTTGGTCACTTGCAGATCCACCGACGAAAAGGCCGGAAAGCGCTGCCCGCTCCGTTCGCCGACGAATTCGCGACCTTCGTTTTGCAACGAGTACGGGAAGCCCGTGTGGACATCGATCACCGGTGAGATCGTAATCTTCCTGGGTGCCGCGAACTCACCCCAGAACACGAACCGGTTCGGTGCATCGAAGGGCAAGACAGCGCGTTGATCGGGCTGAATGACGGCCTGCGGATTGTTCCCGAAGAACTGGTTGAAATCGTTCAGGTCGCCGTAGGCCTTCGAACGAACATAGGACGCATTCAGGATGTGACGCCGGATCTGATAGCGTCCGGTCACCTGGAACTCGCGGTATTGGTTGAGGCCCGAGTTGCTCAGGGTTAACGTCTGCGCTACCGGTGTCAGCACAAAGTCGCGGCTGGTGTTCCGTTGCTGGTAGGCCACGCGGACCAACAGCCGATCCATCACCTGGCGGTCCAGTTCGACGTTCCAGGCAGTGCTGCGTGGATTCAGGATGTCTCCCTGAATCGTGTTGCGGTATTCGACAGAAGTGTTTCCCGACGCATCAAACGTGGTCAGCGTCCGTGAAGGGAACTGCGGAAAAACGGGCACGTTCAGAACAACGCGGTCGTAGAACAGGCCAGCGCCGCCGCGCAGTACTGTCTTGCCGTCTTTGGTCAGGTCGTAGGCGGCGCCCGCACGTGGAGCTGCGTTCGCGGCGCCGGTGATCGAATCGAAATCGAGGCGGACGCCGTAGTCGACGGTCAGGCGCGGGTGGAGCGTCCACTTGTCCGCCACAAACCAGGCGCCTTCGTGCTGGCCGACATTGAACTGTGTTGCAGGTCCGTAGCTGGCATGTTGGATGACCGAACCAGCCCCGCCGACAATGTCGACCGGCATGAACCGCATGCGGCCGTCATAGGAGGCGTACGTGTAGTTCATACCCGCCTTAAGGTGGTGCACGCCGAACATCTTGACTGGCGCGAAGTTGTACGTTTCCTGCCATTCCGTGCGGTTCGTCTCGCGATTCTGGCGATTGAAGAATCCACCTTCCGTCGTGTCCAGCAACAGGCGATACGGCTGGTCGCTCTGGGCCGTGAGATCCGCATCCTGGCGTTTGTAGCTGAACTGCGAGATCAGAAAGCTGTCCGATCCCGCCATCAACCGGTGCTGCATCGATGCCATCTGACCGCGCTGGTGAAGGTCTGGGGTCGACGCCTGAGGAGTAAAAGTATTCAACCCCAGGTAGTCGAGCTTCTGCGGATAGATCGCCGTCGAAAACGTCGTGGACTGCTTCTGGTTGATGATCCAATCCAACTGCGTGAACGAATCGAAGCTCTCGAGTTTGGTGTCCCGCTCGAGCTGTGGAAGTCCGGGAACGGCGGTGCGGACGTAGCGGTATTCGAACGACTGTGTGTAGGCGAGCTTGTCCTTCATCAAGGGTCCGGTGAACGTTGCCCGTGGGGTCACCGATTCGATGCCAACGAAATCGCCGGCGCGTTTGCGCGGACGAGGGAACAGGTTCTGGATCGACGCGTGGAAGCCTTCATAATTGCCAGGCTTCGTCTCGGTGGCGGCGACTCCTCCGGTGAGCTTGCCGTATTCGGGATCGTACGGATTGGCAATCACCTGAACGCTCGACACGACATCGATAGGAAGGCGAATGGCGGCATTGCCCGTCACGGGATCGCTCACGTTCGCGCCGTTCACCAGCGATCCGTTCTGCGAGGCGCGTCCGCCTTTGATGTTGATGAGTCCGTCGGGTCCGCGGACCACGCCGGGAATCAATGGCAGTGCACCATCGATCCTGTCGGCACGATTAGGAGTCACGTCGATGACCTTGGCGCCCAGGCTGTCGTTGCCCGCGTTCCTGGCGGTCGGAAGGGGTTCCGTCGAGGCCGAAACGGTGAGGGAATATTGAGTCTGTTCGACGGTGAGCTCGATGCGGACTTCGGTCTCCGCGCCCGCCACGACCTTCACTTCGCCGTTCCCGACCAAGCCGGGCGCACTCGCATCGATCTTATAAGGACCCGCCGGAACGGCCGCAAAACTGTACTTGCCGGATTCGTCGGCCTTCACATCGAATGAGGCGGCGCCCGAGAGGTTGATGGTCGCGCCTGGCACCACCAGCAGCTCGCCGCGCGCGCCGGCACTCACCACGGTACCGCGTACGCTTCCGGTGTTCGACTCGGCAATGCCGATCGCCGAAGCGGCCAGCAACAATGTCCAAAACCGTTTGTTTGTCATGTTCGAGCGTTCTCCCACCCTCAGAATGCTCGAAAAGGGCCGTTTCGCCAAAGTAGGTTACGGTACGACCGGCCGGCGGCGCCGTACGTAGCATACGGTAATTGACTCCTGAAAACTGCTCTTTCACGGCATTCTAAGGCTGGCGACAGTAATCTCGCCGGAAACACAAGGAGGGTTTGTGGAACATCGATACAGCGCCGGCGCAATCCTTACGATCGCAGCGCTATTCTCGGCGACCGCCAACTTACACGCGGCCGAGACTCTGACACTCGACCAAGCCGTTGCCATGGCGCTCGACAGCAATGGAACAGTGAAATCCTCAGCGCTGGACATTCAAAAGGCGCAGGAGAAACTAGCTTCGAACCGGACGAAGCTCTTTCCGAGCTTCAGCTTATATATGTTGGGCGCGCAGCAGTTGCGCTCTTTCGATTTCACCCTCGAAAAGGGCGTACTCGGAAACTACGGCGCCACCGGTCCGCTACCGTCGGAGGACGTTCACCTCAAGACGCCCCTCGAACCGACCGGCATCGTCATGGGTAAAGTATCCCAGCCGTTGACGTCGCTGATTCGAATCCGCCGCGGCCTGGACACATTGAAGACCGGCATCAAACTGGCCGAGGAGCAGACCCGTGCCGATCGTCAGAAGACCGTACGGGATGTCCGCCGCATCTACTACAGCTTGCAGCAAACCGAGGCTTCGCTGCGGAGTATTCGGGAAACGGCGCAGCTCTATCAGGAAGTCGAGAAGCTGACTTCGAATTACGTAGTGCAGCAAGTGGCATTGAAGAGCGACCTGTTGAATGCGCAAGTTCAACTGGCGAAGACCAAGCAAAGTGAGACTTATCTTCTGAACCAGCAGGCGTCCGCCAAAGAGCAACTCAATCAATTGCTCGGGCGTGAGGTCACTACTGAATTCGAGGTCCAACCGGTGCTGGCAACGACCGGCGACGAAATTACGATTGAAGCCGCTCGCTCGCTCGCCATCGAAAGCCGGCCGGAGCTTCGCCAGGCATTGCTTCGCACACAACAAGCCCAGCAGGATCTGCGGGCGAAGAAAGCCGAGTACATTCCGGACGTCTCTGCTGAATTCAACAACCTGACCTTCCTCAACTGGGGACGCTTCATGCCGACTCAAAGCGTCAGCGCAGGAGTAAGTCTGTCGTGGGAACCCTTCGATTGGCACCGCAAGAAGCACGAGATCGCGGAAAAGAGCCATACGATCCAGCAAACGCGCATTTCGGAGCGTGATGCTCGCAACCAGATCCTGCTGGACGTCAACGATAAGTACCGGCAGCTTCACTACCGGCGCGGCGAATTGCTGGTCTCGCAAATGTCACAGCAGACGGCAGCGGAAAAGCTTCGCGTCGTCAACAACAAGTACAAGGTTGAGGCGGTGTTGCTGAAGGACGTGCTGCAGGCTCAGGCCAGCCTGGAGCAATCGAATTCCGATTACCAACAAGCCTTGACCTCATTTTGGGATGCCCGCGCGGATTTTGAACGCGCCATAGGAGAGGAACGATGAAACGCTTTGCCCTGATTGCCCCTTTTCTCGCCCTGACCGCTTGCCACAAGCAAGCCGCCGCACCGGAAAAACCAGCGATGCCTGTGCGCGTCGCCTCGGTGGACGTTTACCAACCGAAGAGTGCCTCACGCTATTCGGCATCTATTTATCCTGCGCGGCAGGTGAACCTCTCGTTCCGCGTATCAGGCTTCGTCCGCGACATCTATCATGTCGGCGGACGGGGACTCGAGCCCGGCGACGTCGTGCCGGCCGGTGCGGTTCTGGCTCATCTGCGTGAGGACGACTACAATCACACAGCCTCTCAAGCGGGCAGCCAGGTGGAGGCAGCGAAGGAGGCGCGACGCAGCGCTGCGGCGCAGCTGGCCCAGGCACAGGCGAATCAGGCGAAAGCAGAGGCGGACTTCGCTAGAGCCAAGGCGTTGATGGATACCCAAAGCCTCACTCGCCCTGAGTTCGATTCCGCCAAAGCGCAACTGGACGTCACGACCGCTCAAGTGGCGGCCGCCAAAGCCAACGTTGAAAGCGCGGGCGCCAATATCCGCAATGCCGAGGGTGGATTGGGTACCGCTCGCCTGGCGCAGATGGATACGGCTTTGGTTGCTCCGTTCATGGCGTCGGTGATTCAACGCGGCGTCGAAGTGGGCATGGTCGCGGGGCCTTCGCAAATCGCGTATTCGCTGGCCGACATCAGTTCCGTGAAAGCGATGTTCGGTGTGCCCGATACCGTCGTGGTCCAACTGCGCCAAGGGCATCCGATGGACCTCGAGGTGGAGGCGCTGCCGGGCCGAACGTTCCACGGAACGGTAAGTGCGATCGCGGCGGTAGCTGACGCCGAAACGAAATTGTTTCAGGTCGAAATTGAAATCGCCAATCGCGACCGGATGTTGAAGCCGGGAATGATTGCCGCTTTGTCGCTCGAAGAAGGGACGATGGCGCCGCCTGTGCCGGTGATTCCGTTGAGCGCGGTGGTCCGCGACAAGGCCAACCCCGGAAACTTCGCGGTGATGGTCGTCGAGGGGAAGGTGGCAAAGGCTCGCAAGGTAGCTCTCGGCCCTACATTCGGCGAACTGCTGGCGGTGACTTCTGGCCTCAAGCCTGGTGAGCAAGTGATCCGCGCCGGCGGCACGCTCGTGAGTGACGGCGACACTGTGGAGGTGGTCCGATGAAACATGGATCCGTTCATGGCGCGGAAGGCGCCGCCAGGAATCCCTCACGATTCTCGGTGGAAAATCCTCATATTACGTGGGTGCTGTTGATCGGTACCTTGATCTGGGGCATTTATGGCTACACGAAGATGCCCCAGCGCAAGGATCCGGACATTCCGGTCAAGATGGCGCTGGTTCAAACCTACTGGCCCGGCGCCAGCGCTGAGCGCGTCGAGGAACTGGTCACCAAGAACATTGAAAAGGTTCTAGCGTCCAGCGCCAAGATCTCGAAAATCGAATCGACGTCGCGCAGCAATGTGTCGATCATCACCTTCTCGGTATCTGACGACATCAAGGACGCAAGCCAGGTGCTCGACGACATCGCCGGCCGACTTGCTTCGATCCACGACTTGCCGGATGGCGCGGGACCCATCCGCTACCAGCGCGATTTCGGCGATACCGCGACTCTGATGCTCACAGTCGCAAGCCCCAAGATGACCGACGCCGAAATCGACGTGCGCACCGCGCAGATCCGGGAGGCGATCGCGGCAATCCGGCCTGCAGGAAGTCCGCGGGCATCGTTGGTGTTCTGCTTTCCTCCACGCGAGGATTTCCGGCTGGCACGTCTCGGCGCGATCAAGCTCGTGAACTATCTGTCGTCGGCGTATGATACGCTGCAGCCCAAACTGCTCGATGGCGCGGGCTGCGTTGGCGCCGATATGGAGGCCACAAAATCTGATGCGGAACTCACCGCGCTGTTGACGAAATTCCTCAGGGAAACGTACCCTGAATCGCGGTGGGAGCCCGGGATCTGGACTCCGTTCCTCGTTCGCGACCTCGGCGAGCTGCGGCAGAAAGTCGCCGCAGTTGCCGGCGATAAGTACAGCTATCGCGAGCTCGACGACTTCACGGACGCAATGGAAAAGGCCCTCATGGCCACCGGGCGCGACGACGTGAACGCGCCCCTGGTCGCGAAGGTGACGCGGTCGGGCGTGCTGGCCGAGCAGGTGCAGATCGTCTATTCGCAGGAACGACTGGCGTCCTATAGCCTGAAGCCCAACGCGCTTTCAAATGCGCTGCAAGCGCAAAACCTCGCAACCGGCGGCGGCGAAGTGGACGCGGGCGGCAAGTCCGTTTCGCTCCATCCCTCGGGCGAGTTCAAGACGGAGCAGGAAATCAGGAACGTCATGCTCGGGGCGACGACGACAGGCACACCTTTGTACCTACGCGATGTGGCCGACGTGGTTCGCACGTACGAGAATCCACCGCGATTCCTCAACTACTATTCGGCCCGCGACTCCCACGGCAACTGGCAGCGGACGCGCGCCGTCACCCTTGCCGTTCAAATGGGCGCGGGTAAGCAGATCAAGGAATTCGGCGAACGGGTGGACTTCACCCTAGCAGGCCTGAAGCAACGCCTGCCGAAGGACCTCATCGTCGCCCGTACCAGCGATCAGCCGCTGCAGGTGGAAGAGAAAATCGAACTCTTCATGACCAGCTTGTACGAGGCGATTGGCCTGGTGATCCTGGTATCACTCATCGGCTTCTGGGAATGGCGTTCGGCGTTGCTAATGGCGTTGTCGATTCCACTGACTCTCTTGCTGACGTTCGGCATCATGTACCTGATCGGCCTCGACCTGCAGCAGATCTCCATCGCGAGCCTCATTATCGCGTTGGGCTTGTTGGTAGACGATCCGGTAGTCGCGGGCGACGCCATCAAGCGGGAACTTGCCGCCGGGTCGCCGCGGAATGTGGCGGCGTGGCTCGGACCCACGAAGCTCGCCACAGCGATCCTCTACGCGACCATTACCAACATCGTCGCTTACCTTCCGTTCCTCATGCTGCCGGGTACGAACGGCCAGTTCGTCTATTCACTTCCGGTCGTAATGACGTGTTCGCTGGTCGCATCGAGGCTGGTGTCGTGGACGTTCATTCCGCTGCTGGGCGGCTTGTTATTGCGCGCTCGAGGAGAAGCGTCCATCGAGGAACGCAAGTCCCAGGGCTTCGGCGCGGCGTACTACAAGGTCGGGCGCTGGGCCATCAATCACCGGTGGCTCGTACTGGCGGGAGCGTTTGGCGTGTTGATTGCCGGTGGGAAAATCGCGAAGGATCTGAAGCCGCAGTTCTTCCCCAAGGATCTGTCGCAACTCGCGTTCGTCGACATCGTGCTGCCGGAGGATTCGTCGTTCACTGCGACTAGCGAAGTCGTCAAGCAGGTGGAGAAGATCACGAGCGAGGTATCCGCTGAGCAGCACATGCCCATCGAAGCGATGTCGAGTTTCGTCGGCGGCGGCGGACCCCGTTTCTGGTATTCCTTGTCGCCCGAAGCGCCCCATCCGAACTACGCGCAGATGGTGCTGGTGTTCACCGACAAACACGACACCTCACACCTCCTGCC
>Ga0163163_10002322_pt1 | contig 16069 bp, 21 predicted proteins | sample S65metaG_FD_119766 | JGI IMG/M metagenome (GOLD analysis project Ga0163163, IMG submission 119766) | Switchgrass rhizosphere microbial communities from Kellogg Biological Station, Michigan, USA - S6-5 metaG | ecosystem: Host-associated > Plants > Roots > Rhizosphere > Soil | place: USA... | reverse complement strand
CGGCGGTGGCCTTGGCCATCGCGTTGGGGTCGGGGTAGGGCTCGCCGCCGGGCTGGTGGTGTGGGTAGTGGAACTCGCCGACCGCGGTGTACCCGGCCGCCACCATCTCGCGGTAGAGCCGCAGCGCGACCTCGTATGCGCCGTCCGGGTCGATGGCATTCGCGGCCTGGTACATGGCCTCGCGCCATGTCCAGAAGTCGTCATGCGGGTGGTCGGAGTCGACGTGCTCGACGCGCCCCCGCAGCGCCCGCTGGAAGGCGTGGCTGTGGGCGTTCACGAAGCCCGGAAGTCGCAGCGTGGCATCGGACATGCGCGTATCCTCCCAGACCGATGTGCGAGGTATCCAGAGAACGGTTCGTCTCGTGGTTCGGCGAGCTGGCAGCGATCGGATACAGCGAGGACGGCTGGAACCGGTTGGCCTGGAGCCCGCTCGAGGCGGAGGCGCGAGCCTGGTTCTCGCGCACGGCCACGTCGATCGGGCTCGAGGTGCAGCAGGACGGGGCCGGCAGCCTGTGGGCGGTCACCGACGACGCCGACCGCGGGCCCTGGGTGTGCACCGGGTCGCACCTGGACACGCAGCCCGACGGCGGCGCGTATGACGGGGCGCTCGGTGTGGTCGCGGCGCTGGAGGCGGCGGCGACGGTGCTCGAGTCCGGCGCCGGCCGCCGGCATCCGCTGGCGGTGGTGGCGTTCGTCGACGAGGAGGGAGCCCGGTTTCGCACCCCCACCTTCGCCAGCCTGGCACTGACCGGGCGGCTGGACATCGATCACGTGCTCGAGGTGATGGGCGACGCGCCCGCAATCTACGGGGTCACCCGCGACTCGCTGGCGCAGAGCCGCAAACAGCTCGACCGGGTGCGCTGTTTCTACGAGGTGCACGTCGAGCAGGGCCGGTCGCTGGTGGACCGTGAGCTGGCGCTGGGCGTGGCCGACGTGCTCGCGCCGCGGCAGCGCTGGCGGGTCGAGTTCGCCGGAGAGGCGAACCACGCCGGCACCACGGCCATGAGCGACCGCCGCGACGCGCTGCTCGGCGCAGCCAGGTTCGCGCTCGCGGTGGATGAGGTAGCACGGGCCAGGCCGGGCGCCGTCGGCACCGTGGGCCGGATGGAGATCAGCCCCGGATCGACCAACTCGATCCCCGGCCATGTGGCCGCCTCACTGGATGTGCGCGCGCTCGAGCTGGAGACGGTCGATGCCATGGTCGAGGAGCTGCGGGCCCGCTTCCCCGACGCCGAGTTCGGCCGCGAATCCCACAACGAGGGCGCGCGCTTCGACGAGCGCCTGCGGGCACAGCTGTTCGCGGCCGCCGAGGCGCACGGCATCCCGGCGGGCGACCTGCCCTCCTACGCAGGCCACGACGCGGGCATCCTCGCCACCGAACGCCCGGCCGCGATGGTGTTCGTGCGTAACCCGACCGGCGCCAGCCACGTCGCCACCGAGTCAGCGTCCGAGGCCGACTGCCTGGCTGCCGTGCAGGTGCTGACCGACGCCATCCGCGGCGAGCTTGCGGCCGACTGAGCGCCGAACTTTCCACACCGCATCCACAGGCACCCAAGGTGGTCGTGGATACCGTGTGGATAAGCTCGTGAAATTCCCGCTCTCAGCGCCAATTTTTCTGGGGAATACCGGCGATCGGCTTGACGAGCGCTTGGGGAAAGGCGCACTGTCCCTGTTCCAATCCCCCCAAGACCGACGCCAGGCCCTCGCGATCCGTCCTCTCAGGCCTGGCGTCGGCCGTTAAGCACCCGGGATAGGCTGCAAGCATGAGCAAGGTGTTCGCCGAGATCGACGACAAGCTGGCGAGCTGGATCCGCGGCCAGCAGATGTTCTTCGTCGCCACGGCGCCCGAGGTCGGCGGACACATCAACCTGTCGCCGAAGGGCCCGATCGAGAGCCTGCAGGTGCTCGACCCGCACACGATCGCCTACCTCGATCTGATCGGAAGCGGCGCCGAGACGGTCGCGCACCTGCGTCAGAACGGCCGCATCTGCGTGATGCTGTGCGCCTTCCAGGGGCCGCCGCGGATCCTGCGCATGCACGGACGCGGCACGGTGCTGGCACCGGGCTGTGACCGGTACGACCGGGTGGCGGGTGCGTTCGACCTCGCCGCGATGCCGGCCGCCGAGCATGCCGCGCGATCGATCATCATGGTCGAGGTGCAGCGGATCGCCGATTCGTGCGGTTTCGACGTGCCGCTGATGGTCGAGCAGGGCCGTCGCCCGCAACGCAGCGCCTGGGTCGACAACAAGCTGGCCAAGGGCGGCCAGGCGGCGCTTGCAGAGTACGTCGCGGAGCACAACGCCGAGAGCATCGACGGGCTTCCGGCGCTGCCGATGACTGCGGGGAGGCTGCAAACATGATCGAACAGCTGACCGACATGCCGGAGGGCGCGATCGGCTTTCGCGGATCCGGCAAGCTGACCAGCCGGGATTACCACGACACACTGCTGCCGGCGATCCGGGAGGCGCTCGAGAGCGGACGCACCGTGAACCTGCTGTTCGCGACCGCGCCCGACTTCAGCGGGCCGGACATGGGCGCGCTGTGGGAGGACACCAAGGCGGCGGGTACGATCGGTCTGAAGCACCTCTCGAGCTGGGGACGGATCGCGCTGGTCACCGACAAGGACTGGATGCGCCACGCGATCAGCGCCTTCGGCTGGATTTCCCCGGGCGAGTATCGGGTGTTCGAGCCGCACGAGTACGAGGCGGCGAAGACGTGGCTGAGCGAGGCGGGCAGCTGACGGCGGCGTCGGGCTCCCTAACCCCTGGCGGTCGCACGAAGGGGTACTATGGGGCTGCCTTGAGCCGGAGACGCGGTGGCCTCGAGCATCGTCTTCATTTCCGCGATACTGGAGGATCCCTTGGCCGACCCAGAAGCTGTGTCAGTCGAGCAAGTTGAAGGTGCTTCCGTGATCGCGCTGCGAGGTGAGCACGACCTTTCAACCGGGCCGGCGATCGAGGCCGCGTGCGACAGCGCCTGGGCCCACTCCTCCTCGATCGTGTTCGATCTGGCCGGCGCGACGTTCATCGACTCGACCGTGGTCGGCGTGATGGTGAGCGCGCGGCGACGCGCGGCCGAGTCAGGCGGATCCGTGGCGGTCGTGGCTCCGGCCGGCGGCCCCCCTGCGCGCGTGCTGACGCTCGTGGGTATCAACGACGTGCTCCCCCTGCACGAGACCCGCGACGAGGCGCTGCGAACGATCAGCGCGCCGGGGTAGCGTTGCCTGAACTGGCACGCAGGCTGGACACACCGAAGGGCAAGTTGGTGGCGGCGCTGGTTGCGGTGCTGTGCGAGCTGGCGATCGCGCTGCCGTTCCTGGTGATCTCGCCGAACACCCTGCGCGGCGTCCCCGGCCCGTTGCTGGTGGTGATCGGAGTCGCCGCGAGCTATCTGCTGGGCCCGTGGTTCGGCGTGCCGGTGACGGCCGTCGGGGTGGTGCTGGCGGTGACGATCGTCGGCGAAAACGCCTGGGCAGCGCCACTGGTATGGCTACCTGTCTCGGTGGGGGCCGGCTTTGTGGGCGAGCGGGTGCGGCACGGCGATGAGCTGCGCCGCGAGCTGATCGAGGAGCTGCGCCGGGGCCTGGTCGGGATCTACCGTGACCCCGCGGTCGGGCGCCTGAACGTGGTCAGCCGCTATATCCCGGCGGTGAGCGCGCAGCGGATCGCCGGCGACTTCTACGGAGCCGTGGTGCAGCCCACAGGCGATGTCGCCATCATGGTCGGAGACGTGGCCGGCCACGGCCCGGCGGCCGCGGCACTGGCGACCCGCCTGCGCGCCATGTGGCGCGGGCTGGCCGTCGCCGGCGTCTCGGACAGCGAGACGGTGAGCGCCCTGAACGAGACGCTGCTCGCCGAGCAGCAGCGGATCGCATCGCAAATCCCGTTCGCGACGCTGTGCCTCGCCACGGTGGCGGCCGACCTGCGGTCGGCACGGATCGTGATCGCGGGCCACCCGCCGCCGATCCTGGTCACCGCCCGCGGCACCCACGAGGACACGCACCCGCCGGGCCCCGCCATCGGCATCTCGGCGACCTCCACCTGGGCGCCGCATCCGCTGGCGTTGCCGGACGATCCCTGGTCGCTGGTCGTCTACACCGACGGTCTGATCGAGGGACGCACGTCACCGGACGGCCCGCGCCCCTACGGGCGCGACCGGCTGCTGCCGATGCTGGCCACCTTCGCCGTACCGATCGGCGAGGACGACGTGGACGCCGTGCTGCGGTCGGTGCAGGATGCAAACGGCGGCGCGCTCCCGGACGACGTGGTACTGATCACAGCTTCGCCGCGCTAGCGCCTCGTCGTGTTTGGGCCGCACAAGCGACGGGTACCGCTTCGCTGGCATGCTGTTCGAACACGACGTGCGGGCTCCCGCCGAGTGGGAGCACGAATACACAGGCGGGGGTGACGAGCCCGCGCGGATCCGGGCATGGCAACGCGAACAGCTGATGCGGGTCGGGTACGACCCCACGACGGCCCGGCGGATCGTGCGCGACGCCTGGGCCCGCGGCGAGAGCGGCGACTTCGTCCACCGCGTGTTCGACCTGATCGGCCGCGGCGCCAGCCACGAGCAGGCCGCACGCATCGCCTAGCCTCAGCCCGGCGTGAGGCTCGGCCGGAGCGTCATGCCCCGCGGTCGGCGGGCATCGCCGAGATGGGGCGATCGAGGCCCTCACGGGTGAGCTCGGCGGCGACCGTTTCGCGGGCCTTGTAGATCCGCCACTTGACGGCGGCCAGTGTGGTCTCGAGCGAGTCTGCGATCTCGGCGTAGGAGAGGCCGATCACGTCGCGCAAAACCAGCGCCATCTTCAGGTCGGGGCTGAGCGCACCGATCGCCCGCCACAGGATGTCCATGTCCTCGATCGCGTGAAATGGCGCCGGCGCAGCCAACCCCAGCGACCAGACCGAATCGATCTCGACCGCTGGCCGGATCCGCCGCTCGCGCGACCGCATCTCGTCGACGAGCCGGTTCTTGGCGATCTGGAACAGCCAGGTGGTGAACAGCGACCGATCGTCGAACCGCGGCAGTGCGCGGTGGACGCGTACGAAGATCTCCTGGCAGACATCTTCGGCCAGCGCCCGGTCACCCGACAACACACGCACGGCGTAGTTGTAGATCGGCGCGTGATACTGGCGAAGGATGATGGCAAACGCGCGGTCATCACCCGCCTGCGCTCTGCGCAGGATGTCACGGTCGGGTTGAGGGAGAGCCATGATGCGTCAGAGCATTCGGTCGTTGCAAAGGTGACCAAGAACTCTGGCGGCGGGAGGTTGGAGCTTGCTTGGGTGTGCAAATCTGGCCGCAATAAGGGCCGCGGATCAGAGCGTGCCGAGCCGCTCGCGGGCGACCTGCTCGATCATCTCGGCGAACCTGGGAGCATCCTTCATCAGCTGGTCGGTCAGGTGCCAGTCCATCCTCAGCAGCCGGGTCGGCTGGTCGGCGATCACGTCCGCCGAGCGCGCGCGTCCGAAGCTCGCTCCCCAGTCGAGCGCGGCAAGCTCGCCGAAGAACTGGCCCGGGAGCAGCCGCCCAAGGGTTGCGTCAGCGCCCTCCACGCGCACCGCGCCGGATAACACCTCGTACATGTCGCGGCTCGTCTGCCAGCGGCCCAGGACGACCTCGCCGGCGTCGACCTCGATCTCGGTGGCCGTGTTGCGCACCAGCGCCAGCTGATCCGGCCCCAGCGTGGCGAACAGCTCGAGCGAGCCGGCCGGCGCGGCAACTCCCGCCCCACCCTCCGCGGAACGTGGCGCCAGGTCGACCGGCAGCGTCTCCAGCAGGTCGATCGCCCTGTCCACCTCGCTCGCGGTCGTGGAGTGGTTCAGCACGCACAGCCGCAAGGTGTGGCGGCCGCGCACCTGCCCTGCCGAAACGAACACCTCGCCGCCGGCCTGGATCTGCTGCATGAGGTCGGTGTTGATGCGCTCCAGGGTGCGCTCGTCGTCCACCCCTGCCGGATGGCGCCGCACCGCCACGACTCCCAGCGACGCCGGTGACATCAACTCCAGCTCGGGCGAGCGCTCCACTCGCCGCTGGGCATGCAGGGCGAGGTCCATGCAACGATCGATCGCCTGGCGGAACGCGTCCACCCCGAAGTAGCGCAGAGAGATCCACAGCTTCAGCGCGCGGCAGCTGCGCGTCAGCTGCACGCCCAGGTCGGAGAAGTTGACCTCGCGATCGACGGCCTCGGTGCCCTTCAGGTAGCTGGGGTGAATCTCGAACGAGCGGCGCAGGCGGTCGCCGTCGCGCACCAGCAGGGCGCCCACCTCGACCGGCTGATACAGCCACTTGTGTGGGTCGAGCGTGATCGAGTCGGCCAGCTCCATGCCGGCCAGCGCCGCGCGGCCTCGCTCGGTCAGGCAGCCGAAGGCGCCGTAGGCGCCGTCCACGTGCAGCCAGGCGTCGTGCTCGCCGCAGATCCGCGACAGCTCGGCGAACGGGTCGATCGCACCCACGGCCGTGCTGCCCGCGTTGGCGACGACCAGCAGCGGGCGCCGGCCGGCGGCCATGTCGGCGCCGATCGCACCCTCCAGCGCGTCCGGGCGCATGCGCCCGACTTGGTCGCTCAGGATCACCCGCACCTGGTCGGGGCCGAACCCGAGCACGCGCGCGGCGCGGGCCAGCGACGAGTGCGCCTGGTCGGACATGTACAGCACGGCGCGCGCGTCCATCTCCCCCATCAGCGCCTCGCGGGCGCAGGCGAGCGCCGTCAGGTTCGCGGCCGACCCACCCGAGACCAGCGCGCCGCCCGCCTCGACCGGATAGCCGACCCACTGCCGGAACCAGTCGAGCACGGCCAGTTCCAGCGCGGCCGGGCCGGATGCGCCCAGCCACCAGCAGGCATCGATGTTGAGCGCGCTCGAGATCAGATCCCCCAGCGCCCCCGGCCAGGTGCCTTCGCCGGGGATGTAGGCGAGGTAGCCGGGATGAGGGAGACGGGCGACGTAGGGCAACACATCGCGCTCGAGGTCGTCCAGGATCTCGTCGAAGCCGTCCGGCTGCTCGGGCGGCGGCATCGACAGGCGGCGGTGCAGTTCGCCTGGCGACTCGGCATTCACCACCGGGCCCTGCGGCCCCGTGATGCGGTCCACCAGCATGTCGATCGTGCGATATCCCAGCTGCCGCATGACATCGGCATCGAGTGCGAGCGACGAAGCGTCGTGCGCCGGATCGGTTGGCACGACGCTACTCGTAGGTCTTCTTGTGCGTGACCTTGCCGTCGCGCACGGTGAAGATGTCGACACCGGTCGAGCTGGCGGGAGTGCCATCCGCTTCAGTCCAGTGCATCGTCCAGCAGTAGCAGCAGCGATCGCCGTCGGCGAACAGCTCGTCGGTATCCGAGTGGCAATCAGGGTAGGCGGCGAACACCGCCGCAAACGCCGCCCGCACCGCGTCATGTCCCTCGTGGCGTCCGCTGTCGACGTCCTGGCCGAGGTTCTCGTAGACGGCGTCGTCGGTCATGTCGGCCAGGATCGCATCCAGATCGTGCCGTCCGACCGACTCGATGAACCGCGTCACCACCGCAAGCGTGGCCTGGCTGCTGTCCGTTGTCTGCTCGATCAACGCGTCCCCCTGTCGGCGGCCGGCGGACCCGTCCGGCCCGAGCGACGACTCTAGCGCATGGGTTCGCGCGGTACCGGTGTGGCGGCGGTCGTGTGCTGCTGCGGCTCGGCTGCTGCAACCGGCGGCTCGACGCCGGCCGCCGCTGCCGCCGTGGTGGTGCGAAGCGGTTGCTCACGTAGCAGCCAGGTCAGCGCGAACGCGATGAACGCGATGCCGGTGGCGGTCACGAACACCGGCTGCAGCGCCGCGGCGACCGCATGCACGTAGGGCGAGTGCACCGCAGGCGGCAGGTGCTTGACGATCTCCGGGTTGGCCGTGGTGGGGATGTGCGCGCCGGGCGGCAGCTTGGCGGCGAGCTCGCCGGCCAGCCGATTGGTGAAGATCGCGCCAAACGCGGCCACGCCGATCGAGCCGCCGATCTGCCGGAATAACGTCGAGCCAGACGTGGCAACGCCGATCTCACTGTGATCGACGGAGTTCTGAGCGGCCAGCACCAGCACCTGCATGACCATGCCCAGGCCCAGGCCGAGCACCACCATCGCCACGATCGTCTGCCAGATCGGCGTGCCCACCTCCAGCCGCGACAACATCAGCACCGCCACGGTCATGATCGCCGTGCCGATGATGGGAAACGGCTTGTAGCGGCCGTAGCGGCTGATCAGCTGACCGCTGAGGATGGAGGTGAACAGCAGGCCCACCATCAGCGGCGTCAGGGTCAGTCCCGAGCTGGTCGGGCTGTGCCCCTTCACAACCTGGAGGTACAGCGGTAGGTACGTGATCGCGCCGAACAGCGCCAGGCCGACGATGAAGCCGACGGCGCTGGTCACAACGAACACGCGGTTTCGGAACAGCTCGAGCGGCAGGATCGGCTCGGCGGCGCGGCGCTCCGCGAACGGGAAGGCGACCAGCGTGACGACACCGACGGCCAGCATGGTGAGCGCCTCCGGCGACCCCCAGGCGTAGGTGGTGCCGCCGAGGCTGGTGAACAGCACGATGGCGGTGAGTCCGGTCGCCAGCAGCCACGCGCCCAGGTAGTCGATGCTGTGGCGGACGTGCTCGGCGCGCGAGTGGAACGCAACCCCGATCACGATCAGCGCGATCGCCCCGACCGGCAGGTTCACGTAGAAGATCCAACGCCAGGACAGGTTGTCGACGAAGAAGCCGCCCAGCAGCGGGCCGATCACCGTCGACACGCCGAAGACGGCGCCGAAAAATCCCTGGTAGCGGCCGCGCTCGCGCGGCGAAAAGATGTCGCCGACGACCGCCAGCGTCAGCACGATCAGCCCGCCGCCGCCCAGTCCCTGCAGGGCTCGGAACGCGATCAGTTCGGTCATGTTCTGGCTGAGCCCGCACAGCACAGAGCCGATCAGGAACAGCACGATCGACGCCTGTAGCAGCGGCTTTCGGCCGTACAGATCGCCGAGCTTGCCGTACAGGGGGCCGGACACGGTGGACGCGAGCAGGTAGGCGGTCACCACCCAGGATAGGTGCGACAGGCCGCCGAGGTCGCCGACGATGGTGGGCAGCGCGGTCGAGACGATCGTCTGGTCGAGCGAGGCCAGCAGCAGCACCAGCATCAGCGCTGCGAAGATCAGACGGACGCGCTGCGGGGGTGCCGAGGCGGCCGCTGTGGGCGTGCTCACTGGCGCCTCCCGAAGCGTTGCTCACGAAGGCAACGCATCGACTCGCTGAGCTGGTCGTCATCGAGCGGCGGCTGCGTCTGCGGCGTCGCCGCCTCCGCGCGCAGGCCGTCCAGCAGCCAGTGCAGATGACGCCGCCAGACCTCGGGCGCAGTATCAGCGGTGGCGTCGATCACCGGGGCGAACGACCACAGCAGCAGGGCCAGGTCGGCGACTGTGAAGTCGGGCCGCAGCGACCCCTGGTCGCGTGCGCGGCCGATCAGCTCGTCGAACTGCGTCCGCATCTGCGCGCGCGTCTCGGCCAGCCGGCCCTCGCCGGGCGGGTAGCGCAAGAAGATCTCCTTGAGCACGCGGTCGCTGCGCTGCAGCTCGAGCGTCGCCTCCAGGAAGCCGACCAGCCCGGCCCAGGCGTCAGGCTCGGCGAGCCCGGCCTCGGCCAGGGCGAGAAACTCTCCGACGCGCTCGGCGAAGATCGCCTCCACCAGCGCCTCACGGGTCGGGAAGTGCCGGTAAAGGGTGCCGGTGCCGACGCCGGCCCGGCGGGCGATCTCGTCCAGACGCGCGTCGACGCCGTGCTCGGCGAACGACTCGCGGGCCGCGGCGATCAGCAGCGCGCGGTTTCGCTGGGCGTCGCGCCGCGAGCCCCGTTCGGGTGCAGAAATTCCGGCCACCGCCTCACCGTAGCAGAAGCGGAGAGCGTGTCCGTTTAGTTTAGCTGCTGCTCTTGGCAGCCTCCGCCTTCACGCTCTCGACGCTGTCGGCGTCGACCTGGTGCTTCGCCACCTTCTCGGCGTTCCGCAGCTGCTTCTCGATCTCGGTCACCCAGCGCTCCTCGAATACCGCCACGATGCCGGAACTGTTCGGCGGCAGCGAGTCCTCGACGTCCGCCTTGATCTCGCTCTTGAGGTGATGATCGAGCAGCGCGCCGGCACCCGCCCCGATGCCGCCGCCGACTACGGCCGAAGCCAGCAGCGAGGGCGGGAAGATGAGGCCGATGATGGCGCCGCCCACCACACCCAGCGTGGCGCCCACGCCGACCTCGTGGCCGTTGTCCTCCACATTGATCTTGCCGTCGGCGTCGCGCCGAACGAGCACCATGGCGTCGACGGTGATCACTCGCTCGCGTGCGAGCTGCTTGAGACCGTCCCAGTCGGCCTGGGCGGCGTCGGCGTCGGAGTAGGCGGCGATGTAGAGATCGATGGGCGGCTTGTCAGCCATGGTGTGGTCTCCCTCGGGTCGCGGTCGGCGTGTGGCGACGATCATAGGTCGGGTGCTCGCGATCGGGCGGTGACCCGCCTTGTGTACCATCGCCGCCATGGCGTATGACGAGGCGCTCGCGGAGCGGATACGGGAGCTGGTCGCCGGCGAGCACGAGCTGACCGAGAAGCAGATGTTCGGCGGGCTGGCCTTCCTGATCGGCGGCAATATGGCGGTGGCCGCGAGCGGCCAAAGCGGTCTGCTGGTGCGCGTCGACCCGGCCATGTCGGACGAACTGGTGGCGACCACGGACGCCCGCCCGATGGAGATGCGCGGCCGACCGATGCGGGGGTGGCTGCGGGTGCGCTCCGAGCACATTCAGACCCGGGCGCAGCTGGCGGAGTGGGTCACGCTGGGTACGACCTACGCCCGCACGCTGCCCTCGAAGTGATGGCCCTCAGCGCGGCCGCGGATCGCCGATCCAGTAGCGCGGGCCGGGCCCGAGGCGGGCGGCCCGGTCGCCCGGGTTCGCCAGCCGGCAGCGGTCGAGTGACAGGCACCCGCACCCGATGCACTGGGTCAGCCCCGCCCGCAGGCGTTCCAGCTCGTTGATCCGCTCGTCGATGCGCGATGTCCAGGTGCGTGACAGGCGCGACCAGTCGCGGCGGGTGGGCGCACGGCCGGGAGGCAACTTGCCCAGCTCGACTGCGATCTCGTCCAGGGTCAGCCCTACCCGCTGGGCGAAGACGACGAACGCGATTCGCCGCAGCACCGCCCGCGGGTAGCGGCGGTGGCCCGACCCCGACCGCTCCGAGGCGATCAGGCCGCGCTGCTCGTAGAAGCGCAGCGCGGACGCGGCGACCCCGCTTCGCCGCGAGACGTCTCCGATCGTGAGCAGTTCCGGCATCTCTGCAGTGAACCACGCCGGCCGTTTGACTTCAAGTTAACTTGAAGTTGTAACCTGGAGTTCGAGCATCCGAGGACCACTCTGGAGGAACCCATGACGAGCGAGCAGACAGCGAGCCAGACGATCACGGCGGAGGTCACGTCCTGGCCGGGCGTCACCGCCGGGCCCGGCCGCCGCGGCGAGTACGCATTCACGGTGGGACGACGCGAGATCGGCCACCTGCACGGCGATCACGCCGCGCACTTCTCGTTCCCGAAGGCCGTGTGGGCCGAGCTGATGGCGGAGGGCCGGATCGTGCCGCACCCCGTCTTTCCCGATTCGCAGGGGCCGGCCGCTCGCCGCATCAACGGCGACGGCGACGTGCGCGACGTGATCGCGCTGATGCGGCTCAACTACGACCGCGCCGTCGCCCGGCACGGCGTGCCCGCCAGCGCATGAGCACCCTCGCGATCACTCCGCACCTGGTCGTCCGGGATGCCGCGGCCGCCGCCGAGTGGTACACCGCCGTGCTCGGTGCCGAGGAGCGCAGCCGGCTTGCCGTGCCGGGCGGCAAGCTGATGCAGCTGGAGCTCGGGTTCGGCTCATCGACGGTGATGCTGGCCGATGAGTTCCCCGAGATGGGCGTGCTCTCGCCGCTCAGCATCGGCGGAACGGCGAACGTGTTGCACCTGTCGACCGACGACGTGGACGCCGTCTGGCAGCGCGCAATCGACCGCGGCGCCGAGGTGCGCCAGCCGCTGGCCGAGGCCTTCTGGGGCGAGCGCTACGGGCAGATCACCGATCCGTTCGGCCATCGCTGGGGGCTCGCACAGCACGTCCGCGACGTCCCGCGCGAGCAGCTCGAGCGCGCCGTGGCAGAGCTGTTCGCCGGATAGCTCCGCCGGTGGGTCACCGGGCGCAGCTTCCGTGCTGCTCGGCGTCGGGGATGCCCTCGTAAACCTCGGTCGAGACGATCGGCTCGTTCGGGACGATCTTCGGGTTGATCCGGTACAGCCGCTGCCGGCCGTGGTCGCGCACCTCCACACCGCCCCCACCCGCGCAGCACCCGCAGGTGCCTCGACACCTGCGAGGACGCCGGCGCGGCTTGAACCGGCATCACGCGGTGGGTACTGTTGAGGGGTGATCTCGGACACCAGCGCCTCCCCAGTCCTCACCCGCGACGAGTCGCACGCCCTGTTCGGGCAGACGATGGGATTCGTGGCGCTGACCTCAGCGTTCTTCGCGCTGGGCGCCTACCTCGGCCGCGACATGGCCTATCAGTGGGGCTGGCTGTGGTTCATCGTCGCGATCGTCTGCCTGTTCGGGCTGCAGGCAGCGGCGCATCGGTCGGAGCAGCTCGCCATCGTCCTGCTGCTCACGTTCGGCCTCGTGATGGGGCTCGCGGTTGCGCCCACGATCGCCTACTACGTCAGCACGAACCCGCAGGCGGTGTGGCAGGCGGGTGGCGCCACCGCGCTGTTCATCGCCGGGTTCGGAGCCGCCGGATACGCCACCCGGCGCGACCTCTCCGGCCTCGCCCGGCTCCTCTTCTTCGCGCTGCTGGCGCTGATCATCTTCGGCATCGTCACGATCTTCGTGCGGATCCCCAACGGCCAGCTGATCTACGCGGTGCTGGGACTGATCATCTTCGCCGGCTTCACGATGGTCGACTTCCAGCGCCTGCGCCGCTCCCAGGACATCCGGGTCGCGCCGCTGCTGGCGGCCTCGATCTTCCTCGACGTCCTGAACGTCTTCCTGTTCTTCCTCAGCATCTTCGGGCGCCGCTAGCCCGAGCCGTCTTCGAGAGCTCCCAGTAGCGCCTCAAGACTGACAGCCGTATCATCGTCCCAGGGATCGCTCTCACCCGCGACCCGTCGCGGGGCGGAGTGTCCGGTTGTCGGGGAAGGGTCCAGAGATGAAACGGCTGTTCACCGTCGTCACCGCCATCATCGTCGCAGCGGCGGCGGTCACCGTCCGGCCCGCTACAGCGGCGTTTCACGGCGCGAACGGCTTGCTCGCATTCGACGACGCATACACGCACAACATCTACACCGTCCAGATCAACGGCACCCACCTGAGGAAGCTGACCTCCGACGGGAGGAGCGTCTCGCCGCGGTGGTCGCCAGACGGAACCAAGATCGCATTCAGCCGCTCCGGGCAGCTCTGGGTGATGAACGCCAACGGTACGAACCCGCATCGTGTCGGCACGGTCACGAGGGCCTACCAACCGGCCTGGTCTGCCGACGCAAGGACGCTCGCCTACGTGCATGTCCCGACGAAGGGACAGGGGGGCGACATCTGGACGGTCCGGGTCGCCGGCGGCGGCGTCAGGCAGCTCACCGATGACGGCCGGACGACCTGCGGTGACTCGCATCCCGTGTACTCACCTCTTGGCGGCCTGATCGCCTACGACCAGCAGCCGGGTACGAAGAATCCGGACGGCGGTTGCACGCTCGATGGTGGCGACATCCGCGTGATCACGCGACGGCTCGCAACCGGCGTCACGCATGTCATCCCAGAAGCGGCAGATCCCGACTTCCTGGCAGACGGGAAAGGCCTCGTCCTCACGAGCAGCGTCGACGAGTTCGACCAGCCGAACGCACCGAACCTCTATGCGTCGAGCCTTACCGGTGGGATCACCCAGCGCCGGGCGCTTACCCGGTTCGTCTGCGCCGAGGGAGAAGCATGCTTCAGCGAGGGAGCGGCGGCTCCGAGCAGCACCTTCGCAAACACCGATGCGGTCTGGACATTCTCACGGCTCGGCGGCTCCGTATGCGTGCAGACGTCGGTCGCCATGACTCCCGGATATTGCACGATGCCCAAGGCCGGGGCGGTTCCATTGCCGCAGAACATCGACTGGCAACCGAGACCTTAGAACACAGCACCTAGCTCAATCCTCAGCCGTCGGCAGCGGGAGGTCGGACACGCGCAGCACGACCCCCGCGTCGCTCTAACGACGAACGCGATAGGCGACGAGCAGATAGCCGGTCGGCGACATCTCGCTTCGGATTGTTTCCAGCTGAATCGACGGCAAGCCATCAAGCAGCCGTCGTCCGCCGCCGGCGATCCTCGGCGCGATCACGAGCCTGAGCTCGTCGACCACGCCGGCGGCGAGCAGCGCCTGGGCGACCGAGATGCTCGCGTGAACGCCGACATCGCCTCCGGGCTGCTGCTTGAGATCCCGAACGAACTCGACCAGCCCGCCGTCGAGTACCGTCGCGTTGGCCCAATCGCGGTCAAGGGGCGTCGATGTGGCGACATGCTTCGTGACCCCATTGATGAACGTCGCGAATGGCTCGATCTCGCTGCTCGGCCAGAACTGCGCCCACGCGGTGTAGCTGCGGCGGCCGAGAATGACCGCGTCCTGGGTCGCGATCACAGCCGCCAAGTTGGCGTCCATCGCGTCGTCCCACTCGGCGATGAACGCATCCGGGTCCTCGGCAACCCCATCGAGGGACACCAACTCGTATACGACGACCTTTCGCACGCCCACACCTCCGTTTCGTCTCGATGCTACTGGCTGACTCTCTCTACCTACTGCTATGAGGTAATATCCTATGATCAATAGGAAGAAAGGAAGACGGATGAGGTCCACAGTACTCACGGAGAACCTGACGCAGCTGACCCGTTGGCGTTTCGTCAATGCGTTCCTCGTTCGCGAGGAAGACGGCTTCACATTGGTCGACACGACGCTCAGCGGGGGTGCCAGAGCGCTGATCGCTGCCGCGGAGGAAGCGGGCGGAGCCATCCGGCGGATCGCGTTGACGCACGGCCACGGCGATCACGTCGGCTCGCTCGACGCGCTGAAGCAGCGGCTGGGCGAGTCGGTTGAGGTGCTGATGCCCGAGGTGGATGCCCGCATCCTCGCCGGCGAGAAGGTCGTCGACGGCAAGCTGCCGGGCAGTTGGCCAAAGGTCGAAACGGCGCCGGACGTGCGGCTTTCGGCCGGCGACCGGGTCGGCAGCCTCGAGGTCGTGGCCAGTCCGGGTCACAGTCCCGGCCACGTCGCGTTCCTCGACACGCGCGACCGCACGCTGATCGCAGGCGACGTCTTCACCGCCTATGGCCACCTCGCGGTCACGAGCCATTTCTATCTCCGCTTTCCGTTTGCGGCGATGGCGACCTGGGACCGGGCGAAGGACGTCGACTCGGCACGGGCGTTGCGCGCGCTCGACCCGGCGCTGCTCGTGGTCGGGCACGGGCCTTCGCAACGCGATCCGGGTGCGGCGATGGACCGGGCGATCGCGCGCGCCCGCAAGTCTCTGCCGGCCGCGGACGCGGCGGTCCAGGCCTGATGGCTCGCGCCGGCCTCGACAGCGAGGCGGTTGTCGGCGCCGCCGAGCAGTTGGCGGACGCCAACGGTCTCGACGCGGTCACGCTGGCGATGCTTGCCCGACAACTCGGAGTACGTCCGCCCTCGCTCTACGTTCACATCGAGGGGCTCGCCGACCTGCGGCGGCGGCTCGCGGCTCGCGGTGCCCGCCGGCTCGCCGCGGCGATGCGGACGGCGGCCGCGGGCCGCGCCCGCGGCGACGCGCTCACGGCCGTGGCCGACGCCTACCGCAGCTACGCCCGCGAGCATCCGGGCAGCTACGCGGCCCTCCAGCGTGCACCCGACCCGGATGATGCGGAGACCACCGCCGCTGGCGCCGAGGCTGTCGAGGTCGTGCTTGCCGTGCTACGCGGCTACGGTCTCGAGTCGCACGACGCGATTCACGCCACCCGCATCATCCGCGCCGCGCTCCACGGATTCGTCTCGCTCGAAGCCGGCGGCGGCTTCGGT